>Ga0118677_10000093_pt1 | contig 172101 bp, 265 predicted proteins | sample AliMusrvi5mmetaG_FD_86154 | JGI IMG/M metagenome (GOLD analysis project Ga0118677, IMG submission 86154) | reverse complement strand
CGAAGATAAACTACCGAACAATCTTGTTTTAATTCCTTGCTTTGCTTGAGATGAAAGAATGGATAATTTACGATCTTCATATTCATCATTTACTTTGACTGGAACAGTGCGAATGGTTGTATCAGCATCATTGACATTATCATGGGAAAGACAATAATTATAGAACCACTTGGCTTCACGAAACAAACCACTGAAATGACTCTTGACAGATTTAGATAAATGTGAATAATCAATCTTGGCTTCATATACTTTACAAGTTTGTGATTTTCGTTTTTCTCTAGTGATTTTTAATTGAGTGATTCTATCCATCACTCTTATATAGTATTACAATCGTAAAAATTATAAACAATTCCAAAATTATTTTTATTATGCGGCTTACATCCCACTACCCTAAAGAGGTTCGCCCTGTTCATGCGGTCGTTCGGCTACGCCTCACTTCCTCACTCACAGAGCAAACATTCCTTTGGAATGTAGGGGCTTTACGCCGCCCCCGTAAATATTGGTGTGTATGGCACACCACATTGTTTGGCATGTATGGATACAGTATTAACTTCAAAAGTCGATCACGCCGCTGGGCATCTGCCTGGACAAACCAAACAATCGATAGGAGCACATGGGGATGAGATTTTTCATTAAATCATTTCCTGAATCTAAAAACTTTAGTTTATCTCACGACTATGGAGCTAATTATCGTAGTGCAGGAATGTTTTGGTGCGCTTGGATCACTGGTTACGGTTATAGTAGAATGACGAATGCATACAACGCTTGGGCAATGGTTTCCTTTCGTAGAGGAGGAAGTAAAAGCATATGAAAATCATTACAGCTACAACATTTGGCGACAGTCGTGCCTTCCGGCACGACTGTCGCAATTCGATCTTGTATGCTTTAAGATGCACCATGAGCATTACAAGAACACCATTTGCATTTAGTGTTATATTATCAACGCAACGATCTTGGGCCAGTGCAGCATTTGCAAGGCTTGATTATCGAGGATACCACCGGGTTGCCAGATGAAATTTATTAAAACATCATTCGCAGAGTGCCGAACTTTTGAATTTACACACAAAAATTGCTTTGCATTTACGAATAATCAATTTTGGTGCTCGGCAGCGAATTGCGGGCCATATAGTGTATTGCAGCCTAGTGATACAGTAGCATCTATTGCTTTTGCTTATGGAGACTGTAAAAGCATGAAATTTCAACGGCATGTAATAAGGTCAATTACCCCTCCCGCAAGGGGAGGGGCTTGTTGCACCGTTTTAGACGGGAACATTAGCAGTTGTTAAACCGCTGTTAGGCAAATTGACAGTTGCCCAATCTGGATAGCCTGTAGCGTCCAGATATTTGAGAACGATATTTTTAGAAGCATTAAGGTCAGCATTATGTTGAAAGCCACACAATCTACATTTGAAGATACTTTGGTTCTTTCTATTGGCTTTTTTAATATGTCCACACTTGCTACACCTTTGCGAAGTATAACGAGCGTCAACATATACAACATTGCAACCTTTTGCTTGTGCTTTGTAAGTAAGAAATTGTTCAAATTGAAAGAAATTCCACTTATTGACTTCTTTTCTTTGTGGCTTACGCAATGTTTTAACTTTATTTTGTCTTTCTTCAAGAGTAAGTTTTCTTGCTCCACCACGAATGCCAGTCAATTTTTCAAGAACAATAGTTGTTCCTGCTTTCAATGTTCCAACAATTTTTTTAGTAATACAATGATTGATGTCTTTCCGCATAAGTCGTTCGCATTTCTTGATTTTCAACAAATGTATCTTTGCGGAGCGAGACTTCTTGCTTTGAAGTTGTCTCCTCAATCTTTCATATCGTTCACTCAATTGTTTAATTCTTCCACCACCAAAAAATCTATTATCACTAATTACTGCGAGTTTCTTTATTCCTCTATCAATTCCAACATAACTACCGTTTGGTTGAACATCTTCACTTTCTTTTTCAAAAACAATGTGAAGATAAGTTTTTCCTTTAACTTGAAACAAATCAGCCGAACACTTTTTCCAAGAAAGATATTGTTGGAAATACTTCGGCACAAACAATGGCAATCTAATTCTTCCACCAAGCGTAAGAATGTTGATTGTTTTGTTGGCAAAATCAATAGTCAAACTCCGTTCATCATACCTAATTGCACAACATTTACTTTGAGGACAAGAAACTTTTTTGCCTTTCTTTTTAAGTGCTTGAACAGAAGTAAGTGCCTCTGTTGCTTTAACTCTTGCAGAAATAGCAAGTTGGCTTTTCAATCCAGTTGTTTCTCTAATGTTGTGATAGGTAAGGTGATGCAACCTCACTCCGTTGAACTCTTGGTTGTCCCAAGCGGTAGTGCAAACAGAATTAAAAGCATCTGTGTAAGCCTGAATTGTTGGCTTAAACAGGTTTTTATCTACTTTCAATTGCACTTTAATGGTTCTTGTCTTCATCATATACCCACTATATATAGTAGTGCTGATGCAAAATTTTTAACAATTATTCCAAAATTATTTTTAGGAGGCGGTCATTCCTCCCCCACCACAAGGGCTGCCTTCGGCAGTATTTTTGCTACGCAAAAATATGGAGGTTTCCTGACCGCAAAATTATGAAACCATCAATCGTTCGCATATACTCTGAATATAGGGCCGCACAATGCTTTGGGAGAGGTTTGGGCGGATCTGGTTGGATAGACCATGCATTTTGGTCTTTGAATTTTACTCACGGTTGTTATACTATTTGGTCAAGGCGTACAACAACGTATGGCACGACGGCATTTGCAGGGGGTGGCTATAAAAGCTATAAAGTAAGACCATGAGATTCAATTGTGTCCGTTCTAGTTATGACATCACTTGCTGCTTTAGCAAGGCTCGCTGTACTCGTAGCCAAAGCATGCTGGGTTATTGGGCTTGGAGTTTTGCAGAGCGTGTAACTTTTAGTCGCACACGACCTTTCCAATGGTATAGTGGTGTCGCCTTTGCCGCTGGCAACACAGGAAGTTTCAAAATATGAGATTTAGCCACCATCGTCCAAATGCACGTAGTTTTGGAGCAACCACTCGTTATTTTTCTGCCTTTTCACACGGCCATCAGAGATATTATGTTTCTGCGTGGCGACCGGGTTGGTTTTTTGCTACAGGCCACATTGAGCAAAATGGTATTTGTTGGGCGTTTGCTCACATGGAGGAATTTAGCACATGAGATTTGTTAGAACTGTGTTTTTGTGGTATGAGCGACACAACGGAAAAGATGCAAGCTATTTTTCCAGGCTAGAACATTGTCCTTACCCACAAAGCTATTCTCGCTTTTCTCGATGTTCTTATGGATTTACTATAAATTCGCCGTATGGAATGAAATCATGAAAATACTGTTTAATCGGATTTACCCCAATCAATCTCATCTTCCTAGACCATACACAAGTTATTTTAGGACAGCCATACTTTCTTGGCATCCACAAAGTCAATATACTTTTGCAACTAATTCTCTTGGTTTCCATATTGTCATACCAGTGAGTCGTAAGTAAATCATGAAAATACTATTTCGTCGAATTTACCCCAATCAATACCATCCGGTTCCCCGGCGATTTACAAGCTGTTTCGGGAGAATGATGTTTTCTTGGCTTCCACAAAGCACATATACTGTGTTTACTCTTTCTCACAATTTTCACGTTGCCGTACCTGCGAGCCGTAGATGAAATTCCTTCCACCTGACGTTTCGATATTGGGTCGATCCCACCGGAATCATGGGTGGGAGTTAATTCGTTACCACGAAAATCGTGGACGGTTGCTAGGTCGCACACATTCCTCTTGGCTTTTTTCAAAAAATTTGGTATCCTGTTGTTATATGCAAGGGCTGTCATATTCAATTGCAATAGCACTAGGGACCAATAATGAAACCAGGATTCATGATTCAGATCGAGGGGAAGCCTTCAGCACAATCCGTTGACATAATTGCAAAATTATTGAAACAAATTCAGAAAGACACGCCGATCCGGCATCGGGTCGGCGTATTGATTTTGAATAGCTATGTGTTAAGTCATTCTAATGCCGAAGTCAAAACATTATCAAAAAGGAAGATGAACAAAGCCATTGCTGGTTTGTTCATACCTAAAAAGAGTAAAAAACATTTTGGTCTAGCTTGGATAGACGGATGTGATTGTCAAATTATATTACCCGGTCGTTTACCTTATTTGTGGGATAAAAAACATCCATCATGGATGGCATTGATTTGGACAACTATGCATGAGGTAATTCATTATCAGCAGTATAGGAATCATAAAAAGTTACAAGAAGATGGCGTTGAAGAAAAAGTAGACAGAACATTAAAACGATTGGGGTATGATACATAGGTTGGAGGGCGATCCATGAAAATTTTAATTTGGGTATTCCTGCTTCCGGTAATCATCATTTGCTTGCCATTGTTAGCATTAGTGATTAGATTCTTGTTATTTCCACTGCTAGCAGTTGCATTAATCACTACAGCCATTGCCTCGATTTGTAGTTCTAAGTTTCGACACTGGTTAGAAGCACATTAAAATGAAATTCAAATCTTCGATCTCTTTGACCACCTATTCTAGTCTTTGGAATCGTTGGGCTGTTTCCCGATGGGGAAATAACACTCCCTTATCGCAACGTGGTGTTGTAGGACAAAGTTTCTTTGCCACCACCTGGGGTTTCTGGCGAGATGAATCAGAACATGGATTTAATGAGTCTCTTGGAACATATGGTTGTTTCAAATCTGATCTGCGATCATTTCATAGAAGGCCATTATCAAGATGATTCTACAACGTGGACGTATTGATCCAATTAGCAGGGGATTTAGCAAAAGATATCTGCGTTCATTTCATTTGTGTAAAATACGCATTCCAGGTAGAGGCTTTGGTCATAGCTACAGCAGATCATGGCAAGGTAGAAAATGAAAACTCCATTTCGTCGTTTGCGATTTCCACCTGATCGTTGTCGTGCATTCTCACAATGGAATTGGGCTACTGCTTGCTGGGCAGATGGTAGGCGATTTGGAACCAATTGGCCTTTTATTGTGGATCAATCGGCCAGAAGAGGAAGGACAAGGCGTTTTACATGAAAATGATTCGCACCGCAACTCGACTCAGACCGCATTACAAGAAATCAGTCTGCTTTACACTGATGATGAAGAGTGCTAGAATATCCCGTTACGCTATAGGCAAAAGTCATTGGACTGGGGTGGATTGTTTTGGACAAAGCAAGTTGAGAAGAAAATGAGATTTACATTCAAACTTCATCGTATTTTAGATAGACACAGTGCTTGTTTTCAATGCTGTATGTTTCGTGCAATTCATAGTATTGACCATAGCGGTAAAGGTCAACGACGCAATGTAGAATTAAACTTGGGATCGTACAGATGAAATTTCGTCGCTTTATAGCAATTCACAACATGCTATCAAGTCGTCAAAGAGGATTGTTCGGCTACATCAGTTACGCCTTTACAAATCAACGATTCAGATCGTCATTGCACTTTAATTTAATGTTTTCAAAAAGTTACAGATTTTGAAAACTAAGTGGACAATTCGACAAAATCTTAAATCAGATTGTTGGACATCCAGCCGCCAAATGGCGGCTGGATGGTCTACGTCTTTTGTTGCTTTACATATGAGCAGACGATTATATTGGTCTGCTGCTTTTGGAAGCTCTTCATGGGCTAGAAAGTATTTCCCATGAAATTCATCTTTAGAACATTTGGTCCACAACTAGAGCAGTGGGTTGGCCATCCATCATCACGTCGAACATTAAAAAGAAAACACAAATATAATATGTCGGCTTGTTTTTGGAAACAGTCAATAGTGAGAGGAGTGGTGGGGCAAAGTCATTATTGGGGCAATCGCAATCAACAAGGCTGGTCATGTAATCGTACATTTAACTCTTGGTCACACAACAGATGAAAAATCATTTTCACATATTGAAAGGACAAAATTATGAATTTAACAGTCGATGAGCGAAACCTTATTATACAAGCTCTGTATATGCGGAAAAATTATATTGAAACCAGAGATCCCACACTAAGTTCCGCTGATCTGCAAAACATGAAACGCAATGCAGAGATAAGAGCGTTGACTACAGAGCAAATGCGTACAATAATTACGGTAGAAGATTTAATAGCTAAATTGTCTTCAATATGAAAATAACTTTTAGAGGCATGCACAGTGTAACACTTGCTTTTTCATGTCGATATGGTTGGTCGGCTGGCTGGACAATAGGATGCAGTTGGGCGACTAAGGGAGGTCGATGTGCTTGGCACGTTTGGGATATGAGCCATCACATGAGTTACAGATGAAAATAATTAACAGAAGTTCATTGGTTCTTTGTAGAAAAGCTGCTTTTGCATGGGGTAATTGTTGGTCGAACGGTTGGACTACAGGAATATATTGGAGTTGCAATCGTAGAGTAACTTGGTCTATGTGGGTGGTAATGTGGCATAGCAAAAAACAATGAAAATAATTCATAAAAGCTCATTGATTACCCAACGATCAATCTGTGGGACTAGATCGAGAGAATGGTGTCTATTGTCATGCGGAACATTTTGGTGTATGTGTTGGAATTGCAATTTCCCATGTTCTACACTTTGGACAAGGGGATGTTGCAGCAGTAGGAATCGCAGAAGATGAAAATTATTCAAAAAAGCTCTCTGCAATCAACAACGCAAGCGGTTTGTTGGACAAGGGCACGCCATTGGTGTATATTGTCAGGTGGAACATTTTGGTGTACCTATTGGAGCATTAGTCTTCCGTATTCCGCACTTTGGAGTAATCTACTAATGACATCCAGATATGGAAGAGGCCATAGCAGTCGTAGGAGTCGCATGGGATGAGAATAAATTTCACAGTTGGAAAATGCAGTTAATCATACTGGTCTATTAGTGCCGCATGGGTGGCAAATGATTCTTGGTGTTCTAATTGGTCAAGGGGTCACATTCATAGTTGGGATTTTAGGGTAGGAATATGAGAAAAAGAAAAGGCATTATACTCGCTGGCGGGGCTGGTACAAGACTCCACCCTATGACTTTGGTAATGACTAAACAGTTATTACCTATTTACAATAAGCCGATGATCTATTATCCCCTATCTGTTCTACAAATGGCAGGGATCAAGGACATTCTGCTTATCACCGATCAAGAAAGTTTACCACTCTTCCAAAAACTTCTCAAAGATGGAAATCAGTGGGGGCTACATATCAGTTATGCAGTTCAAACTGCACCAAAAGGTATTGCCGAAGCGTTTATTATTGGCGAACAATTCATTGGCAATGACTCCAGCATTTTAATCCTGGGCGATAATCTTTTCTATGGAAGTGATCTGCCACAATTGTTCAAACGAGCCAATCAAAACATTGGAGCAACCATCTGTGCGTATCAGGTGTCCGATCCTGAACGATATGGCATCGTAGAGTTTGTAGATGGCAAGGCTATATCGCTTGAAGAGAAGCCAAAGAAGCCAAAAAGCAATTATGCTATCCCCGGCATCTATTTCTATGATAATCAAGTCGTTCACATTGCCAAGAATCTCAAGCCATCTGCCCGTGGCGAATTAGAAATCACTGATGTCAATAAGGTGTATCTCAAACAGGATCAATTGAACGTAGAGGTTCTTGGTCTTGGCTATGCTTGGCTCGATACGGGTACACCAGATGCACTCCTTGAAGCGGCCGAATTTGTAAGAACAATTGAAAAGCGACAGGGGTTGAAGGTTGGAGAACTGGTGACAAAATGAAAATGCTTCGCACCGCAATTCAAAATACTGTTTGTCGTGGATGGCAAACTTGTCCGTTTACATCATGTCGCACATGGACCAGCCATCTATTGGTGTCAGGCAGAATGTTTGCCTCATGGTCATTTTGTTGGCGTCACATTGATACCGTCAGTCGGAATAAACAATGAAACTTATTCAGATTAGAACTGCAATAGCCCTGAATATACCTTGGTCACGTAGGAGATCAAAAGCGTGGAGGATGTCTTGGCTTGCATCTGTTCATCAAGAAAGACATCTAATGACACAGGCCAAAAGCCAACATACTTTGCTAGGGCAATCCAGATCATTTATTATAGGATCGGCATACCATTGAAAACATTCTGGTTCATTATTTGGTTTGTTCCATATGCAACTCACGCTTTTGCAAGAAGCGGATGGTGTTGTACTAAACATACGAATATAGAATCTGGCTCCTTAATCAAATCGCAATGTTTTAGCGTAGAACGATTAGCTAGTTGCTGTGGACGTAGAGGAATGTTCTTCTCTCAAAAGACCAGTAGATGAAACTCACACTCAATCCCGGTGTTGGATTCACGCATCGTGTGAAAGCATGGAACAATAACATGCAATACTCAAGTCGTGTGTTATCGCATTACAAAAGAAGATCACAACGCAATTCCATTCTCTTTAGTCAAAGTTCACGATGTTGGGGAGAAGGCAAGCACACCTCAGACAAATGAAAATGATCCTAAGAAAACAAATGAAATCATGGCATGTGCCAGCATCAATAGAAGCGAATACCATACCACTCTTCTTTAGAATGTCACACAGTTGGGAAATGCCACTACCATTTAGTATGAACCTTCGGTTTTCCTCTAGTTCCTATTGGTTGTTCACAAATTTCGTTTAAGATATATCCCATGTTAATGCAATTTGTAGCTTGTCAAACAAATAGACATTGCTGTTGGATGCCTCGACCAGTTCCATGTTTTATATCTCGTAAACAAATATGGCTGGACCATTCGTGCAAACATCCCAACATTAGTTCTACCCATTCATTTGGTGGCCTACTTCATCTCTACCTATCAGTCAGGATATATCCCTGATGTTCATGCACCACGCTTTAATTGTCCTCTCGAATAGACGCCAATCCTATTGGCACATACGACCGTATTGTGTATGGCAATCTACTATCCCTCCACATTCTTGTAAGCACATGGGCATCGCCACTCAATACTCATATAGTTTTACCAGACAAGTCTACATATCCGTCAGGATATATCCCGCCCGTATACCCACATAGGCTAGGATATATCCCCGCATAGGATATATCCCATATCGCCTGGGATACATGCTAGGATATATCTTCGGGCATATATCCCCAGGATATATCCCACCTTTCAAACACCCGTTCAGACCTTCAAATACCTTCCCAGACCTCCATAAATCAATTCTAATAGGTCTGAATTAACAATCGGTCCAGAACTTCGTTCTGGACCGATTTGATCTAAATTTATATCATTTAATTCAATGTATTGTATCGCATTATATTCGACATGATAAGATCCATTATCAAATTAGTAAACAATAAGGTGTCAAAACTGACACTTAATCCATGATTCCTTTCACAAATGGTCAAAACTGGCGTATAATAAAGGAGGAATCTAGCATATTCCCACGTAAAGCAATCCCTGATCGCACTCATTTTGAAGTGTAATAAACAAATGAAATTCATGTTTTTTGCAAGACGGACATGGTTGAATAAAACCAGTCGATCCTTTTCTTCTTCACGCTATCGTTCGGGTATCATGCACAAACTTTTGTGCTACGCACAAAGCATAACAGGAAAATGAATATCCTTTTCTTCACCACTCAGTACGGTCGTAGTCCCAATAACAATCTAAATCGCAAGGAGTCTGAACGAAACTTCGATGTCATTCAGATGGACGGCATATTGGAGCCAGTACAAAACTTTCATAGCGACCGATCTACATGGGAAATGGTCAACATATCTTGGATAGAGTTTGCCATGCAAAAGTCTCGCAGTTTTACCACTAGAACTACCTGCTCCACCAAACTAATGTAAGTTCGGTGTGTATAAGTTCTCCCAGAAGGAGAAATTTGATGGCTAAGATGACCTTAAAAGAAGGATGCCCAGGTTGCGGTCGTAAGTGGGGTGAAGGCGAGGGCCAATGCTCCCGATGCAAGCGATGCCTAGAATGTTGCGGCCATGAAAATGTAGAACATTCTTGTGCAGCAAAATGGGCAAAGAAAAACCCTGGTCAACGTGCAAGATCGACAGCAGCCTACGCAAGATGGGCAAATAATGTTAATGTTCTAGGCGGGCAGGGGAATAGAAGAATCACCTAACTAGGAAACTAGCAGTTTTGTAAGTTATAACCATCTAAGAAACTAACGTCTTTGTAAGTACAAACATCTAAGAAATGAAATCTAAGGACTACAAATCTATCCAATGGATACAAATTTGGCATGATTGCCCAGCTTACCAAAGAACCCCAAGTGCAGTTGTATAGCATCGACCTATCTTACCCATCTTACCAAAGAACCCTTAGTACGGATGTATAGCATGGGCCGCTATGGCGATGCTGCGCCAATTTTTTAGAAGCCCCACCCGGCGTGCCGGGTGGGGCTTGTCTATCTTACCAAACAACCCTTAGTATGGGTGTATAACACGGGAGGAACTGACCCAATGCAATTGGACAGGGATAAAATCGAAACGGCGATTGTCCATTTGTCGTCTTATTATTCGACGGTGGACAACATTTTGTACGAACATTATTCTGTTGAGGGATTGAAGAAAGAACTGGACGAAATCGAAGCATCTAAGATGTATCTTCAATCTTTGCTTGACGAGGAGGAACCATGCACCGAGTAATCAAGGCCAGACTGTTTGAAGTCCAGGGCGATCAAGAGGAATTTGCCGATATTATTGGCGAACGTGGAGAAATCCATTTGACTGACGGCGACAACTGGTTTAGTCCAGAGTGCGGCCAATCGGTGACCTTCATCAAAAAGCGGATCACCAAGAAAGATGGTGTTATCACGATCACTACCGGCATGGGCAATACATTCAGGTTCAAAGCGATTGCTCCCGAAGTGATTGCCAAGGAATTGCAAGGCAAGATCGAACGTGCCAAAACTGAATTGGCAAAGATGGAAACTGAGTTGCTGAAATACACTTGAGTTCCGGCGTATAACAAGGAACATTGAAAGGAACAATCATGGTGCGATATAGAATCCGTAAGTGTGGCCTAGAGGGTCTTTACCTTAGTTCTAATGGAACTTGGGTAGAGTGGAGCAAGGCCCGAAGTTGTGTTAGTCAAGAAGCGGCTTTGGCATTTGCTGACCAGCATGGTGAAACCAGTGTTGGTCTATTTGCTAACAAGTGTCGGTGTGATGCCAAGACTAAGAGGCGGAAGCCGAGGGGTTGGGTGTTTACCAAGGCTGGAACCAACAAGGAAATCGGCTATGCCCCGGCAGAAGATTGTCGTAATGCCGACGATGCCTACCGGCAATTCAGTCGTGAGTGTGGTGAAGATTTTGACATTTACTTTCGGGATACATCCGGCAAGCTGAATAGCTGTGCAGATGAATCCAGACCGGAAGATTTTGAATGAATCTTTAGTCCCGGTGTATAACAACCAGCAGAGGAAATGATGAATTTTGAAATTTTGATTGATTTGGTGAAAAAGCACGGTGTTCGTGCCGTAGTTAATTCACTGGCCGTTGTCATTGACGAAGCGGCAGAAGCAGGCGAAAATCTACCTTACGACACAGAGGTTTCAGACGAACAGATTGATCCTAATGATCTGCGTACTGTTGCCGAAAACCTTCGAGCCGATTTGTATTGAAAGGAAACTATCATGGCGTTACGAGCGTTCAAAGCTACTTTTTTGGTAGCAATAGACGAAGATGAAGCGGTTGCCAATGAACAACGTGGCGAACTTGCAGGACAAGTCACCGTTGAGGAACTGAAAGAGTACCTGAACGAAGCACTACAGGTCGATTGGGATAATGAATCCGAAGGCGATCCCTGCGGTATCCAAAGCGTTGAAGTGAATATCGAAGGGCTAACCGAATTGACCCCTGCCGAAATCAAAACCACCTACGGCGACGACTAAGCGAAAGGCAATACCATGAAATCTTGGGAAATTACAATCAATCAACTTGCCGGGGAAACCAGCGTTATGCCAGCATTGTTGATTGAAGATGCCATTCTTGTGAAGATGATTAAGGATGGCAAACCATACGAACAATTATTGGAGTACGTCAATGGCAATTTCTAACGAAATGGCGTGGCGGCTAAGGTCTGAACGTGGCTTGAGTCTGCCAACTGATAGGGAATACGAATCGCCTCGCATAGCGGAAATTGCGAAGCGACAAAGAGAACTGTTGGACGAGTACGATGCTTTGGACGTTGAAATCTTGTCCCTATGTAACCCAGGCTTGAAACCATTAGACTTGACCCCAAGAACTAATCGTATCTAGTCCCGATGTATAACCATGCGAAAGGAATTACTGTGCTTCAAGTCTTTTCTATTTTGAAAGCGACCGAGGGTGGCAAGGGTCAGAAAATGGCCCTGATTCAATTGCGATCAGCAGGGATTAAAGCCAAGCCTTGCACTTCCATCTATGTCGGACATACTGGCGTAGAGGTCGAGGGCAATCAACGGGAAATCAAGAAAGCTGAAAAGATTATATTCGGTTAGTCCCGGTGTATAACCATCAGCGGAGGAAATGAACCATGACAAAGATTCTTAACAAGCCAACTGCTCCTGCCGTTTTGCGGGATGCCATCAATAGGTGGATCAAACGGAAATATGGTAAAGACCATTCCAAGTGGTACACCATGAAGGCATGGAGGGAACGGGGCGAACCTTACGGCGATCATGCTGTGGGTGGTGTTCTTATCATCGAGGAGAGTCCACTATACGTCTGTCTGAACTACGGCGAAGATGGATGGAAGGCGGATACAGAATTGCGTACATTGTGCGAAAAGCACGGTTATTACTTTCAAATGTTGTATGCCTGGGCATTAGGATTTTACAAAGCATGAAACCAAAATTACCATTCCCTTGCAAGGTAAAAGATTGTAAGGGCGAAATCAACAAGGGCGTGTTTGCCCACCGTATTCGATTAGTGTGCAACAAGTGCGGTGCTGTTTATTACAGTGACGGCGAATTGTATATCTGGTCTGATGCGACTGGTACACACGGTAATCCCCGACAAGGAAAATCATAGTGGACAATCCTGAATACAACAATTGGCGACGAGATATATCCTGCGAGTACGTTCTTCGTACTGGCAAGTCGTATCCCCGATTGGGAACAAAGGCGAGGGACAATTTGATAAGAACCCTGGTTGCCATGTCCGACATGGATGCCCCACCCAATCCTATTCAGGCAGTTGACATTCTGCTACAAAACCATCTGTTGAGTGCCGGTGTATAACACAAGGCAGAAAGGAAACCAATCATGTTTGAAGTCAACTATTGGGGCAGTCATCCCAACGAAGGAAACGACGATTGTTGGACTGGATCGGACTATGAAACCTTGGAGGAGGCATTAGTTGCCTTCAATGCACCTGTGGACGAGTATTACCACACTAGCACCATGTATGTTTCCCTGGTCGGTCCCGATCACGAAGAATACCGGAAGAATCCCGACTTTGTGCCTGACCAGGATACATCCGACGACGATTGGAAGCGGGAAATTGCCATGCAGGCTGGCATGATGGGTGGTGTTGAGGCATACAACGATACAATGGGATACTAACATGCGACAAAAAGTATATGTTAAGAAGGGTATGAAATTGGATATTCATACCGGACATCGTGAATTTGATAGACACTGTGTAGACGTTTCATCCTGTGCTGCGATGGGCGCAGCGCAATTCAGCGGCGTGGTAAGGTCGATCAGTGAAAGCGAATCCGGCCAGCATTACGATCTTTACAGTTGGTTTAGTGACATTCCCGATTACATTCGGCAGATTGCCAAAAAGTATGCCGATGCCAACAATGGTATCATGCTTCATACTTTTCATCATCATGGTGAACACGGCAAGATCGAACATGGTTGTGTGATTGTCAAAGAAAGAAAAATCCTGGCAAAGATTTATGCCGGTCCCACTAAGAAAAGCGACAACATCATTGACGTTGTGGCCGAGTATCTGGGCGATTGTGACGACAATACAAAATATCATTGGGCCTATTCAGTCCCATTGGGCAGACGAATTAAGCCGAGTCCGGTTGTATAACAATCGGCATCAGAAAGGAAACCAATTATGTCCCTTGCAGCAGTTTTGAATTTGCGTTCAGCTTCAAATTTTAGTTTGAAGGAGTTGCGAGATACTATGCGATCCCAGTTCGTTGAATTGGCGGTTGCGGTTGAGAGTTTTGATCTTGAGTGCGAATACGTCGAAGATCGTCTTAATGCTTTGGTCCGAGCATCCGGCACAAAGCTGCCCATTATCAGCGGTAGCGAAATTGAAGATGAATACCGTTCGGCGTATGTCTGTGGCTATCGTGGCATTATGGGTTGTACCCAGGCCGATGCCGAAGATCATTACGACTTTCCCAGCCACGTTGAAGTGGCGTACCTTCATGCTCCAAAAGCCTGGATTTCCCAGGTCGGTCTTGCGGTGGGAACCCAAGATGCGTTGGAAACCCAAGCATGGTACAAGCATTGTGCCGAGTTGGAAAAGGTGTCAACATGAACCGAGTAATTGAAGTCCATCCGTTTAATGCCTGTCTTACAATTACTTTTTTGAATAGGTCTTTTGAAAATCCCACCCCAACTGTGTGGGTGTGTGAAAACAAAACGACCTATGATCGTGCTTTGGCCCGATTGCAGATTTTGGGCCATATTGAAATTGTCCAAAATGGTGCAAGTCACGTTGAAATGGAGGCGGCATAACATGAACGGTCTACAACTATTGGAGTGGTTGCAAGAGATTCCCAAAGAGTCCTTGGCAGTATGCCGAGTGGTTTTGGAAGTGGGAACGGATAACGAAGAATTGGTAACTGCCAAGTATTACACCAAACCACCGGAACCACAACCCACCATTTACTTGATTCACAAGTAAGTGAGTCCCGGTGTATAACAAGAGGCAACAGGAGATTCAATAATGAAAACAAAAGTTCAAAAGACTTATTGGAACAGTCAGGGCAAACATCAGACTGCCTACGATAAGCTGAAAAACCTTGTGCCCGATAGCGGTCCTGCCGATACTCACGAAGGTGAGATTCTTCGGGCTGTGAGCAAGATTTATTACCGTTATTACAATGACGGCGATAGTGTGCGAATGAAAGGTGGTGCTGTCCAAAGTGCTTGCACCTTCTTGCAAAGGTCTGATCTGCCCGTTGGCATCAGTCGTACTATTGAGGAACTTCGTGTGGCCCATAACAGACAAGAGTACGAACGTCACTTGGAAAAATTGACCAGTAAGATTGTCGTGTGGATCAAGGCCAAGAAAGGCAAGTATGTCGAAAATAAAGATGACTACTTGCAATACTAAGCAAGTGAGTCCAGGTGTATAACCAGAGACATGAATCATTAGCCTGTTGCCCAACAGGAATAAACATCACCCCCGCTCGTAGCGGGGGTGATGTTGGAAACAAAAAGGAAAATCATGCGTAAGTATTCATTTGCTCGATTGACAACCGAAGATGGCGACTTTAACGGTATTTGCACCGTCCCTTTTGCCAAGAAATTATTGGCAAAGGGTTTGCTGGCATCTTTTGATGGCAAGGTCGAACAGTCCGATTCATGGGAATGGTGTTATACTGTTGCCGATGAACGTGCTGATGAACTGTGCAAGATGGAAGGTGTGTCATAATGGACCTAGAACACTGTGCAGATTGCGGAGTAACCGTAATTTTTGAGTCAACATCAGACCTTCCCGACGTAAGGGAATATGATGTTTGTACCGGATGTGGCAAGCATGTTTGTCCTGATTGTTCTGTAATCGTAGACGAATCACCCTACTGCAAGGAATGTGCGCCGAGTCCCGGTGTATAACAGAAATCATGCAATACGAAGTACCAGTCATTTACAAAGGCCAATGCACGTTTATCGTGGATGCCGATACCCCTGATGAAGCTAAAGCCAAGGCCGAGTTCAAATTCAAGAACGGCGATGGTGTTAGCGAAATGGGCAACGAATGGGAAACTATTGATACCATCTGCGATCCCGTTGAAATCGAGAACGTAATGGGTTGTCCAAAATGCGGCGAGGAAACATCCCAAGAGGAATGGCCGGGCTATTGCCCCAAGTGTGGTCATTGAAAGGAAAGAAACCATGTCAAAGATCAATACGAAGTTTGTCAAGTGCATCACTGTCACCGATCCCGATACGGGCGGCGAAGTGGAAATCGAAATTCGTAAGCTGGATACCGGCGCAATGGTCGGCATCGACGGTTCATATCTTGAACAAGATGTAGGAGCCGTTTACAGTCCCTACGATAAGGGTATCAAGCTGGATATTCCAGATGACGAAGATCACCTGTAAGTTCAGGTGTATAATCATAACCAACCGAAGGAAAGAACTATGAAGTTCACTGAAAAAGTAATCAAAGTGCCCAAGCACGATTGCGATGTTGTACTTGAATTTGATGGCGGGAAGCGGTTGACCATCCAGTGTCGTCCGTCCAATGCTGATGTAATGTACGAGGGCAGTCTGGATATTATTCTGCCCGAAGATCAGTGGGTCACCTGTTGGGAGGGCGACGATATGCAACCTTCCAAGGGTCAAAAACTGCAATCCGAAACCCGTTTTGCCAAGCAACTTGTAATGGAGTTGCCTCTGCCGAAACCCGTCGATTTTGAGAGTTTCGGTGAAGCAATTGAGCGTGGTCGGTATGAGTTCAAAGGCGGCGACAATCTGTTCCGAGAAGAACTGTTGAAGGTCTACGGCAACAAAAATGCAACTTTGGCTAAGTTGGACAAGTTGCTTGCCGACAAAACCTTGGACAAGCAGGACGTATTGACCGAGTTCACCAGCATTGGCCTGGGCCTGCGTAAGTGAGTCCGGGTGTATAACAAGGATCGAAAGGGAATCACAATGAAACGTATCCAGTTGATCGAACAAGCCAAGCAAGTCATTATTGACCGGGATGAAGATGCCTGGGAATTGTCCAGCGACTTCTTGGAAGGATTCAGCGAAGGTGTGGCCGAGTTTCTGGCAGTCCTACTGAAAGAACCCGTGGCCGATCTGTTGGAAGAAATTACCACTGTTGACAAAGGAAACTAAAATGCCCAAGATTGATCTGTGTTTTTCTGGTTGGATGCGTGGAGTCGAATTGACCAAGGCCACTGATAATGACGGCAAGATCATCGACGTTAGCCAAATGGATGCCAAGCAATTGACCAAAGACTTGCAGGAAGGCAATCTGTTCGTCAGCCTTGCCGATCTGCTTGCTAACGTAGATTGCGATGATGATAACATCGAAATCTTTGACTTTGAACCGTCCACCTAACCCCCAATTAAAACCATGTACTACTATATTTGTAATTGCATTGATTGTCTGGATAACGAAGATTTCCTAGACAGAGTTGCGTCCGATGCAACCATGCTAGAACAAATGGTGGACGAAGAAAACGGCGAAGCCACCGAAATTACCCGACAAGAGTTTTGCGAGAAGTGCGTGGTTCCCGAATCGTTACAGCACCTACTGGATAAACAGGATATATCCTTTGGGGAAAACTACGGTGTTTGCTGGATGTACGATCAAGACGAAGATATACATTACTTTTTCTGTTAGTCCCGGTGTATAACCATGAACAACAAAGACTCACGTTGGCGACAACCCACTCCTCTGATGCAGTTGATTGCTTTAACTGGATCAATGGAAGGGCATAAATGCAATCATACGGAAGGGATTATATCCGATTCGTATTATTGTCGTCAACTAGACGATCACGTTGACCAGTTGGTTAATTTACAACCATTTATCAAACAAGGGAAGTGGTAAGGCCATGAGTAAACAAGTATCCAGCAGTATCATCGTTGCCCTTAGCAACTTCAAGATCGTGGGTTGCGTTGATGCCAAAGACTATCGTGGTGCAGAACATCCCTACCCACACGGTTGGAAGGAATTGACTGACCAAGGCGTTAAGTTCGATCAGGTAGATATTGATTTGCCTAGCCAAGAAATGGCCCAGGCATACGTCAATCATTTCAATCCAGGAGAGAAAACAGTTGTCATTAAGGCAGAAGTTCATAGTGACGATTGTGTTTATGAAGTCGATTTTGATGCCTTGCCCTGGTTCCAACAGGCAAACTATGACGAAATCATGGCCCTGGCAAACTACGATTGGGGCGGCGATTATGAGGCCGATGTTGTGGCCGAATATGTTGCCGACAGTGACGAAAAAGTTTCCCAGTTGTTCAACTATGTTGAAGCAAAAGAAGGCATAGGATTTGAGTGCCATGTAGACAAAGATTCAGCGATGGCGTGGCTGAAAGAATATCGGCCCGACATTCACAATGGCATCTTAGATCAACAATGCTGGGATGCCAAGTGAGTCCAGGTGTATAACAAGGAACAGAAAGGAAACCAATCATGGAAAAGCGAGTCATTACAGTTGTTGTCGAAGGTGGTGTCATTCAAAACATCTGCGATATTCCCGAAGATATACAGATCGTTGTGCGTGACTTTGACGTTGACGGCAGCGAAGATAATCTGACCGAATACGAAGGTGACGAGTGCGTTGAATCCACCTGGGAATCAACCTAAGTCCCGGTGTATAACAAGGATCGTTCCGCCGAAGGCGGAACGATCCAACCCCAAGGAACTATCATGTTTATCGAAGGCAACATCACAACCAGACTTGGCAATATCGGGTATGCGATTACCCAGGGCGACCATGTTTCCCTGTCAACTGGCGATCACGGCAAGCCCGAACAGCAGTTGGTCTATCGTGGCAACTTTTACTATGTCCATCTTCATCTGTATTTGGTAGATGGAGTGTGGCAAACGAAGCAATCCTATGATTGCTATGTCAGTCGAAATCAAATGCAGCGTACCCCCGAACCTACCCCAGTGGCAATTCGTGCCATGAAGGAAGCGGTTACTACGGCGTGGACTGAATATGCGGCCTTGCATCCTGAATTGCTGATAAAGGCGCAAGTCAAGCACTTGCGAAGCAGGATTCTTACCAAGGAACAAGAGTTGACTAAGTTGAAAGAACAATTGCAGTCAGAAACCCTTGAACTAACTGGCTATACCGAGGAGTTGAACGGGTTAGTTCAGGTGTATAACATCACTACGGAGGAAGATGACGAATGAGCGGCCAAGAACTACACGATTTTGCGGTCCTGGCATTACAGGACGAACACGGTCTGCCCCTGGAAGCGTTTGACATTCTGTACGAGTGTCTGAAAGCCGAGGGTCAGACATACATCACCGATAACGTCAGGATGGCTAATGATCGAGTCACCCTGCCCCCTGATTGGAAAGATGACAAATGAATTACAGCAGCAACGAACAAGGCGAGGGCATTTTGACCTTGACCCCTTTGGAAAAGAAGTTGTTTGAGGAGGGTAAGATTATTCACCATCTTAGTGGTGATCGTTTTGGCATTTTCACCATGACGGCGAAGCTAACCCGGCCTAACAGCAGGGCAAAGCGGTTTCCTGTGGAGTCCTACGGCGAAGGCTATAAGCCTGATCCAAACCCTGTATCTGCCAGTGTTAAGCTGATGGAAGATCGGCGGGATTACATACGACAGACTGCCGAGCAGTTGCTTTGCGAATACGACTTCGGCTCCGATACGTTTGAAGATGGTGATGGTTGGGAATGGGATAGTCAAGAACCAAATATCACCAGTTGCGTTATCTATCTGCGTGAAAATGGTACGGCAGAAGCGACAACCCGTTTCCGATTCAAAGTAGACTTCACTGGCGATAAGCCATTAGCCGAAGTCTATTGAGTCCAGGTGTATAACATTGAGCAGAAGGGCATTACTTGGGATGGTCGATATGCGAAGCCTCGATTCCCTTTTGGGAAGAACTTAGAGCGGGGTTCCCGTAGTGCCGTACAACGGGCGGCGAGGGATTTTACAACATCCAAGAGTCTTGCATGTCCGGGTTAGATTGCAAGATATACCGACCTATAGCCCTTCTGTTCATTTTTTTTGGAGAAACAATCATGCGATGGGAAAAGGTAATTTACGAAGTCCAGTACAAGGTATTCGATATAGGCGAGAGGGTTACACCCACTAGCCCACGTTGCCCCCTGGACCCTGGCATTTACACGGTTACGAAATATCACGGACCAAGGCACGAAGGCGATGAAGTAGTGGTGTTTGTCGAAGGTCATAAAACGGGTGTCAGCGGCGAGTATCTGACCAGCGTGGATAACCCGGTTAATAAACCGGATTGAGTCCCGGTGTATAACAAGACATTGAAAGCGAAAGAAAGCAAATGTCACAAGTGCCAAAAAGACTTGATGGCAACGAAGCGATCAAAGCGGCTGCGGTAGAAATCTGCCAAGTGCTGCGAGTGACAAGGAACGTGCCATATTCTTATGCGGGTAATGAATATATGACCCCCGAAGAAGCGGCAGAAAAGATCATTCGTAAAGTCATCAGACAAACTAGACAACGTGGCTAGTCCAGGTGTATAACAAGAAACACAAGGAGAACCAAAATGCTAGTCAAGAAAATCACCACTGGATTCGTTATCCAGACCTTTGATACCGAACTAGGCAAGTTCGTCAACCAAGACTTTATTGCCGGTGACGGGTGCGATTACGAAGATGAAAATGGCGAAACGGTCGATAGCGATCTGTTGGAAGTTGACGGCCAGGAAGCATACCTACCCTTCAACATGCAACAACCGGAGTAATTATGTTCATCGTCATTGACAAATATCATTTTGATGCCTATGGCCCCTTTGCCACGGCGGCAGAGGCTAACCAGTGGGCAGAACACTTCCGAGAAAAAATCAATGCCCCAAGGCAAGATTTTGAAGTGCTGCCCCTGAAATCAACAGAGTAGTCCAAGACTGGCAGATCAGGTTCGACTCCTGATTTTCGTGACCCTTGCTGCGGTGTAAACTTCGGCTTGTGGAACTTGTATGGTCGGAAGATTATACAAGGGCGATTATAGTTTATGGTGAATAACCAGTCGTCGCAGTTCCGGTGTATAACAAAGATCGTTCCGCCAAAGGCGGAACGATCTAAAAGGAATTAAAATGAATACCCTTGTTGATCTGCTGGCAAAGGAAGGCAACGGTGCAGTTCAAGTCGATGCCTCCCCCGATAAAGTTCCACCAATCGTTATATTGGCAGGACCAATTAAAGTCTGGTGGAATGAATGGGATAGCCCACGACATAAAGAATACACCCACTGGCGGGATGCCGTGCGTGTGGCCCTGGTCAAAGCAGGCGTGGCAGTTTATAGCCCCCACCGAGCAATCCAAGGCCGATGGAATGAGCGTTTGCAGGAAATCAATAATGCGGCAATCCGTGCCAGTGACTTCGTAATCGTCCTAACACCACCCGGTATCCCCGCCGATGGTACAGATGAAGAAATCAATTATGCCACCACACACGGCAGACCATTGATCTTTGCCCCTCCTGGGGGTGATGACGAAATTAAAAAACTGGTTAATAGCATCGTCAGTCCCGGTGTATAACAAGAAGCAGAAAGGAAACCAATCATGTCCCGTAAGATTTATGTCAATGTCACCACCCGGCTTATTATCGAAGCCGAGGAAGATGTAGAAGTAACCGAAGTCCTAGAGAATATGGACTATAACTTTACTTCCCAAACCGACAATGCCGATATTGTCGATACCGAAATCAAGGATTGGGAGGTCACCGATTCAAAATGAGCCACCCCAAAAGCGAAATCACCCTGGCCGAATGGACGAAACATTACGACCGACAAGCCAAGATACAAGGATGGTCCCTGTTCCAAGATACAAGGGATGAAACTATCCGTATCCAAAAGATTGATGATGCCGCCAATGATGGCAAAGAAGGCGATGCACAACTGACCGGCGATGATATGGCTATGCAAGTTGTGTGGGCAGCAGCATCCAATGGCGACAAAGGTGCTTTGCTTGCCCTGTTCCTTGACGGTAAACCAGTATGGGATGAAAACCATAACCGGCATCCCGATCTGAAATATGCGAAACATTGGATTCCCTGGAATCTAAAGTAAGTCCCGATGTATAACAAGGGATGTATCCTGCTTCGCAGGATACATCCCTAATCAACCACCAACCAAAAAGAACCATGTCTAACACAGTAACCATTCAGCTACCAAAATGCTGGCATAAACTTGTCGGCATAAACTTCCAAGAACGAAACGATAAGGGCGAACTGACTGCCCGTATCAATAGGAAAATCGTTGAAGTTCTGGATGCCAGTAACAACCGGCAAACCAACGACGATCCCAAACCCTATTACGACGACAACCGTTCCGTTGAGGCTCAAGCCAACAACGGAGCAAGAGTCATTATCGAATTGTCCAGCGGGCAACAAAATTATTATGCCGGTTGTACGATCATCGAAGATGATGAAGAAGTCTATTCCGAAACTTGGGAATCAATCGACACCCTTAACGAAGTCGAAACCTACGAAGGCGACGAATACGTTATTAAAGTGGAGTGGCTATAATGAGTTTTACACACACTATCGGTATTCGTGAGTGGATCGGTCGAGCATGGCCCCACGAACTACCAAAGGTCTGTTACATTTCCGTTCAGTTGATTGATGACCATTACGACCTTGAAGTAGAAATATCCCACGGCACAATCGGTGGCATCTACGGAACCGAACAAAGGAACCTGAATGTTGCCCGTGACTTGGCCGATGAATTGGATGCCGAACTAACAAAACGAGGCGTGAAAGTCGTCTATACCCGTGATGAATGGGAAGATATGCAACTTGATGGTGAATAATAAGTTATTAAGCTAGGATATATCCCACCCGTGTATGCGACCGGGATATATCCCCAGGATACATACTAAGGATATATCCCTGGCCCTGGAAATTACGGCAGTTCACCCTGTATAACATAGCTTACGAAGCAGTTAATAAACCCTGCAACCGTATATTAAGTTGTCCCAGGTTGAACAAAATAGCAATCTTTATCCACCATTGGATTAAAGATACAACCCGTTGATAACTGATGAAACATGGATCAGCCATTGACAAACCATTGACAAACCATTGATAAGCCTCCCCCGGCAACGCCGGGGGAGGCAGATTCAAACAACTTTGTGGGAATCCTGCCCACAATCCTAATTAAAATGGGATTAAATGGTGGGAAATGAACCCAAAATACCTCAAATGCGCTCCGTCAATCAATAATAATGCCAGATATATGGCATACGATTGATTCAAATTAGTAATAAGAGTTGTCTGGGTGGTTAGTACCTGCGCCGTGTTCGACACAGGTATGTTGAACACGCATACGCAGGCGAACAGAGTCACCCTGCTTCGCAGGGTGACTCCATTGAAATGCTTTCCTCGCAAGCGAAATTGTAGAATAAATGCGAGTGAAAGGATTCCACGAACTTGAAAACTTTTCCTAATTTGATTGAAAAGATTCCAGATGGACAAGAACCATCCGGCGAAGCCGGATGGTTCAGTTCAGGTGTATAACAAGAGACAGAAGGACAAGAACCATCCGGCGAAGCCGGATGGTTCAGTTCAGGTGTATAACAAGAGACAGAAGGAACCAAACCATGAGCATTAAAGACAATTACGACGAAGGCGAGTGTCCTGATTGTGGTGATCCCATTCCCGATGATATGGTGGATGGTGGCGAGTGTGCCAACTGCGGTCATGTTTTCTGTGAGAACGATGAAGGTCCATCAGATTGGGAGGCACTTCCCCAACAGGCCAAAGAAGATTTGACACAATGGTTCAATGCTGTTGTGGTTGACGATGACGACAAAATCCTATTGGCTCAACTTTACATTCGTGGCAATTTTCATGCTTGGAATTGTCCAACATGCGGTGAACGAGTGTATTGGGGTGATCCCGAAGATTGGGACAACTTTCAAGGTGTGTGCCAAGCCGACTTTACAAGTTACCCTGGCAGTACCGATTATTACACTTTACGAATTGTAACCCAACAGTGTGATAGTTGTCGAATGAACTGTCCCACAGTTCACAATACAGACGTTTGTGGGATTGGAGAGCCGGGTTGTTGGTCTGAGGAATAGGCAACGAAGTTCAGATGTATAAAAAGCCCTTCCGCCTTTGGCGGAAGGGCTTAATTCAAACGAGTCCAGTTGTATAGGTGGCGGAATGAAAGAGATCAAGAATCCCATATCGAACAAGCAGATGGCAAAGGCCCTCAAGGGACCGATGCGTAAGCAGCGTGACGGATTTTATTCTGCCACGATCAATGGAGAGGTCGTTCGAGACTTAGCCCCCATTGGTAGTAAGTATTGGTTTGAATACCATTGTTACGAGGGGTGGGATTCATCTGATGTAGAAGCCTGGATGCACAGTCATCAGCAGGTTGAAGTGATTGGTGTATCCGAGTGTGAGGGTTTGTGTTTTCGGACCCTTGCCGAACGTGCGGATGCAGCAGATGTTTTTTGCTACAAGGTACGATTTGCCGATGGTGTGGAGTGGGCGGTATTTGAAGATGAGTTGTGTGTTGATCCCAAGGATTTTTGTCGTCCTGATCCACCGGCTAGGAATCAAAAGTTAATTGACCAGGTGTTTACTGTGACGAATACTTTCCTGTATCGGGGCATGAGTGATGGACAACCCTTACATTAAGTTCTTGGTAATGCACAACACTACAAATTTGTGTATTGCCGAGTTCGAGGATCACAAGCAGGCGTGGTCCCATTATACGGACATACGAACTGTTGAGGGAACGAAGTGGGCAGAGGTTCTTGGTATTCACCGAGAACTTGGAGTAATTCGACTGGGATATTATGTTCCCAGTCCGGGTGTATAACTAGCAGCGTTCTACTACTAACCAAGGAACCAAATCATGTACCGATACCGAGATAATTCTGGTGCAACCAGACTTGGACTACAGCGTATGGAAAAGCATCTTGCCAAGATCGGTCAAGTGGTCGAGATTCAGGGCAAGCGTTGGAGTGGCAAGTATCTTCATCAAGAGGGTGTATTTGTCAAAGGCATGACTGGCACGGCTCGATTTAATTCGGTGCTTTGGGGTTACGGCGGCGAAGGCCCCCGTGGTCTTGTGCAACTTCTTGTGCGATTAGGCGTTGATAAGCAAGTTGCTGAAACGGTTGCGTTCCGTACCCCACGGCACGATCAGGATGGACTGGATTGGACGATCAAGTTCCCCGGAGGCGAGATTGCTTCTGTGTTCACCGTGTATAACGAACGTCCCGTGAAGGAATGGAAGGCAGTAGCATGAGCGTATCCAGAGGGTGTGTGATCGTTGAACGGCAACCCAATGAGTGGTATTGTATGGTTGCCCAGAACGAATACGATTACGAGTTCAATGGTAACTATTCGGTCTACGGTCCTGCGGATACCGAAGATGAAGCCTTTGATGAAATGCACGGGCACGAATCGAATCCGGGCAGCAGTACAACCTACACCCATGATCGTATACCCAAATGGGTGGTTGAACTTGTTGATCTGGAACTAACCCGAATGAATCGAGGAACATAACGTGGCAATGAAAAGAATAACGATGGATGCAGGTGATTTGAATGATCTTCAACATCTTCTGCATATATTGCGTGACTTTTACCCTGGCACTTATGATGCCATTGGTGAAAGGATGGATGTAAACGAAGAAGCCTTGAATGACATTCTGGCCCAGGTCGGTGTACCTGCGGAGCATTACAATGATGATCCGGTGGATGAAACCAGAACATTCAGGTCGATAAACCATTCCAGTCCAGGTGTATAACAAGGATCGTCCCGCCTCTGGCGGGACGATCCCTAATGAAAGGTGAATGATGGCAAAAGAATTGACAGCGGCGGAAATCCAGCAGCGTATGGAGTCTGCGATGATTGCGTTGGAAAATGCGATCAGTGAGTGTACGTCTGAGTTGGACCCGAGTGATCTGGTGGAAGCCGGAACCCACATTTTGGGGGAGAAGAACATTCAGGTTCGTACCCTACGGAAGTGGGTACATGCTTTGGATCGTTCGTTGGACACCAAGGCCCAGGCGAATGAAGTGGCGGCAACTTATACGTCAGTACATGACGGTAGTATTACTTGCACTTCGGCTTGCAAGTACAATATCAAGACTAAGAATTGTTTTGACATTGAAATGGCAGATAATGCCGAGGATGCTGACAATGCCGATGCCCTTACTGATGAATATGTAATGGTTGATGGCAAGAAGCTGCGGGAGTCTGATGGCGTAACCTTTGACTATTAGGAGAACCACAATGCAACTAACCGTGCGAGAGAAGCGTATTTTGGAATTTGCCTTGAATTTTCTTACCAGCAATTTGGATGATGGTGAGGTCGAGGCATTGACGGACGTTGAAGTATACGAACTGGACTATGAATCTGTATTGGCCGAGATTCATGCCCTGACACAGAAAATCATGGTCAGTCCAGGTGTATAACTAGCAGCGAAAGGAACCGATCAATGTTTTATTACCACATCTACATCAACTTCGGCGGTCAAAACAAGAATGGTTATTCCTTGTGGTTCAAGTCTGATAACGACTTGGACGACGACGAAGATGCCATTATTGACGAGGCCCAATCCCAGGAACTATTTGTCAATGAGGATGATGACAAGTGGGTTGAAACTGCCGAACAGATTGACGAAGAAGATTACCAACAAGCCACAGGAAAGTAAAATGTCACTAGCAGACAAAACAAATGATCTTGCCCAGTTTAGTGGAACCGAGCAGTATCATCGTTGGTCGATTCTATTCCGACGAATGGTACTATCGGACGGTGCGATGTTCGTTGCCAAGAACGGTGGAACGTCGGGAGCATTTTGGTTGATGGATGCGATTGCGTCCCACCAGCCGAAGGCGTTGAAGAACGAGATGCTACGAGACATTCAGTTCTGGAACTTGAAGGTGACAGAGAAGAATGGCAGTAAGTCTGCGGTTCTGACCTGTCGTGAGGATAGTGGCCGGAAGCCGGTCATTACCCAGAAGATTGAGTACACGGATTTTGACCTTCCCGAGATTGATTTGTGGGTAGGTCCGGTGGACGAGTCCACCTATACGATCCTATTGCCCGGTGAATACTAGGCAATAAGAGTTATCCGGCTTCGCCGGATAACTCAATTCCGCTGAGTCCAGGTGTATAAGTAGAAGTGTTCAGTGAGTAGTAACCATTTTTCTAACAGGAGCCAATAACAATGGCGGTCAAAGTGAAGCGTGGGCAGAAGCAATGCCCGAAGTGTGGTGCGGTGTGTGGCGTTCGTTCTGCGGTTTGTCCGAAGTGCGAAGCCAAGTTCCCGGTCAAGGCTAAGGGCGACAAGCCTGTGAAGGCTGAGAAGTCGGCCAAGGCTGTGAAGCGTGGTCGTCCTGCCAAGGCCCCGGTTCAGTCCTTGAACCTTGTGGCGGCGTTGGGTATTATCGGCAGCTTGAAGGACTTGACCACCGAGTTGGGTGGTGTCGAAAAGGCTTGTACCCTTATCGACAAGATCGACCAGCTTGCGGATCAGGCGGGCGGAGTCGAGGCGTTGAAGGATGCCTTGAAGACGGTCGAAGGCAAGGCGGTTCAGGTTCAGGAGCCGGTTAAGGTTGTGGTGACCAAGGCGAAGGCCGTTAAGGTTACCCCTGCCCCCAAGGCCGAGGCCCTGAAAGCCGAGGAAGCGGCCCCTGGCGAGGGGGTTGTGAGCGGCAAGGTTGCCTAAGCAACATATAGAACTGCCCCTGCTTCGCAGGGGCAGTTCTTTTCTCATTAACCGGCCAAGGAACCGGCCAAGAGTTGTAGGATATATCCCTTAGTCCAGGTGTATAACCATCATTAGAACCGGACAAAGAACCGGCCACAATAGAAAGAGAAACCAATCATGTCAGCTAGAAGTATTGACACTGTTGAATTGAAAGAAGTCATGTCTGGGAGTTCGGGCGTGGATGAGAACAAGACTACCAAGGTCAATTTGATTTTGGAGAATGACGGTCTTGCCCTTGTTATACATCCCGAGGGGTATGGGGTATGGGATGGCGAGTATGCCCCGATTCTGATCGAGCAGCATGAAGGCAAGATGCGATTGATTGTATGGGGAGACATTAACGATGAGGAGCCTACCCATATCATCGACCTTGAGGGTGCTAGGGAAACGGATCGTATCCCGTGTGAGGATTACAGCTTTAACAAATAAGGACATTCCATGAGCAAGTATTATTTCCTATTCGTTTACGGCTGTACTGATCCCGAGTTGTTTGGCCCTTACGAGTCGGCCGAGTTCCGGGATGCCGAGGCCAAATCATATTGGGCGGTCAATGGCGGCGAGAAACATGCGATTTTCCGACACGTCATTGATGAGGACGGCAATCTGTACGTGGGTAGTTTTATTGGTGATGAGCTTGACCAAGACAACGAAGAGGATTATCCACATGATATTACCGAGTATCAAGGCCCCTTTCAGGATAGCACCATCAGTCAAGTGAGCATCACTGAAATTGACAAGGAGCTATACGATCTGTACGACGACGATAATGGCACTTGTCTAAATGAAGGGTGCCCACTTCCGTTCCTTCCCACTAGGGAAGAAGTGGCCGAGTTTGTTCTAACTGGCAAGATCATGGGGAAGATTGAATGAGTACGATTAAGCGATTAACCGAGCGGATGATGGGTGCCGGATGGACTTTTGATACTGACTGGGAAAAGCTCCAAGATGGCACCTTCTTATCAAAGGCCCACAAGGACGGTGACCTATACACGTTGATTGCAAAGTACGAATGTGCTGAATTCGTGGTCGGCAAGTACGTAAGTACCGGTGTGACTATTGTCCATTTAATGTAATCAGTCCAGGTGTATAAGTGAGGTCGAAAGGGAACCAAATGAAAACCAAACGAAAAGCTAAGCAAGAACAAGGCAAGTGCCCAGAGTGTGGTGGTCAACTAGACTACCAAGAGGGCGAAATGCACGATGAACAGTATTGTTATACTGTGTCTTGCACTAATTGCGATTGGTCGGGTCTGGAATGGTATATCCTGACCTTTGAAGAACACACCACCAAGTAATGCTGGTCAGTCCAGTTGTATAACAAGCAGCAGAAGGAACCAATACCATGAACGAACGAGAATACGAAGATACCATCTATGTCATTGTCGAGAACATTCCGGCAATCACTAATGGCGAAGATGATACCCATGAGTGCATTTGCGTTCACCTGGGATACTTCACCGATGAAAACGTGGCCGAGGCCAAGGTAAACAAATTGAATAAGGAATACCTTGCCGAACTGCGTGACGAAAACGGTAAGGAATGGGAACCGTCCGAAGATGACGAAACCCGTTTCGGTTATATGCCTGTGGAACCTGAAAATACCATCTAGTCCAGGTGTATAACTAGCGGTGTTCAAGAAACCAACCTAAAGGAACTAAACTATGACTACTTACGTCGTTGCTGCCCGTAGCCAAAACACAAACAGCTTTGGCTTGCGAGGGTACATCTTTGTGGACATTAACGGTAATGCTTGTGAAGCAGCCAGCGGTCACTTCAATCATTACGAAGGCGACCGAGTAAGTGTCCGTGACGGTGATCCCGAAAGAGCATTTGCCAATGCTGGTTACGAAATCCCCCATGCCCGGCCCAAGGCCCCACCGAACGTCGTTAAGGAAGTGTGGAAGGTCCAGCCGAAGGCCAAGGGGAAGTGCAACAAGTGCTTTACCGAAGTCCTGGCCGAAAACGTCGTTGATGGGCTATGCCCCACTTGCCAACCCCATGAGGTTGACCCCAATGCGTTCGATGTTGTTGGGTTCATCATGGCCTACGAAGGTGGTCAGCTTGATGACGATGCCACTGTCGAGGGGTTCCAGAAGTTGATCGACGAAGGAACCTGCTGGAGCTTGCAAGGACATTATGGCCGAACAGCCAAGGCCCTGATCGAACAAGGTCTATGCCACGATACCCATGCGGTATTGGCCTGATATACAAGCCCCACCCTGCGAAGCAGGGTGGGGCTATCTCTTGAGTGCAGTTGTATAACAAAAGGCAAAGGAACCATACCATGAATCTTTATGAGATTTTGCTTGCCTTGGTTGGCAAGAACGAGCAGGAGCGAGCGATAGAACTACGAAACATGGGAGTGTTGCCGGTTCTTGTCCAACATATTCAACGATGTTATGACGAGAAGGGCCAGTTAGTTTCAGGGATTTAATTCCAGGGAGATATTCCACACGGCGCACTGTAAATGCGTTGACCTATTAAGTGTGGTAGAGGTCAAGGGGTGCGATTCCCTTATTTCCCACTTGTTTTCATTAACCACTTAAAAGGCAATCTAATGTTATGCACCTGTGAGTGCAGGGATGCGGATACTGAAAAGGAAGTCAAGTGTGAATGTGGCGGCAAACTAATCAAGATCGGCAAGCAGGCTTGCAACGACGTATATCGTTGTGAGGAGTGCGGCAAGATTATACCCCTGGACAATGGTGGGTGTGGGTGAGTCCGGGTGTATAACCAACAGCAAAGGAAACCAACCATGACCAAGAAGAAAATCAAAGAGCGACTGGAATACCTGCGTGGCGAGATTGAGGCTGAATGTATCAGCTACGGTGAAATATCCGAGCTACAATCACTAGCGGAGTATATCGAGCCGGGCGACGTTCTGCTTTTGGAATGGGCAGGCGTTCCAGAGTTCCCCGAACAGGATCAGTAACATGAACATTCAAACATTGGGTAGCAACAGACAGTCCCAAGGCATGATTCTGATTATCAGTGAAAATGGCAGATACCGTCTGTGCAATGATAATCGTTGGCGTGACTTTGCCATGTTTGGCAACGTGAAGGGTTGCGTTAAGCAATACCGAAGCATGGGTCATGCCAAACGACGGGCAAAGCGAGTTCATGGCTTTGTTGTCCTGATTCCTAATGGGTTTGAAGTCGATGCCAGTGGTAACGTCATTGAAACCATCCCCTGCATTGATAAGCCGGGCTATGTCAATTACAAGCATCACAAGCTAACTGAATATACAGTGGAACTGCCAGCATTGATTAGCTGAGTTCCGATGTATAACAAGCAGCAGAAGGAACCAATCATGGAAAATTATCCAACCCCCCATAAGTTCACCGTCAAGTTCCAACGTGAGCAAGGCGATGACACGGTGTTTGCCCAGGCACTTAATCCTGACAAATCACCTATGGAACAACTGATCGAACAGTTCAAACATGAACTTAATGCTGATCCTAGTTATCGGCATGTTCAAGAATACCTAACCAATACACAGTTTGCCCGTATCGTTAATCACGATACACGGGTGATGGCAACCTATGCTATCATGGGCATCCGATTGACTGGCAAAGGAATGTACTACATCTGGGCTGAGTTCACTTTCAAGTCCCAGGAGCTTCACGACGTTGCCCTACAAGAACTACGGACCCTACTGCAAGAAACCTATGACCACTTTGGGGTGGCTGGGATGTTCAACATTGAAGATTAGTCCAGGTGTATAACAATGATCGTCCCGCCTTTGGCGGGACGATCACCTGAAAGGAAACCAACCATGCGAGTAAAGTTTTTCGACATTGAATGGGATACCGAAGGCGAAACCTTGGATGCTTGTGGTCTACCGTCCGAGTGTGTTCTTGAAGTTGAGGACGACATAGACATTGAGGAGGAAGGGGCAGATGCCCTAAGCGACCAATACTGTTATTGTGTGTTCGGCTTTTCATACGAGGTGCAATAATGCAGGTACGTTGTACTAACATTGAATGGGATACCGAAGGCGAAACCTTGGATGCCTGTGGTCTGCCTACCGAATGTACTATTGACGTTGCTCCCCGTGACCCACAATGGTTTATTCCCGGCATTATCAACGATGAAAAAGTTTTGATGACCCTGGCCGAAGAATATGGTTTCAACATATACGGTTGCCAGTGGGAACTTGTATCCAGTCCAGGTGTATAACAAAGCGTGGAGGTTCAGATGGATAGCATAATGAAACTTAACGCTGAGAAAGACCCGAACTACTGTCCGTACTGTTTGCGATGCAGCGGATTAGTGCGAATGGTGAAGGTCGAACACTTGCTATGGAAGTGTAAGTGTGGAGCTATACACGACGAACGAGAGGCAAACAAATGAATATGTACTACGTTGGAATAAGCAACGATCCAATATACCCTGGTATTATTAGTGGTCCATTCGATCACAAACCGGGACAACTGATGCCCCACTATACCCTATGGATTAAGACCGACAGGTGGGTGCGAGTAGAGTGGTGAGTCCGGGTGTATAACATACAGTGGAGGAACTACTGATGCGATACAAAGGTTACATCATTAAAGAAGGGGCGTATGGCTTTTATGTCACAACCCCCCTTGGTCAACGATGGCCCGAGCGAGCAGTGACCATCGAGACTGCGAAGCGATGGATAGACTTAGATATACTAGAGCATCACAGCGTAGCAGCGTGAGTTCCGGTGTATAACAAGCGTAGGATATATCCCTGGGATGTATGCCCAGGATACATGCTAGACCACAAGGAAACCAACCATGACCGAATCAGAATTGAAAGCGAAACAAGATGCCGAAGCGATGGCCCGGCAGATCAGCAACTACTTGAACACTTACGGGTTTAACACCCGTATCGAGGCCCTAATGTCTGAAATAGACATGGACCATCGAACACTACAACAGACGTTCACCAAGATGTGTGTTGCTTGGTTGAACCATTGTGGTAGCGATGAGTATCGTTACGACGGTCGAAATGAAGCCAGTCATACCTTGGGCAAGAAGTTCAAGGAAGTGATGGCTAATGAACAATACTTGCCGTTCATTTAATGTGGAACAAGCCTTCCCCTGCTTCGCAGGGGAAGGCAATGGAGAACATGATGATAACGGCAGAAGTACAAACGATCCTTGAACGGATCACAGGCGATTTCATTGCTGATTGTGGATCGGCGTATGAGGTCAACAATGGTTGTTGTGAGGAATGGGGCTATGAGGTTTTGGAAGCCCTGGCGGATTTTCCTTGCATGGTAGGTTATTGGGAAACGGATGTCGATCAGGCACACAGTTCCCATGTGTTCATTGAGATAGATGGACGATGGTATGATGCCGAGTGTCTGGACGGCGTGGATGATTACATGCAGTTGCCATTGTTTGCCAAGTGGCAGAAGAAGCACCCTGGTGAAGTTGAGCCTGTCCAGTTGGAGGACTACAACAATGCGTATCAGGTAACGAGACCAACGAGGCTTGGTTACACAGAGGAACAGTTAGCGGCGGTTTTGGTGCGAGACGAGCAATTCAAATAAAAACGGTGGTTGGTAGCTACCCAGCAGTGCTGGGTTTCTTACAGTGTGTGATGGTTGGTTGCTGCTAGCCCGGCAGTGTTGGTGGTTCTCACTGCCGGGCACTCTTACAATGAGACGGTTGGTTGCGTTGGTTGCGTTGTCTGCCCTCCCTCCTGCGGTGCAGGAGGGAGGGTCTCCTTCTCTTTGAAATAATTTCTTACAATCGTGGTTGGTTGTGTTGTTGCCCACCCCGGCGTTGCCGGGGTGGGCTTTTTCTTTATAGACTAGGGACTAAGAACTACGATCTAAGAACTAGGAACTAAGTAATACACGGTGGACGGGTAGTTTAGGTAAGCATCAGAGTTCAGATGTATAATTAACGGCGGAACTTCTTGTTTATTTTGTTAATGCTAGTGAGTTCAGATGTATAACATGAGGCACGAAACAAGTGCCGCCAGTGGATGACACCCCACTAACCTTGTCACCCTTGAATGGGTTCTAAAATAGGGGCGGTTGAAAATGTGGGCTTTGGCCGGATGCCTGTTTATGTCTCATTGGTCTAACGGAATGACGCCAGACCTTCAATCTGGAACTGCGGGTTCGATTCCCGCATGGGATACTGTGGAACTAACATCACTTTTTTGGAGCAATCATGCGTAAGTGGCTAACCTATCCACACCGATACGTCGTGGACTGTGTGTTCATGGCAAGCGTTCTGTACGTCGTGTATCTGATTTTATCCTGTTGAGTGCAGGTGTATAACTGCCGGTGTTCAACAATCAACCACAAGGAACCGAACGATGACTGGCAAGAAAGCAACTAAGTTGTTTCATACCTACCAACCCCACAACCATATTTATTCGGTTGGCCCTTGGTATGTGCTGGTGAATGTAGTCACCCGTAAGTGCCAGATCACCAGCGGCGACATTTGGTATGACATTCCCCGTGACGAAGCGGCCAACTGGCTGCGATACGGGCAACCATCGGCAGTTAAAGCGGCATAGTGCCGGTGTATAACTGCAAGTGAAAGGAAATCAACCATGAGTAAGAAATACTTTGTCGAGTTTGCACGGCATATCCGTGAGTTGGTCAACTGCGGCCAGCGTGTTCAAGCCCAGGCTTGCTACGACATGATCGTGGCTTGCTATGACAACCCCCGATTCGACCGAAGCCGATTTTATACGGCCTGCGGGTTCGACAATAAAGTTGCTTTGGCCCTTGCAAAAGCAGCTTAGTCCAGGTGTATAACTTCAATCAACAACAGTCAACATCATCAAGGAGAATGAACATGGCGAAGGGTGGAGTGAAGGTTGTGTCGGAGAAGGCGAAGAAGGCCAAGACCCCGGCACAGATTGCCAAGGCCCAGGCCAACGTCGAAGCGTATCAGCGACGTTGTGCGGCCTTGGTTGCCCAGCGGGAACTGGCGAAGGCATATCGTGCCTTGTTCAACGTCGTAGGAGCCGATGCCACCATTTTGGTGCAAGCGAATCGGTTCGTGAAGAACAGCCGGTCGTGCTACGGCTACCAGGGCACAGACCTGGAAGTGCTGGCCCAATATGGGGCAGCGGTTGAGGCTGTCAAGAACAAGGCCAGCCGTAAGGCCGAAGTTCTGGCCCAATACAAGGCTGCGAAAGCGGCCTAATACGAATCAAACCGGCAGGGGTGGGTGTAATGCTCACCCCTGCCGGGGCGAGCCAACGCTTTTACTTTCCAACCAACGAGGTCTATATGCAAGTCAATGTTGCCGAGCGTGTGCAAGTGATGGATGTTCAGGGTGTGCCGGTCGTTGTGGCAACGTCCACGATTACCCTGAATGGCAAAGTCGATTGTTACCTTGCCGAAGTGGAATGGCCCAAGGAACACGACGACAAGGCCGACGACTATCTGTATCGTTTGACACCTATGCTGGTCGAACTGGAAGTCAAGGGATATATCCCTACTTACCAGCGGCGTATGGGCGGCATTTCGTTCGAGGCTAGTCGATCAGTGGCTACCCTTGCCCGTGCGGCCTAAATATATCGGGTAAGTCCAGTTGTATAACTGGCTCCGTTCGCAGTTACTATCCCAACCACAAGGAACCCTAGTTATGATGTCTTTGGAAGCTATCCGGTCTGCCAGTGATCGTGCCACCCGTCGTGCTGCTGGTCAGCGGCGTGTCCCTTATGTCCCATACGATCAAGCCGAGATTGATCGTATGCCCCCATTCCCGATGCCTTTTATGGGTGACTATGCACCCCAAGGGTGGACGGCGGTGGGCGATGCCTTCATGGTCGATTCCAGCGGTTTCGGAGCCGATGATGAACCGGCCCTGAGTGTGCAGCGGTTCAAGATGAAGTTGACCCATGACTTGGACAAGGGCTATGGCTATGCCATCGTCGAATCCGGTCAGTTCCAGGTCTACGTCCAAGCGTACAAGCCACCGGCCAACTACAAGGCCCGGAGACACCCGGCCTAGTTCTATACAAGCCCCACCCTGCGAAGCAGGGTGGGGCTATCTTCTCTAGTCCAGATGTATAACAAGGAGCGTAACGATAACCAATCACAAGGAATGAAACCATGAGATTTTCAATTGTAGCTCGTCTAGGCAATATGCGTTCAGCGGTCGAGTGGACCGTATACCCTGATATGGGCGACGGTTCATTCTTCCAGATTCAATCTGACCATCGGATTTGTCGGTTCGACAAGGTGACCGGCAAGGGCATGATTAGCAAGCACAAAGCTAATTATGCTTGCAACATCGACCTGATGCCGATGCTGGGGGCAACTGAGATAGTTGTACCCACCGAAGTCATCGAAGCGGCCAAGGCAGCACAACCCCATTCGGGGGACCATATTGGAGGCCACGTATTCGTGGCCTAGAAGGGGTGTATCAGTGGAAGCGGTCAACATTATCGAATTGTATACCGTAATTGTAACCATGTTAGGTCTGCTAGTGTTGGCAACCGAGTAAGCAGTCGAGTCCAGGTGTATAACTAGCAGCGTCAACGAAACAACCCAACCACAAGGAACGAAACCATGACCATCCACTATGTCAGCCAGAACGAACTTGAAGGCATCCTGTTGCGGGTTGCCACGGTCGAAACCCTGGGCATCGTTGCCCTGACCGATGCCGACCTGTACGTTAATGCAGGTGGCGACCGGAAGGCCGGTGTCAAGTGCCCGTTCCAGAACATTCAGAAGCGGGCCTTGGTCAAGCGGGCCATGACCTGTTTCAGCTACGTTCGGAGCCGAGACAACGAAAATGCCCGTCATTGGGGTGCGGCCATCGAAGCGGCCCGTGCCACTGGTGATGAAGCGGCTGCCCTGGCCTTGGAAACGGCTGGGCCGATCAAGCACGATCTGCAACCCCGTAAGTGGGGCGAGCGTATCCAGAACACCCCCCTCATCCGACACAAGGGGCAACTGTATCTGGAAATGCGTATGCAGAAGGAAGGGCCAGCGAAAACCATCGTCGAAACGTCCTACTTCGACGAGCAGGGCAACGAAGTCAGCAAGACTGACCTTGCCCCGTGGGTCAAGCCGAAGCGGGTTAGCGATAGCGACCCGGTGGACTTCTTTTACAAGGAGTACCGAACGGATCACGTTGTCGAAGTCCGAGCCGGTGGCGAGGTCTACATCGTCAACGAGTTGGCCCCCTATGCGGAAACAAAGGCCGAAGCGATTGCGGCCTAAGTTGTGGGAAGGGTGGACTGCCACGGCTTCGCCGTGGCAGTCTTTTCGCTAAATGTTTTAAGTGCAGTTGTATAACTGCAAGCATGGAGAACCACAAAATGAGTAAGCGAAACATTCAACGTCCTGTCACGATCAATGTCCGACAAGACAGTGGCAGCGACCAAGAGACTTATACCCTTGGTACAGTCGAACCACCGAAGGTCAATGGCATCCCTGTTTATCAGGCTGATGACACCTACCGAGGGGTGAGAACGAAGGGCAGCAACGAGCCGATGCACGTTGCTGATGCCCTTGATGAATTGTGGGCCGAGTGGCAGGAAGCGGTCGAGCATCCAGACAGCGACAGCCAGTTTCTTGATTGGCTGGTCGAAGAAAAGGGCTGGACGACCTTTGATATGCCCAACGTACTGGTGCATGAGATTGTGACCTAAAGCAATCTGGTGCAGTTGTATAACCAACAACGTCCAACAAAGGACAATCAACATGAGGATAACCAAACATGAATATGAAACTATTTCCTTACAAGGAACCCAATAGCAAGTGTTGGGTGTTTGACGACCCGACAACCGAGTTGAAGGCCGAAGCGTTCGTCTGTGGCATGAGTGAAATGATCGACAAGATCATCGAAACGAAAGCCTTGCCGGATACCGACAAGGGCTTCACCATGACGTTCGGGGCCGAGCCATTCGATGGTGCTGATGTTACTTTGCATTGGCTACAAGAGGGCAATCTGTCCTTCAAGTCCAAGGATGGCAAAGAGCATAGTGTGCTGATCGGCAACTGGTACGGCGGCATGGTTGCCGACAAGCCAATGGCTGGCTGGCTATGCCCTGCCCTGTTGAAGTATTTTGTGGAGCCACCGAAAATGCTTTATGTTGGTGCTGCGGCCTTGCCGGAAGGGTTTGACCCCATTTGGCACGATGCCCCGAAGAAGGCATTTGTGGTCGATGGCGACGAAGCAGAAGAATATGCCTGGGCCGACGACCTTTGGCTAAGGTGATACATGCCCCACCCTGCGAAGCAGGGTGGGGCTAATTCGCAGCAGTCCGGTTGTATAACCAATGGCAGAAGGAAACCACAATGCCCCAGATCGGTGAAACCTATCGAACCAAGTGTGGCAACGGTCGAGCAACCTATCAACCTGATTGGGATTCGGTCTTGCCCTGGATTATCTATGTCAACGGTGCGTGTGTAGCCCACCGTGGCGGTTTGGAAGTGGCTAAACGTCTGTTATACGACTATGGCTGCAACGTAGGCAGCGACTTGCGAATGATAGGGCACAAGCCCTACAGCAAGTCAGTCGTGCTGAATGAGACTGCGGCCTGGAATGGCTAGTGAGTCCAGTTGTATAACCAACAGCAGAAGGAAACCAACCATGCAATGTAAACTATGCGGTGGCGAACTAATGTTACTTGGCGTTCTTGGCCTGTTAAAGTGGCTAAGATGTCGTCACTGTGGTATGCAGTTCAGCCGTAAAATCAAACGAAAGGCAACCACGAAATGAGCAACGAACTTACGGTCAGCGAGGCCATGAAGCAACTGCGAGAGATTGCAGCAACCAGTTCTTTGGGTGATGAAACGGTCCTGTGCGTGTGCATCCCCGGCATCGAGTATCAAACAGTCAGCGCAATCAAATTGGAACGTAGTGATGGCGGTGCGATTGCCCTGATTATGCAACCCTTCGACCTAGACCAATACGAGGAGCGGCTGGCCAAGGCCCCCGAGGAACTATGATCGGACTACTAGGCATGATACTGGTGATGTTGACGGTGGCCGAGCCAAGTCAACAGACCAGCAACGAGGGCAGCGACGACTGCCCATCTAGCACTAACGAAGTAAACGGCCCTATTGAAATAAAGAACAAAGGCCCGCCTTGCTTATGCAAGGTGAACAAATAATTATTGCGTCAGGCCGGGAACCGGCCTGACGCTTATTCTCTCAAGTCCAGTTGTATAAGATGAATAAAATTTATCCTTTTAGTGATCGGCCAACACCAACACCACCGGCCCGACTAACCCAAGAGCAGTTCGAGGCCAAGCAGACTGAACTGCTGGCCGATCTTCCTAAAGAGTTTCATTCGGCCATAGCTTACAATGCTTGGGAGCATGGGCATAGTGCGGGATATGAGGAAGTGTTGATTCATGTCAGCGACCTTGCCGATGCCTTGGCCGAACCGATCAAGAACTATACAAAGCGTATTCAGGGCTAATGTGCTTGGTCCCGATGTATAGGTAATGGCACAGGAGAACCACGATGAAAGACATTATGATTCGGAAAGCAACGATGATCGTCAACTTGCCCATCGTTTGTGCGAAGTGTAAATGCCGAGGACGAACTGAGAACATCAAGATCGAAGTCGAGCATCTGCAAGTTGACGACTTACCTGATGCCATGAACATTCCTATCGGCACCCATTTCCCCGTTGGGTGGGCAGGATATGGCACTTATTACCATTGTCCTGCTTGTGTGTCCCAATACGACCAGCACTAGAGCGAGTAAACCAATGCGTAAGCACCCCGAAACCAGCACGAAGGCACGAAGCTATGCCAAGCACTTGAAGCCCTATGGCAAGCGTGTTGCCAACAAAAGCACACGACGACTTGGGAAAAAGACGGCAAGTGCAGGTGTATAAGTAGTGGCATAGGAGAACCAATCATGTACGATCAACTTGCTACCCCTGCTGATGCCTGCCGTGAGTATGCGGCCAATGTTGGAGCCGATCATCCTGATCGAGCCTGGATTCTGACGGATTACGATACATGGGAACGGAACCCGTTTTATAACGGCCCTGCTGTACCCCATCCCGAAGATGTAAACGATACGGCTGATCTGGAACTGTCCCTAGAACACGACGTTCCGGGCAAGCCGACCAAACCGAACACCGATGAAATACCGTTCTAGTGCAGGTGTATAACTACCGGCACAAGGAAACCAACCATGACAAACATAACGAGTACCACCATCAAGAAGCACGATGGTGAATATATTGTCAGAGCATACGATGCTAATGGTAAGCGTATGCCAGAAGCCGATTACTTTACCAATAGTAAGACCGATGCCGAGCAAACAGCTAAGGCAATGACCCATAAGGAGTAAAGATGATTCAGCGTATATCTAAGATCAAAGCATCGGATGGCAAACTGTTCGATAGCGATGATGAACTGGCAGCCCGTCAGTACGACAACGAGATCGTGACCTTGGCCGAGTTGAAAGAATTGCTGCGAACTTCCGTAGCAACAGGCCGAGTCGAGAGCGTCCTGAAGCATATCGTCTTGGAGCAGCAAGCTATACGAGCGATACTGCTGAAGAACCATCAGCGACAGCCTAAGCCCCAGCTTGCAAAAGCGGCTTAGTCCGGTTGTATAACCAATAGCATCAAGGACACAACAATAGAGTAAGAGGCAAGCCCTCCCAATCTTCCTTGTTGTGAAGCAGCGAAGTACAAGCTGCGTCCTCTTTGTCATTAACCACAAGGAACGAAACAATGAAACTGAATATCGAGCGTGTGATGGAAGCGGTCGAGAGCGATGATAACGTAGGTTTTTGCTTGGCTTGCGGTGCCGAAGCCCAAGGCGTGGAACCCGATGCCCGTGGCTATGAGTGCGAGGCTTGCGGTGCCAATAAGGTATACGGTGCCGAAGAAGTGCTTATCATGGGAGCTTGCTAGACCAGGATACATGCCAGAGGATATATGCTAGACCAGGATATATCTTCAGTTCAGGTGTATAAGTGCTAGTGTAACGAGACAACACCCAACCACAACGGAGAACGATCATGCGAGATTACATGGAACTGAGTTGCACCCCGGCAGCCGAGGACTGCGAACAGCTTGGACCGAGCTATGACCCCCAGCGGGCCAGGGCCGAGTGCCGGGCCTTCATCAACCAGTTACGGCGTGAGTTCGGCCCCGAGCCAGATTTGGCCCAATTGAAGATCAAGAGCAATAGCCACGACTTTGGAACGTATGTCGAAGTGGCTTGCTATTACGACGATAACGACGAAGCAGCCCAAGACTATGCCTATCGGTGCGAGAACGAGATGCCCGAGAATTGGGATGCCGAAGCCCTGATCGAACTGGGCCTACCTGCCCGAGTCTGATACCTATAGACCTTCCCCTGCTTCGCAGGGGAAGGTCTTTCCTCCCAAGTCCAGATGTATAACTGAGGGCACAGGAGAACCAACCATGCCATTACGAGAAACATTGGAACAAGCTGGCTATCGTCTAGTCAGTATCCACAACGACGAAGCCATTGTCGAAAACATCGACACCGGCAAGTGGGAAGTGTGGTTCAAGCACGACGACAACCCCAGCTATACCCTGGTCATCAACGACGTTGGGTATGAATTCGTGAGAAGTCTACCTTAGTCCAGGTGTATAACCAACAGTGTAACAAGAACCAATCATAACCCAAAGGAATCGAAACCATGACCAGCACCCCCTACATCCAGACCAATGCCATTCACAACGTCCGTAAGCAAGCGTGGCGTGCCGTCCTGAACGGCGTCTATGCCCTGGCTATCGTCAGTGACGGGCGACGTTACAGCATCGGTGCGAGAAACACGACCGGCAACGGCGTCGTCATCTTGCTGCCCCGTAAGTACGAGAAGGTGGCCCATGCCGAGGCCGTGGCCCATACCAAGTTCCCCGGTCGGCCCATCGTCCGGGTCACCGTGCCCAAGGCCAAGGTCCACAAGGTCAAACAAGCGGCCTGATTAGGCCGGTCGGCCCTACCCTGCGAAGCAGGGTAGGGCTTTACGCAGTCTAGTAGTCTAGGTGATCTAGCTATCAGTCTATGCACTAGCAACTATGATCGCACTAAGGGAGAGTGCAGTTGTATAACTGAGGGCACAAGGCTAACACTCTACACCGATGGAGGCAACTATGAAGGTTTGAATGTGAGTGCAGATGTATAACTGAGGGTGCAAGGCTGAGGGTCTATACCTATGGAGGCTAACATGAAGTTTTAAGTGTCGAGTGCAGTTGTATAACTGAGGGGGCAGTCAGCGACTTCCGCCGACTGCCCCTTAGTTTGTCCAAGGAGGAATGACCATGCCGGATGGAACGAGGAAGCGTCGTTTCAGTTCTGACCCTGCGAAACGTGCCTACTATGCACATTCGAGGGCGGTTCGGTTCAGTCGTCGTCTGTTAGGTTAAGAAACCTATGCACCGGCCCAGGCCGGTGCTGTCTTTTTATTGCAGCAAGTGCAGTTGTATAACTGTTGGCACGACCACCAATCACAACCACTAACGGAGACTATCATGCCTTACCACGGTTCACCACGTTGCAACGGTTGCGGCGGCGAGGACTGCTGCTGCTGCGAAGTCTGGCTTGAGGAGCAGGCCAGCCAGCGGTACGAGCAGATGTACGGCCCGGAGGACAACGAGGACATGGACGACTTCGACGACTATGACGAGGACGACGACGACGAGGACTTCGACGACTGCGACGAGAGCATGGACGGCGACTTCGACAGCGGCATGTCGTCTGCCGGTCATGGCATGGACGAGGACTATAACGGCTGGAACGAGTAGGTTATGCAGCCCGGACTACGACGAGAAACACCTGCTTAGTGCAGGTGTATAACTGCCGGTGTAACGAGAACAACCACCACAAGGGACACGATCATGCGAGCAAGATACCAAGGACAGCAAGCGGGTGACGAGAGCCGAACGGCCACGGCCAGCATGGACGAGCGACTGATGGATAACGAGATCGTCGAGGGCGAGGAAGTGGCGACGATGCGGCAGATGTTCAGCACCGGCCATTGGCCTGAACTGAACCGATACACCGACAGCCTACGGCACACGGGCTGGAGTCTGGAGCGTATCCAGTCCATGCTGACCAGAGCCATGAATGGTGTACGGATGCCCAAGCGATAGGGCTAACGAATGAGCCACCGGCCTCTGGCCGGTGGCTCTTGCCCCGACGAGAAACACCTGCTTAGTGCAGATGTATAACTGGTGGTGTAACGAGACAACACAACCAACACAAGGACACGACAATGCACATCCGATCTGCTTCCCGTTGCGGCGACGACATGGCCTACCCCTGCACCCCGGCCAACTGGATGGACGTACTGATGGGCCTGATAGACGAGGGCTATCGGTATCTGTTCGTCGAGGTCGAGGCCGACCATGCGACACGGCTTGCTACTGGCTGTTCGACCCACACACTGATGAAGTGTGTGCGGCCCGAGGCCGAGCGGCCACGGCCACCAGTGGCCTGCCCATCGTTCGGGCACGACTATGGCTACGACTGCATGTAGCCCATGCGTACACTACAGTATAGCATACACCATGTATGCTATACTGTGTAGGCGTACACCATACGCTAGTACACTGTGCAGTACAGGAGTACACCACACGCTAGCATACTGAGTGCAGATGTATAGCACAGCCCACGGCGTAGCCGTGGGCTGTGCCTGTCGGCCTTCTGGCCCCCTATACATCTGCACTCAACCGTGTTACAAAAAAAAGAATAGAAAAAATTTTTTGAAAAAGTTTTTATTTTTGGTTCCCCACCCACCGGCTGGGTAAGCTAGTACGGCGGTTCTTTCTTTTCAAAGGATGTTTCAAAATTTGAAATAGGGGAACTTTTGTTTGGGGGCTAAAAGGCTAAAAAACTTCTAGGGACTCCTACTCCTTTCTTATAAGGGGTTTATTGATGTGCAACTTATTGAGTATAAAATATTTTCTCTAGTGCTTATATAATCTCTAGACCTTCTTATTAAGGAGATGTTATGGATAAGAATCAGAGATTTAGTGTGAGCGTTGTACTGGATGTCAAGGAAGTTACGACGGATGGGTCAGCGGTTGACTTTTTCAATTCGACGGTAAACTATCCTAACATGGGTTACGACGGCGTGATAGGCATTGAGCAGGCGATGTTACAGGTATTGCAACAGCTTGGCGATGCTGGATTAAAGCAGGCTGTGGCTTTAGGTCATGGCGAGAAGATGGAGGCGATGGGTTTTGCCCCAAGGCTAGCCATGTTCAAGCAATAATTGAGAAACCCACCCGCCGATGGCGGGTGGGTTTATTTTTAGAAAGGAATAACCAATGAAGCAATTAAACATAGCGATGGACGACAAGCTTTTTCTGAAGTGGAAAGGCATATCTGACAAGAGAGGGGCGGATTTGGTTCCCTTGGTACGGACGATGTTGCAAACATTATCTTCGGATTTAGAGCCTGTGACATTAACGGTTCAAGAAAAAGAAGTGAGTTGTCAAGCAGAGGTGTTATCGTATAGAGGAGATCGGTACAGTTTTTGGTTTGGCAGTATTTACCTAGAAAAGAAAATGCCACAAGATTTGCTTTTAGCTTTAGAAGAAGATTGGAAATTAACAAGAAAGAATGGAGAGGGTGGTACTATCAAAGTATGTAATGTGACAATGGCTCCTGGCTCTGATACGATTCTAGATTTTTCTGGCATATCCATACTTCATCGTCTATGAGTAATAGTTTGTCCTGTTTGTATATTGTACGTACTCCATTGTGGAATTGTGGAGAACATGATGGTGGGTGCTGTACTGAATCTTATATATCTTCTATCTGCTGAAACGGATACAGAAGCTCCCATATTGACACCTTCTGGCAACACTACAATTACGGGAGCGTAGCCTACGTTATTAAATGTGGGCAATTGGACATTGGTGGCTGGCAATCTAGCTGGGCCACCTTGATCTCGGTAGGCTTGTTGTATTTGTTGATTGAGGGTGCCTTTGTAGGCGGGAGCGGGGTCAGCACCTAAGGTAATCAGTATTGTCATCACGCATAGTATATTCATTTTGTTCTCCTTCTAATTATATATAGTTAAGGAGGCAACATGATTACATTTACACAGTGGATGGAGGGCAAGGATCGGGATTCTTATCAAGGGAAGCACGTTAATGATCAGAATCATGGAAAGAGTGGTTATGTGGGTGGGAATCCAAGATACAGGGACAGCAAGAAGCCACCTTACAAGAAGAACACACCTGAGAACAGCAGAAATGCGGCCAAGCAGATAGACGAAGAGTAATTGTTTAATAAACCCACTCCCGCTTTGCGGGAGTGGGTTTTTCATTTGGGAAAGAATTTAATTTGTTCAGCATCAAAATAGCCCAGCATTGATTTAGGATCAATGATATAGGGCGACCATCTCCAATGCGTTGCCGTTCGTTCTTGGGGATTGTTTACAATAATGGAAAGTGGATCGTTTGGTGGGGCTTGGATGAGCAGGATTTGTTTTCTATGTGCGTAGCTCCATTGGAGTAATCCATCGAAGTGTTTATCTGCTTGTTCTTCAATTGGAATTCCAGCCTCAAATATTGTTCGTGTAGTTCCCATAAACCCATCTATATGTGGTACTGGATTTTCTGCTCTTCCTACTGGAAACAATAATCCATTTTTGTATATTGCTGGTAGATCTGCTACACTTCGGATGCCGTGACCAAGGATTTCGTACTTGACGGTATTCAAATGAGAGAGCACGGCTTTCACTTTATCCAAAACAGGCTTTTCAGATTTGGTAATTCTGATATCATCGTAATTACTCATGTTGGGAGCCGAAATTGCTTCTATCCATTGTGTAAAAGTTTTCATGGAATTATATATCGATTCATAGATAATAACATGAACCTGAAGAGGGGTAAAAATGAATTTCAAGCAGTGGTTACTTTCTGAAACTGATTTAGCTGGATTTTTTCAAAAGACGCAGCAGAATCAAGCGGACATTCTGAATAGGATTGGGAACATAGAGGTTGACAATGTAGTAACTCGTCCTGATCCCCAGGCGAAGACCTTATTGTTTACTGGTCGTATTCGAGGTAGTCAGGGAGACATGTATGTCACGAAACTTTTGTTTCGCAACATCTCCTATATGACTGGCATGTGGTCACCTAATGATTATCATCTCCAGGGACCGGACGGCAAAGAATATCATTTTGAAAGATTGGGTTATCGTGATACGGATGTGGAACCAAGTTGTACTTGTATTCAATTTATTAGAGCGAAAGCCAGAGGCGGGGTATGCAAGCATGTGATTAAGCTTGCTCAGTATCTAAAAGAAAAAAGAGTATTGGTGAAGCAACAGGCTCCATCGTCACCATTTTAACAAATAAGGAGACCCTATGGAAGAGATGACAATTTTTGATATAATTACATTGGCATCGGAGAACTATGATGCTGTAGAGGTGGTTTGGCAGGAGATGCCAGAGGAAACTACGATGATGGAGGCTACGATAGAGTGGGCCAAGAGGAACAGTCGAGAGATCAAGGTTGTGGCCAGCAAATAGGGGGAGTTATGGAACAAATACGTATTATGAGGGTTCATTGGTGGCAAATCACACTCATTATTGGGTTAATGGTTGGTTTTCTTACGATGTCGATCATAGATGGTGTCCGTATATCCAAATTAAGCCATAGAATTGATCAAATGCAATTAAATCAAGAGCAGGAGGCTCAGATATGTGTAGAGCGTAGTTCAGAGCTTAAAACATTACAAAATAAACTAAACGAAGATATATTAAAACAGATCTGTGATAATCAGCAAAAGACAATAGAGATTCTTCGTAAAGAGTTAAAACTGGAGTTAGAGTTATTAACTGTTCAAAAGAAGATGGATTTGCAAATGCTGATTATTCAGAAAGGGATAGATGAGGATCGGGAGTCATTGAAGCAGGAGATGGAGGTGAATCGGCAGAGGTTAGTGGCTTTACGGATGACTTTGAACAATATGGATGACAAGATTCAAGAGGGCGATGGTGCTTTTAAGATTCACATGAAGGAGATAGAAGAGGGCGGTCGTTATTGGATCAAGCGATTTGAGAGTAACGAGGCGGCGATAGCGGGGTTGAAGAAGTCGTTAGGAGATTTGGGCAAGGGCAAGTAGTGCGTAGGGGGATAGGTTATATCCCTTTAAGCAGATTGATAAGACCCACCCGGCTTCGCCGGGTGGGTCTATTTCATTTAGGACTTCTATAGAATAAAAACCGGGATATGAAAATTCGGGGATGGTCATTATGAATTTTCGGGAATATTTAGAGCAACAAGAATTAAATGAATTGTTTTCAACTGGTACTCCACCGCAAGATGGTCAATGGGTAGATGGTGGTCCATACAAGTATTTCTATTTTAACATACCTGAAGATCCTGCGTGTGATGCTTCTAAGGATTCTACTGGTGGGCGTTGTTATCAAGTGTCGTTTCAAAACCAGGGTGATACGGTAAGTGTAGCATTTAAGCCAAATTACAAATCATATGATGCTTATCAAGCTACTGGAGCGAATGTAGAAAAGCAGGTAGGCAATGGCGTTGTGTATGCTTTGAGCGATTACATTAGTCAGCACAAGCCAAAGCAATTATCTTGGGCTCCCACAATAAAACAGAACACAGATAGAAACAAAGATGCTCGCAAGAAGGTTTATGCTTTATGGATGAAGAAGAATATGTTCCCTGATCATTACGTTCCTTGTGATCCAGCGAATCCAGACTATCCAACGTGGTGGATAAGCAGAGAGTCGTATGATAAAAAGTATGTACCACAAGGGTTACCTGCGATTGATGCTGGAGAGAGGAAAAACGATTTGTTTACCAGCATTTCAATAGCCTTCCAAACACATTGGGCTAAAGAGCAGCAGGAAAGACTAGCTGCGAGGGCAGCCGAAGACGAACGCAGACGAATTGCATCTTCACCGGAAGAGGTAGCACGAAGGCAGAGACAATCGGCCGAACAGGCAGCCGCTCAACGGGCAGAAGACGAGGCTCGTCGTCAAAGAGAAAGTGAACGTCAACGTCAAATCATGATAATGATTACTGATCCACGGCACAATCCAGCAAAGATTGGCATTGGAGACATGGTTCAATCTCAAAGTGGTAGATATTGGCATCGGGGTAGAGTGGTAGGGTTTAACATAGGATATGACAATGATTTAGAGGCAATTGTAACCGACAAGGTAGATCGCCAAGGGCAGCCGGGAGAAAATACGATGTTAGCTCCTGATGGTGAAAAAATGAGAGATTTACAAAAAATATCTGCTGGGATGTTTGGCAAAGAAAAATTGAGCCGATAGCTTTACATCTTCTTACTTCTGTACTACAATAAGGACACACCTTTTTACAGGAGAAGTAAGATGAGAAAATGAATTTAGTAGAGGCCATCAACAAGATGTCCCAAAGTGTCGATGTATTATCGCAGCAATTGCGAGGAATTCGTGGAAGTCAGATTAGTCCAAATCTGATTTCATCTATCAAAGTCAGTTTCAAAGGCCAAATGATTCCTTTGGAACATCTGACAAATACGGAAGCGATTAAAGATCAAGTTTCCGTTTCTCTTTTTGATCCATTTATTCTCAAAGAAGATCCTGGCATTATGGGCCGGATTGCGAAAGCTATTTCTGGTGCTGGTTTCACGGCTTATGTTTTTTCCAAAGACAGGGTTGTGGTTAGCACACAGAAGTATGGTCAGAAAGAAGAAGTCTCATCACACATCCGTCGTTCGGCGGAAGATGCGAGGGTAGCGATTCGTAATATTCGCAAAAAAGCCAAGAAAGATGATGTGGATGAAAAGGCTTTGCAAAAAGCAACGGATGCTGCCATTAAGGAAGTGGATGTGATTGTGCAAAAGAAATTAAATACACTATAGCGTCTAAAATAAAGCCCACTCGGCTTTGCCGAGTGGGCTTTTTCTATTTACGAATCGTATATAATTACATGGCTAATGGATGGATTGATAAAACAGTTGGACAGTGGAGTTCTTACACATTTACCACCGATCCGTGGTGGACAACTATATTATTGAATGATGGGCTTGAAGGCCCTGCCGAAATGGATTTTAATGGTGGCGAAATACTGGCAGATCCCGTGCGCAGTTTCAGGGAATGGCCTGAAGTTCATTTCTATCCCGCTCGTCGATTGTATTATGAAGGACACATGACTCGAAGGGATCAGCAATATTAAGGAGCAGTTATGGCTTTAACTGAAGTGTGGAGAGAAATTGATTTAGATCTTTGGACGGTAAACACTACGGCCGACGATTGGAGTGAAATGCCTTTAGATGCGTTTTCTCCAGAATTTATTGAGTCATTACGATTTGTTGCTAGGGGATTTAGATGTAAAGTTGTTCATCGTCCTGGTAGAGATGAACCGGATATGACTGGCAATCTTCCATTAATTATTATTAATGGTGCGATGGTAGCGGGAGCCACTCTTTGTCAACAGCAAGTGCTCATTGACAAATATAGAAGTCAACAATACATTTTCACTCTTGCCGAACCTCAAGACGACACAACAATGCAGTCGTTTAATTTATTACAGCAACTAGATGTGTCGAAGCAATTATTAACACGGGAGGCTATTCAGTTAAAGGCTCAGGTGTTAGAAGTATCACCACAAAAACTACAACAACGTAGTTTGGGAGATCGTCGTCAAATCAATATGCAATCTTGTGTTGTGCCAACAATTTTAGCACAAGATGAAACAGAAATAGTCGAAGTTGCAGCATTAACAGAACAAGAACAAGTGCAACAGTTATCTTTCATGCAATCACAAGTACGACACATGTCGTATGAGGATGCGAAGCAAAGGCACATTCGTAATATTTATCGTACCAAAATGCTTGGCAGTCGTATTGTTGAGATATTACCAGAGACAAGCATGGTAGAGGTAGAAGAATTGCCAGAAGAGATAGTGTCGTTACAGATACAAGATCCTGTAAAGAGTTTACGAAGAAATTTAACAAGCATATATCGAAACCATATGTTGGGTGTAACGACACCACGAACATCAGAGCACGTTGAGCAAGAAGTGGAAGTTATAGAACCTGTAGAAGAGGCGTCGTGGCAAAAACCGATGTTGAGGAAGCAGAAATCCATTGAGGCATATTTAGAGAAGGTACGACCTGATTGTGTGGTTACAGAAATGATAGAGGAGCCTCAAGTGGTGGCTTTATCTCAATCAGAAAAGTCCACACATTGGCCTACATTTAGAAAACAGAAATCCATTGAGGCATATTTAGAGAAGGTACGACCTGATTGTGTAGTTACAGAAATGATAGAGGAGCCGCAAGTAACGGTTTTATCTCAACCAGAAAAGTCCACACATTGGCCTACATTTAGAAAACAGAAATCCATTGAGGCATATTTAGAGAAGGTACGACCTGATTGTGTAATTACGGAGATGATAGAAGAACCGCAAGCCGCTTTGTATCAATCAAAAGAAAGGTCATTGCATCCACCGATATTACGAAGACAGAGAGAAATTGAAAAATATCAAAATAAAACACATGCCGAATTACCAACCCCTGTAACGCAGGCAACCCCAATAGAGGTAATTCCAACATTACCGGCTGCATTTCAACAACATAAAAGGGCACTTGCCAAGCATCTTCGTAGGATGCAAAAAAGTAAAAGCTAAGGAAAAAATTAACTTTTACGTCTAGATACTATAATTCCTTAGAAGGAGAATTTGCATTATGAAGACATTTAATGAATGGTTAACAGAGATGGGGATGGATATAAACGTAGATAAAAAGCCCCTATCTCGATTACATCGCAAACCCAGTGATGACGTGCCACCAGAAGACGACATGGGTGATGATGAAGATGGCGAAGAAGGCGATGATGATATTGACGCAGATGCGCCCGATGAAGAAGATGAGCCAGATGGCGATGAAGGCGATGATATGGGTGATGAAGATGGCGATAAAGATGGCGATGAGCCACCTCCACCGATCAAGAAGAAAAAGTTTGACTTTTCCAGCTTAGGCAAAGTTTAACTCATTCTGTAATAGTGTCCATTATCGCAATATTCATAATGCGTATGTTGGAACACGAAGTTACCTTCATCAAAGAAACTCTTGAGTTTTCTATAAACTGCAAGGGTTTCTTCGTTTTGATCACGTAGTTTTTGATGTTTTGCATATGCGATTTCAGCCAAATGATAAGCTATGTCTCGAACAGTATCATCCTTTGGCATTAATTCTTTAGCTTCCTGCGCAGACGGCGTGCTGGATTTGCTACATTGATAAAACATGGCATTTGCCACGGTTTGGAAATAATCTTCTTGTATTTCCTTAGCTTGCTTGGCAGCGGCCAAAACTCTGGCCCACCAGCGATTGTCTTTTTCTTGTTGGATCTCACGGATGAGATCGTCAAGTTCTCGATCTGTATATGTTGTAAGATTCATGTCTGTAGTCTAGCATGTTTTGCTTGAAATGGCAATAGATACCATATGCACTTTAGATATTGGTTAGAAGCCGTAGACCTACAACACGAATCCGATGACTATGAAACAATGGCATCAGATTGGGCCATTGATCTATTGACCAATGCTGTCAAAAAGTTTTTTGAATACAAACAACAGGGACAACAAAAGAAATTTACCAATTGTGTGTTGGAATTAGCCGGTGGAAATGCAGAAGTGGTAAATATTGGTACAACATCCACTCCTGACAAACGATTGAATATTGATATTCCCAAACAGTTAGGACACACGCAACTACATCCAAATGCCACTGCCAAGAATGGAATAGTCATTCAATTGACACCAGCCACCCAAGAAATTACTGGTGCTCAATTAAATCATGGATATATTCTTGAAATTAAATTGAATACAATGCCTTTGGTTCAATCATCTGATTTTAATGATGATAAGGTGCAATTAATGCTCAAGAGGTTGCGTATTCAGATTAATCATGAGATGACACACACTCATTCTTCACAGGTTAATTTTACTAGACCGATGAAGTTCTATTTAAGTAATAAAATAGGCCAACTTGGCGGCGATGCCGCCAAGTTGGCCCAATATACTTCTGGGATAGTGGATTACTATCTTGATCCTGGGGAGATGCGGGCGCATGCGAAGCAATATGCGGCCATGTATTCTGTGCGATTTCCTGGGGAGTCTTTTGACATTAACAAAATAGGCAAAATTAATGATAGGGCGGGGAAGTTACCTAGATTTATATGGGGGATGAGTGATCCGGTGGGTATTGGGGCTAAATATTGGAAAGAAGGCAATCAAGATTTAGACATGCAGCCTTATGAGCAGAGATTGAAATCTGGATATGAACAATTCCATAGATTGATGGAATATTTTATTAATCAAAGGATACGGTTGGCCAAAATGCAGCAGCGATAGATAAATAAGTTTACAAGCAATAATGGGTGAAATATAATGAGTGATCAGATAACGTTTCCAGCATGGTTGGCACAAACTATTCTCAGAGGGTGTTTGAATCTACAGGAAACTCGATTTACTTTTGGTAAACACAATGGCAAAGATCACACTGATCGAAGTATTCCTGCTCCGTACATTCAATGGGCTTTAGAGAATATTAATAACAATCGTCTTATTCCTCCTGCATTCCGAAGGGAGTTAGAACAAGAATTGGAAAATCGTAGATCCCGTGGTGGTCGTGCAAATAGACCTGCTGCTCCCGCTGTTCCCAATGCTCCTGCCGCACCAACTGATGTTGTTCGTCGTTGGTTTTTCGCTAAGATCATTCGTGATGGTGGCGAGATGAAAACAGATCAATATATTGCTTTGGCGAAACGAGATGATGGTCGTTCTGATTTTGTTGTATTGAGTGGCCAATCCAATGGCGTCAAGAATGGAATTTTCAGTAAAGAAGAAGTGACACAATTAGTTCAGGCTGTAAAGAATGGAGATGAGTATATAACAGCCAACAGTCCAGAGGGATTAAAAGATAAGGTGCCGGATTATCAGCAACAGGCGGCTCCCCAGAAGGCTCAAACTCTTAATCGGGAAGATATGAGTGAAGAACAGAAGAAGATTGACGAACGTTTTGAGCGTATGATGTCGGAATCAAACGCATCACACATGATGATTAACGCTCTTGCGGGTACGGGCAAGACTACGATGTTAAAACATTTAGCGTGGAAGTATGGCAAACCTGGACAAAAGTGGTTGTATTTAGTCTTTAATACTAAGAACAGAGTTGAAGCCGAAGAGTCGTTTCCCCGTGAATGGGTGGAAGTCAAGACAACCAATGCCTTTTTAGGAGACTTGCTCAAAGAGCAACCAAATCTTGCCAAGATTGGTCAGACCGACAGAATTAATCAGCGATTACAAGGCGGTGAGGGGAATGGCAAGTTGGACAAATCTAGAATTATGGCAGACGGTAGTGGTTTTGCCAAGGTGATGAAGTCCGTTGGGCTAGTAGACAAACTAGATTGCCCACACTGTCATGGTGCATTAGCTAAAAAGAAGAGTGGTCGATATAACATTACGTACTGTAATGCCTGTCGTTCAGAGATGTATGAGCGAACAGGTGTGTCGCTTATGAGTTTGCTTAAATCGATTACATATAATTTCAAAGAAGCAACTCTTACTGTAGTGGGTTTGGCTAAGGCATATGCTCTTGATCCTCGCAAGCCAGATAAGTTAAAAGAGGGTCTTGAAGCGTTGTTAGATGATTACGATACCATTGACACTTCGCTTTCTGAGATTAAGGAGCGAATTAACAAATACAGTGGTTATTTCAAAGATGACATTGTACACGATCTTGCTCAAATCCTTGGATACAACTTTATGGCCAAAGATTTCAAAGAAGAAATTAAAACGGCAGCCACTTGGATGATGAACAAAACAATGCCGGGCGGAACAGATGAGAAATACAAACATAGAGAGCGTGATTACAATTTAGGTGAAATGCGTGACTTTGTAGACGACGCTTGGTTCCCGGCTATTCACGCTGATGAAATTCATTGGCCAAAATATGATATTGTGATGGCTGACGAAGTTCAAGATTTTAACGAAGCTCGTAAGATCATGCTGAAGAAGTTGGCCGAAGCTGGTGCTAAAGTTATTGCTGTCGGTGATCCGAATCAAGCTATTTATCGATTTATAGGTGCCGATGCAGATGCTTTTAACAATCTTGCCAAGATGCTAACAGATGTTTCTCACGACAAGGATAATGTTGTGCATAGCATCAGTAAGAACTTCCGATCTCGTCCGAAGATTCTTGAATTTTCAGAGGGCGAAACACACGTGAAAGATTTGAAGTCTGGCAAAAAATGGAAAGAGGGAGAGGAAGGTACGGTTACCAATCAAGAGATTGCTTATGATGATGCTTTCGGCACCATTAAGCAAGATAATGCCAGTGGTGCCCTCAAGCAGAAAGATACTAAGGGAGAATTCAAACAAACAGCCTTTATTGCTCGTACTAATGAACCTTTGGTGCATGCTGCTCTTAGATTGTTAGGCAATGGCATACCGTTCATTATTTTAGGGAAGGATGTTACTGGCGATTTATTGAAGCATCTCAAGAAGGTAATGGCAAAGTTTGGAATTACCGATGATCATGATTGTTCCGATTTAGAGTCACGCATGAATGAATTCTTAGATGATCAAACAGAAATGTTTGGCAATCATGCTACTAAACGAGGATATCTGCAAGATCTGAAGGAATCGACGGAGGCCATTTTAACGACTATTCAAACTTGTGCTAATGAAAAGGGTGCCAGAACAAGTATTGGACAGTACAAGCAATGGTTGCAAGACCGACTTGGCAAACATTCCTTTGAGGTTCAAGATAATGAAAAAGATCTCAAAGAATATCGTAAGCAAATGGAAGAAGAGAATCCAATTGTTCTCACCACAGCACATAAGTCTAAGGGATTAGAATTTTCCCGTGTCTACATCTTGAGATACGATTTGTTCCCACATAAAAAGGCAAAGCGACCTAAGGATTTGGCACAGGAAGCTAATATGAAATATGTGGCAATCACTAGGGCAAAAGATGAATTACATATCCTTGAATTGGATGGACAACCAGGATATAAACCAACCAAATCAGAGGAATAATAATGTTCAAAAGATTTACCGAATGGTTAAATGATAAAGCGGCGTTACTAGAAGGACCAATGACAGCAATGCGAGGAAGGAGCGGTTATGCTCCCATTCCAGAAATGCCTGCGGGTGGATGGAGTCGAGAACAGATTAAAGGTATGGAAGACGAGATTGCAAAACTCGATATGGGTGGACATAGTGATTATGGTGGAAAATCACTACAGAGAGTTCAGGATTTGTATAAAGCTTTGTATCAAGGCAAGTCTGCCGCCGCTGCTCCACAACAGCCAGCACCTCAGCCCGTTGCTGCTCCACAACAGCCTAAGCCCCAAGCGGTGATGGGCTCTCCTGAAAATCCAGCCAATCCCAATAGTGTTCCGCCAAAGTTTACAGGTTGGGTAAAAACAGGAAATCGAAGATCTGAAAACGGATTAGAGTATTATAAAGATGGCGCACCAGCTAATGGTTGGACGGATTTGCCGCCTGAACATCGAGGACAGGCCATGAATCATTTAGCTACAACCAACTTTAATCAAGGCACTGAAATAGATTTTTAATAATGAGGCACCTCATGGCCTGCACTCCATGTCTCTACGATAGTTTTATACACTAGCATATTGGGCTCATAGTGAGTCCAATAGTGCATATTCTCTTTCTCGTTTTTGTTGTTGAATATCTTATCAATAGCGGCTGCTACGGCTGGTGATCTAGACCAACCAGCGAAACAATGCACAAGCAAGACTTCTATCTTATCTTTTACTTTCTCAACGAATTCAAGTATTCTTTTAGCGTCTTCTGGTTGAAAACAATCGGATCGGTTGAATTCTGTATCTTCAAAAATCAATTGCAAAAGATCTACTCGTTGACACATATTGAGTTTCGGTAAATCACCTTCAAAACTCGATATGCTAATAGCTGCCCAGGGTCGGTCGCAAGTAAACTCTTTAGCCTTTGACCTGGACAGCACTACTATTTCTTGGATGCTCATGTTTTTTATTCTCGCATAGGCCGTTGGCCTTTTTAGGATCTGGATAATCTCTTGGTGGCAAGGGTTTAGGTGGCGGTGGTGGCACCGGCTTGATTTCACCACAGAATGGTAAAACAGCACTCATGCTAAGCATGGCTAAAAAATTTCGTCGTTCCATTATCTTCGTTCCTTACAACTATGTTCTTGTTTAGAAATGGTAATTTGTGACTTGGGACTATCCTCTCCCCAATCAATGTCGATGTCAACACCCAATTCTTTAAGGGCTCTCTCAAACTTAAATACCACATCTTCAGGATGATCGTCATAACTTACAGATAATTGGACTGATTTCATAGCTTCACCTTTGGGGTAATGGGATTCAATCTATCGATGTCATTTATTATATCAAAGATTATTTTTGATCACAATAAGACTTTCCAAATATTCCTGAAAACTCCGCATGGGACGACGACCATTGTCAGCGGAACAACGAGTTTTATCTTTACGACCTTCATGTACACAAGTAAATCCTGCCGTATGGTCTTTACGAAGGATGATTCGGCCACATGTGTAAAAATAGAATCTTTTAGTGGTCGCTGCCAATGGTGCATCGCACCATTGGCAGCGACTCATATCTGTGTAATGTTGTATATCTGTGTAATGCGGCATAATTATTCTGCTTTTACTTCAGATGTATTCTTTTCAATTCGCTTGAGGGCATCCATAATATCATCGCCATTGGCAAACCAGCGAACCACCTTCATGCGTTCGGCATCGCTAGAATGATTGAGAAGCCATTCGGTAATGGCAATAGACACGCCATGTGCAATAAAGCTTTTAAGCATGGATAGCAAGACAATACAGCCCATAAACCCAATGATATAGGTAATGGGCGAGATGAACACTGAGAGATTGATTGGATTTTCTGCCATGATTTGGCTCCTTGTTAAATAGGGTCTTCGATTTCTTCCCAATACCACACCACGAAATTAGTAACACCGTCGTCGCCAGGGCGATAACGACATGCAGTATACTCTAAAACATTAGCCACACGTTCATAACCAATACTATCCACGAAATCCATACACTCTTTGAGTTTGTTCTCAAAATTACGAGTGTTCACTTCCTTTAAGGATTCACCGTGAAAGGCCGTATGAACAAATGTTTTCCTGCGTATTTTTATCACTGTGATTTTCTTTCTACGATGATAAATAGAACATGCGAACTTACATTGACCGAGTTGAACCAGTTTCACCAATAATACCAGTTTCACCGATTGTTGAAATACTACCACCGGTTGAAACTCCAACACCTGTTGTAGAAATACAACCTATTGAAGTCCCATCGGTAATTGAACCGCCACTACCCGTGGCGATTCCTGAATTACCGTCTATAATCATTCTCTCGTCCGACATCCCATCGATCATCGAAACATCGGAAGAAATCATTGAGATTCAGCCAGTATTTGAAGATTTTAGTTGGGCTGGGATGCGGCGACTACCGAAACGATTCCGAGAACAAGAATACTCATAAGTCATTGCCTTCAGAATCAAATTTGCCATTAACATAAACTGCCCAGTGATGGTCTTTTCTGAAAATAACGTGACTTTCATTTCCCACTTGGACACACATGATCATTTGATGACCAGGAGGAGGCAGATCTGCTTTTTGTGGTTCTTGTAGATGTGGTAAGATCCACCAAAACGGAATTAGAAACCAAAATGACATGACAATCCTTTCGTCTATTAGACCAGTACCACGACTGTAGTTAAGAGTCCAGCAGTTGCCACTACAGGAGCACAGAATCCAATGGAGGCAGCTACAATCCAAATAAGACCAATAATGACAATTCGACCAATAGCTTCTTCCATCATAATGACACAATTTCTCCATCTGGAGTAATGGTCAGGCTCAGCAGATATGCCAGATGATTGATGATCCACCAATCTTCCGTATTGTAAACCTTAGGTTCTCCAGAACCTAGAGCTTCAAGTATTCGCTGCATGATTCTGATGCGTTCATCTTTATTCATAACATTGCTCGTCGTAGGTCAATATTATACTACGGGAATGGTGGTATCGGTAGCTGGGTCAGCAGGCGGTGTTGGCGTAGGTTTTTTGCTAATCAATTTTTCCAAACCTTGGATAACAAGTCCAACGATAAAAGAAGCAATAGAGCCAACCAAAATCAATCCAGCTATTTTACTTACACCAATAAAGAAATTAGCTGGTGCCAAATAGAAAAGATACGCACTTTCTATAGCCCAACCAGTGGCGGCAAGAAGAACCAACAAAACCAAACCTTTTCCGAGCGTTTCAGTAAACCATTTATAATTCATGATGTGCCCTCCTGTATTATATATATTTATTGTGACGGAAGTGGCGTAATGTCTTTTAATCGCATGGCTTCTTCTAGACCAAAAGATGCTTCCAAAGCTGTGCGGAATCGTCCTATTTCTCTACGTTTTGTCCAAAAATGTTCAACGTATGGATATTCTTTATCTTTCCTATAGCAGTGAGTTACTGCAATTACGCTATATGCTCCCAATCCGAACCAGCGATGTTTTACATAAAATTCGGTAGCTTTGGAAATGTCAGTAATGTACTGATCGCTTTTATACCAAGCACCGCCATTTTTATCTCTTCCAATTATTGGCAACATATCCTTACTTTCTAAAGAGATCCTATGGCTAAATGCAGAACTTCAACAAGGTGTTCTTGGGCTAAACCTCGGCTGGAAAGAGTGAATGTATCGGCAATTTCTTCGTCTTCTTTGATTTCTTGGGCTGGACGGATGATAATGCCCATAAAAGTTTCACGGCTCATTAGTTCAGCAATCAATTCTTCGGTAGTCAACCACTCAACTTCTTGACAGGTCTTCATAATTAAACTCCGTGTTATTCAAATGTTATTTCGACAGACAGTTTGGTCTTAAATTCAGGTACTCTTACATGATTAACGATGTTATGCTTCTTCGCTTCTTTGGCATCAAAGAACCATTCGGCGTGTTTCTTCTGATCCATTATTTTCAAAAAATAATCAGATGCGTGACCGCAATTAATGGCCATGCGTTGAAATATCTTTTTATGTAATTTTTCAGATTGTTTAATCCCCGCTTTCATTTCTTCTATTTTGCCACACTCCCAGGAAGATACGTCATGCATCATTACTGTGGCATTGGCATCCATAAATCGATAACCCTCTGCGCCACATGTAAGTAACACACAGCCACAACTCATAGCTTTGCCAATTGCAATTGTGGCCACTGGAATTTTTGCATTATCAATATCTGCCATCATGGAAATTAAACTGTACACCATTCCGCCAAATGAGTCAACAATGATTGGGATGACAGGTTGGCCGGTATTGTGTGCCTTGTTCATTTCCAAAGAAAACTTCTCAGCAGACTCTTCATTGAAGTCTCGAACTCGAATGATTACAGGCTCTTCCACCAGATCAATGGGTTTGCCCTTGATCCGACGATCTATATCCAAAATTTTTTTCATAATAATTCTGTAAATGTTCTCGTCAATTCATTTTCACAATCTGGACACATCTTGCAAAATAGCCCATATGAAATTGCATCTGATGTTATTGGGTTGTTACAACCCTGTATAGAACACAATCCTCTTTCATTGCGAACCATTGCATCAGCGATTGAGCATCCAGTACCATCACCGGGCTCCATCTTCCAAACGGCTTTCATATTGTTTTACCAATACATAACAATTTGTTATTTATGACACATGTCACACTGCAATGAGGAATTGAACCACTCCATTCGGGCAATTCAGTAATGTCCTCAGTGTTAGAAGCTAATTGTGCCATATTGGCAACAAAATTGCAATGGGAAATAATGATAGAATTTGCTGGAAGTGTATTGAGGATATAACGGAGCCGTTCCACAAAAGAATAGGGCGACTCAAACCATTGGCTAGCCGCCCTCCAGCAAGGTAAATCCCAGTTGCGTTGATCGCAAAAATCTGGTCTTACTTCATAATGAATACCCAAACGGCCGAATATAAATTCGGCCGTTTCTCTAGTGCGATTACAACAACTCGCAAATCCTTGATATTCTTGTACGTTTTGAGTTTCACGTAAGAAGTGTACTACTCGCTCACATTGAGAATATCCCAAACCGCTAATACCGGGATCAAAATAATCACAAGCGTGAGCGTGGCGAATGAGAATTATGTTTTTGGCATAGAATTCAATTTCGTCAGAAATGAATTTGCCAGTTTCAGAATCAATGAAGCCAGAAGTGATTTCTCCTTGCTGGTCTTCTAAAGTGAGTTTGGTAAAAGCGTCTCCGTGATGACCGCCAGTGACTACTTTGCCGTTTGCATAAAGTGCTGCAATGTATTTCACCTAATGTCCCCTTAATCGTGTCACAACATTCTAACAAAGTCCTAACGTATTTACAGTTCTTAATCCTATTATCTCAGTGTACAACAGAAAAAATTTTAAGTCAAGTCACTTATATATGATAGTGCCAGACCTTGATGGCTGGCCAAGTACCACAGGTAATAAGGCCGTGGTAAAATCCAATAGGAGGTCTTTATGACTAAGAATTTGCGTAATGCGTTGAGTAATGTCTTTCGGGATGAAACATCTAGCGTCCCATCCAGCATGAGGGAAGATTTCTTTTTTCCCATTGAACAACATTTCAATAACATTTGGAATCAAGCTTTCGGTGGGCAATTACTCAACAGTGTTCAAGCCAAAGCGGGATATCCGAAAATGGATATCCTGAAAGACGACACTCATTTCATTATCAGAGCTACCACCGCAGGTGTAAGCCCCGAAGATTTGAAAGTGGAAGTGTTGCCCGAAGGAAGGGTCCGTCTCAGTGGTAAAGCGGAATGGGAACGACACGAAGATGAATCTTACTATGTTAAGGAATTGCGATCTTCTGCTTTTAGTCGGGAAGTACAACTCCCCGATGAATTACGGGAATACCAAGGCGATCCCGAAGCGTCTGTTAAGGATGGCGTGCTCATATTAAAATGGAAATTGCCTCAAAAGTCAAGCGTTTCTGAAGTTCGATTGATCGAAATCAAAAAGGAATAATTTTTGAAAAAAGCACCCCGGCCGTTGGCCGGGGTGCTTTTATTTTTGATATGAATCTATTACTTTTTTCATAAGTGGATATTGTGGCGAATATTCAAGACGTAACATTTCTTCAAATGGACTACTAGAAGTTAGTGTAAGGGGTATGGTCTCATCGCTGTGTAGAAAATGTTTTTTACTAAAGATAGGTGGTAATCCATTTCGATAATGAACCATGTTAGCTTGGTATTCAAATCGTAAAGAGGTATCCACTACTGCACCTCGATAAAGAAGCAATCCCAAATATTCACACAAGATAAATCGCATGGCTGCAATAACAGCGTGTTCTTTTAATTCAGGATTTGATTCTAAAATATTTTGTGTTTTTTCTATTGTTCTCAAGAAGAACAAGGCGGGCACCTGTTGGAATACCATAGTTCCAGTAACACTAAGTTGAGAAGGCCCTTGCATAATTCCTTTAGCAGCGGCGGCTGCATCCCAATACGGTTGAATAAATGCATCGACAGCATTTAACTCCAAATTCTCCATGTGCATCAACACATTGGCATCCCCAATGTCTCCAATTGGATTTAGGAGCAACATATCGGGATGAATCATTGCAAAAGGCTGTTTTAAGAGATTGGATGTTAATGCTGTATAAACAGCGTATAGTTTATTGAGAGGCAGATGTCCTCTAGCTGCGCCATAATTATCATGCACAAACTTTCTGTCGTGAGAAGCCAAGTTCTTCATGTACAATGTGGATGAAGATGTGCTAGAAGCAATTGCTATTAACAATTGATCTTCCATGTTACACAGCTTGAAACTTTCAATCAGCAATTCTACTTGCCAACGATAATACGGGGTATTTTCAATGCTAACAATATAATCCATGCAATAACCAAGTATGTATTATTTGTTTTTAATAGGAATATGTTGTACCCAGGCTGGCTGGCCGGGATGTTGAGGTGGATAGACCCTGTGCATTATGACCGATTTCAATCCTGGCCATTCTTTTTGAAGGTCCATGCCTAATTTTATAAAATGTGGAATATGGTCAGCACGATCATCCCAGAAATCAACCTGAGTAATGCCACTGTGCATGAGCTTTCTGACAACATATACCTTATGTGCAAGGGTACTACCATCGGATTTACCCCTGGTCGTTTTCGGATAATCGTCTTCCGTGGCAAAATCGCCGCAGTAATATTCATCATGGCAATGCGGGTCAGTATCTTCGGCTGGGTGTTCTTGGCCATTGTGATGTCGTAAAGCATTAGCGTTTGAACTGGCAATTTTTCTTTTGCCGATCAAATCGTTTTGTTGAAGCAATTTACGAACTTTGGGTGCAATGACTCCACGACGACCCGTGAGCAAAAGTGCATACGTATCGGAATCTTGTTTGGCGGCTTTGAATGCTGCCACCACTTCGTCATTGAATTTCGTATCTTCAGGCATGGATACGTTTGACCCGTACCAATCCTTTCCGTCCCAACCCGATTTACGGATTGCTTCGGGCGTTTCGGGTTTGGCAGGCGTATTAGCCAACGTACCGTCGAAATCAAAGACGGCAATTTTGGATTTACCTTTAGATAGCGGCTCTTGGAGCCATTCGCTGAATTTCATAAATTTTCTTCCCATTACTCAATATCTAGCGTTACAGGTATATTTTACTACAGAATCGCTAAATAGTGTATGCTGAATTTTTCAAGATTTTTTCTAGTCCAGGAAACCGTGGATTTGCTAGCCACGATGGTGACTATATGCCCGGTCAATGAAGATCATGATCCGAGCAAGCCTTGGACAGAAGATGAATTCATTGCTTCGCTACCTCCTGAGGATCAGAAACGAATCCGGCGAGCTAAATCACGGGAAAAAGATGCTGTCAAAAATGGCACGCCCATTCCGCCAGATAAAAAGATGCCGCCCATACTCATCAAAGGACAGCCAAACGTCGAAGAGTTCTTCCCTTGGTTAGAAAAAGAAAAGGCTGCTGCCGCCGCTATTACTCAAGCTAGAGTGGCATCTACAACTCCCGTAGCGAGCAACCGACCAGATTTACAAGAATTTTCTAGTGATGTTTACAGATTAGAAGACGTATACTCAGCCATAACGAGTTTATATTCATTTAGATATGTTCAGGGGCAGAACAAAGAATATAATACAATGCCCAAATCTGGCAGGATGATGTTGGGTAAATTAATAGAAGGAGAGGTCGTTAAAGGATTAAATGCCGTTGGTGGTTATAATATTCAATTAGGCACGGTAGAGGAGGATAAAAAAGGCATTGATGCATGGATAACCGATCCGCTGCTTGGTAGTGGTAAAAAAGGCATGCAACTTAAATTCAAATCTAGCAGCAATAGTGCCGCTTTATTAGAAATGGCAATTGTAGATCACGATTTGTTTAGATGGATGAAACAAATACAAGAGATGAAAGAAAGGGTGCCCAAAAAGAATTTTTTGGATACGTATTTGAAATCTAAAATAATGGATGTTCCTGGCAAGGGTCGGATTCCTATTTTAGGCAAAGACATGTATCACACAACCGAGGTATATGCTAGTGTCGAACCTTATGGATTATCGCCCGGTCGCTCTCCTGTTGTGCGAATTAGATGGATGCCTGTGTTGGAACATATCGCAACAGGATTAGTCATTAACCTATTGCATCAAATAGAAAAATGGAAAATGGATGAAGCAAAAGTGGCTTCTCATATGAAAGGACGACCGTTTGATGAAGAGTCATTTGATCCTGGTGACTTCCAGCCATTTGATTACTTCCCAAGAGATTCTAGAGATCGTCCTACACAAGAACAAAAACATATAATAGACAGACATTTAACATATGCACCACCAGGATCTTATACAGACAGCAGCAAGCGGGTGGGTGTAGCAAAAGTACAGCAAGATCCAAAAGACGCTAGATTTATTAAAATTATCGCTAACATATCACCTGATATAAATTTGAAATCACAACAATTGATTGACGACATGAGTGGATCGCATCCAATGAAACAGTATAGCGAAGAAGCATATAAAAAGTATGATAAAGATGTAACCATTGCTCCCATAACACAAAACATTGAAGATAGTTTGAATGCTATAGAGCAAATGCAAATACAAAAAGTAAAAGCTAAACAGGGTCGTAGAGCATTAGACATCATCAATCGTATACAAGGTGGATTTCCACTATTGTTTGAACGACTTCCAAATGGTGATATGAAACGAAAAAGTAGCGGAGCGATAGCTTCTCACTTTACCGGAAGATCTTAATCTCTCTTGTTGAGAGTGTCTGCAAATCGTTCGTTTTCTAATTCATCAACTGCTTTGCCACGCATGTGCATAGGAAGTTTGCCAGTGCCGCCGCAATAAGCACATCCAGGACCACGACATTTATCACAAGTATCTTTGCCACCTTGCATTACATCATCCCATTTGGCTAGAGGACGATCATTGTCAGCAAATTTTCTCATGTGATTTGCCCATGTCGGTCTGCTGTCTAGAGTCTTTCCACCTTCGTTCCTACGGAACATATTAATCCATTCTCTGATTTGATCTGCGGTTAAACCAGTTCCTCCCATCTTCTTGAGCATCTTAGCTCGATCTTGTGGAGTGAATTCCAGCAACTCTAGCAAGAATACAACCGCACGACGTTCTTGTGTGCTCCAACCTGTGGGGGTCTGCTCCCCACGTTCATCCCTCTTGTCTGATAGTGCTGAATCTACAGCTTCGATTGGATTACCTTGTAGCAACCACGCAAGTGCCAAAGGCTTATCTTTACGGGAAGTGAATTCAGATGGAATGTTCATGTTAACTTGAACGCCTGGGAACACTCGTTTGATAAGTCCTGTTCGATTATAAATCTTAATGTATCGCTCAATGTCCACGTCGGGGTGGAGTAATCCCTTGAGGAATTCATCTCGTACTCGCTCCAATGCAACACCTCGTAGATCAGCAAAATCTGCTAAGGAGTCTTCGATATCTTTATCCATTCGCATTCCGCTTCCAAATCGGCAGTGGAAACGAATAGCACGCATTACTCTTAATTTATCTTCATTAAATCGATCTTTAGCTTTGCCCACAGTACGCACTAGCTTATTTCTAGCATCATGCAATCCCTTACCGGTTGGGTCATACAATTTACTGTTTTCACCATCTGCTTTTGTCAATTCGATATACATAGCATTAATGGTTAAATCACGGCGGGAGGCGTCTTCAGTTGGATTATCAACAAAGTCAACAGACGCAGCACCATCCGTAACCTTGGCATCTCGTCTAAAGGTGGCAATTTCAAATTCTTCACCATCCACAACAGCACTAATTACAAAAACCTTACGATCTTCACTGCTATCACGACCTTTAATAAACCAAATCTTTTTATCGCCCTTTTCGGCCAGCTTGGGTCGGAAAGTGAGTTTTAATGGTTTGGGTTCCTTACCTGCCGCATCTGCTTTTCCTTCCTGTGTGCTACCGCCACGTTCTGGTGCCATATGAAAACCACCAGCGGAGAGAATGAGTGCAACCTGTTCTGGGGTGGCATTTGTAGCTAAATCATAATCTTTAATTGTTTTTCCAGCTAAAAAGTCTCTAACAGGACCACCTACCAAGAATAAAGATTTCTTAGGCAAGGTAACTGGCTTGCTAGTATCGTGCATTACCTTAATGCTGCTGCTTTCTAAGAAAGCCTCAATAATGGGTCGCATCTTAGGAGGAGGAATAAACCCTTTTTCTAATTGGTGAAATTCTTTCCGCCAATCTTTTTGGCTTGCGCCATTAGACGGTTCTCCCTCTTCTTTGAACACTACATAATCTTTGAAACTTGGATAACTCATTACTTTCCTCTCTATATCTGTAAGATATCTAGCATAGATTTTAACAAATTCGCTTCATAACTCAGTGGCATTATGTCGATGCGGCAGGATTTGTCTGTGCATTTGATCCATCTGCATCAACTTGCTTATCGGCTGTCCCCTGCGTTGCAGGGGGTAATGCATGTCTTCTTCGTAATTGCTCTACTGGCAATGCATCTTTTTTAATAAGTATTACTTTTTCATATAGTTGTTTGGGAGTAATATAATCGACCTTTTCAGTTGTTTGTGGGGCATTTTTATCTGGAGTGATTATGGATACTTTGAACGTCACTGATTTTCCAGCTTGAGCCATAGAGGTAGGCTTTCCTATCATAGTTCTATCCCAATCCAACTCACGATCTATGCCTTGTTGCTGTGCTTGATATACTTGGCTTTCTAGCGCACGATATTGTACCAGAAGAAGGTTGACTCGTCCATCGGCATCTAAAAGATTTGGGTCCGAACTAGGTATTTTATGCTCCCATTTTAGACCAATGGTTTGATCTCCTATGTATCCATATCCATATCCTGGTGAGCCTCTTTGTCGCATTAATGATTTGAAAGCATCACCGGTTTTTTGAATAGCCTGTGCTGGATAGGAAGGCATATCGAGAGCCACACGTTTGAACAAATTTGGTTCTTGTTGTCTCATGCCTTGGCCATATGATGTTGATGGATATCCAAGGTGTGACGTTTCTTGTATTATTAACCATTCTTTGAATGTCTTCATGCTATTCCTATTATATGGAAGAATCTAAGTTCCCTGACCTATATATTTATCATGAGCCAAGATAAAAACCCGCTAGAAACAATTGTGCAGGAAGTTTCTGATGATGGAGAGATCCAATCTTTGATTCCCGCTATGAATGTTAACGTGCCAGCAGTCTCCGATCAACCAGAAAATCCACTAGTTAGCGATGAGACTTTGTTGGGTGCTTATAATGAAATATTAGTTAATCTTAGAGATGATCGAGAAAAAGCCAGTGATTTCATGGAACAATTTGCTGAAATGGTTATTAATGGTGGGGATGCCTCCTCTGCTAGTAAAGAAGCATTAGTAAACTTTTTGAAAATCAGATCAGATGCCAATGATAAAATGGCAAAGATAGCCGAGTTAATGACACGTATAAAAATGAAAGATAAAGATACGTTTCCCAGATATTTGGCGGCAAAGCAGAATAATACCATCAATATTAATAGCGGGAAGAAGCAATTGATTCAAGATCTAAGTAATGCGCAAAGAAAGGCCAGAAAACAAGCAAGGGGTAATTCAGATGAGTAATAGATATAATTTAGATGATTGGTTGATGGAAGCAGACACTCCAGCTTTAGGAGGTCAGCCCGATCCGGCCGCTGGTGGTGCTCCAAGCAGTTCTCCCGCAGGCAATATGGGACCGCCACCACAACAGGGTCAACCACCTGATCCCAATGTGGCAAATCAGCCCGGCCAAGATCAACCACAACCAGATCAACAGCCGCCCGATGTAACTCAAGATCCGCAAGGGCCTGATATGCCCGAACCACCGGATGAAGGTGATTTTGAACAATTCAAGAAACAATACTTCAAAGAATCTATCAAAGGTGATGCACAGAAGTTAATTGATATGCTGAAACAGATTCGTGAAAGTGATCGACACTTATTGCCGTATCAACGCAAATTTGTAGATGATAATCTAAATGTACAGACCCTTAGATTAAATGCCAACATAGACAAAGCATCAAAAGAAATTAGAAAATTGATTAAAGAACAGCTTGATCGTAATAATCCTGCTGTTTCTGTAGTGAATCATTTATGTCAAGTGTTAGAAACGGTGCCATTGTTAAATAACATATTCGTTAAACTCAATGGCTATGAAGGATTGAAGGGAGATTTGCATCGCAAATTTATCGCTGCCCTCTTGGGTGGTGTGCAAGTGGGTAGTGGTGCAGATAAAGCCGACGTGGTTTTCAATGATAAAGAATACTCAATCATGTTAAGCACTCGTTTCAATTCTAAGTGGGGCAAAGTGTTTATTGGCGATTGGAGCCTAAGAGAAGATGATGCCGAAAGGTATCTCAAGGAGCCAGAACTCAAGAGACTTGGTGAAGGCAGTCCAGAAGAAAAAGACGTGCTTCGTCGTCGAGTCGTAGCAGAGTCTATTGCTGATAAGTTTAATCAACGAGCATATGTTGTTCATACTGTAGATGAAGATGGAACTATTTTTGCATTGGGTTGGGATATTGCCACATCATTAAGAGCAGCATACGCTCAAGGCAAATTAGTGGTCCGCACACGACATTCGGATAATTCTGAGGCTATGATTACGGACGAAGGCGAGATCATTCCGTTTATTGATCTAAACATATATTTCGTAAAAGAAACCGGCCAGCAAGATGAAAATGGCCAACCAGAAAAAGATGAAGTGGAATTTATGCAGCGTAGAGACGGCATGCTGTTTTTGACAGCCGCTTTGCCTACGTTAAAAGAAGCATCTTCGGCAATGGGCACTGGCATGGTGTTTAAGGAAGTTCCTTATCAAGGAAATCCCAGTGATCTAAAAGTGTTACAGCGATGCGTGTATTCAACCCATGATATCTTGATGAAACAATGCTAGGAGTGATATGAAAACATTTCGTGAATTCGTTGACAAGAAAACCAGAGAATCTAAGCGACAATTAAAAATTATCGAAAAGGTTTTAAGGAAACATGGTGTAACCACACAAAATTTCTGTGAAGAGGAAGATCCGTATGTGTTTGCCAAAAATCCGGGCGGGCAAACATCTTTCGATGGTATTCGCATATATAAAATAGCTGGAACTATGGCCTATCGAATTCAAAAAGAAGCCAGCACCCATCCTTATGGCACCGCTTATATGCTTGATGTGGAAAGCATGTATAACGATCTCATCGCTGATAATGTGCATGAAGAAAAAGCGGGTAAAGAGGTTATGAAAGCTATTGGCGAAGAAGTGGCTGCTTTCTTTAAGCGAAGTGGTAAAGCAGAGAAAGATCTGCGAGCTTCGGAATTTGATAAGAAGAGTGACCCGTGGGGTAATGTTATGGTTAAATCCGGTGGGGCAACAGATTATGCTAACTTGGTTCACAGCAGAAGTTAATTATGACAAGGATAGGAACAGGTCCAAATAATCCGGTATTAACGGCTAGTACGCCTACCAATACTTTTGCACAAAGTTTATTTCAATCTGTTGGCAAACGTAGTCCCAATGCTACCGATCCTGGTGCTCCTGTTGATCCCATTGTTAAAGAAGGAAGTTTAATTACCTTTAATTACTTGTTTAGAAAGCGTGATCCTTATCCAATGATAATTGTCACCCGTGTAAAGCAAGGAGAAAGAATAAAAGGAATTAACTTAAATTATTTGACATTTTTTGACATACGAAGATTAATTCAAGCCTGGGGTGATAAAACAGCGTTTTCTTATCAAGCCATCAAAGGAGACAGGGCTATAGTAGATTTGGGGTTCAGAGAATACAAATGGGATGGAATTAGACAAGTCAAAAAATTCAATGCTCAATTCCTATTGCAGGTCATCACCATGTCTAGAACATTTGATATTAATCAAGTGCAAATAATGCGAAACGCTATAAAAGCCCAATTGAGACAAGTAAATATTCAAGCCAAACAAATGAAAGAAGGCAAATCACTATATACTCCCGAGGCACCTCCCTCTTCATCCGAACAGGCGGGAGCATTCCCCAATGTACCAACAATTGCAGCAAAGGCACCTTTGGGCTCAATGGAGACTAATCAATAATGTCTGAATTAACTGATGCTTTTGGAAGGACAGTAGATTCCATCGGAAAATCGATGGATGAAATGCGAACCCTTCTGCGCCAAATGCTCAGTAATAAAGACGATCTAAAGACTCAAAAAGTTGCTGAGGAAGGCAACAAATCACTAGAAGATCTTGTTGATAAGCTTGATGATTTAACCAAAAATTCTGAGGAAACCATTAAAGTTCTCAAAGACGTAGGCGATAACATGGTTAAAGCCATCGTAGACACTCGCACTGGAAAGTCTACTCCGGTAACTGGGAAAGCAAACGTTGCAAGCAAGAAAGATCCCACGGCCGCTACACAAGATGCTTTAGGTAGCAAAGATGGCGCTAAGAACATGGCAGAGATAGAAAAGTCATTAAAATCTATTACTACCATGAACAGCGAATTAGTGAAGGGATCAGCATTCGCTGGTATGTCTCTTGCCATCACTGGTGTAATACGACAATTTGATTTGTTTAGCGGTTTGTTTGAAGGCGTACTTACACACGAATTGGATTACATGAGAAACATGCGTGCGGTTGCCTTTGAAACTCAAGGCATCACAGCAGAAACAAGAGGTTTGCAAGAAGCCTATCAAGCTACTGGAAAAGTGGTGGCAGAAATAGGGATGAATTTGTCTGAATTTCAAAAGACTTATACAAAAAATCTAAAAGGTGGCGTAAGAAGTCAAAAAGAAATGTTGACTGTCACCAAAGCAAGTCTGTCTACTGCAACCATGATCGGTTCTAATGCAGAGTCCACTAATGATTTATTTGCTAAATGGCACATGCAAATGGGACTAACAAGCAATCAAGCATCTCAATTGGGTAGAGATGTACAAACAGTTGCTAGATGGACTGGCGTGACTGGTGATAACCTTATAAAGGTCGTACAAAGCTCTGAAAAGTTTGTTAAGTCCATGAGAGATGCTGGCACCCTTACTTCTCAAAGTGCTAAAAATGTAATGGGTCTAATGGCTGAAGCAGAAAAATCTGGTATTGGAGATCAGATGGAGAGGATTGTGGGAGCGGCCAGCAACACATATGAATTGTTTATGAAGGCTGGCAAGGAAACGCAATCTCTTATGTTTGCGGCAGCTTCTCAAGTTGGCAAAGTAAATGAATTAAGACAAGGAACATTGTTTCAGACAAGAGATGGTATCAAAGCTACGGCCGATGGCATGAAGAATCTTATGACGCAAATGGGCTGGGTAGAAGATGCCGCTTCTAAGTTGGGTGGAGAAGAATTAGCCCAATTGAATTTGCGGTTACAATCTGCTTTTGGTTTACAGGCTGGAGAGGTGGATCGCCTAATTAAGTCTTTGGACGATGGCTCTAAAGGCTATGCGGAAAGAATCTCAGATATCAATAAAAAGCTTAAAGAACAAAATCTAACCGCAGAAGAAAGATTGAATTTGGAAAAGCAAGGAAAGAAACTTGCTGAAGATAAGGGATTTGAATTTTTGAATGCCGTTGAAGAAGCCGCCAAGGGTGCTAAGAGCATGGATGAGGCCATCAATAAGACATTTGCCAAGAACAAAGATATGGCTTCTGATTTAGGAGCTATGGGCGTCAATCTAAAAAGTAACATGTCTGCCATGCAAGGTGCTGCCATGTTAAGTGCTAAATCCATTAAAGAAGCTGGTGGAAAGGATTTTACCAAAGACATTCAAAAGGCTTTATCTTCTGGAGACATGGGTAAAATGCGAGAGGTAATTCAAGCAATGCATGCTGAATCTCGTAAAGCTAATGTTGATCAAAAGAAATCTTTAGATCCAATGTCTAAAATGGAGCAAACATTAGATCTAATCAATGAATCTATTAGAGGATTCACGGGGCCAATGGTGCGATACTTTGCTGGATTCGCACTTAAATTGATATATTTAGGTGCAACACTTGCATCCGCTTATAGTGTCCTTAGAAGTATGGAAGTGGGCATGAAAGTTGTTAGCGATCATTTTGCCAAAGAAGATGGGGTAAAAGGCATGGATGATCCTGCTGGTAGCGGTGGAATTAAAGGATTTATTGGAGGACTAGTTAATAAACTTAAAGGCGGTAAAACTCCAGGCGAAAAGGTTGCAGGTGGTCCAGGTGCAGAAAAGCAGTTAACGCTATTTGATATGGGTGCGGAGAAAGGTCCAGGTGGCGGCTTGGCTGCCGCTGGGGACATGGCAAAGAAATATTTAGGAGAAGCGAAAACAACTGCTCTTGGTGTGGTCAATACTCTGAGAGATAAATTAGGCAAAGCCGCAGAAGGTGATACTCTATTTGGCAAAATGATAAAGGGATTTAGAGATAGATTTAATGAAATTACTAGCAAGGATGGCATACTAGGTAAAGCCGCACAAGGATTCAAAGATCGATTTAATGACATGACTAGCAAGGATGGCATGTTGGGCAAAGCCGCACAAGGATTCAAAGATCGATTTAATGACATGACTAGCAAGGATGGCATGTTGGGCAAAGCTACACAGGGATTCAAAAAACGTTTTGGTGATATGACCAATAAAGATGGAGTTTTAGGCAAGGCTGCTAAAGGTTTCAAAGATAGATGGAGTAAAATGTTTGGAGGAGCAGGTGCCGCTGAAAAAGGTGGAGTCGCAGCAGGTGCCGCTGAAAAGACGCAAGGGACATTTGATTTTGCCAAAGCGGGTCCGGGAGATATCGGAGAAGGAATACGAAGTTCAGTTGTAGCGGGGTTTAAGAAATTAAAATCTAAGTTTACCAACATGAATGATAAAAAAGGCATGTTGGGAATGTTCAAAGAGAGTCTTACCAAACTCAAGACCAAGATATTACCAAAAACGATGGAGGCAGCAGAAGCACCCACTCCAGGTGCAGGCGGAGGCGCTATAGCGGAGCCCAAGGTTCCAGAAATTCCATCCATGAAAGATATGGCCAAGATGGGACCAAGCATGTTAAAGATAGCTGCGGCGGTTGCTGTTGTTGGTGCCGCAATGTTAATATTAGTAAAGATAGTGGGTGCTTTGGGAATAGATTCAGGGCAAGTCATAGAAACCACTAAAACCATTGGGGCTATACTAGTGGGCGCAGCATTAATCATTACTGCCGCTGGTGCTGCCGCATTAGCCATGAAAGAAGTGGGTAAGAACGTAGACGCTATTAAGAAAGCAATACCAGATATGATTAAAGGAGCAATAGTCATGGCGGTCTTAGCACCTGTCATGGTATTGTTTGCGGCTGGGCTTATTGGTTTTATTGATGCCATGCTAGGTGTTATGGGAATTGATGCTGGAAAAGCGGAAGAAGTAGCGAGCAATGTGGCTGGAATACTTATGTCAGCAGGAAAGATTCTTGTGGCTACAGCTTTAGCTGCATTAGTTTTAGTTGGCGTCGGTACAGTTGCATCTATGTTGTGGGGTCCACAAGGATGGGTTTTTCTTGGATTAATGGCTGCTGGTGCCGCAGCTTTACTTGTTTTAGCTCCAGTGATGGTATTGTTAGCTACATCAGTGGTTAAATTCTGTGATTGGGTGATGGGAGCAATTGGTGTCGATGCTTCAATGGCCGCTTCTGTGGCAGATGAGGTAAGTAACATCCTTGGTAGCGCAGCAAGTATTTTATGGACTACTGCAAAATCAGCGGCTATGTTCTTAGCTTTAGGTGTCGCTATGGCTTTATGTATTGGACCACAAGGGCTTATTCTATTAAGGTTAATGAGTTTAGGAGCCGTAGCATTGATGGTGTTAGCTCCAGTAATGGCTGGGTTATCTGCATCAGTGGTTAATTTTTGTAATGAAGTAATGGGATCAATTGGAATAGATGCTGGAACTGCTTCCCAAGTTGCAGATGAAGTTAGCGGAATTCTCGGTAGTGCAGCAAGTATTTTGTCAAGTACCGCAAAATCAGCGGCTATGTTTTTAGCTTTGGGTGTGGCTATGGCCTTATGTGTTGGCCCACAAGGATTAATCCTATTAAAATTAATGAGTTTGGGAGCCGTAGCATTAATGGTAATGGCACCGGTAATGGCGTATTTGGCAGGCTCCGTTGTTAAATTCTGCATGGACGTGATGAGATCAATAGGAATTGATGGCGCAACAGCCAAGGCAGCAGCCGAAGATGTGGAAACCATCTTAAATAGTGCATATGAAATAATGCAATCAATAGGTAAAGCAGCGGCGGTATTCTTGGGAGCAGGAGCGGCCACTTATATGTTGATCGGACCACAAGGACTTATACTGGGCGGGCTCATGCTGTTGGGGGCGGCAGCACTGATGTTTATTGGTCCAAAAATTGCCGCATTGGCGGCAGGAATCGCCATGATGGTTGTATCGGTATTGAGATCCAACATTCCTAATCCTAATGTATTGAAAACAGCAACACAAGTTATGCAAGACATTAGCACAATGGTAGAGGCTTTGGGGAACACCATAGGAACCATGACGCAAGTTTTAGTGCCTATGGTTGCAGCCAATTATTGGAAGTTCTGGGATACACGATCTCCGTTACAGGTATTACAAGATGCGAGCGGTGGGATATACGACGGATTATCTGTTTTATTTGACTTTTTGGGAGAAACCGGGGATAGAAGTATTATTCCTATGTTAATAGAAAACTTCCCAAACACAAGTGATGTGAAAACTGCTGGACAAGTATTGCAGGATGTGGCGGTAATGGCAGCAGCCATAGGACAAGCACTCGATGTAACTGCTAAAGCATTAATACCATTAACTCAATCATCTGGAATATTGTTTTTTAGTACGCCATCGACATTTGATCAATTGAATCAAAAGGCAATAGATAATATGAAGGATGGGTTGTCTAGAGTATTTGCGTTTTTGGGAAGTCCAGTAGATGGTAAAGGCGATAGTATTATTGCCATGTTAATCAAGAATTTCCCAAACACAAGTGATGTGAAAACTGCTGGACAAGTTATGCAAGATGTAGCAATGATGGCATCGGGCATAGCGACAGCACTTGATGTAACTGCTAAGTCATTGATACCACTAACTAAATCATCTGGAATATTGTTTTTTAGCAAGCCATCGACATTTGATCAATTAAATGAAAAAACGATAACCATTATGAAGGATGGGCTATCTAGAGTATTTGCATTTTTGGGAAGTCCAGTAGATGGTAAAGGCGACAGTATTATTGCCATGTTAATTAAGAATTTCCCAAACACAAGCGATGTGAAAACTGCTGGACAAGTTATGGAAGATGTAGCAATGATGGCATCGGGCATAGCGACAGCGCTTGATGTAACCGCTAAATCATTGATACCATTAACTCAATCATCTGGAATATTGTTTTTTAGTACACCGTCGATGTTTGATCAGTTGAATGACAAAACGATGAGTACCATGCGAGAGGGGCTGTCTAAGATCTTCGCATTTTTGGGAAGTCCAGTAGATGGTAAAGGCGACAGTATTATTGCCATGTTAATTAAGAATTTCCCAAACACAAATGATGTAAAAACTGCTGCTCAAGTCATGGAGGATGTAGCAACGATGGCTATCAGTATGTCGGCTGCATTAGATGCCACTTCAAAACAATTAGGTCCATTAGTTGAAGAACCAGCATGGTATAATTTCTGGCGAGAGTCCCCCTTTACTACTTTGGAAAAGATGACCGAACCGATTAAAACGGGATTCGGTCAATTGGCAAACTTCATCAATTCCTCTATCTTGGAAGAAGTTGATAAATTACCAGAAACGAATAAAATGCGTGATGCCGCCAACAAATTATCGGCGGTTGCAGATGCCATGTTGAGTATGAGTGCTGCATTACAGGCAATGGGAGATGCAGCCAAAGGCTTTAAGAGTAAAAGAGCAATGAATCTTGCGGATGGAGGTTTTTGGTCAACTATAACTGGATTATTTGGGTTTGGTGGCGGTGCCAGTGGTGCAGATATAGGGAAGGGATTATTAAATCCATCATCAGCCGAAAAAGCGCAAGCATCGATTGACGATGCCAGAAAAAAGACGGAAACAACTGGAGATAAAATAAAAGACTCGCTTTACAAAAAAGGCGTACAGGCCCAAGCGCAAGATGTAAATAAGAGTGCGAAACAAACGGAAGGCGTAGTAGGGGATAACATGTCTGGGGCTACAGAGGCATTGCAATCGTCTTTGGAAGAGTTTAATGGTGGTATTGATAAATCTGTAGACGATGTTAAATCCAGTCTGGAGCGAGCGAAGAACAAAGTGAGTGGAGTGGAGGCAGCAGCCGCAGCAGGTGGTGCAGCAGGTGAAGCGGCTGCATCGGCTGGTAAAGGTGGATGGGGACAAACTGGGCAAGCTGGAAGTGGTTGGGGAAAACCCAGCAGTTGGAGTAATAGCAAAGCAACTGGGGTAAACAATGCGACTTCTACTAATAATATACCAACTTATAAGAGCGATTTGCAAGAATCGGAAGCCACTTTAGCACAAAGAGAAAAAGATAAAGTAAGCTTTAGAGATGCATTACAATTTAGTGGCAATGACACTCCTGCCGAATATGGCGGTGGCGGTGGCGGTGGCGGTGGAGGTGGTAGTGGTGGCGGCGGATGGGGGCAAAAGACTCGTTGGGGAATGGCCAAGGGTGGCAGTTTTGTTGCCAAACAAGCAACACCACTAACAGTTGGAGAAAAAGGCTTAGAGCGAGTAACTGTCACTCCAGGAAACAATATTCCAGATTTGGAAACAAAAACCGCTTCGATGGCCGAAGCTGCTGCTAATAAAGCGGCGATGACAATTCCCGCAGCACGTGCAGGTGGAATTCAATCATCACCTCTAAGCGATGCTTATGATAGAATGGGCCAACAACAGGCGGGTGCGGAAGCGGGCACACAACAAATAAAAAGTGATGAATTAGTGTCTATCGATAATGCCACCAACAAACAAGTGGAACATTTAGGAGATATTCACGAAACTTTACAAGATATTAAAAGATTACTCACACCTAATTTAGGAAGCATGTCTGGTGCTTCTCCGACACCCCTTGCCGGAAGTACGGCCCCTCAGACATCTTCTTTCGGATCAACCGACTATGGTAAATGGCAATTTGGTCGCCACGGCGGCAATGCTAATAGCCAAGTATTGAACGATGGCACTTCATAATGTATAGGGTAATGCACGCAGCGTTAACTATATAAGAATAGAACCTTTAGTACAAGGTAGGATTATTATGCCCAAGGCAACCCTTCAAGGTGGAGCTTTAACCGTAATTCGTGATTGTTGGATATACATACCCACTTTTGGGCCAATTCTTCTATATGCGCTGCCAGACATTTCGGATAGTAAATCAGCGGCGTATAACGATGAACCAATTATTGGAAGATCATTTCCTCTAAAAACATACTCTCACTCTGATAATAGAAGTATCAGCATGCAAGTGCATTTGTATGTTACTAAACCAGATGATGTAGCTACAAATTTAGCATATTTACGAGCAATAGAAAGTTGCACCTATCCAAAAGATGGAGCTATGGGAACGCCTTTTGCCCCACCTCCCGTGTGTCAAATTAAGTGCGGTAAATTATTGGGAGCGACTCCTTTGTGCGTTGTATTGAAACAGTATTCTGTGAAGTTTCCCACAGATGTTACTTGGGATGACACAGATTACACGCCTTGGAAGTTTGATATAGACACTACTTGGGAAGTGGTTTACAGCAGTGCAGCATTACCAGGACAAGAAAGAATTATGGCGTGGGGTAAATAAATGGCAAATCAAATTATTACAACTAACATTAGACCTATTGATGGATATGTATCTGGGTCTAGTCGATATGCAAATTCTGCAATAATATATTATGGAAGTCTGCATAAAATAACATTCCCAACCTATAGACGCAAATCCATTATTCCCAGTGAAAATGACATGTTTATGGTCATTCCTGGAGGATTAGAATATAGACCTGATCTTGTGTCTAAAGAAATGTATGGAAGTGTGGATTTTTGGTGGAGAATTTTAGAAATGAATGGTATGACAGATATTTTTCAATTCAAGTCAGGGGTGAATATCAGACTGCCTTCAAATGTATATGGAATATAAGGAGCAACAATGAATCCTTGGGATAGAGATTTTGGTAGTGTTAGACCGACAGGAACGCAATTAGACAATCATTGCACATCTGGCGTTATTGCTCCATTTACACAATGCACTGGCGGCGATGTAGTCAAGCCCATTCATGGTGATAATATTTCTCCGTGGGTTAAGGTTGCGTTTGGAAAACAGTCTGGAGGAACTCTAAATGCATTGATTACTGTTGGTAACAAATCCGCTCCTGGAATGCCAGTTAAACATCGAGCCGCTATTAAAAGTTTTGAATATGGATTTACCGATGGTCACAAAGGTAAAGTAGAAATAATAGATGAAGAAGGCGGAGCGTTTACGCAATTTGCCGACAAGCTCATCAAGTGTATGGAAAATGTGTCTAAAGAGTATGTCATGCAGTGTCAGTGGGGTTGGGTAGTCACCAATTGCAATGGAAGCTGGAATGTAGAGTCGTCTCCCATTGTAACTTTTGCCATTGGCAATATGGAAGTAAGTTTTAATCAAGGTGTAATCAAATATAACATTACTGCATTGGATTTAGGTCAAGTATCATTTGTTGGTCGTGAAGATAAGGCTTATGGAGCAGAAAATCACAAGCTGGAATTGAAACAAGCCATGAAAAAGATGATGAAAGACAATGAACCTAAAATGAACATCATCTACAAAAGAAAAGAAAATGGTCAAACAAATGGAGAATGGAAATGGAAATCTCCAGAACCCAAACATGCTTGGACAACTGATAATCAAAATAAACTAGGATCAATGACTAGATGGGTACAACCATTCCGTACAGATAAAGATAAAGGATTGGTGCTCACTTGGGATAATACGGCCACCGATCCCACCTGTATTATGTGGGAGCATGTTGGCATAGATTGTCATGGTACGCCTTCTTGTGGTAAAGCTTCTGTTATTGGCACATTTGTTGTTAATGGAGGGAAATGTTCTAATGTTATAAGCTTTTCTCCGAACATCAATTGGTTTACAGCTTTTGCTTCACTTGGTACAGGTGGAAATGCTGGAGGTGCTGCTAATGCTGGAGGTGTAAAGGCTAAAAACGTTCGACCAAATGGTTGTAAATTTCAAACACAGAATACGGGTGTTATGCGAAGCGTAGAACACACCAGACAAAGTTTAGAAATTCATGGGCCAAAAAAAACATCAAAAGAATCAGAAAAATCAGAAATGTCACATCGAGAGGCTAATAATCAACGAGAGGGTATTCAGCCTATAGAAGCAGAGCTAAGAATTCAAGGTAACCCCAATGTAGAATACGTGGATGTAACAAAAATCTTTGGCACATATGCCACAGTAGTGGTCATTAATCCATTTTCTCTTGGCGGGAGTGATGAAAACAACATAGAAAGATGTGATGACTGGAAAGTTTTAGCAGATACAAAATACAATAAGGTGCTAAGCAATCGGTTTTGGCAAATTATGGGTGTAAATCATCAGATTAAAGAGGGATCATACATCACTACATTAAAGTTGAAACTAGCCGTTCCTGGTTTGGACTTGGCTCCAGGCCGACCTTTGGGTGCAGACGATTTAGCGTGGAACCCACCAAATGCAACTTGTTAATAAGAGGAAACAATAATGCCAATAGGATCAAATGCACATGGAATTGCAAGAGCCGCAGCCAGTCGAGCCAATAGAGCTAGAGGTGGTGGTGGATCTAGCGCTAGCATTATTGATTGGGTACAAGGTCTTGATGCCAGATTAAAAGCAGTTGAAGACCGGTTTTATGAAATGGGCTTTGATATGAAACAAGTGGCCCAAACAGAAGTGAAGAAGAGATGGAAAGTGCAAGCGCAATCAGAGACTTTCTTTGGGGTGTATACCGCTCTTTGCATTGATACATTGGATATATGGAAACAGGGTCGTGTTAGATTTTATAGTCCGCTATTGAACAAACCAGATACACAGGTTAAACAATTAGAGTGGGCCTATCCCATTTCATCAATGGGAGGATTTGATGATAATGGATTAAATTGGGTGCCCCCTGCTGGATCGACTTTGCTTATTAGCTTTGAACGTGGAAGCCGATCTACACCTTATTATCATGGTACTACTTGGCATCGAGATCGTGGCCCCACAGGAGAACATACGTGGGATTATCCCATTGAAGAATATTACAAAATACATGAAGGCCATAGAAAAGGATATTTGGTTGGTCCCAATGATGAATCACAGGTATTTCCTCCCTGGAATACAGAATCATACAATGGATTTGATCTCACTTCAATAAAAGATTTAGATGATGATTCGGAAGCATCTAAAAAGATATGTTATCCACATATTTATGGATTCAAAACTGTAGAAAAGCATATGTTGAAGATGGTGGATGGCAATCCCAAGTGTAATCGTAGATGGAAGCGATTAGAAATACAAAGTGGTTGTGGCAATCATCTAATCTTCAAAGACGATCACATGCATCCTACTCCACAATGGGCAAATCCATCTTCGGGAGGAGGGGGCGGCACCGGTGTAGAATTATGTCCATGTACGGATGCAAGTGGACAACAACCTGTTGAACAAACGTCTTGTGACGCTGGTTGCAAGGTAAAGAAAGCTAATCCATACTTTAAGCATGCTAATGAAATGAGACCTTATAATGGTCCTGGCACACCTCAGAATAACAAATGTGAGTTGCCACAAACGGGAATTCAATTTTTATCTATTAGCGGACATACGCTGTGGATGGACGATTCAGTTGAACAACCACAAGGCATTCCCAATTGGGAAAGAAGTCTTCAGCCTTTTGACTTTGGATGTACTAATAGATTTCTTGGAAAGACCGCTTGGGTTTCTACTACCGGTCATCGAATTGAAATGAATGACTGGGAAGAGCCATCAAAGATTCGAGGGTATCAAGACAAAAAAGTGGGTAATTGGATTCAATTGTTATCAGCATGCGGAAACAAAATTGAATTAAATGATCACACCACTGCTGGAAAATTAGCTGGCGAGCATCGTGGCATTCACATGCAAAGCACCAGCAATCATACAATAGACTTGTGCGATTGGGATAACGAACAGCAATCTGAGAGAAAAGACGGGGGCGTACCCACTCCTCAGGCCAAAAAAGCCTATGTAAAAATCCGTTCTGGCTACGGAATGGAAATTATGATGGATGATAATGCTACTCAAAAACAAGAGACGCAACAACAATCATTACAGATCTTTTGTCCTCAATACACCAATCCATGTGGTCCACATTTAATGCGATTTCAAGAAAGAGCCACGCCGGATAATGCTTTAGTGTTTTTACGAGTAGGTGGTAATTATATTTGTTCTACATGTAGGCATCATTATACAGTAGTTGGTGATGAAGACAAGGGTTTGGTGGCCAATAAAATTACCGTAGTCACCAAAGATTATATGGAAGTAACGAAAGGTATATACTTCAATAAGGCTAGAACGCACATGTTTTTAGCTGATGAAATGATTTACTTACTAGCTGGTAAAGATTGTCCATCAATGAACAGTGGAGATTTAGGACCGTGCGCATTCCCCATATTGGTCTATACGCCTTGGGGAATTACAATTAGCGATAGAGTAATTGCATCCGCATCTCAAAAAAGTCAAACGGCACCCGTGTGGGCGTTACAACCATTTATACATAATCCCAATACGTAAGGAAACCAATGAAATTTTTTGGGGCACCATATCCAATAATTAAACATCCAAGAGGATTTTTACACACTCAGAATGGAATTGATCAAGTAAAAGCAGATTTACTGGTTTTATTATTGACCAATCCTGGTGAGCGTGTGATGTTGCCAGAATATGGCACGCCATTAAGAGAACTCATGTTTGAACCTAACGACGAAACAATAATAACTTTAGCAAAAGATATGATAGCGGCCTCTATTAGGATGTGGGAACCAAGAATTACCATTAGCGACATTACCGTTACTATGGGATTACCAATAGATGATCTTAATGTAAACGATCCCTTGGAAGACATAGAACATATTTTAGGAATATCAATTTCATTTTTTGATCCCGATCAAATTAATGAAATACAACAATTGACATTAGAAGTGCCACTAGGAGGCTCATAATATGGATTATCAAGAAAATTGTCCGGTTAGCATAACACCATATGCACAATCTACGGATATTACCAATCCTAAAATCGTTAGTTTGAATTATACAAATCAAGATTTTTGGTCAATGAAAAGTCGTTTGATTCAATTTATACAAGAAAGATTTGGTTCAACGGGTACGATGTTGCCAAATACATTTAATGATTTTGTGGAATCGGATATTGCTATTATGCTTATTGAGAATTGGGCATTTTTAGCTGATACACTTTCTTTCAAAATGGACCAAATCGCCAATGAAATTTTCATTGATACCGTAGCTGAATTAGAAAACGTTTTTAGACTAGCCAGACTCGTAGGATTTTATCCACAGCCTCCCATTGCAGCTAAATCTCTTTGGAGTGGAACAATCAATAATCGATTGGCTGTTGATGTAAGCATTCCCACACCAATGCCTGTAGATGTAGCTGTAGATGGGGCTCCATTAACCATAGAATTGTTCGCATGTGATTCTAATTTCAATCCTATATTCAATCAGCCGATAGTTATCCCCGCTGGTAGCATAGAATGCAAAAACGTTGTGGGGCTAGAAGGAACAACCACTGATGAATCTTTTGTGTCCACAGGCAACATTTCCATGTCGTTACCACTATCTCAATCCCCAGTAATTTATGATTCTATACAAGTGGAAATAGATGGGGTGTTATGGAAACAAGTGGATTATTTTACAGACTCTAATCCTAGACGGGAATATAGAATAGAATTTGATTCTAATTGGTATGCTTATATCATTTTTGGGAATAATCGAGCAGGATTAATTCCATCTGGTGGTTCTGCCATAAAAGTTACTTATAGAATTGGCGGTGGAACAATTGGTAATATCGTGACCAATTACTCAGTCGCACAATGGCAAGCTGAAGCTCCTGGAATAGAGTATAACATTCCAGTTTCTTTCACCAATTACACTCAGGGGAAGTATGGTTACAATGGTGATACCTTAGAAGATATCAAAAACAAACTTCCAAAGTATTTAAGAACTCAAAATCGTGCAGTATCCGGTACAGATTACAAGACATTTGCTGACCAATTCGTCACACCCTACAATGGACAGATTGGCAAATCCACAGCCGTACTAAGAAATTATGGTTGTGCAGGAAACGTTATTGATATATATGTTTTAGCCTTATGGAACACGCTTTATTTGGAACCAGCAAGTCCAGAACTTAAAGCTGAATTTTCTACTGCGCTCAATAATGTAAAAATGCTGACAGACTTCGTGTGTATTAGGGATGGAATAGTAGTTTCTGTTGATGTGGCAATTGAAGCCTCATTAGACAAGTCTTATAGAAAATTTGAAGAAGAAATAAAATTATCCATAGAATCCAAGGCAAAACAATTTTTCTCACTAAACAATTGGGATTATTACAAACCATTAAAAGACACAGATTTAATTAAAACGCTTTCGGATTTGAAACAAGTAGATGGTTACAATATTAATTTTACCAATTTATCGGATGAAGCTAATGGTGGAACGTATGTGGATACAAGATACTATGAAATTATTCGTCCAAACAATATTGTCATAACCATGTTTTACACGTAATTGAGGAGTTCAAGTGGCTCTTAAAAGAATAAATGAAAACCCAACCATTACCGATAAAGCAATTTTTGATATCGTCACGCCCGATTATCAAGATTGCTTTAGTAGCAATCCATATAAAGTAAGCAAGGTTATCATTTATCATGCTGAAATTAATACGGAAAGCAGTAATGCCGAAGAATACAATGAGATAATATATGATGATACAGCTAAAGCAAATGTAGAAGCGGCCAGAACAACATATTGCATGTCTGGATCTGAAGCAGATCTTTTGGCATTTATAAGCGCACAAGATAAATTAGCGCAAAGTGCCCGCACCACGCCTATTTATTATCGAGGAGTTGTTCCAGTAACAATTATAGGTACAGATAACACTCCTGCTTGGCTTGATCCCACAAGCATATATGATGCTGATACGCAAAAGAAAGTGAGGGGAGAAAACAGATTAATTTTAATTGATGAAGATGTTGATGGTAATACTCAATGTGGACATTTTGAGCTTCATTGGGAACCGTTGGGAATGCGAGAGGGCGACTACTTCATCTGTTGGACATGGAGCCCCGTAGCAAATGGTGAAACCAGAACAGCACATATACACTTTACACTGTACGGCAACACGCAGTTAACCACCAGCATCCCATCTCATTATACCGTTCCAGATAAATATGATATTTTATTAGAAAGATATTTACCGGAAGTTTTCAAGATGAGCCTTTCGGATTCTGATCTTGCTCCACAAGTCTTGCACGAATTAAATGCTGCAATAGCCAAAGGATTTACCTTTTTGGAAAATATGGCTAATCAATTGGTGGATTTACAAGATGCCAACAGTACGCACGAAGCACTTCTACCCTATTTAAGTAATTTGTTTAATCTCAAACTCAAAAGTGAAGATCCAACGCTTTGGCGAGGACAAATCAAAAGAGCCATACCTCTTTTCAAAAAGAAAGGAACCATTTCAGCTTTACGAGAAGCAATGAGTTTAGCTGGGATTAATCTATTAAAGCTGACTAGGATGTGGCAGGTAATCTCCCCTTATACATGGCAAGAACTGTTTAACGTGGTAGATCCATTAATTAACACCTTTACTTTAGAAAAACAAGCAATTTTTCCTATTGATGGAAATAATTTAGAATTGTATTATCGGTATGCAGATCCCGCAGGGACGTTACCCAATGAAAGGCACGAATGGGTACGATTGGACAGTCCTTTAGATTATATTCAATTTGTTGATTTGGGAGATGGCACAACAGAATTGCGATGGATTGGAAGTGGAGCCTCTGCTGGCATCACTTTGCAAGAAGGAGACAGTTTCCGAGTGGTGTATCAAGTAAGATCGGTTGGCAGCCAACAAAACGTAGAAACATATATTCGAACTAAACCTTTAGATCTTGCAGATCAGAGAGATGAGAGAAATCAATCTTGTCCCAAAAATAATTGGAATGTCAGACTTATTGAAGAAGACGATCCAATGTTTGACGTGATCATACCAACAAGACATCCATATTTTAGCCCATTGATTTATGGTAATATTAGGACCGAGTTCCCATATTCTGAAAATATTTATAACATGGAAGAGTATAACGGTAGTACCCGTGAATCACTTAATCCATGTGATATAGATTGTGATTTTGTAGATCCATGTACTTATTGTCAGAGTAGCAGTTACATAGTAGACCTAGAAATTGAAAACTTAGGCGATCATAGAATTATAGAAGCTATGGAGATACTACAAGAATTTACTCCATTTCACTTCCAATTACACGCTATGATACTAAGTGGATCTGTTAACGATTTTATTCCGCCACCGCAAGAACAAATTGAAGCTATTATGCAAATAGGCCAAGAAGACATGATAATAGCTGGCGAAGGTCAAATGTCTATTAATCGAGATATGATATTAGCAGCACAAGCCGAACGAACTGACTTGACCACTGAAGATGGAACTGCCCCATTCCCCATTATTGATTCTGGTAACGGTTATTATGATCACATTGCATTCTTTTGCCCGAGTCACAATCTGCAAAACATTCAGATGAATCCTAGTCCACCGACCGGTAATAATCTACTAGAAATATTGAGTGGAAACAATTCGGGTAATAAATATGACCTACTTGATCCTGATGGCCATTACGCACAAATTTCTATTGTGACAGGTTCAACGATAGAACAACCCACTAATCCTTTTACATTTAGACTTTCTAATTTACAATATCCATATCCAGGAGAGAGCAGAACTGCTTCTTTCACTAAAGAGTTTGGATTATTAGATAGCACACATTTAGACACCTTGCTGTCCCTTAACATTAAAACACAATGGGATGTTTTACACAATCCATCACACATTAGATCGGGGAGTGCGTGGAGTGTTCAATTAAATGGAAGTGGACCATTTTATATTGTTGATCACATGCTTTCAGATGGCACGATTATATTAGATGGTTCTACTCCGACCATTGCCGCACCCGTTATTTCTTATGTAATCCATAATGCTAGTGGCACAACAGAATATGCTGCTTCTACAGGCAATTGGAAATTAACTGGAAGAACAATAGTATGTGTTGAAAATGACATCACCGGTATGGATTTGAGAAGTGTAATGCGTGAAGGAAATTATGCCCTTTATGGCGGAACGCAATATCCAATTATTGGATTTGTGTCTGATTCTTTACTTAAATTTTATGTAAGTGGATATTCTGGAGGCGATGCTTCAGGTAATCCCATTACTGTCTATAGAAGATTAATAGATAATGAAATTGGATTTTTTGTATATCAGGGTCTTACTTTAACAACAACAGTTGATTATGAATCATATTTGGTTATTGATAATGGCAGTGGAGGATCGCCTGTGTACGAGGATTTAATCAACAATTTCAAAGAAAACTTCTTAATAGTAATCGGCAGTCAATACTATAATATTGATAGCATTATTGGCACCACAATCACATTGATAGGCCCGGCACAATCCACGTGGAAAACTACCGCTACACCAGTTTCTTTCACCATACATAAATATGATAGAAAACTATTCAGTGTATACAGACCAGATAAGATAACAACCCCAGTACATACCTTTGGTGAATTTCCCATTGGCGATCTCAATTGGCAAAGTGATAAATTAGACCGGCGTGGCAAGAGTCTTATTGAATTAACTACAGTAAATAGTACGCCAATGGCATTTTGGGCATGGGCGCAAAATATGACAAACGATCAATCTGGAAACCAAATTACAAATTTGGTTGCTCAGAAAGAAAATATTACATATTCCATACAATGGAAGGAGAGCGATGAACATAATTGATCCCATTAAAACAAAGGGTAATATTATCCGAGCGATTGAATATAAAGACGGCACGAAAGAAACAGCTTATTTTCGAAATACTGTTTTAGACGGCGGCAAGATGGCATTGACCTATAGTTTGGCCAATCAATATGGAGATGGATATAATTATTACATTCGATTTATGGTCTTTGGTGATAATGGCATGGATGCCGGTAGCGAACGATTTGTTGATAGCACCCGTACTAGTCTGTTTGGAAATACTAGAGCACAATTATACGTAAGTCCGGTTATTGATAACAGTATAGTTTCTCAAGTAATTTTTGTAGCTGTTATGGGATTTGAAGATGCCAACGGGTATGATTTAAGTGAAATGGGTTTACAAATGGCAAATGGGCAGCTTTACAGCATGGTAACATTTCCAACCCTAACAAAAACCAGCTTAATGCAAATTACATGGAGTTGGAGGCAAAGCTTCATCTAATGGCAAGTTGCAAAATATTTGCATATATGTTACTATATAATGATATGAAACCATATCTAATATTGCCACCTCTTACTTGCGAACAAATAGAAATCATCAATGGCTCTTTATTGGGAGATGCATCCATTGGGCACAGCGGGAAGCCAAATCACAATGGAAGTTTGATAAAATCTCAAAGTAAGTTCGACATACTTGGAATAGACAAAATAGATTATATGCAATGGCATATAAACAAATTAACGCCTTACAGCAACATGACAATATATTGCAAATCATCAAAATACAAAATAATAAACAACAAATTACGTCAACCATGCAATGTGCGAACTGCATTTGTTCAATATGTAGGATATGTATTTACGACACACCGCAATCCAATTTTAACCGATATGTCATATAAATGGTATGCCACAGATTGTAATGGTCATTATACATATCGCAACAAACGAAGAGTTAAAATCATACCACACGATATAAAACTTACGCCACTCACTCTTTGTGTATGGCATATGGACGATGGATATGCCAATTCAATAGATGGAAATATTACGTTGAATACGCAGGGATTTACTTGGGATGAATGTGAATTTTTATCTGAGAGATTAAGATTAGATTTGAATATTACATCGAAAGTGCGTGCTAAAGATGGACACCAAATTATATATGTGCCGCTGAAATCATATTTTGACTTCATAAATATCATAAAGCCATATGTGGAATGGAATTGTTTCAAACACAAAATAGACATGGAAACATATAATAAAAAACCACAGATTGGTGAAACGCATTCGCAAGCAACATTTACAAATAGTAAAATTAAACAATTAGTACAACTGCATAAGCAAGGTTGGTCACATGAAAAATTGTCTAAAAAATTTAGAACGGCAAAAGCCAATATTAGTTTAATATTAAGTGGAAGCCACTGGTCTCATATAACCGGCATTCAATACAAACCCACAAAACCAAGAATGGGCGAGGAGGTCAAAAGACACATTGTTGAACTTTCTCAAGTTGGACTCACTCAAAAAGAAATAGCAAAAACGCTTAAAATAAATCAATCCACTGTCAGTAGAACCATCAAAGGAGCAATATGCCAGACATCGGTAACCTAAGTGACGTTCAATATTCTGCATTAGATCCATATCATGTTAGTGTAGATAATCGACCATTGGCATCCTTGTTCTCCAAACTAGAACTTGTCAATGATGCCACAGATACTAATACATCAGAATTATCTGCCGCAAGAGGCAGTTGGAACACACTCGATAATCGTTTAGACATTTCTCTTCAAGAGGATGGGACGTTTCAGCCTGGATCAATAGATGCCGCATTACACAACATTGCTTTGCATAATGATGGGGTGGATGGTGGCGGCATCTCTTATATTCGTATGTTATATGATGAGCGTACCAAGCTAAGCACCATAGCACCTGATGCCAATTTTATACAATTTCGTTTTACAACTGGTCCTTATATTTCCACCATTTCTACAACAAGCATTATATGTGACAATGGAACTATTAATATAGAACCATCCTCTACGGTACAGTGGTTGTTGGGCGGCACGACAGGTAATCAAACAGTGCAAGCTCACATGAATTTCCCACCGGAATTAGCACATATTCACATCTATGATGAAAATCCCACTCCGTATAGTATTATTAGTCCAGATTATCAAACATATGTCACAGGACGAGGCACCTTCTTAGATACCTCCCTAAAGGTTTACGTGAATGGTGTCAAAATTAGCGAAGCAGATAAAGGCACTTATGTTTATGTCCCGCCTTATAATGGCATTGGCACTTGGCAACTCACAGCATTTAGTTATGCCAGCGGTTCTAGCACCAACCAATTTCAATTTTCTAGAGTGCTTTCGGCTAATGATAGAATTAGAATCGATTACGATATTGCAGCAAGTTAAGAGAACAATAAATGTATCAAACTAAACCCATGAACTTCGGGTTCGTGATTCTTTCTCCAGATCATGATGTCGGAAGATTGAAATCAACAATGAATTCAATTAGGAATCGCTATTTGAACATTCCCTGCGTCTGTGCCACTGGTAAAGATGCCACAACGGAAGATTTGAAGGAGATGAATGAAATATGCCCTACCTTTAGAGGCGGCACTACATTTACCTCCTTAATCAACAAAGGAATGGCTAAAGGTCATAAAGAATGGAATTTGATTATCGTAGAAGGCACAATTGTTCGACGAGGAATGGAATGGAAATATTCTAGATTTATTGAAAATGATTTAGACATACTCTACCCCATCGTCGTAGATTATGACCGAGACGGCAAACCAATTAAACTCCACATATCTTTTGACGAGGCTCCTCTTAATGGCATTTTTATTCATCAAAAAGCGTTTAAGCTAGTGGGCAATTTTGGAGATAACCCATTAGAAATAGAAAAGTTATTGTGGGCATTAGATGCTAATAAAAAAGGCTGTAAATTCAAAGGAATTCTGGGCGCAAAAATGATTTAGATTAGTCCGTATACAAATGCCCAACGATCATCTTTTTTACACTTGCCATGATGTACTTTATCCAAATACGCATATAATTCATCAAATGAACCAAACATGTATTTGAGCCGTACAAATCCATATAGCCAGAACGGCAGATGTTGTTTGCCTTCTGGACACACCAATAAAACAGGCTTTTTACGATCATTGGCGTCAATAATTTCATGGATGCTGCCAGTTGTGGGAACGCCCTTCGGAAGTCGTGTAATAATGAAATCGGACCTATCAACAACGCATAGGTCTTTACGAACAAATTGCTTTGCATGCTTTCGCATGGTTTTGAAATCACAAGCGTTTCTTGCAGCCAACATTTCAGGCACAAATTGCTGTTTGGGATCGCAAGCAGGATCAAAAACCTCAATTCCAAATCGATTTAGCAGCACTTCTTTGATAGCAGGACGCCAATCGGGACCGGAATCGTTCTCAATCGGTCCCCCCAAATAACAATGTTTTCCATTCAAATAGCTCATATTTATACACCTCGTACTTTAATAATCATATAGACTTTAACAAAAAGGACGCACGATGTCAAGTGAAACCTTGGATACCCAAATAGCACACATTTTGGATAGGGAGATTGTTAATAGACACAGCTATTTTCAACTTAAATATTTTGTAGTAGGTAAAGAGTATACTCGTCAAAGTAAAATGTGGTGTTGTATTCGAGAGCTTCGGGCTCGCCAACAATCAATTATGGCTATGCAATCTAAACTAGAAGATTTAGCAGACGACATAGAGTTGATGAACATTGAAATGGAACGAATCCAATCAATAGAATTGGATAGTAATGAGCTAAATACTAGAGAACGAGCCCTTCATTTGAGAAAAAAAGAACGGCAAAAGCAGTCTATTGAACAATCAGTCGTTGAAATCAACAATAAATTGAAAGATGCCAGGGAAGAAGCAAGTTTTTTTGCGCAAGCTTTTAATGCAATATCAGCAGAAGAAGAGTTAAAGCCTTATGACGACCTGCCTTCGCAAACCGCCTATTGGAATGAGAAGCTTACCCAAGAAGTGTATCTTAGGACACTTTTGAATCAACCGCTTGAACTAGAGTTGGTTAAGACGATTTTGTCTATAAAAGATGATGTGCCAATCAAAAAAGAAATACTAGATATGTTGGAAGCTCAAAAACAACAATTGATGTTAGCTGTAAAGCATCAGATACCAGAAAAAATGCAACTATATAACGAATCACTGGAGGAACATGGCCGATAGAATATCAAGTTTGGATTCAGGATACGTGTCCGGTGACATATCAGTATTCCCCAATGCTGTTGATGATCGTGAATCTCTTTATGAAGTAAGAAATAAAGCAGAAACCACATTGGCAAGAGGATTGCCATTTTCCGCCACTAGAATCGCAGTCGAAGACGCATCTGCTTTTCCTCCAAAAGGCTTATTACGAATTGGACCCAAACCCGGAGAAGCTGGAAATGCTGAATTGATTTATTATGGCAGCCGTACCGAGACAACGTTTTCTAGTCTATTGAGGGGATTTGCGGGTTCGGTTCAAACGCAGTGGGCATCTAATGCTTATGTTAGCAATGCTGTCATGGCAGAACATCACAATGCTGTTAAAGATGCCCTATTGAATATGGAAACTTATCTTGGCACAAGAAGCAATCCTGCCATTGGGTCATTTAATGATAATTTGCATAATCAAGAAGTAAGATTTTTGACACCGAGAGCGGCGTTTCTTGCTTATCCCAGACAAGGCAAACCACCATTAACAGTAAGATTTCAAAGCTTTTCTGATGGTGATGTCTTGCGTACTTTTTGGGATTTTGGCGATGGTGGAGTAGACACCGATCCCAATCCTATTCACACATACGCTACTGAGGGCGTGTTTAGTGTTAGCTTAAACATTATTACCTCTACTGGAGGGCAAGGATCAGCCACTAAAGATAATTATATTACGGTTTCTGAAAATATTATTACACCATTTTTCTACATTGTGCCAATTAACGCCAGCACAACTGGCCCGTGGTATTCAGAGGAAACAGCCGCAGAGCGAAGAATCACCGTAGATCCATTATGTGAAGCTACAGAATTCCAATTTGTAGATCAAACAGATGGAAACATTACTGAAAGGTATTGGATATTCGCAGATGGAGATAAAGATAATGATTTAGATCCTGACGTACATGTAACCACGCATACATATGCATCTCCGGGAACGTATGCTCCCACATTGATTTTGGTATTTGCAGATCAGAGTACACAAAGATCGTTCTTGTCTCCCGACAAATCTCTTGAAATTTTATAAAGGAAACCCAATGACCATTCCAATAGCCAGCACTTATCCCGCAGTTTTAGATTCAGACACCAATCTCTATGCGGTTCATGATGCTTTACGAGTCACATTGGCAGAAGACTATCTTCCGGGTCAAACCAGCATTTATGTTACGGGAGAGGTTGGGATGATGAGTAAGTTTCCATCCACTGGAATTATCACTCTGACAGAGCAGTGTAGTGATGTTAATTTACGAGCACTAAGTTTCTTTTACAGTAGCAAAACAGATTATTCGTTTGATGGACTTATAATACTTCCAGAATTTTCTCAAAAAGATTATGCAAAATCTAAAAACATAACCCATGTGACTCTTAATGTAATAGCGCAGCACCATAATTCTCTTAAAGATGCCCTGATAGCTATTGAGACTTTTATGGGAGTAAGCGGCAAAATTGATACTGTACCTTTTGGAGATACAATAACAGGTCGTCTTAATTTTCTAACAAAACTAGTGTTTACGCCTAAAGCATGGTTTAGAATTATGGGATCAACTGTTGGATTGGTGCCCATAGACTTTCAATTCAAAGACGAGTGTATGCGATTGGGTACAGGAGAGGTTTTGTTTACGTGGAATTTTGGAGACACAAATGTATCAGTGGCATCGGTAATACAAACCATATCTATTACTGATCCCACCATTAGCGTAATATCGGTAGCTGCGGGAGTGAATATCCTTAACGTATACGATTTTATAGAATCTCCAGAAACCTATGTTAAAAAGACTTATGTAAAAACTTATGATGATGCAGGGAAATGTGACATAGGATTAACAGTGCAAAATGCTTATGGTGTAGCGAGCGTGATATTTACTGATATGGTTAACCCGAGATTGGAAGCTCCACGGGAAGCTATAATTAGTATTATTGGTGTGGTTCCAGCCATTAGCACCATTCCTGTTATACGAAGCCCGATCAATACAGTAATTACATTAGAAGTACCATCTGGAAAAATACCCGGATCGAGCCCCTCACAATCCTATGGCGGAGAACTGTTAGATGGTTCAGATACGCCCTATGATCCGATTCTTGAATACGTGTGGTCTTTGGGAGATGATCTTACTCATTCACAATCCTCCGTCACCAAAGCCATGTATAGTATTGGTGGATTATATGACATCAAATTGCGGACCAATACTGAATTTGGAGCATTCAGAATTACGCATTATCAAAATGCCATAGATATCGTAGAAGATGTAAACTTGTGGTTATGGACAAAATCCACGTCCGTAACAAAAAGAGCACATGAATTTGGTTTAATTAGCGAAACGTTCAAAATACAACCGGGAACACTAGCTGTTACACAAGATGATAGTTTCTTAACAGGTAGCAATAATGAAACTCAAGCCAAGAGAGAATTTAACAGAAATGTGGCTGTGACTCCCAAAACAACCACATCTTCAGGACAATCAGGATTAATGAGAATGTATTGGTCGCAAGGCGGCAACAATCCTGCTAGTTCTCAATCAATAGGAATTGCTGAATATATAGGATTTACAGATTCTTATACATCGCCAGTATCCTTCCCTACTAAATATTGGAATTGGCTTTGCCTTAATTCATCAACTATCAGTTACTTTTTGTTTGGGTCTATGCCTACTGGTTCTATTCCTGCTGGTCATAATCCTTCCGATCAAAACTTTGGAGTATTACCTAAATCATCTGTTACCTATACTACAGATAGTGATCAAACATATATCAATGGGGCGGATGATCTCATGGAACACATATCTGATTATGGATTGGGTACAGTGCCGCTAAATGGTTATTTTGCTGTATACAGAGGATGCTGGAAGGGCGGTTCTGGATATTTTATTAGAAATGGCGCAGTTGATCCATATTTTCAGTTAAATAATTTCTATAAAACCAATAGCGTGATAGGCGATGAATTGGTGTCTATTACTAAAATGCCAGATATGGCTGGATCTGCTAAGGTTGAGGGTCAGTTAGTGCCATTGTATAATGGCGTATTTTTCTTTAATAATTCGGGCAGTATATCAGCATATAATGATACAACTGGTGTTTGGGAAACAGGGGGTCCATCTTTAAGTAGTGTGGCCTATCGATCTGTACAAGATACATCAGTAGTAGGATTTGATAGTGCGGCTAACACTTTACTTGCAGCTTCAGATGGAGGATATGTAGCATATTTAAGCTTTGATTACAGTGTCAATGCATTTATTAAATTCAATGGTCAAAATTTAACATTCAGTAGTATGGTTAGCAGACCCACCGGAGATCAGTTCGTCATGGGTATATATTGATATACTGGCAACCCATTTGTAACGCATAAGGAAAAAATGGCAATAGGATTCCCCCCACAACCAGTTTACCCCTGGGCAATTGACTCAGATCGCAATCTGTTTCTAGTGTATAATACTACGGAATCTCGACTAGCCAGTGATAACAATGCTTGGTCCCAAGAATTGGAAATCACTCCTGTAAACGCTGATGAGCCGGAAATATGGCCAGACAACGGCTTTGCTACAATTGAAGGCGAAATGCTTTATTATGATGCCGTAGATAAAAATTCTGATGGAAAGGTTTATCGTCTAAAAAGGTGTGCAAGAAACATAGGAGGAGAACAAACTAAATTTAATTCGGCTAAAACTTGGGTGCGAGGATTCATCATTGCCGAACATCACAATCAATTAGTGGATGCTATTACATTAACTCAAGATTATATTTTAGAAGAAGCGGTGGTTCTTTCAGAATTAGAAACAGAACCAGACATTCCAGATGACCATCGATGCGCAATAGTATCCTTTGATATTGTCACCACTGAAGATTCTCTAAAGGGCGTGACTATTCAATATGAAATTATTGTCACAGGAACGTTTAACAGTTTTATTTTAGACTTTGGAGATGGTACAACTACAGCCGATTTAATTGGCAGTCATACGTATCCACCTAATACCAGTCCCGATCCGGTAGTTACAGTAAGCAATAATAGTTGCACGGTGGTAGTCACTCCTTCGGAAAGAACAGTACCTACAACTCCTCCGCCAACTGAAATTCCTCCGCCATTTGAAATTCCTATTTGCGATACTCCAGAAATTCCAAGACTGTCTTGTGCAAACTGTAATGTATCTACAGATTTTACATTACCACAATTTGTATTTCCATGTCTTGATATACCCAGCATTACTTTCCCAAGTGTGTATATCAACATACCCAGCATGCCGTATATTTCAATATACATAAACATCCCTAGCGTTATCACAATTGTTCCAAGCACAATACAATTAATAGTTCCTAGTATAGCCAATATCTCATTGATCGTACCATCGTTTGCAAACATTTCATTGGTAGGATGTCAAGTTCCAAGCATTATTACAATACAACCTGCTATACCCTCGGTAATTTCCATACAATTATCACCAGCTATTCCAAGCATTATTTCATTGGTTCCGGCCATTCCATCTATTATTAGTGTGGTGGGTATTCCATCGGTAATCAGAATTGAACCTACGATTCCATCGGTTATCTCTCTGCTCAATTGTTTGCCGTCATTAATCAGTGTGGTTTGTAATATACCATCAACTATTGCTTTGGTAGGCACCATACCATCCACCATTAGTTTGATTGGAGTAATACCGTCAACCATTAATTTGGTTGGCACCATACCGTCAATTATCAGTTTAGTTGGCACCATACCGTCCATCATTAGTGTAATTGATGACATACCTCATACGATTAGTTTACAGGGTAGCATACCATCAATAATTAGTTTGGTGGGTTGCAGCATACCATCAATAATCAGTTTGGTGGGCACTATACCATCAATTATCGATGTAATAAACACGGTGCCGTCAATCATAAGTGTAAGAGACGATATTCCGCACATTATCAGTTTAGTAGGCACACTGCCCTCCATCATCAACGTGTTAAACACAGTGCCATCAATCATAAGTGTAAGAGATGATATTCCACACACAATTAGTTTGATAGGAGTGTTGCCATCTATTATTTCATTGATTCAAAACATACCAACTACAATTAGTATAGTTGGTTGTACGATTCCATCGATTATTTCGATACTTGGCTGTTGCAACATCCCATCAATAATCACAGTGAATTGGGGCAATGCACCCACTGCAAGTTTTACCGTTGATGTAAACTGGAACACTCCTCCGTCCGTAGTGGTTACATGGTCCGCACCGCCGCTCGTAAGCTGCGTAGTAATTGTCAGATGCCCCACATCCACCACTCAAGCATCACCATTTACTGGACCGATACTGAATGAACGATTCGAAGACAGCTTTAATTACAACATGTTATCTCCTAGTTTTGAGGGTAATGATCTTGGAATACCGTCAGAAATTAAAATCATTGCACCAGTTAACTTACCGCACGTGCAAATGGTACATGATTTACCAACGGAAATCAAACTAAGAGTACCCAAAATACCAGATATTAAAATTGCCGATCATGATAAACCAATTAGAATTGAAGGTCCGATCAAACCATTACCAACACAAATTCGAATTAAAAGTGATGTCAACCTACCTAATACGATTGAATTAATAGCTGACAATGTTCCAAAAGCAATAAAATTGGATGCCAGCGATGTTCCTTTGGCCATTAGGTTAGAAGTGCCAGCACACTTTCCATCGATCATTTTCTTAGATGCATCGGGTATTCCTGCCACGATTCAAGTAACAGGCGTACCAAAATCTATTGAATTGTTACATAATTTACCAAGCTATATTCCACTTATGGTGCCGGAAAATCTAGAAGTGCCACTTGTTTATAAAGGAAGCCCAATTCCCATCCAACTTACTATGGATAATATAACAGGTGAAAACGGCGAAAACTGTTTCGCTCTAGTGCCTTGCGGTAGAAAATGATCATCAATAAACACGCCAACAAAAATCACTATCTGCGAACCGAAGACGGATTGTGGATAAGAGATTTTACTAAGCCATATGTCAAAGCTATTGATATTAATCGATTAGTTTCAGATGGTGATTGTCATACATTTCTGTCCAATGAATTAATCAATGGCAAACGAGATGTGATTGGCATAGATGGAGAGATATTAGAATACAATGATGCCGTTATTGTTTCTGATGGCTACGACTTTGAAAACAAACATAAATTATTGGCTAGCCTACCAAACAATATTGTTATCATAGGTGTAAATGGAGCATTAGCTAAGTGGAAACTAATGCAAAAAAATACCCCACCCGAACTTCGTAGGATTATGTCATGTTATGTGGTGAACAACCCATACACTGAATGTTTGCACTATCTTCCAAGACAGCATTCCTATTATCCACAATGCATTGCTTCTTTAAGAACAAAGCCAGAATTTTTAGATGGATATAGAGGTAATATTGCCACATATAGTCCTTCACCGAGCGAATATTATGCTGGCCCGAAAACCGATCCTCAATATTTTATAGATGATTATAGAAACCCCATTTGTGCAGCTATTGGCCTAGTCTATAAATTCCATGTAAAAAGACTGTTACTTCTATGTTGTGATAACTTATTTGAAGGAATGCGACCAGGAGCCGTGCCCATTAATGAGACTCTTTGGTGCTATCCGCAGCAATGTGTTTCACACCGTATCATTGATGGTAATTTATATTGGTTGGAAAAAAGTGGAGTACAAATTGCAAACTGTTCTAGCGGAATTGTGTATAATTATGCTAGATATATTTCAGAAACAGAAATACACTCCTTCTTCACAGAAGAGGAAGAATTATAATGCATAACTCAGATGATTATCTTTCGCTAGACAACTTTAAGAAATGGATGCGTTCTCAAGAAAAGAGCAATCTTAATCAAGGCAACAATTGGCACAAAAGTGGCGTGGGATTAGTCATAGAATCAAAATTGTCAGCTAAACGACTTCTATTAAAAATCAGAGCAGAAGAAGGTGAAGTGGATACCTTGGTCAAAGATTTTTCTGAAAAGGGTGGTACAGTTATCGATGTAGATAACAAGCACTTTCTTGTAGAAGTATCTACGGGTACATTTTACATTCATCGCTGTTATGTAAAGAAGTCATGATTCATCTAAGCATTGTCTTTCGCTGAGGAATTCTTTGAGACAACATTTGACTGGAATGTGTAGTCACATTAGAAACTTGTATGTTGTGTGAAGTGCTCTCTGAACTAGTGAAATGTCTCACAAATGAAGTAACAGGCACATTGGAATAACCCCTGTTTTTCAACGTAGCTACCAAATCTGCATATGAGTCAGCGGCTTCTATCCAAGGTTCCCAATACATACGGTCATCGTGAATAGATTGTTTTAACTGTTCTGTTAAGTTGCGAGGCAAACCCAATCGTTCTACATCGGCTACTCTAGTTGGTGGCACTGCTGGACCGTGTAAGATCGTCAGTATCTCCACTCCCTTCTTGTCCCGTCTCGCCAGATATAGATACAGCTTCTTGATGTCTTGTCCCATATAGCTCCTCAAAAAACACTTCAAGCACTATCTTAGTATAGGGATCTGGTGCTCCAAATTGTCCGAAAAAAGCACCCCATGTCTCTAAACATTGTTTTTCTTCAGGTGATTGCATGACATTACCATTTGCTCAATACGTAAAAGTAAAAGACAGATATTGTATACACTATGTAGGTCCGAATGATGAATATATCGATCAACTTCTACACATACGCCAAGCTATTGAAGAAGACCTTCCAGGCATTCAAATTTATATTTGTTGTCGAGTTGGACTAGAGCACCTTAAAGAAAAATATGAACGATTGATTGTCGAATCAGAATTTGATAAAAATGAAGTCGCATATGTGCGATATTTGGATGATCAAAAAGCAGTGTGGAAATTAATTGTTGAATCCGATCTTCCTAAGACTAAAGCAAGCTTTTTACGAGTTTTTCCAAAAGAATGTGAATTTTAGATGATCATGCATAGATAATTATGAAGATTTGAACCAAAAGACAATCTCTTATATTTGGGAGACACAATGAGTAAGTTTACAGTTAGATTAAATCAAACAGGCGTACAAGGTCAAATGGACGTATCTATGACCACAGGCCAGATCAACGCCACCAGTAATCAAAGAACCGTTTATATTATGGGTCCAGATAAGCAAAATTATTTGCTACGGGACGGCCAGAGCTTCACGGGAAACAATTATTGGCTACGCTATGTTAGCACTGCCCAGGGCGGCAAGGCATTGCCAGGACAGGATTTCTTGTATTTTGCAGCGTATACCGCAGGTGCAGTTTATGATCCAGGCGCTATGGATTATGATGGTGGAGCTTGGAGCGATGTTACCGACAATATGGCCACTACTTCATTGAATGTTGCAGTAGTTGCTGGAACTCCTCAAACCGTTGATTTCCTTGGAAAGTATGGCGGAATTGCTAAGTTCTTACAAATGTTGGCAGACGGCACTGGCGTTACCTATAAGATTAATGGAAGCACAGTATCAGCAGGATCGGTTTCTAATTCTGCTACTACCATTTTTGAGCCGGGCGACATCAATTGGACATCCATCACCTTTACAAATGGAAATGGTGGAAGCGGCACGGTAAACGTCAAGATTACCTTCAGCATCGAGCCCGACAATCGTATTGCAAATATTGTCTAAACATATAGATAATTAAAGACAGTTTAAGAACCCCCGCAGCTAGCTGCGGGGGTTCTTTTTCTTGATACACTATATTATTTTATGCGAATAGTTTCAAATAAAGCAAAGGCTCTCCCATTAGGACTTCAGCAATTTTATGATCAAAGAAACCAAATATGCATTATATATGCGAGCGGTGGTCTTGGTGATTATTTAATGTTACGAATGATACTAGACGACATTAAACGATTGTTGCCAAATGGAAAATTGATTTTATCTTGTGCTAGCGAAAAGGAACGATATGTCATTTTAGCAGATCATCCTGCAATTGATGAATTTGTTAATATTCATACAGATTATGATGGCTATGGTGCGGTTTATGATTTATCTCATTCTGCCAGTCGTTATGAATCAATAATGGCTCCTCGATCAGAAGATCATCGTAGTGACATTTTTGCTTCTGCTTGTGGCTTTACATTGACCACGCATAATATGCATTTTAATCTAAGTGAAAGCACCATGATAAATGGTAAAAACACATTAGATAAACTGTGCGGTGGATCGACAAAGCCCAAACTAGCCTTTTGTCCTAGATCTGTTATGTCCAATAAGAATTTAGACTTAACACAGATGCAGGCAGCATTGGAGGCTATACGGGAACAAGATGTATTTGTTTTTGCTATTCACACACAACCCATTGAGGGATTAGAACAAATTCCAACCTTATGTGATTTAGATATCACATCATGGATGGGAGTAGTCAATGCCATAGACTACATGGTAACAGTAGACACCAGTCATTTCCATTTAGCAGGCGGAATGAAAAAACCATTAACGGGAATTTTCACTTGGGCAGATGGTAAGGTGTATGGAAAATATTTTGATTTTGAATTAGTACAAAAGCATCGAGACAACGGAGATTGGCCATGTGGTCCTTGTTACGCATATGAAAGATGCCCAAAAACAAAAGATTTCGTTAAGCCATGTCTTACCGAATTGACATCTGAGGAAATTAAAGATGGTATTCGTAGGATGTTTGCTCGTTGGCCGGTGGAATCCAAGCGTTAGGCAATAGATAAAGCATGCGTATATTACAGGCTCCAACACAAATTGTTACATCAAATGGTCAAGCCACAGTAGAAATTCATTTAACTTTAGACTTAAATATTAGTGCAGATGGACTAAATGTATCTGCAAAAGCTCGGTCCAACAGTGAAAAAGTATCTGTGATTGACGATGATAAAGATAGTGTAGATTGGGCTATTCCAGATTTTGGAACAAATGAACGAATTGCATTTGGAAAAGATGATTAAAGGAGAGAATTATGAGTATAAGTTTTGATTGTGGGACATATAACCTAGTGTGTTGTCGTAGGGATTTAACTGGCAATTTCATACACAAGCGTGAGGTGAATGCTTTCTTGAAGATTTCTTTAGACAAACCATTTGTCTTCAATATGATGAAGCAGGTGGGCGTACCGCTTATCGAGAGAAAAGAGGCGGGAGTAGCTTATGCATTGGGTGAAGCGGCCGTCAATATGGCTTACACCATGAGCCAGCTTGAACTTCGCAGACCGATGTCGCAAGGGTGTTTGAATCCAAAAGAAAAGAATGCTCAGCAGATTATGAGCATTATGATGTATGGATTATTAGGCGATACCGTTCAGGACGGAGAAACCCTTTATTACAGCGTGCCAGCTAACGCCATCAACGAAGAGACTGATGCTGATTACCACTCCAAGGTTTTAGAAGCCATATTCAAAGGATACAAAGATAAGAATGGAAATAAAGTAAAGGCATATCCAATCAATGAAGGTCTGGCTCTTGTGTATGCGGAACTTGCGGATAAAGCTTTCACCGGCATTGGTATAAGTTTTGGTGCAGGTATGGTTAATCTTTGCTATTCTATTTATGGGGCTCCGGTATTTGATTTTGCTTTGGTTAACTCCGGGGACTGGATTGATAAAATGGCTGCAAAAGCTACGGGTGAGACTCCTGCCTTTATCAATCAAGAAAAACTTAAAACCGATTTGCTAGTAGATCCCGATTCTCTTGTGCAACGAGCTATAAAGTCACAATATGAGATTATGATGCAGAAAACTGTATCAGGAATCAAAAAAGGTTTGGAAAGCATGGGCAATAAAGTACATGCTACTCAAGCTGTAGATATTGTTGTGGCTGGTGGCAGTAGTTTGCCAAATGGATTCGATGTTTTGTTCACAGATGTAGTTCAAAAAGCCAACCTTCCTATACAGGTTGGGAAGATTATTCGTCCTGCTGATCCTCTTTATAGTGTGGCAAGAGGTTGTCTTGTGGCCGCAGAAGCCGCAGATAAAGGGTAAAAATAATTAATAAGCTGCTTAGATATGAGCAGAAGGTTAGTGTTTTTACCAAAGGACTAAAATGGAAGAACTACATGTAATCAAGCGGGAGAGGTATTTTCCCGCATTGCCTAGCGGCAGCGAAGACTGCCCACTTAATCCCATCCCTAACTTTACAGAAGGTAAGATTTATGACATCTACGAAGAAGTCAGACAATCAAACTTCAGGCCACCGTGTAGTGGTATCAGATATAAAGTAAAGGATGATGTTGGAAATATCCGCTTTGTAGGTTGTGAATACTTTCACAAAGACCCAGTTTTACTCTGGGATCATGACACAGAAAGAAGATTAGAAATGGCTGCCGAGCGATCCGCAGCAATTTGTGATTTACAGCCAGAATTCTGGACCAAAGTAAAAGATACAATGGAAAAGATGGACAAGGCTGCATCCGGGGATATTGACCACAATGCCATGCTGGATGTTCGAGAGGAACACAGTAAATGTGCTTGTAATTATGCAGGCATCCCTGCGAAATCGATTTCGACTAATCGCACTCCTCCTTGTTTGTTGGAAGAGGTGGCAGAATTTGATGCAAATGCAGGATTAGCAGAAACAAAGATCCTGGCAGGATTGAAAAGAAATAAGAATAGTTTTGAAATAATTGATGAGCTAATTACTTCATTAGAAAGACAAATGAACAGCCTAAATGGTAATCTTCTTACTTTGAGGGTGGAAGTTCACATGTTGAAGAAATTGGCTTTATATAAGTAAGTAAACAAAGCCCTCCCCGCCCGTGGGCGGGGAGGGCGTTTTGAATGAAAGGCAAATCATGGAAATGAAACCCATCGAAAAGGCAGTGCAACGTGAAATTAGCGATCTAGGTGCTGGCGCATATTTAATGATGCATGGTTATAAGGTTATAGGCCGTAGAGGCAAGGCTATTGTTTTTGAAGTTGAAGAACAAGGTAGTCGTGAATTCGAAGAACGCACTATGGAATATCTAAGCAGTGAATTTCACCGTTTTGATTCTTGCCTCATGTCTTTGAAGAAGATTGGCGAATACATGCCTGATCGTAGGTGATATTTTGACCAATGCCAGATATATATTCCATAAGGAATTATTGAGGAATATTAATATGGCTGAAGCAACTAAAGAGCAAATGACGCAATTAGAGAAGGAAAAGGAAGACCTTTTCATAAATCTTAATCGTCAGTCGCAAGGGCTTGTAGATCAATTAGAAAAAGCATTATTGGCCTTAGAACCCAAGACTGCTACTGGACAACTTGCGACACAGGTTGCGGGGGCTACACCAGCACAAAAAGCCATTCAAGGGTCTTTGCCTTGGTTCAAACATGGAATGAGAGGTTTCTTACGTAAACTTTGGTATGGAGATCATCCAACCAATCCCGATTGGAAGCACGTAGCAGGTGTCTACGAGAGCATTAATAAAAGGATTACTCTTAGAGAATACATTGAGATTCAAGAAGGTATTGAGCAAGCAGTGAATGAGTTTTTTGCAGAAGCTACATCTGTGCAAAGTTTACCAGATGCGATTCAATCGTATTTTATAAAATTCAAAACTGATTTAGCGGCCACTATTAATTATTACACAAATCAGATGTACGACTTGGGCAAGAAGCACGCCAATACAAATGCTTCTATATCTGCAAAGGCTCCAGAAACACAAGTAGATAAACCAACAGGCATGGGAGCCATAGATCGAAATGCTCCTATACACCCCGAGCCAGAAGTGTCTCATGCTCCAACTCCACTTCCGCCTCCACAGCATGAACCAGAGGCCCAGCATGAACCAGAGGCCCAGCATGAACCAGAGGCCCAGCATGAACCAGAGGCCCAGCATGAGCCAGAGGCCCAGCATGAGCCAGAGGCCCAGCATGAGCCAGAGGCCCAGCATGAGCCAGAGGCCCAGCATGAGCCAGAGGCCCAGCATGAGCCAGAGGCCCAGCATGAGCCATCAGATAATCCATTTGAGGATGAATCTGAAGCTGAGCCGTTGCCAGGAGAAGGTGAAGAATCGAGAGCATCTCGCATTAGAGATTTGCCCACTAATCATAGAGGAGACGCCATATTGGGTGTCCAAGCAGCCACCGATTTTAATCCTTGGGAACCAAAATATGGAGCGGATGAAGTAGAGTCGCCAAAAGTTCCACGTAAAAAAGGTCGCCCCCGTGGTACAGGAGAAGCAGATAAGGCATCAGATCCAGTGTTCAATAAAATATTACGCAAGTCTGGATCGGATTTATTGTTAAAGCGGCACTTGTCACCAGAAGACTTAGAGACAACCCTCATACATCTTCATCGACAAGGCGTAGATTTACAAGATATTAGATCAGTTAAAGATGTTTTATATCGTGCCACTGGAGGCAAATATGATGACACTGGTGCGCTAGTAAGAAAATATGCTGAACTTCAAGGCATGGATAGAACCCATGCATATGAATACATTAAATCTAGAGCAGAAGAACAACAAGAGTCTAGAAAATGGACTATGAGCAATGTACAGCGTATGTTATTGGAACAATCGTTGGCACAAAGCAACAAATTACCGTTGCCTGAAAAGATTGCTTTCTATAAAAATTTACTAAAATCCACCACTCATACCGCTGGGAATGTTTGATTGACCACCTATATCTACACCCGTTTGATGAGTCTTGGCGTTTACGGCATCTACAATTGCTTTGGCTAATTCTAAAAATCTAGGATGATGAGTGAGATTAATACTCTGTCCTGGGCCAAATCCAATATGGGGGTGCTCACCGGTAGTTGGATGCGAATAATCATTTAACCGATCATAGATTTGTCTTCCACCATCTCCATGTATGATCATGTGAATGGTTGAATCTGGCACCTGTATCGGTCCTGCTGGGGGCGGATCTTGGCCACCAAACAGTTCTCTCATGTAAGCCTGCAACATTGCTGATTCTTGTTGTGCTGTAAATCCTTGAGATGGCCGTACTGCTTGTGGGTCTTGTGGAGCAGATGCTACTCCTTCGTGTCTATTAAAATAATACAACACGAATTCAATAGCAATGCGTGCCATTTCGGGATCAGTGCCAGCAGCGTGTGCTTTTTGGCCTAGATCTGTTTGATTAGACAATGAATTTTCTAAAGTATCAAGCAAGCGAGATGCTTGTTGTTCTCGATCATTGTTGTTCAATTGCTCTAATTGATAAATGAGATTTACCGTCATGTCTCCACCCGGACCTAGATCATGCACCACATCTTTGGGTTGAGTCTTTTCCATATCCCACTGTGTAATAACAGTTTCCATCTTTTGGAAGAACTCTTTCTTTTGAGATTCATAACCACTATCGTCTTGTGCTGCATCCTCTGCATCGAGACCTAATACTTGTCGTGCGTATGTTTCCGCATCTTCGTAGGTGTAATCTCGATTGATCTTCTTTCCAGAATCGCTCATTTTGGAAATATAGATGTTGACCATTGTTGCCAATAATAGATCCTTAGCCATACCCGAGGCTAATCGTTCAAAAGCCGGTCCAAGATCTGTCTGCTTACGAGCGATTTCAACAGCCTTCAATTGTGCCTTGATTGCATCGATACTATGTCCAGGAATACCTGAGGCTCCTAATGACATTGGTCGTTGTACTCTATGTTGATGTTGGGGCTGTAAGTCTTTGGCTAAATCTTCCAATGTTTGCTTCTGTGCTTTTAAGAATTGACCCAATTCTTCCACCACAGACAATTGTGCGTCAGCTTTATGGCCAGAACGTGTTCTGACTGTGCCACGACCAAGGATATCCAATTGGAACAAGCTAATAACAAAGTTTTGTGATTTAGTTCTAATTCTCTTGAACAACAATTTGCCCATTTGTTCCATGCGCTCAACGTCATCTTCATTGTAGGCATCCATGAAATCTCGGAAGGCGGCTTCTCCAGTTTGCCACATCATCCATTCATTGATAACCTGAAACAGATCACGCTTATGGTGACTTAATGTTTGCCATTCTGGTACATGCTTCATCACTACATCACTATTTAATGCGTAGTGAATGCCCTGCCAAATAGCTCCGCCTTTTTCGTAAGCCGAATTGGGCAAACTAGAGGACGTTTCTACATTTGGAATATTAGCTTTAAGCACATAAGGAACACCATTGATTTCTCTAGCTTGTCCAAAGTAATACACTAAAACATTGCGCCAATCATCAGGATCAGAAATAGTTTTCACCTTTTGCTGACGATTGGGGAATATCCCTCCAAAAGTGACGGTTTTGTATAATCTCTTATGTCTTTTTTGATTGCCGTCATATGCGTTATTGTGATCACCAAGTACCCAATCCCAAACATCGTACCGAGTGGCATGAGCTTTAATATGTGCCATTCTTTGTTTGGCATGTTCTAGGAATTCAGACAATTTTTCAATAAGAGAATTTCTTAGAGGTTCGTTTTCAAGAACTCTATCTGAAGATAGAGTATCCATGTTTATTCCCTTTTCTTTTAACCAGTATTTAACCGACAAAATCGCTTCATTCAAAGCCAAAGAGTCCAATCGCTCTTCTAACGCTTCTGGGGCTAACTTGCCAAATTCATCTCTTAGTTTCTGCTTTTCCTCTTCCACATAGTTTGGCAATTCGGCACTTCTAATTTTATTGATTAAAGTTACCAGCTTACTGTTGTCACCCTCTTTGTTTTTTATGGCCTCTTCGACCTGATCGTGAGCACTATGATATTGGTCGTGCTTTTTGACATCTTGACGATCAATAGATCTAGCGGGCAGTAAGAAAGGTATGTAGTCTTTGGCAGCTACAACAACCTTTTCGTCGGAAGGCACCAATGCCTTCCAAACAACCTTATTGCCCTCTAAGTCTATTGGCATTTTATCAATGATAAATTGTGGTAGTGGAGGACGAATGGCTTCTAGAGCCGCCTTCATTTTTCTTTGCCAAGTTGGCACCCATTCATTAAGCCACAATGGAGAATAGACCAATTGTTCTTTTTTACCACCACCACCCCAAGTTAATTTTCTAATTTCCACTTCGTCATTTTGTTGTGGGTGGCCAAGCCATCCTTGTCGAATACCATCAAGCCAATGATGCAATCGCTCTTCGGCCGTGGCTTCGCCCACTCCTACAAAGTCTTCTGTCAACCAAACTTTATTGGTTCGCTTGGAGTCCGTTTTTGTGTCTTTTTGCTCTGCTTCTTCTGCACGTTTAGCCGCTTCATCAGCCGGATGAGCTTTTCTGTGCTGCATTTCGTCCATTGCTCGTTGTAGATTCAAGAATTTTGGATTATCAAATGTGTGATGCCAAAATCCTCCGCCGCCATGCTCATACTCACCTCTTTGATCTTTATTCATTCGACGAAGCTTGTCGATATCTTTAGGTTTGGTTAATTTTTCATATAAACTGGTTATACGGGTATCAACAAAGAATAACATTCTTCCCTTAGGACTATGCATGGCCATCCACAGCCAATCATTCATAGGTTTCGGGCCACCCTTTTTTGCTCTATTCTTATGATCGGTATTCAAGTGTTTGGCAATCAAAAGATTGTTGTATCGCTTAGCCAAGGCTTGTTTCCAATAACGAACTGGGAATTGACGAAGATAGTAAATATCGTCCTCATCCATATACAATGGAACTTTATTAACATTCCAATATTCACGACCCTTGTTATCGGTATAAGTAGCAGCCATCTCCATGAGATCATAGAAATCCCAAGTATCATCAAACACGCCAGTAGCGATTGCTAGCTGTTCAATGCGAAGATCACGCTCTAAAACCGATACCGGCTCTCGATGTGCATAAAAGTCCAAAAAGGAAGTGTCATAATAATCAAGCATTTTTCCCACCTCAATGTATGGAATTATATATCAAGAGAAGCGTTATTATTTGTCGAATGCGGCTTTAGCATGTTCGGCAAGTTTAGAAAGACCTTCTATATTTACAAAAGGCGTATTGTCTGGCGTGTGTACCGCAACGTCGGGTTGTGAGTATCCCGGCTCTTCTTTAACGATTTTTTCGACTTCTTCTTGACTCAATATTTCAACCTGTTCTTCAGCAATAGCTACCATATTATGCATGAATAAATAGGTTTTCAATCCAGTTGCCGCCTGCCTAATTAATATACCAGATTCATCAATATCTTCTATGAATCCAACAAAATAATTGTAAAGCTGCTTGGGATAATCTGTGGGATTTTCATCCTTGAAATTTCTATTGATAGAAGTGGTAAATACAGTACACACTTTGCCCTTGAAGTATTCTTGATGTTTGCTTGGAATTTTCATATCTTAGCAGAGTAAATACATTAAAAGAATGAGGTAAATATGGTTCAATCATTAGTAGAATGGATAGAAGAGAACGATAACAATGAAGAATTGATGTCAGAAGTTGCTCCTCCTGGATTTAGCGGTACAGTAAGAGCCATGCAATCAAAACATCCTGAACTATTTGGAGATAAGAGTAAAAACGCCTATGCTCTTGCATGGTCCATGTATAAAAAAGGTGATTCGCCTCATTATAAAGAAATGCCAGAAAAAGATTCCAGAAAAGGCACGCCCGTGAAAAAGAAAAAGGCAAAATCCAAAAAAAAGAAGGTTGAAAAAAAGAGTGCTAAGAAAAGCGGGAAAAAGCCCTCCACTAAGAAAGGTGTCAAGAAATTCAATGAATGGGCACAAGATCGAGTTTCAACGCCCAATCTTCAATCAGAAGGTGCTATGAATTTTAATGATTTGCCCAAAGAGGATTTGCAAACAATGAGTGCTTTTCAAATCATGCAAAAGTTAAAGGGTCGTCAGCTTCCACCAGGAGTTGATCCATTTGCCTATGCTGTCATGTTAAAGCACAGAGGATCTATGCAATAATTAAAGATCCTTAAATCTTAAACTTTCGCCAGCCCACGGATCATACCGCTTCTCATTATGGGTAATGTACAGATTAATCATCCGTGGGTTGGTTTTTTGCAGCATTTCATTCCAATCTTTATATTGTTTGGGTGGACGAATGAATCCAATGTCTGTAAATCCCTGTCTCAATAGGAAATCTCCCAGTACCGGTAATGCAGTTTTTCCAGCGGGATCATTATCCAGACACAGCACCACAGAATACCCCCGCAATAGCGTAGCCTGCTCTTCACTCAAAGCTTTGCCACCGAATGCACCCGCATTGAGTCCTGATTTAATAACAGACATAGCATCGAATTCGCCTTCAGTAAGATATACTTTATTTCCACTGGTGGGCCAGCTTGGAAAATATAAAACGTCACCTTTGCCAATTCCGCATTCTTTAGATGGGCCTCTGTATTTACTGACTTTGGTCGATGCACCGATATATCGCCCATTGAAATAAATAAGCTTCCCAGTGCGATCATAGTAGGGTACAATAATTCTGTTTTTGTAATCTTCCCCGGCAGTGCAAATATACAAATCTGCGGTATCTAATTTACGTTCAAATAAATAGATCTCAGATTGTACACGATATAAGTTACTTGAAGATAATTCCTGAATTAAATAACTGTATGGGGGAATCACCAGCCCTGCCAGCGGCAGGGCTGGTGTGTCGATTGTGGCTTTTTCATCAAAAAAAGTATCAACTTCCCGTTCCATACGAGCAAGGTTGACATCGCCAGTTTCTAAAATTTCACAGGCTTCTTCGTAAGCACAATGGTCACGCAGCATGACCAGAGTAATAAGGCTGCCCCGACGATCTGTTTTCCAACAACGAAATACGCCATTTTCTCGATTGTTTTTTCCTCCATAAGGATTACACCACATGTGTTGCTTATGGTCTTCTTCAAAAATAGAATCTACCCGTACCTCATCGCCCTTGACGATGACAGTAGGAAATCGAGATTCGGCCCAGTTAAGAAATCGATCAAAATCAATTGCCATGATATCACCTAATCGTCTGGACTTGCAAGATAATTTATGTTACACTGAGTCTATCAATTTTGCAATAGGAGTCGAAATGGACATACAGCATATCAGTATTTCACGTAAAGGTGTATGGGAAGAATGCCCTCAAAAGTACAAGTATCACTATCATCTAAAGACGGAAAAGCCAGAACCAGAGCCGTTTTATTTTACCTATGGCAAAATCATTCACAAGATAGCTGAAGAGTACGTAAGTCGTAAAGGGCAAATACTTTTACAAGAAGTGGCAAGGGATGTTCTGCGTGGTCAAATACCGATGGACACCAATGCAGATGGCAGTCCTGTTAAGGCTCCAATATTACCGGCCGATTATAAACAAAGAGTAGCAGGCCATTTGAAGTCTATTGAAAAACTAACAGAACAGGTAGGTACGGATGGAGAAACAGAGTTTGAATTTAATTATGATCTTGACCCACCAAATGGAAAATTTGTTAAAGGCGTTATAGATCGTTTGTTTCAGAAAAAAGACAAATGGTTTATCATAGATTACAAAACCACTAAACGAGGCCCTTGGCGAAAAACATCCACTACTATAACTGATGATTTACAATTACGATGTTATGCACGGGTTGTGCAACGCACATATGATGTCCCTGCTAAAGACATTAATACGGCTCTTTATTATTTAGAAGGGGGTAGTCTAATTGGCGCACAATTTAATGATGCTTCGTTATTGGCTGCGGAAAAGGAATTATTAGAAGCCCACAATCAAATATCAGCATCAGATCCAGATAAAGTGTGGGGCAACGTCACTGAAAGATGTCGTCGTTGTGAATTTCGATCTTTGTGTCCATTTTACAATTTGTCCTAAGACCAATCGTTTTGCCAACCACCAGATCGTTGCGATTTCTTTAATCGCATTTTGTCTTTGTCTCTAATGCGTCGTTCAACAGATCCTTGGGTCGGTCTGGTGTCAATGCGTTGCATTGGAATGTCGGCCGCTTGTGCTATTAAATCTGCTAATTTAGCAATGGCGGCATTGAGATTTTGTCGTTGCTTACGCTCCTGCTGGGATTGAATTACCAAGTCACCTTCTCTATTAATACGATTGGCAAACATGGATAAGAATCGATGTAATATCTCTTCGTGCCCGACCCAAGCTACGCTGGATGCAACTGGCCATTTCAATGTGGCTTTTGTGGCAAGTTTATTAACATTTTGACCACCGGCTCCACCACTTGCATCAAAGCGAATGATTAATTCCCTTCTAGGAACCACAATATTTCCGACCACTATATCATCCATTGCTTCACGCAAAACAACATATTCTTGAAAACTTCTCATACTACTATCTATCTTCCACATTATTGAAAAATTTGATACAATAAATATATGACTAAAACAAAATCCGCAAAATTAATTCTTGCAATATCACATCAGATCTTTTTGACTAAAGAAGAGAGATATGCTTTAGTTGGTGGGGAGACCATTAACACTGTAGCATATAATGTACCCGTGTGGTTTTTTCAAGGCGCAACTTCAGAACCAGCAACCGAGGTATTTTGTCGTTATACTATTTGTAATAAGCCTACTGGAGCAGATGTAAAATTTGCAACTGAAGGGTATAAGATTACTATTCCGCACTTGCCCTCAGACTATCAACCGCTGCCCCAAATATCTAATGATGAGTGGCGAAAACTGTCTATGGACGACAGAGAAAAATTGCATGCGCAATATAGCCCGCCTCCGCATGGCAAGAATTTATTAGACTTAAAAGATGGAGGAAGTGCCTACCTTAGATTTCAACTACAAAAGAAAATGAAAAAGGATAAGAAGTTCATAGACATTGTTCATTATGTCACTGTTCAAGATATGAATGCCCTTTTATGTTCTTTGGAATTGTGAGCTATATAAGATGTGGAAAGATTATTTTTCAAAAAATGGCTTATAGAAACATACGGGTCTACTGGAGCAATAGAACCAGATAAGCAAGATCCTACAAAGTTCCCCGGTGCCTGGGCCACGGCTAGCGGCCCAGGCTCCAGTGAACTCCCGCCTACAAAACGAAATCAGTTTAAGATGAAAAAATGTAAAAAACATTAATATTCATCATCTTCGTCCTCATCATCTTCATCCTCGTCCTCATCATCTTCTTCATCATCCCAATCATCGTCATCGTCTAAATCATCATCGTCGTCTAAATCGTCATCGTCGTCATCGTCTTCTTCATCCCAATCATCTTCATCATCCTCGTCCCAATCATCGTTTTCGTCTTCATCGACATCTTCTTCTTCGTCATCATAATACCAGCCTTGATCGGCTTGATCGGATGCTATTAACTTATCAAACGAACGTTTCATTATTCGAACTCCTTTTTATAGGGTTAATGTCATAGATATAAAAGGAGGCATCTATGAAAAATATTATGAAATTTTTTACAATTTTAGCATTATTGTTACCAATAATCGGTTGCGCTGCTGCTATTCCTATAGCAGGAGGGTTTGCTGCTGGGGCCTACAACTTCTATCTACAATGGAAAGAAGGGGAGGCAAAGAAATGCTATCCTTTCAGTGATGATATAGTATATCGGGCTGTAAAACGTTCTGTTAAAGAAATGGGATTTAATATATCCAAAGATGAAATAGATAAAAAAGGAGTCCGCTCCTTAGTTGCAGGAGATAAGGATAAACTTAAAATAAAAATCGAGCCACTAAAGAAAAATGTAGCTCGATTAAAAGTCCGAATTAATTTCATGGGGGATAAACCCTATGCTGAACTTCTATACAAGAAGGTAGACGAAGGATTAAACTTTATTAAATTTGACGCTCAAGGCAAACCTGTACAAGTTCGTTAATAGTGTTAAACCATGTGTCGTCTTATCAAACGACCATTTTCTACTTTCCACATGTGGTGTTCTTCATCGCCCACATGTGCGGATGCTTGAATGCTTGTCACACAGCGACGAGCGGCTGCTGCAATTTCTTCATCATCAGGAACCATTTCGTAAACTAAATTGCCAGTCATATCAAATTCATAGTATTGATCCGCAGGAACTTCTAACTCTACGTTAGATAGATCAATCCCGTTAACCGACAAGGCTGCAATACCAGCGTTGCCCGGCATATCTGTCAACTTAATTACTCTATTTTCTCGTTTGGTTGCTACCATGCCGTGAGAGAAAATGGCGGCTTTACCGCCTGGAAGCTTCTCTGATAAATCTGCAAAACTCATTGCAGACATTGCACTAATTGGTTTTTGCAACAAAAGATTTCTATCCTGGAACACCTTGAGCAATATATCTTGATGCGTTCCGCCTTGAGCCTTATCAATAATTAACATGCTTCTGCAAATCGCATCATGAAACTTGACCACTCTTGGAGCCTGACATGCGGCTTCAACAGTATAAGCATAGGCTTTATCTCTGGCGTTTTTGGCTGCTTGTAACGGGGCAATACCAGTGGCTACTTCTTTTTCATATATGCCACATACAATATCCCACCAAGCACCCGCAAATATCCTTCCAAAACTATGACACTCGGCCGCTAATTGTGTATCTGAAGCTGCTTGCGGTGGCAGCGAACTTGGATCTACATACTTAAAAGTGTTAACGACATTTCGTAAACAATCTGGCATGTATCCTTTTTGCCCACGCATTAAATGATAAATCGCAGCACCTAATTCTTTAGCTAAACGAGAAAGAGAATTAGATTGTCGTAAATTACCCTTTGTTTCTTCTAACGCAAGCTGAATAGCTTCATCGAATTGCATTACTGTTACCAAGGCATTAATATCACCAAAAGCTTCATGAAAAGCCCAAATTTCCAATGCTTGCACACTCCAAAAATCACTACGAAGAATATCTAAGAAAGCATGCCCTGTTTCATGAGCTATGACATCAGTGCTATTTGCAGCATAAACCATTTTTCTGGTGACCGGATCGGTTGCGTAGAAAAATCTAAGAGCTTCTCGATCATAGTAGGCATTAAAATCCTGACCTGCCAATGGGACTATTAGTAAATTAGAAGATGCAGCCCAGCGACCAAGCTGTTTATTCATAGCAGCGACAGGTTTATTAAAACATCCGATAGCTGTATCAAGAGTTACTAAACAATGTATTGCTTGAGGGTTAAGATCGGGCCTAGATCGATTCAGTCCATCAATAGTGATGGGTAAAATTTGTGGATCACTAGGAATTTTCATATTCCGAACCAGTTGAGGCATGGTTGGATCTTCAATTAAGAAATTAATTGTAGGATATGGCATCATCATGTCAGATGCTTTTTGTCCTTTGTTTTTACTACAAAAAATTTCTTTTAGCCAGTCAAACATCATAGTCTCCTTTTGTGGTCACGAATCTATTATATATAGAGTATCAGGGAGTAACAATGCGAGAAATAGAAAAACGTGTACAAGAGAAACGAGCGATAGAAGCTGCCAAAAAGAAACTTATGGGTTTCACTGGAAAATTAGGCTGCATTGCTAGAAATATGGGGCAAGTGATCACAGTACATACCGAGGGTGGAGGAGGACATGAGATTCATCATATGGATGATCCTTATGCATTACCAACAGATGATGATCCACTAGAATTGAAAGCTGGTTATGCTAGAGAAATTATGGAGCAAATTCCTGTTGATGCAATGGGTGAAGAAATAGATGAGCCGACTAGTCCTGAGTGGGGGGAGAGGCAGGAACAAAGAAACTCTGCTACGTATGACATTGGTTGGTATTTTGATGGTCTTAGTAGAGGTATGCATTTAGAAATTAAATTTGATGATTATCAAAAGGTATTGACGGCTAGTTATCAAGGATATGAAGTATATCGAGAGGCGGCTGGAGAACTACTTGCATACGCACCTTCTCCTGATTGGGAAGACAAAGTAGAACAATTATATGCTGTAGCCAAAACGCTAGATAAATATCGTAAAAAATTAGAACGAGAAGAAGAAATATTAGCTGCTAAAGCAGAAAAAACATCGTGGTGGAATAATGTTAAAAAACGATGGGGACTATAAAAAACAAGCCCACCGGCCTTTGGCCGGTGGGCTTTTCTGTTCTGCGTTGCTTCACTTTGCCGTATTACATAAAGAACAGAATGTAACCTAGAACTGCAACCTGTGCAGCAATCAACACTGACAATCCTACATGCACCCACGATGTATTAGTAGTGCCCACTCTATTTTCTACTGTTTCCTGCATGCGAACTTGTCGTCTTGGAGTCAACAAAAGATCACGGAGTTCTTCTCTTGTTACACAGGTCGGTTCTGACTTAACAGAAGGATCGACACCTATGTGATCTACCACTCGCATCTTAGAACCCCAATCAAGTTGTTCTTCTTTACGTTCGATAATATTGCCCGCCTCATCTACCTCTTCTGTGACTCGTTCACAAACCACAGGGCACTTTTTCTCAGTTACTCTAGTGGCAAGATACTTGGGCGGCTTCTTCTCGACATAAAGTTCCCGCACGGTTCGCTCTTCGCAGCAATCTTCCTGACCAACGGCATTAAGTACAGGTTGTACCACTACTCGTTCTTCGGCCTCACGACCATCTTCCATCCAAAGTGTTCTGGTTTGATTATTCATGGATTTCCCCTTTGATTCTACTGATATGGGCAACTGTTATTATATAGTATAGTAAGGTTTCGAAAATCTTTATTTGATTCCAGTAGTTCCATTCGTAAGGTAATCTATCTGAGTTGGCGTTAATACGTATGGTGTTTCATATACACCATTGGGACTGGATGTTGCATTTGCTACAGCATAATAATATTCTATTTTCCTTGCCAAATCCCCTGCTTTTGCACCTGTTTGGAACTCAATAATTACAGATACTCTATTTGTGACATCCAAAGTAATAATTTGACAATTGAAAGCACCAGATCTACCGGTTAATAATTGCCAGTCTGTTTGTATAGTTCCATGAGCAAACCCAGCAAAAGTACCCTTGGCATCAACGGCACTGTTAATGACTAATTGATCTTCAGCATTAGAAGTATTTAGATAAACCAATGAACCAGTGCTATCTGCATGATACGGCCAAGAAGTAAGATTCGTGCTACTGGCAAGATATGCTGGACTTGTTGAATGTGTCCAAATGGCATGTCGATCAAAATAAGTGGGTAGCTCTGCTACCCCTACCCGTGCATTAAATCTTGCCAAGCGTTCAAATGAAATGTTATCTACATAAAATTTCATTCTAGTTTCTTGGAACACTTGTTTAATTTTCAAACGTGGTGCATTTTCTGCAAATAGCGGCGGATCGGTAGCTGTGGCAGTGAAATAAGAAGAAAATCCTGTAAGGCCATTTAGATAAGTTGCTATTTCCGTGGCTGTCGCAGCCGCATTAGTAGCTGCATACGTGCCACCACTTAAATCAAACGATAATGTGCTCCAATTACGAAAATCATTATCTATTGCCACTCGTAATGTAAGAGTTTTATACGTAGTCGATACGTCATATGGTCCAGGAAGCCAAGCTATAACAAAATTGGGACCACGGCCCCAATTCTGCGGACACTTGAATTCTATAACTTGCTTGCGATCTGCCAGCACCATATTGCCGATGTAGTCGGAAGTAAAGGGATTCATGTAAAATGACATTGTGATCTCTCCAATCTAATATCTAAAGCTTATCTATATATGAAGCTTTCAAAACAATATGAAAAATCGCCCGGCTGTTGCCGGGCGATTTTTCTTCTATTATTACACGCCCTTAACAACAAGACCCAACAAGTCTTCTCTCACTAAAGTGCTGCGATTATGTAGGGCGGCGTCAGTTCGCTTACGTAATCGTTTACCACATTGCCCTATTTTGGCAATCAGAGAGCGTTTATAGGTTTTAATAGGAGCGTTGTTGAACGTCCTAATATCCGAACCTTCTCTTAGCTCATAGCCAGTTACATGAGTCGAAGTACACTGATCCTTAATGACCAGGATGGTACGTCTTACGGGATGGCTGTGGTGCCCTTGGTAATAGAATCGCCAAACGGGCAATTGATGATTCTTGAGGGTAAGATAAACCTTCTTTGCGCTTGTGTTAGACATAAAAGTCTCCTTTCGTTTTGAATGTTCTTTTATTTTACAATTACGAAAAGGGTTAGTCAAGACTAATTCCCCCCGAATTTTACCTATATAAAATTGGACTATTTTAGAAAGGTAGTATTATGGAACAACAATCAATGAAAGAGATCCTGGCCCAATATGGAATTGAGATTCCGGGCTTGGAAAAGGTAAAGATCAACCTTCCAGATCGAAGTTTTTACGATTTTTATCGAGACTTTGATACGGTAAAAGATCTATCAGAGAGCAAAGAATTCAAAAAAATATTTTCACAATTTTATGAATTTACTCCAGACGAGTTGGATATCGTTATGGAGACAGAAGACGAATTAGAGACTTACGGAAATCCAGACCATCCCAATTACGATACAGATTATCAGCAGCGGGAAATAATCAAATGTGCTACAAACTTCTATTACTTTGCACACAAGTATGTTAAAATCCTTCACCCAATTGAGGGGTTGTTGCCTTGTGTGTGTTATAAGTATCAACGAAGAACAATTGACTGTTATGAAAAACATCAGTTCAACATTTTAAGTAAGTGTCGTCAGGGAGGGTTGACTACTACGGCTGTTATTTGGGCATTATGGAAATGTATGTTTCGCACGCACCAGCAGGTAATTCTTTTGTCTAAGACGGATCGTGAAGCTTTATCTGCTGGAGAAATATCCAAACGAGCCATTGAACACTTGCCAAGTTGGCTCAAGCCTGTATTAGATGAAAACAATAAGCATGAAAAACAATTTGGCGAAACCGGCTCCGCTCTTAAATTCTATACACCTGAAGCTGCCCGAGGTAAAGCCGTAACCATTCTATTGATTGACGAAGCGGCATTTATTCCAGATATGGAACAATACTGGAAGGATATGTATCCGGTAATTTCAACGGGTGGTGCCTGCGTTGTGATTTCCACCGTTAATGGCGTCGGCAATTGGTACGAAGAAACATATCACAAGGCAGAAGCAAAAGAAAATGATTTTAATGTCATTGAAATTGATTATTGGGAACATCCAGACTACTGTGATCCTAAGTGGGTAAAGAAAACCTATGCCAACCTTGGAAAACGAGGTTGGGATCAAGAAGTTATGCGATCCTTTATGGGATCTGGCGAGTCTTATATTCCCACCAATATTTTAACAGAATTAACAAGTTACACTAAAGACTTGCAACCAATTAGATTTGCGTTTGAAAATTGGCGAGAAAGTGCTGAGCGTAGAATTGATTGGGACCGGGGAGCCCTGTGGATTTTCAAAGAACCAATTGATGGCCATGAATATATTATTGGAGTAGACACTGCTGAGGGCGTGGGACGAGGTGGTGACAGTAGTTGTTTTCAAGTAATTGATGTAGTGAATTTAGAGCAAGTAGCGGAATTTTATAGCAATACCATTCCTCCAAACGTATATGCGCAAATCGTTTTTCAAATTGGAGTCTATTACAATACAGCACTTGTGGCTGTGGAAAACAATGGCGTAGGAGGGGCTGTAGCAAGTACGTTACAACACGACTTGGCTTACGATAACCTATATTACAAAGCTGGAAAATCTAGTGCTAATAAAACGGGTGTGCAAATTACTGCCACAAATCGGCCAGTGTATCTAGAGGCTTTACAGCATCGCATTGTCAATGGAACAATTCGAGTTTACAGCCGTAGACTCATTACAGAATTCAGAACATTCAACTACAACACTAGAACAAAACGTGCTGAAGCTCAAAGAGGCAAGCATGACGATGCCATCATGGCACTTTGTATTGCTTTATGGGTCAGAAATGATACAATGCGAGATGTGCCAATTGGCGCAGATATAGCAGAAGATTTTGCTAAAATATTTGATAGTGATACCTTTAAGGAAATTAAACAAGAAATTCTCAACGAGTCTCCAGAAGATTGGATTACTTTAGAAGCACCAGAAGATCCAACTATTATTCCTGGCTTGGAAGAATCACTGGCGGGGCTTTCGTTAAGTTTCCGGCGAAAAAACGAGCGATTGCTGAAGGAGTTTGGGTGGGTTTTGTTTTTTGCCATAACAATATTACAATCTACAGGAATAGTATGAAACATTTTACTAATTGGATAGAAACCAAATCTTCTGGAATATCACTTTGGCTTGATGATGAGCGAGATCCTGATGATCCATTTATTCAAGAAGAGTTTCATGCTCGATCTGGAATGACATGGGTCAAAAGTGCAAAAGCTGCCATTCGGATACTGGACGGGGGAGAAGTGACCTACATGAGTTTTGATCATGATCTCGGACCCGCCGAAGCTGGAACTGGATACGAGGTTGCACAGTGGGTGGAAAGAGAAGCACACGCTGGCACCCTACCTAGATTTATATGGACTGTGCATTCGTTTAACCCAGTTGGTTCAAGAAATATTATTCGAGCCATGACGAGTGCAGAAAGGTATTGGAGACAACATGAAGAGTCAGAACATAAAGGACAGTAGAGAATTGTTAGAAAGGGCTTTGCGACAACTTCCTACGGATAGCCATGCAGTAACAAATTTACGAGTAGCTATAAGACGAGCCATTAATGAAGCCTATGCTGTTGAACACAAACAGGCTAAAAAATCAGATGGCGATACGATGAATGCACACGAAAAATGGCAGCTTGATTTGAAGACTAGTACCCTGGTTAGTCCTCAACAACAAAAGCATGCCGTTAGCTTCCTTGATCAAATGATCAAAGAGCAAGAAAAAATAATAGACGACCTTAATAAAAAGAAAGCAATAAATGCCAATCAGGACGTGGAACCACTTTTGGATTGAACGGAATAATGTTCAACATGAATTTTCTTCAACGCATGTAAGATTACCCGGAAAGGTTGCTAACAAGGTAATCAAATGGGGAAAGGATAATATTGCGCCCGAAGACATTTACAATGCGGATGGAAAATATGGACGTGAAGACGAAATTCACGTGACTGTATTATATGGAATACATGATTCTTCTGAAAAGACAGCGGAAGAAATCTTACGATCAGAAAGACCCATTGTGTTGGAATTGGGAAAAGTTGCAATTTTTAACAACAATCCACAATTTGATGTAGTGAAAATCGATGTGATCAGTCCTGATTTGCATCGAATTCGCAAGGAATTAGCAGACGCTTTAGAATATACGGATAAATATCCTCGATATCATCCACATGTAACAATAGCGTATGTTAAAAAAGGTACGGGTGAAAAGTACGAGGGCGGCAAATATTTTGATGGAGACAGAATATCTTGTGACGCTGTGATCTTTAGTTCTAAAATCGGAAAGAAAACACCTATAGAATTATACGGTTTGGCGAAGCTCAAGGTGTCGTAAGAAATATAAATGTCGTTCGTAACATTCTTGAGATTTTTCAATAATTTCATTCGGCACATCATCTAATTCACTGTGCGTGAATAATTCTGCATGATGTATCAATGGGGTTTTCAGTCGCAAATACTCTTCAATTAGCGGCAACCCTTTGCCTGTAGCTAAATCATTCCAGGTTAATAAAACTGCACCTGGAGTTCGTTTGGCCATTTCGCAAATTCTTCTAAGCCTAAACGCATAGTACGCAGGCACCATGTCTATGCTGTGCCTGTAATGCTCTGTTATCTCGTTTATAGATGATTTGGCCTCTCGTATCACATAAACGAATTTGCAAAGTTTATAAAGAGCTTTACATGAAAATTGAGAATTATACCACAAGTAATCACCGTAAATAGCTGCTGTATTACTCAATTTATGTTGTTGTTCTATTAACGGCTCTAGATCAGTGGGGTGCTCATAAACGATTTGTGGGCAGAGCATCTCAATACGTGGATTGATGTTCAAGATAGAAATCAAGCCATCGGCACCAGAACAAAGATGTGAGGTAACAAATAGAACGGGGTTCATTTCTCTATTAAATTAGTTACGCATTCGCTAAATACCGTAGAAAGGTTAGTTAACAAAGGAAATTTTCATGGCTTGGTACGATTTTTACAAATTGTTTTCATACTCTTTTACGCCTGATCCTTTAGAAAAGAGCAAGCGAATAAGAGATCTTACTGGTGCGGGCGTAACCGTGCCAGACGCCATCCCCGATATTCGGGCACAAGATGGCAGCTATTGGGGAGGTGGACGTGGACTCGTTCGTCTCAGAGATAGCAATGATTTTATAGATTTATCAACAGTTACAAACCGGCAAAGTCGTTACAAAGAATATGAACGTCTGCGTAATGTTCCCGAAATTGAAAATGCCATGACAGTCTTCGCAGATGAAGCATGTTTGGCAGGATGGGAAAAAATAGCCACTCCGTTTTATGGGCTAAAAGAAATCAGATGGTTTGCAGAGAATAAAAAAGACGAACGATTTTTAGTATATTGTTGGGACTTTGATAAAAAAGATTATACATTAGGCTACGCTTATAATCCTAGATTAGTTAAAACGGCTGAGACAGTGCGTGTAAGCTTAGACGATGGTACAGCATTTGTAGTCACACCTGATCATCGCATGCTCATGCGAGATGCTACGTGGAAAGCGGCTGGAGAATTAGAACATGGTGATGAACTCATGCCGTTCTATCAAGTGAAACCCAAGAGATATCTTAACAATCTTCCCAAAGGACAATTCCCTAGAATATTCACATTCACCGATGGTTGGAAACATGAGCGACAGTTTCTTGATGAATGGCGAACTGGTCGGAAGGAAAAGAAGTTTGAGAAAATCAACAAAGCTGTACGCCTTCTTGGGGAGGGAATGTCCACTCTGGAAACAGCTAGATTAATGGGCTATCAATGGAATAGCATTAAAGATTGGTTGCACCGTGAAGGATTCTCATTAGCTGAAGTGCATCAACTTGGCAGAAAGGCAGACCACAGACGTGTTCTTCATGTAGAGCAATGGAGAACTACAGACGTTTATGATTTATCAGTAGAAAAACACGCAAACTTCTGTGGCGAGTCAGTTATTTTTCATAATTGCCAAAAGGGCGAGAATGATCATTTGTTTGAAATTAAAGTGGGAAACGATGAAATTAAGGATGAATTAGAGTGGTTGTTCTTCCACAGAAAAATGCTTAATCTAGATCGCAAAGGTTGGCTATGGATGAAGCAAGTGTGTACGTTTGGAGATCTATTTGTGGAATTGATCATTGATCCAGACGCTCCCAAGGATGGAATCCTCAAAGTACAAGAACTGCCACCTGATAGTGTATATCGTATTGAAACCACAAAAGGTAAGTTAATTGAATTCCAGCAATCTAATGAAGGGCCTGATTATCAAAGCTTAACACGGGCACCTGTGCCCGAAGCTACGGAATCTGATTTACAACAAGCAACAGCCCTTAGATTTGCACCGGAGCAAATGGTGCATGTTAAAATCGGGGATGATAGAAAGAGTTTCTATCCCTATGGCGTTAGTTTAATCGAACCGGCACGTGGTCCAGCGCATCAATTAAGATTAATGGAAGATGCAATGGTTGTGTATCGATTAACCCGAGCACCCGAACGAAGAGTATTTTATATTGACGTAGGACAGTTGCCTCCATTCAAAGCTGAATCTTTCATTGAAAGAATGAAAGATCAATTTAGAAAGAAGAAAGTAGCAAATGCCCGTGGGGCTCCTGGAGCGTCTTCTGTAGAAGAAAGATGGCATGCACCATCAGCCGACGAAGATTACTGGATTCCCATTCGTCAGAATGCAAATACCAGAGTGGAAACTCTCCCTGGCGCACAGAATCTAGGTGAAATTGATGATGCTGTTTATTTCCGCAATAAATTATATACAGCCCTTAACTTACCGGCCAATTACAATTCTAGCGAAGACCCACAGGCCACAAGAATCACTTTGTCAGCACGTGATGTGAAGTTTTCTAAACTTATTGAGAGATTACAAAGTTATTTAGTAGATGGCCTACTTCAATTAGCGGAACGTCATTTACAACTAAGAGGTTTCCCAGAAGAGCTTTATGATGATTTGCAAATCATTATGACTCCACCTTCGGCTTGGCGTGAATTAAGCTGGCAAGAAATTGTCACTGCCAGAATTGGCAATGCTAATGGACTCAAAGGTTCTTTGTTGATGTCTGATTTTGATATTTTAACCAAATGGATGAAATATTCAGAAGATGAAGCACAAGAAATGATAGCTCGTAATAAAATCCAGAAACTTGAAGATCTTAAACTACAAATTATTGGTCAGAATCCACAATTGCTTGGGGTGGGAGCCCCTGGATCTTCAGACCCACAAATGGGCACAGAAACCGGTGGGCCAAATCCAATGTTACCGCCTGAAGGAGGAGCACCTCCTGGTGGCGCACCTCCAGGTGGACCTCCTCCGGGCGGAATGCCACCAATGCCGCCACAAGATAAAGAACCTGAAGGGGCTCCTGGTGGAGCGGCTGGTTCAAATAGCGCACCGTTGGCAGATGCAAGTGAAGAAGAAATCAAGAAATATGATCTTGAAATTCATAATTGGTCTGCTGAGATGGATCGAGAAGAACCGAATTCAACATTCGGTAGTTAAAAAGAATTTATTAGCAGCATTTGATAATAATGTGTAGTTGCAGTATTTACTTACTACAACTACACATTTTATTTTTTCTTAATCTTCACCGCCACCATCGGCACCAGAATTTCCATCTGCTTTTGGAATCATAACCATGTTATCGTGATTACTTCTGTCCCGTTCAGATCTACGGACAGGACCGGTAAAATCATCATCAACATCATCTGATAATTGACCTAATACTTTATCAATATCAGAATCATTTAATTCTTTGAGAAATTGTTTGGTTCTATTTTTATACTTATCACAAGCTATCTTCATAGCGGTAATAAGTGTATCGGGCGCACCCTTTTCTGGAACCGGAGAAGCCCCGTCATCCTGTTGAGCCGACTGGTTTTCTTCTCGCATTTTAACGTATTCATTAAATCTTTTCACTGGACACCCACAGATTTTATGGTTTCGTGCATACTATATCTATAGCTGGCAATCAAACTTTTGTACGTAAAAAACATGGTTGCATCAATATATAACACAATAAGAGGATGTCTATAAACTCACACGTGTATTAAGGAGTCAGATTATGAAAAGAAAGCTCATAGACTACGAGGTTTTTCAAAGAATGGAGAATAGCTCTCTATCTTCTGCTGCAAATGAGCTAGTGGAGGCGGAACCGGTCCTTGCCAACGCATTGCAGATAGAAGGTTTATCTTTGCATTGTTATGGCCCGGAAGACGTGCTATATGCCACCCCTGGCGGAACATTTGTTCATGCTAATTATGAGGTGCAACCAAAGCATGTAACCTTTGAAAACATCGAGCAACTGGTTATTAATGAAGAAACAGAGAGACAAAATGCGAAGCAAATTGTCTCCGATATGTTGGAATCATTACTGGAAAGCAATGATCGCAAAGCAGAGTCTTTGCTAGATAATTATCTATCCCTTCCCCTTACTCGCCGTCTATTCAAAGAAGGCAAGTTCCCATTCTTTGATAAGAAGAAGGATAAAAAAGACAAGAAGGATGGAGACGACAAAGAATGTGGTGAGAATAAATTCCCATTCTTTGGAAAGAAGAAGAAACACAAGAAGAAGGGTGATAAGTCCAAGGCTTTGGATCTCAAGAAAGATAAAGACAAGAAAGCTTTGGAAGAGTGGTTCCGTTTATGCGAGAACGTAAGTCAATACATTGGAATTAAAGAGTACGGGCCGGTTCTTCGTGAATCAGTAGCCAAACATGATGAGTTGGGCAACGTGGTTGCTCTTCGCATTCCAAGCGTTCTAGTTCGCAATGAATCCGCCCTCAAAACCTTTGATTGGAAGACCATTAACACCAATTGCAAGATGTTGCGAAGTGGTGCCAAGGCCGATCTAAAGGAAGATATTAACTTCTGCAAGGCTGTGGCTGAACTAAAGCGTCACAACGCATTATCAGACAACAGTGCTTTGGAAGAAAGTATTGAAAATATCGTTAGCAAGTGGCCACAAGTTCTTTATCTTACTCAAGCTGAGTTATCTGTCAGCATTAAAGAAGCATTGGATGTGGTTAATGCAACAAACTATGACGATCAAACATGCACATTTATGGCCGAAGGCATTCTAAGAGTGGCTCACGGTGCGTATGTTGATCGAGTCAATAAGATCATGGGTCTTGCCGGTGTTGAGCCCTGTACAGAATGTGATGACAAGTATGCCCAATTCAAAGAAACGGTAGATGAATTCTTCCCATCTTTGGACGAAGGGGATCGCTTGGACATGCAGGTATTCGTAGATCTTTACGAAGCTATTCGTCATGTTCATGTTGTAGCTGGTCAGACCAGAAATCAAACTGTACAGAATGAAGCATCCGAGCAATTGGATACGCTCAGCGCTGTAATTCGTCAAGAAATTGATCCAACACTAGAGATCGCTCAAAATGCAGCCGATTGGCTAGAAGATTTAGTGGAAACAAATCTTGAGATGAGTGGTTGGAATGTATCCAACACTCCTCACACCACTATTCAAGGTGACCATCCCGAAATGGCTAAGAAAGCACGTGTGGGTTATGCTCCCGCATCTGATTTCACAGGTAACTGGGGCGATTCAGCACCGGTATCTGATGGCAAGAGCTATCACAATGGTTTAGCCGACGAAATGAGAAGTCGTAGCTGGGGTAATATTGGTGGCGGAGACACCTATCCAGAACTTAACAACCCATATGTACCGAAACCGTTTGGAACATACACCATGAAGGGTGAAAAGGGTGCAGATAAAGCCGGTGGTAGCGATCTACTCACTCAGTTCTCATCTAAGGATACGTGGCCGGATCTACAGAATCCATACGTACCGAAGGCTGTTACACCACAGTCTTACAAGATGAAGAACGGCTCAGAAACGGATCTAGTAGTTGATCAATAATTAAAGGAGGCGGATCTATGCAGTTATTAAACGAACATAGCATGGTGCCTGGAACAAGGTACAGCGAATGCCTCCTTTACGGTGATGGTAGCTTTGCTATCCTCAACGAAATGGATTTGCATGAGTCTACTGATACAAAGGGTAGTCCAGTATTAAAGTTTCGTGGCAAGTTCCAGGAAGCGGATGCGATCAATAAAAATAAAAGATCATATCCGTTTGACGTGCTAGATGAAAATGTAGGTAAGTTGCAAGAAGCAATTGGTCAGAATGGTCTTATTGGTGAACTAGATCACCCTTCTGATTCTATCATTCACTTCAAGGATGCTTCCCACAAGATCAATAAGTTGTGGTGGGATGGAAAAGTGCTTATGGGTGAAGGCTCCGTGCTTAATACGCCTATGGGTAAATTACTACGATCACTTATTAACGACGGCGTTCGTGTCGGCATTAGTAGTCGTGGCGTAGGTAATGGAAAAGTAAATGAAGATGGCATTTTAGTAATTGAAAGAGGCTACAAATTAATCACATTTGATTGCGTAGCCGATCCCTCTACCAATGCTGCCTTCCAAGAAAGAATTGCGAACGATAAGAAAGAATCCGTAGCGATCTACGGTTCTTTAGAAAAAAATGAATCCAGGAGCATAGATAGTATTAATGAAACATCGTTACTGCTAGCTTGCTTAGGCATAGTAAAACAAAAAACAGCAGAAATTAAAAGCGAGGTTAGATAATGGATAAAATCGTCGAAACATTGAGCAAATTAGTACCTCAAGACAAGGTTAAGGATTTTACTGCTGCGGTAGGTGAATATCTTTCCGAGGCACGCCAGGAAATTGAGGCGGAATTTAATACCAAGCTCCAGGAAGCATATGCCGACCTTTCAAAGGAATTGAAGGAGTCAGAGAAGGTAGCTTATGAAGGGTATAATCAAGCCGGTAGTATCATTCAAGAACTTCGTCAAAGGTTAGAAACCCAGAGAAGTGAATTCGAAACAGCCCTTGAAGAGGGTTATGAAGAAGCTTTCCAAATGCTACAAGCCGAAAAGGGCAAGAATGGCAATATCGAAAGCGAACTTTATGAAGAGTATGACAAGAAGTTGGCTGAGATGAAGGATTACATGGTTGAGAAGATCGACCAATTCCTACAACTCAAGGGTCAAGAAATCTACGAGCAAGCACGTCGAGATATCGTTAATGATCCTCGCATGGTTGAGCACAAGGTTGCCCTCGACAATATCGTTAAGATTTGCGGTAGTTATATTACCGACGAGGATTACGCATTGGCCACCAGCAGCAGACTTGAAGAGTCTAATAAGTGCGTCCAAGACCTACAGGGTAAAGTCCGTCTACTCGAAGCTAAAAACATCCGTGTTTCTACGGACAACAATAAGCTTAATGAGCAAGTACGTCAAATGAATCATGTATTAACTGAATCAAAGAAGTCTTTGGTTACAGAAGAAAGAAAAGAAAAAATTAAGAAAGGCGAGAAAGTACAGGGGAGCGGAAACAAGGTTACCGACCGCATTATTGCTGAGTTTAGTGAACCAGCCAAAAAGTCGGAAGCCAAAGAGGCAGATATGGCCTTAGTTGAATCAATCGATCCAGATTTCCTACGTCAAATGCAGGTACTTTCTGGCATCATCGAAGATTAAGGTTATCAATTTAGTAAACCGTTTTAGGAGATATGATAATGAATGCAAATTCAAAATTTTTGAACGAGGCCAAAGAGCTAGAACGCCGTTGGTCACAAACTGGTTTGCTAGAAGGCATCAAGGACAAATACGAACGTTCCTGCACCGCTGTACTTCTAGAAAACCAGAGACTTATGAACGAGGTTGCAACTGACACAAGTGATATTGCTCAGTTCAAGAGAATCTCGATTCCGTTGGTAAGAAGGATTTATCCTCAGTTGATCGCCAATAAGGTTGTATCCGTACAGCCGTTGCTTGGCCCAACTGGTTTGGTGTACTACCTAAGATTCCGTTATTCGACCAACAAGGGTGCAACCCGTGGTCAAGATAACAACGCAGGTTACCCAAATGATGACGCAAACACCTTGATGCAGCGTGCATCTGGTGATGCAAACTTGGACATCTATTACAGCCATCAGTTCATCCAGGGTGAGCCGACTGCTGCTGTAGGATATCCAGTCGCAGGCACCATTAATTTCGGCGTGGTAGAGCACGTTCCAGTTATTGCTGGTACGGTCACTGGTACTTTGTATGCAGGCACAACTGCTGCTACTTGCACCACTGTTCAGTCCACATTCGTAATTGATTCTACCAGCACACTAACATCGCAGAACATCGGTGCATTGAATGCCATCACTACTGGTGGTACTGGTGCTCTAAATACGACAACTGGTGAATTGGCCTTGCCTATCACTGGTGCGTTGGTAGCAGGAAATGCATTCGTTAAGGTTGTTATCAACTACGAGTACAATCTTGAGTGCCAGCAAGATCTTCCTGAGATCAACCTAGTCGTTGAATCAGAAGAGATTGCAGCCAAGACCCGTAAGCTAAAGGCTGTGTGGAGCTATGAGGCTCAACAGGATCTACGATCCCAGCACAACCTAGACGCTGAGGCCGAATTGACCGCAGTGTTAGCACAAGAAATCAACCTAGAAATCGACCGTGAAGTTTTGACGGACCTCCGTAATAACGCCGGTACAGTTTCTAGCTGGGATTTCAACACCGCCCTTGGTGATACCATCAAGGAAAAGTATGAATCTCTCTATGTGAAGGTTGTTGAAATCAGCAACGTAGTCCACAGAAAGACTCTACGTGGTGGTGCAAACTGGATGGTGACCAGCCCTGAAGTAGCTTCAATTTTTGAAACTGCGACCGCTGGTTTCGCACCGGCTCCAAGTGAGACTTTCACTTCCAGCTTGGGTATTCAGTATGTAGGTACAGTTAACAATCGTTGGAGATTGTACAAAGATCCGTTGTTCCCACAGGGCCAGATCCTTTTGGGTTACAAGGGTGACAGCTACATGGATAGTGGTTACTTCTATTGCCCATACGTTCCGTTGACCCAGACGCCAGTTGTTCTCGATCCAGAGAGCTTCTGCCCACGTAAGGGAATTTTAACACGCTACGGGAAAAAACTCCTCCGTGAGGGGGCTAAGTTCTACGCTCGTCTCTCCATCGCTAACTTCGTGATCTAAGCAATCATGTAAATGAACGCAAACAGAAGCCCGTCAGGCTTTGCCTGACGGGCTTTTTTCATTATGTGTGCTAAATAACATATGCGATTCAAAGTATTTATAGAAGCCATAGACAATCTGAGTTGGGAAGGAATTCCCAGTATGACCGATGAAGAGCTTGAGAATCGTATTCGTATTATACGCAATATGTTAAATGGTACTATGCGGTTAGACAATGCCAAGAAACAAGAGATGGAAAGATACTATGGTCAGTTGTTGACAGTTAGATATAAAAGACAAAATCCACGTAATAAATCAACTGACTCTTCACCAATAAAAAATAATCCAAAACTAACTGACACCCAACAAGTATGGTGGGCATATTATAGATTACGACCAATTGAAGAAACAGAACGGGTATTAGAAGATATGCGAACAGCATATCGCAATGGGGTTTTTGAAGGCAAAAGATTAACCCGTGAAGAAGCAGATAAAATAAGTTGGATTGTTAAATGGTTAAAAGAAGTAATACGCACTAAAGCAGCGTAACAAATGACCATTATCACTTAAACTGATTGCGGATAATATCCATTTTCTTCAAATGGCGGTTCATATATTATGGGGGTATCTAAATCAGTCATAGCCGCTGCCTGCTCTTGTAATTCTTCAATGTATTCAGCGAGTATTGTTTTAGCTCTAGTTTGATTAGTAAGCAATGAAAACTCCATTGGATACAGTTCTGCAACGACATTTTCAAAATATTGCCCGTATTGATGTTGTCCTATACGATAAAAAACATGTCGCAACATGCTGTCATTCCATTTCATGAGTGAAAATATATCTGGTTTATTGCCGTTTTGAATATCGGTTAAAGCAGATTGTGCAGATGCTAGAGTTTGCTCGACAAGATATCTCTTTTTCATATAAATATTTAGATGTAATAATGAAAAAAGCCCACTCGGCCTTGCGGCCGAGTGGGCTCCTGTTGCGTCCATTTGTCTAGCATGGTAAAGTAGTGCCGCTAGAAGCTCTCACCACAACAGTTATTTTACAATGTATTTTACGCCATCAACGATGATAAAATTAATGGTCCTATGATCGACCTGACGCAAACGATTTTTACCATCTGTAATGTCGAGATCTTCAACCATGCTGCGACCAAGAAGAGGCTCGGGTTGAATCAAGCGGCCACGCAAAATGCGTTCGGTGCCATCCTGTTTGTTGAATGATACCTTGATAGGTCGATTGGGCGAAGAAACCAAAAGTTCAGCCGCTTTGGTTTTACTGACTTTGATTTCTTCATGGAACTGATCAGCCGAGAAAGAGGATTCGATCAATTCGGTTCCATTCACGCCCATTTCTCGATGGTTGTCAACATCCTTCACGGTCAGATTGGTGCCGCTGGGTGCGGCATGTTGCACTGTTCCGTAATAGATGAAGGCCATCAAATCGTCTTTTTTCACATCTTTTGCCACAACTTTGTGGACGACACGCTCTTCTGAGTCACTCATGATATTCTCCGTTTTTCTGGTAAGTTTTAGTGTTACAATAACATCGACAGATCAACAGAATATTCTACACGGAATCGGAGAATTTGTAAAGGGGTCATTTTTTGGGATTGCTAGATGTGGGAATCAAGTCTAGGATGAGGGCAACAGAGGCCGTGGTCAAAATAAAATTCAGCGATTCCGATGCGCTGATCTTGTCTTCAGGATGATCACAGGCGTATTGTGCTCGTTCAACAATTTTACAAAGAGCACATTTGAATTTGTGGTAATCATCCCCGTGTTTATATTCGGCCAAATGGCAGATTGTACAGTCGTAACGTGTTGTCATCCATACACCCTCCTTGTTTTATATAGAACTATTTGTGTGAAGGTTTTGTTATTTTTATAGGTATGTCGATATAATAATGCTAGATACTTTTTTCAGAGAGGAAATTATGAACCATACGGGAACTGTTGTGCATATAAATAGCAGCAATATGGATGTTGCCGCTGAACCTCCGAGTAGTGGGGAGGCTTCTTCCGAGGAGCCTCCTGGTAAACAATGGAATGATTGGCGATGGCAATTACAGAACCGTATCACGACTATAGAAGAAATCCAAAAATTCTCTGGACATCCTCTTTCTATATCTGAACAGGCATCTAAGAAATTTCCTATTTCGATCACGCCGTATTACTTTAGGCTAATTAAAAAATTCGATGATTCTGATCCCATCTTTCGCATGAGTGTAGCTCAAAGTCCAGAATTGTTAGAAATTATGTCTAGCGATCCGCTTTGTGAAGACGATATGATGCCAGTTAAGAATCTGGTACATCGTTACCGAGATCGGGCATTGGTGATTTCTACTTCTTTTTGTGCGATGTATTGCCGCTACTGCACTCGTAAGCGAAGTGTTGGATCAGCGGATCATGCAATAAAAGATTCAGAATTACAAAATATTGTTCAATATTTAAGATTGCATCCTGAGATTACAGATGTGATCATTTCTGGTGGCGATCCTTTTACATTTGAAACAAATAAGCTAGAAAACATTATACGTGCCATTCGATCTGTAGATACGGTGGACATTATACGTATTGGAACCAAAACGCCTGTAGTGATGCCACAACGCATTACAGAGGAATTGGTTAATATGCTCAAGAAGTATCATCCAATTTTCGTAAACACCCATTTTAATCATCCGGTAGAAATAACACCTGAATCTAAAGCGGCTTGTGAATTGTTGGTTAATAACGGTATTGTTGTTGGCAACCAATCGGTTTTGTTACGTGGTGTGAATGACGATAAATTCCTTTATGAAGATTTATGTCGTAAATTAATCCGCATGCGAGTGCGACCATACTACCTCTTTCAATGTGATTTAGTCAATGGAGTAGAGCATTTTAGAACGAGAGTGGCCGCTGGTATAGAGATTATGGAGCATTTAAGGGGTCGATTATCTGGTATAGCCATACCCCAATATGTCATAGATAGTCCGGGTGGTATGGGCAAGATTCCAATCTTGCCACAGTATTTAATTTCGCAAACACCCGACAAAGTAATACTTCGTAATTTTGAAGGAAAACTAATAGAATATCCAGAGCCAAAGGTATAGATATTAAGACTTTAGGAGGCTATTATGAAACAGCTTATTGCTATTATTTTATTAGTGGTGTTAGCAGGTTGCGGACACAAAGAAGCTCAATCTCATCGTTATTCCGACAACGCAACAGCACATCGTCAAGCGGAACCGCCCAAGCCGGAACATATTCAAGTATTAGATCAGGTAAATGATGCTATTACAAGGATTCACACCTTCAAAGCAGATGTTTCTAGTGTTACTAGAAAACGTGCTGTAACCATTACGGCTAGTGGACAATTTTTCTATCAACAAGAAAGAAATGCACGCCTTGTGCTACATGCGGCGGTAGACAATAGGTTATCTACAGATATGGGTTCGAATGCCAATGATTTTTGGTTTTTTAACCGTCGTGTCAATGGTCGAGAAATGTATTATTGTGCCTATGCCAATGAATCTCAAGCTCGTTTACAAGACATGTTCGATCCAGCATGGATGATAGAATCTTTGAATCTTAGGCCAATCAATCAAGATAATTTGAAAGCTGAGAAACAAGGGAAAAATTGGATATACGCACAACCAACATTAACGTCTCGACAACAAGAACGTATATGCATCATGACTGTTGATCCTACACGATCAGCAATAACGGCTCATTATTTACAAACCAGAAACAAGCAATTGATAGCGAGCATGATCATCACCAGTTTTGCCAAGGTGGATGGTATTTATGTTCCCAAATCAATAGAGATTTATTGGCCGGGTGAAGAAATTAGAATTAGTTGGCAATTTTCTGGTATTGTTATAAACAAGCCCATCAATCCCGTAACTTTTAGCATGCCAGAATTAGGATTGAGAAAAGCCAATTTGGCCACTGGCACCTTTAGAAATATCAACGATTAGTTTACAAAAGACCTCATCTGTGCTATAATGATCTCTAAAAGGAGATTGTTATGTCTATGCCATTTGGCTATTTCCAAGGAATTAATCGAACGATTGCTTATGCCCTAGAAGCCCACAGCGGCACTAATCGTAAAGAAGATAACGACGGGCATTCTTTGCCTTATATTTTCCATCCAATGGAAGTTGCAAAACGAGTTTGGAGTTGGGGTCTAGGAGATGACCTAATGCTCCAAGCAGCCGTTTTACACGATGTAATAGAAGATTGTCCTGGCTATGATCTTACTCATTACCAGCATTCTTCTGGCTACGGAATTCAAGATGTTTTTGGCAAAGCCGTAGCTGATTTGGTAGTCGAACTTACGCTTTTGAAAGATCCTAATTGGACGCCGGAACAAGCTAAGCGATCTAAATTGGAGTATATGCAGAGTTTTGCCAATAAGAGTCTTGCGGCTTTAGTGATTAAGCTTGGTGATCGTTTTTGCAACGTATGGGATTTCTTGCTCACCAATCCTAAGTACGCCTATAAGTATTTTCGTAAAGCTGATCCAGTCTATCAAGCAGCACATGATCGACAAGCGGAAATGATGGACGCTTACGGAGAAGAGGTACTTCGGGCTATTCGTAGAGATTATCGCAGATTGTGCGAAGATCTGGATGCCGAAGGATTCATTACCCTTTTTGATTAAACAACATGATTAGCAGTTCTAATTTTTTGTATAATAAAAATTGGTAACTGCGGAGTGATTAATTTCATATACATTTCAGATGATGTCTCATCTAATTTAACTCTAAGACAATCACGTTGTTTAATCAATTCTGGTTTATAACCAAGATGCCTGAAGTATTTGCATACTTCTTTACTTCCGTTCTCTCCCCATATATGGGTATTGAGAGTCACGCAACCTTTTAAGTAACTGCCGCAATCTGCAAACCAAATTGCCAGTCCCATATCATGTAAAGGATCTAAAACTTTACATGATAATCGCCGCTTCCCCTTGTGATAAAACAGTGCGTGAAAATTCAAAAATAATGGATAACAAAGGGAATGCCAACGATAAGTCTTTTCTACGGTAAATGGTGCAGAAGAGGCTAAAACCTGTAATTCTCTGGCCTTATATTCTAACCACAAATTGTTCTTGCTTCGCATGGACAAATAACAATTTTGGCCTTTAGTGGGTTTGATTATGGATGATCCACCCAGGATGGTGCCAAGGATGGTCTCTCTTTGTCTGATGGAAATGTCTGGATCTATTAACATATCCTATATACGTCTGGAAAAATTTTTTCCAAAAACGTACTAAGAATAAAATGCAATGCTTAGATACATGTAGAACTAGAATACTATCTTATTCAAAGGAGATTGATATGGGAGCAACAACTGTAACTGGACAAAGCGGCCGAGGCATTGCTTATGGCAATAGAGGTCCGGGCAACAAGCGTAATTATTTTGTACCAAATGCAGCCCCACACGTCGTAGCGGCTGGAATCGTAGCAACTGATGGCGGTGGTGGTGCAACTGTAGTATTAGCCGATCCGCTAACTGGCGGTCGAGACAATTATGTAGTTACCCTTCAAATTCAGGGTCTAGCTAATGATACTGCTGCGGCTAATGGTTCATTCACACTCGTAAAAAACGTTATTACGAACGCTGCTGGAAACGTAGTCTTGAGCGGATTTACTGTTGCTAGTGCAACAGTAAGTGCTAAATTAGGCTGGCAGATTACCACTGTCGGTCAAGGCTTTGATTCCGTAGTGGGCGTTGAAGTCAATAACCTAGTTGGAACAACGGTTGCAACCAACCTCTAATTAGGGCTATTGAGTAACAAAATAACAGCCGCCCAGAAATGAGCGGCTGTTACCAGGGGATAAAAAGGAATAGTCCACCTTTTAATCCGTACTGACCTTTCTAAAGGGGACGGGGATTCAGCGTATCTGAGCCCTCGTCCTTTTTTATTTATGCATCAAAATTAATAATTTAATGTATGAACTACATTATGGTATGAAAAACATCAATCCAAAAACGCCCCCCTTACGTAAAGACGGCACGACTAAAGTGAAGTTTGAAGTAAGGATGCAAGGTGCCGCAGGAACAGTCAAGAAGGCTATTTTTATAGATAATGAGCTATTAGATTGGTCAATTGATATCGGTTCCTTGATGGAAGCCCAAAGAATGGGACCAGAATACTTTCGTGCTGCACAGCGGGATATTCAAAAGCACTTTGTAGAAAGCGTATCAGAATTCGTTGGTCGAAAATTTACGGCCGCAGAGATTCAAATCGCTACCACAACAGGCTGGCTATAAATAGCAAAACCCGCCTTCGGCGGGTTTTGCTTGTATAAATTTCTTAGGCTGCGGGGGCTGCGGCCGGTGCGGCTGCTGGCATTGTGCCTGCCGCTGGTGCTGGTCCCGTAGCTTGCTGACCCATGCTGATATTGCCAGCTTGAATCTGTGATGGATCTGCCTGTACGCTTAGTTTTTGTTTCACTTCGGCTTGTTGCTGTTGTAACTGCTTTGCTATTCCTTGTAAGTCTCCAACTAGCTTCTTATAACCTTCGGGATCGGCTGCTAGCTTTCCTTGTACCATTTTATTGCCTTGCAATTCTTTTGAAAGAGCCTGAATTGCCTGCAATGCGGTATTATATCTTTGCTCTGGACCCATCATGGCATTTCTAGCAAGCTGACCTGTTTGTACGGTTTTCTGAGCGGCTGTGGTAGCAAGATCTCTTACTCCACCCATAACACCTTGACCCACTGCTTTAGCGGCATTGCCCAAACCGCTCCAAAATCCTTCTTCTACAGCATTATGAGATTCAATTAATCCCATAACAATCTTAGGATTGCTTCTGTAATAATGTTCCAAGAAGCTCCAAGGATCTACATTGGTTTCTACCATCAATTTTGCCACATCATTAATGAGTGGACTAATATTTCTCTCTACGATAAATTCATTAAATGTTTTCATGTAATTCTCCAAATCACTAACTGTGGTCAACTTTAATAATATCTAGTGTTCTATATTCATTTTTTTCTTATCCAATAAAGGATATATAAGTAGGACACTCAGACATAAGTGAGGTGCTTAATGAGCAAGTTTATTCTATCGGGTGTTGCGGTTGCCCTCACGGTTTTTATCTTCTTTGCCTATCAATTAAAGGCAGAAAGAGCCAATTATCCTGGCCAATCGCAACAAAATTGGGGATCAGTCATGGTTCCAGAACACAAACCAGTTCCGAGGCCGGAACGGAAAATTCCAGATTCGCCTCAGACATATCAAGATGCTTTAGCTTTGTCACAAGAAACCGGCAAGCCAATCGTCTTGTACTTCACGGCTCCCAGTTGGTGTGAACCCTGTAAGGCGATGGAAAGAACTACCTTAAAAGACCATAAAGTAAAAGCAGCTTTACAGCCTTATATCTTCTACAAAGTGGACGTAGACGGAATAGAACAAAGTGTGGCGAAAGCTTGGCGCATACGTTCTGTACCTGTGTATATCATTACAGATTCTACACAAAGAACACGCAAAATAGGACAAGGATTTAGAAGCGCAGATGCATTTGTAGAATGGCTTAACTCACCAGCCCAAATGTCGTGTAACCTATATACCATCCCTGAACGACAGGTGTTGGTAGTCGCTCGACATCCAATTCGCAATACATTAAAAGCAACAGGAAGAGTAGTAGTCGGTACAGGAGCAGTGGTCGGTCGTGTGGTGAGCAGAGTAATCGTCCGTACCGAAAGGGCTGTAGTTCGTACTGGAGCCGCAGTTGGTCGTGTCGTATGGGGAGCTAGGTCTCATAGATATTATGGATCTGTTTATAGAAAGCGGGCGAAAAACCTCCACATTTCGTAGAAATGTTTGACCTGTGAGCGTTATGAACGAGCGTAGCGAGTGAGTAATGCGAACTAGGTCAAACCCTTGTGGTGGAGGATGTAAGCCCGCTTAATCAAATAAATCTAAATTAGTGTTGAAAATTAACATTATTTACACTATAATATAATTAGTAGGTCAAGCAATTGATAAGTGTGATTAGTTCTCACCTACACCTTGAGTTTAATTAAAATTAGAAGATGTACGATAACCACCATTCCTATGTAGATGTTAGTGTGGGCTGAAACAATGCTTAGTCTCCCTTCGTTCAGCGAACTCATTGAACAATCAGTAGTATATGGCGAGAACCAAGCCGAAAAAACACTGGTGCAGAAATTACAAAATAACTAAAGAATTAAGTCCTGAAAACAGGCTACGCACGGTCGGAATGACCGAGAAATACGTTAGAGCCAACTGAGTTTCGTTGTAAGACCTCAATACTTTGAGGCATTACGATTAGGTTGGAAGCCCCTCCCCTTGTGGGAGGGGTAATTCACAGAGATAGAGTATTTTCAAGAGAACATTATTGTTCAGCAATGTAAAAATCTAATTGAAAAAAGCCCATTCGGCGTTGCCGAATGGGCTTTTTTCGTTAATGCACTATATTATTCCAGGGATTAACATGTCTAAAATACAAGAAGACAGCTATTGGTACATAGAAAAAGTAGAACCGTATGAAGACGGTAGAATACGTGCCATGTGTGTAGAGTGTGCTAAAACCTCTACTCAAGAGCAACTCATGCATTGGCCTGGGCATAAGGGTTATGGACATTACGATCTTGATTGTTCAATTTGCAAAAAAGCAATATATCGACGAGAAGAAGAAGGAGTAACTGTTGAGTAAAATTACAAGACCGCCATTCAAATGTCACGGAGGAAAATTTTATTTGGAATCGTGGATAATAGAACAATTTCCAGCAAACTATGAGTCTATGGATTACATAGAACCATACATTGGTGGAGGGAGTGTTTTACTAAACAAATTACCTTCGACTGGTATGGAGATAATTAATGATTTAGATGAAGGAGTTGTACAGATATTTAGAGCACTGAGAGATGAGCCAACCAATTTCATTGGCAGACTCAAAAGAACTAAATACTCAGAAAATACATTCAATAGAGCATTGAAAAAATCAGAAGATACAGACAGAGATTATGTAGATCATGCAGTAAATGAATTTATTTTAAGAAGGATGAGCAGAGGTGGTCTGAAGACTAATTTTGCTTGGTCGGATAGAGAACGAAATGGTCAGCCTGGGGATGTAAATGCGTGGGAAACCATCATTCGTGATCATTTGCCAAAAATCAGCAAACGCATAGAGCACATTCATATTTTCAACAAGTCAGCACTAGAGATCATTCAAGCGTTTAATGATGCCAACACACTTTTGTATTGTGATCCTCCTTATGTGGCAGAAACTAGGGTCTCTAAAGATGCCTATAGTTATGAAATGAGTACGGACGATCATATAGCTTTATCAGAGGCAATACATCAATTTAAGGGCAAAGTAATTATCAGTGGTTATCCTTCTGCTCTTTACAAGCGACTTTTTAGCACGTGGCGATGCGTTAAACGAAAGATTGCCAATCACGCCTCTCAGCAAAAAGTCAAGAAGATGAAGACGGAACAACTTTGGATCAATTATTAATCTAATTGTTAGCCATATATAAAATATGGCACTCTATTTTCGACAATGGTTTGAGGATTGCGGTCCTGTCACTAAGGACTCTGCCAATACCATTGATAGCAATTCGAACAGTCCTCTAGCGTATGTAAAAAGCAAACGCATGGAAGGCCAAAGAAAACGCCCTAAACAAACAAGTGACCCGGAACCGGAAAAACTCTTTGGATTCGATAACAAGAAAATGAAGAAGTGACATAAATATCATAGTAGAATAATTTGAAGGAGATTGAGATATGTCTACAACATTTAGAGCAGTGTTACCCAATACCCCCGCTGGCATGACAGAATTGGTAGGCCCAAACACCAGTCAACAGACTGTTTTTGTATTGCAGCCAGATCAATACCAAGACAGCCCAAATCGTGGTTGGGAAGAATTTGCAAATCGTGTCATAAACCAAACCAAAGTCACGTGGATTTCTGGGTATATGAGTGGTCAAAATCGTGAGCTTCGTGATGGAGATACATTTACCGTAGATGATCCATTTGAATCCACTTATTTATTTAACATGTATGGTATCAATAACACCAATGTAACCGTACCTGTTGATAGACAGATATTGGAAATAATCTAATATACAAAAGAAGGTTTTGTGAAAACTAGTTTTAGAGATTTATGGGTGATGATGGAAGAGGATCAGGCTCAACAGCCTGAGGGTCCGAACGCACAGAGTTCGGGGCCTCAGGCTCCCGATCAACCACCTTCGGCTGATCCTAATTCACAAGGTAATGAATTACAAGATAGCGGAGAGGAATCTCCTGCCATGCGAGTCATTCGCACTGGAATGAATTTTGAAGGTGATTTTTGGGAGGACTTCAAATCCATCTCTGGTGATGCTGATGGTCTTTCAGATTTATTGGGCATACCACGTCATAAGATTACATCTTGGACCACTAAAATTGATGAACTGAAAGATAAAGTTGAAAAAATAGATGGTGGCGGAGATGACAAAAAGAAAAAGAAACAAGAGCTAGTACCAACTGGACATGAGCCAATGGCTGGCCCCGAAGGGCAAGACAGTAATGCAGATGGCCCAGCAGACACTAGACCGATGCCATAGGAATGTAATATGTACAGTTTTAATGAATGGGCTAGTAAGTTGCATCTATATGAAAATCCCATGCCGGTTGCTCCGCAAGCACCCGCTGCTCCACAAGCCCCACAAACTGCTCAGGTTCCGCAAACTCCTGCGCCTCCATCTCCGCAAGGTGCCGCTAATGGCCCCGAGGATGAAAACGATCCTCAAATGACTCCAGAAGACTTGAAAGCGGCGCAAGGAGTAAAAACTCAACTTGATAAACTTCTCAAACAACTTGGCAGTCACAGATTAAATCGTCAAACAAAAGTCCAAATGCTTACTATTGTAATGACGAATCTTGGTCTAAAGAAAAATGACATCATGACAGCTATGAGAATGTGGCAACAGTGATGCTCGAATAGGGTTTCATTAATGATGCATCGCAAGGATTTTTTGAATCGAGAAGCCGCTCTGAATAAAATAAGAGCAGAAGCCGCTTCGAAAGATAACCAAAATAGACAGCAGGCCATTCTACGTCCAAATCTTGAAAAGTTAAGAAACGTAGTGATGCGACAATATACCAACAACACCCTTCCAATAGAACCACTCGTTCAATCGCAAGGAGGTCGTAGAAGTCGCAGATTTCCATCATTGTCTACACCAAAACCATTTATAGAAGCAGAAGAAATTAATGAACCATTTGTTCTGTCACAGGGCGGTTTGGGTGATGCTCTTTTAACAATAGCTGCATCTTACAGATATTTGAAATGCAAAATACTTTATGGGTGCAATGACTCTGTAAAAAACGTAATGGAGTTATTTTTTTCAGCATTCAAAGTTCGACATACCATCATGCCTACGTTTCATGGTAACATGAGATTATTCAATTGGTTAGCCAGTCATCCACATTGTATGTCTACTTGTCATATACCACCTAGCATGAATTATGGAGACTGGGGTGCCAACAAGTTCAAATATGAAGAATGTATCGATTTATATTTGCCAGTAAAACAAATATTTGGAACTGTATCGTCGAACATACCCATTATTACATTAGCACCAGGATCGATTAACAGCGGACCAGATCCGCAAGCACATAAACAAAGATCCATAACTAAAGAAGAATATCAGTCTTTAGTAAATGGATATCTTGATAAATATGCAGTTTATGTTATAGGCAGTGAAGAACAATTTAGCATGTATGGATTAATTAATCATCCAAATTTTCATTGGATGACATTCGATACAACAATCAATTATTTGAACCAAAGAACACCACAAGGTATACAGCAATGTTTTGCTATAGTCAATAGTAGTGAAATGGTGGTTTCGGTAGACACATGGCTTAAAACATATTCAATGTTAGGCCAACTCCCAACCACTATCTTACAAAGCAAGTCTGGGGGTAAATACATTAATGGCCCCATTGATGCATCTGATAACATATTTTTGAATCCTAGTCTTTGGAACTTCTCGACTATCAAAGTAGAAGATGCCATTAAAAACACAAACCACATCATAACTCAAAGAGGGTGCGAGGCTATTGGTCGCAGGTTAGATGTTGCAAAGATGCAAAGTGAACAGCATAATGTCAATTTGATTGCTAATATAGCAAATGATTCTATTGTTATATTTGGATATTATGTAAGCATAGGTGATTTTTTAATGATGACACCTGCTCTTAAAGCCCTTAAAGAACAGAATCCAACATGTCCTATATATCTCGTAATTAGAAAAGCAAGTGCAACAGCTATTCATGATGTGTTTCATAATTTTCCCCACATAGATGGATTGGTAGCTATTGATGTGCCATTTGTAAAATATAACGCTATAGCTCAAAACTACACTGCACATAAAAGTATAAATTTCAATAAAGCTATACAAACCAGCAATACAGATCATGCAGCCGTTTCTTTTGCGAAACTATGTGGAGTAAACATAAAAGATACTCGACCAATTGTTACACTAAAATCAGAAGATGTCAATTGGGCCGATCAATATGACATAGATGATAAATGTATAGTTATTCATGCCGGTAGAACTGATTGGCCGGGAAGAAACTGGATTGAAGAGCGGTGGACTGAAACCTGCAATCTATTAAAGGTCAAGGGATGGCGAGTGGTAAGAGTGGGCGGAGGTCATGAATACCCAATGTCAAATGCAGATATAGATATTGTGGGTAAAACGAGTTTCTCGCAAACCGTGTCCATCATTAATAGATGCGCATGCGTTTTTGGAACCGATTCTTCCATCATGCATATTAGTATGGCTCTAAACAAACCTACGGTTGGGTTGTTTGGATGCATAGATCCCAAATTAAGAATGGCTACATATCCGTGGTTTATAGGATTACATACTAATGATTTAGATTGTATTTTTTGTTGGTCTGCTGTACGACCTCCGTTTCCCACACCTATTAGTTGTAAACGCAACAAAGTCTATTGTATGGAACGGATTTCATCCGAAATGGCTGTCGATGCCATAGAAAGGGCAATAATCGCACATAAAAACCATCATGCTGATCAGTTATAAATCACGCATCATATATATTGACAGCAGGAGGTTTTATGAAATTAGCACCAGATCCTATCGGAATAGCACAGCAATCGCCCATTGTAAATCAATATGTGCAAACAAAAATAGCAGAGTGGCAACAGTTCAAAGCTGACAATAAACCCAGATGGTGGCAGTTTTGGAAAGATGGCACATCTCTCAATGTAGCTGTTAGATTTTTAATCGCTGCTTTAGATGATTTAATAGATCATGTAGAAGTAATTCTAGCTAGTGGTCCAGATAAAAAAGCTACTGTATTAGCGGCTATTGCTATACTTTATGATTTTGTGGTAAAAGAGGCCCTGCCTATTTGGCTATGGCCATTTAGTGGCAAAGTCAAACAGGTAATAATTTATATTATCATTTCTACGGCCATCGATTGGATTGTTAGCAAATATAGAAATGGCATATGGAATTCAACAAAGGTTGGAGGTCAAGATGGTCAAGCAACACAAAACACGGAACAAAAATAATACGTGTAAATTATTTCCGGTTATTAGAGAACGATTGCTGACAGCACAAGACGCAAGTCAACAAGCTGGTTGGGGGATTACCGCTTTTAATTTACCAGACATGTGGTTGCATACAAAAGGGGCAGATGTAAAGGTCGCTTTCTTAGATACGGGTTGTGCTTTAGATCATCCCGACCTAATTGACAATCTTTTGCCAGGAATGAATTTTATCAATCCCAAAGAACAACCGTGGGATGACAATCAACATGGCACACATGCCACAGGCATATGTTGTGCAGTCAATAATGATTTGGGAATAGTGGGTGTAGCTCCTGAGTGTAAAGCCATACCTGTAAAGGTTCTAGACAAACACGGATCGGGAGATCTTCGTATTGTTGCACAAGGCATTCGTTGGGCGGCAGATAATGGCGCAGATATTATTTCAATGTCATTGGGATCGCCTACGCCCATTCAAGAAGTTCGTAAAGCCATTCAATATGCTTCTAAAAAAGGCATTCCAGTTTTTGTGGCTGCTGGGAATTCTGGATGTACAAAAGATGTATTCTATCCTGCTGCTTACGAAGAAACAATTGCCATTGGTTCTATTGATGAAAATTTTAATCGGTCTAAGTTTAGCTGCACAGGGAAAAATTTAGATTTTATGGCTCCTGGTGGTAAAATACTTTCTACAGTTCCCAAGAACATGTATGCCATCTTATCTGGTACTTCTATGGCAACACCGTGGGCCGTAGGCATTGCCGCCTTATTGCTTTCTGCGGTTAAACACAAGAAAGTCTCTACAGTGCTAAATTCTGTAGAAGATTATAGAAACGCTTTAAGACAATATGCCACTGATATCACAGATAGCAATCTAAAAGACAAATCGTTTTATGAAGGATTTGGTATTATCGATGCAAGAAAGATGCATGATTTATTTCATTGATCTTACAACAGCTAATTCAATTTCCGCACATTCGTCCATAATAGCATTCATCTTAGATTTAATTTCTTCCATGTGAGTTTTATCTTTTTGTTGAGCAGCAGACTGCATGGCCGCTTTAAGCAAGTCAATCTCAGACTTCAAGCCTAACATTTTACTCCTAGTCTTTTTCAACGAAGCTGCTATTTCATATCTTTCTTCTGCAATCATAGCGTCCATTCGCAATTCAAGCCCTTTAATTCTCAATTCAATGGGCACCTTGCGTTTTTTCTCTTTAAGAGAAGATTGTTGTTTGTTTTTCCATTGACTGGGTACTTTGCCCACATGAGTTTTTGCACCACCCTGAAGATTTTGAATCAATCCTTCAAATTGAAAATTATCATAACAGGCGGGACAGCCCAATCGACCATTAGCTAAAATTTCTTGAATGGTTATGCCACACTTGGAGCATTTAGGCGTAGGCTTAGTGGCCATAGGAGACTTTTTATAAATTTCTGCTGCTTGAACGAACGTGTTAAATAATTCAAACACTTCTTTTAGAGTTTCTGTTGCTGTATTGGGTGTGGATGGCAAAGCATTCAGATAAGAAGCTGCACACACATGACACAACGACAAAGATGTAACAGTTTTATCCTTTTGGATATCTGTAACATGGATGTTTTTTGGATGAGAACAAGGTTTTCCGGTAAGAGGACATATATTTTGCATGTGATTACCTTAGGGCGTATAAGCCATAGCTCTAATTTTGAATGTAACACTTTGTTTCGTCAATGAATCTCCTGTAGCGTTTATGGTACGACGAATCCAGATTGGAACAATATCCACTGCTTGTAAAGTGCCTCCCAAAATCAAAGGACTGGCTTCACTAGTGGCTACAAAAGTAACGCCATTAGGTGCAATTATATCAGAATCTAGCTGTGGTGCAATAGAGTTAATAGGACTGCCTACAGATAATCTACTAATATTAGCATATACTGGTTGACTTAAACCATCCACTAATGTATTGTCAACTATTTGCATTAGTTCATAAGCTCTATTATCTGCTGCCCCAAGAAAGCTAACAGTATAATAATATATGGTGTTTAATCGTAAAGGATCACCTGAAGGCATTGGCATGGGCGAGGTAAAGGGATTTACCACGACGCCTGCCAAGGACGCCACATCACTCATTCCAGTAAGTAATCTTAAAGCCGTTTGTATATTGTCTGTGCATACAACAACATCAGTAGAAAAAGGAATGGCAGCAGTTAATTGAGAGCCTACTCGTAACTTAAAAGTACCACTAATAGCGGTTCCATCTATTTTTATTCCTTGCACTTCTGTGGCTAAAGAACTTCCCATTGCATATGAAATATCTAGTATTTGACTGCCATCTTCTCTAATTGGGTCAGTGGTTAATATTTGAACATCTTTTAATCCCAATGTAGCATTTTTATTAAAAATGTATATGCATCGATAATCTACAAGACCTAATTGCAATTGATCGGGAGTAGGATTGGAGAATAAATTATTCAAAGAATGAGTGTTGTTTATAATAGATGTTGATGGATCGCCGCCAATGGAATATTGTGGCAAAGTATTATCACTACCACCAGAAAGAAGCAGAACAATATCACTAGATGGAAAATATGGAGGTATAGTAGAAGCTTCTAAAGGCAATACGACCCATCCTCCTATATCGGGAGAGGTCCAATATGCCATTTCTAAATCGATCCATTGCAAACTCATGTGAGGTTAACCCTCTTTTAGTATGTGATTTTTCAGGATGTATCTTACATTTCTTGGAGTATATCCAGTTAATTCAGCTATACGATTTACATCCATTCCAGAATCAGCAAAGGTTAACACACTATGGTAATTCTGCTTCAAACGATTTGGACTACCATGTTTATGTAAAATACGATACAGTTCTCCTACAGATCTACCGGTGATCATGGCAATTTCTTTTACTTTTGCACCAGGATAATTACCGTAATAAAGATTGGCAACCTCCATATCGGAATATTGATAGCCATCACCAGCATGAGGTATTTCGGTATGTGTAACAAATTCTCTAAAGTGCATTTCCATAAGACTATTTAGCTTGTGTAGTCTTGATTTTAATCTGAAAGCATAAATACAATATGGTCAAGAGAATTACATTCAAAGAATGGTTAAAAAAGAGATCACAAGACTCTTACAAAACAAGAGCCATTAAAAAAGCTTCTAGAATTAAGTCTTATCCGGTAGCTACTCTGCCAGCGGTTTACTCCTGATTGCCCGCCAAAAATCTTCCTGTGTTAATTGTTCAACTCGGATGGCATGCTTCTGCGCCCATTCAATTATCTTTACAACTACTGGTAATCTTTCCTCTGGTATATTCATTAGTTACTCCAAAATAAACGCCACTAATAAAAATATAGCGCAAATGGGGATGGAGCGCAATAGGGATTTATATAAAAACAGCCCGGATAAATCCGGGCTGTTTCCTTATAATGATATAAATGAGTCTTTACAGACCACCAATCTTACCTTGAGGAGCAAATCCTGGCTCGCCTGCTTGTGGCTCTAAAGAACCAAATCCGGCATTGGGATCATTTGGAGTCATTAAGGCATCTTCTTCGATTCTCTTAAAGCCGTCCCAAGCTTTGCTTTCTGGATCGGCCAACAACATGCTGTTAACACTATTAAACCACTCCTGATCTTCCTTCTTCATCTTCTTCATAGCGGACTTCATCTTCTTCTTCATCATCATGGGCTTCTTGGTGATATCGGGATCTTTCTCATCACCCTCTTCCTCATCGCCCTCTTCTTCGCCACCCTCTTCCTCATCGCCCTCTTCGTCGTCTACTTCTGGCTTGTCCTTGGGCTCAGGCTTCTCGTCTACTTTTTCTTCTGGTTCTTCTTCTGGCTCTTCGTCGCCATCATCCATTTTAGAACACTTGCTGCACTTCTTAGCTTCTTCCATGTCCCAACCACTTGTAACAGAACCCACCACGCCACCTACGGTAGCTGGGGTGCTTACGCCGAGCGTAAAGCCGAAGTTCTCATTAATCAATTTCCACTGCTTGTATGAATTTAATGCCATTTTTATGCTCTCCTGTTTCCGGGCTATTCCCTAATCTATATATATAAAGGAGAAAAAAATTTCAAATGAAAATATTAATCATTATCGTATTGTCCATATTTTCCATCATCACACTTTGGATGTGTTTTGGCCAAACTCACATTCCCAATCAATTGATTTATTTGCCACCGCCGATTCAAATTCATAGAGAAGATGCCATTCCATCCAACGAATACCAACAAACGATTTTATCAATAAACAACCGATATACACCATTAAAAACACTATGCGGAGACATATCTGCTATAGCCTCTGCTAAAATCACTGCTAATTTATGGGGCAGAATTAGCTTCGAAAAAAAGCAAAATTTTAGAATGCAACTTTCCTCTCGATTCAATAGTGAGATAGACATAGGCTCTAATCAACAGTATTTTTGGTTCTGGTCCAAGCGTATGAAACCATCTTATTTGTACTATTCGTTACACAAAGACATTAAAAAAGCTCCGTTGAAAACATTATTTCACCCTTTGTGGATGATGGAGTGTTTAGGAATAGATGAAATAGATCTAAAGGGAGCTACAATTTACAAACAGGAAAATTGTATAGCCGTAAGACAAATCAGAACGGGAACTATGGATCAATTAGTGGTTAAAATTACATTGATAGATCCGAAAAAACAGGCAATAATAGGGCATTACCTTTATAATGATGATCTCAAACTGATAGCCAGTAGTGAAGTGCTAGAATTTCAAAATTACAAACAATTCCTTATTCCTAAACGAATTCGAATGTTATGGCATGAAGAAAATGCTGGTATGGAATTAACATTGAGTCGTGTTATTATTAACAGTCAAATTAATAAGCAGTTGTGGGAAATACCCACCAATATGCCCAAAAGAAATCTAGCAACACTATTGTCTCCGTAATCTATTGGCAAGAATATCTCGCCTACGACGCTCCATCATTCTTCGATCTGGACTATTATTAAGGGCTTGCGGTGGATTGGCTGCTAATTGACGTTGTTGCTCAATAGCGGTCGTTTGCTGAGGTGTAAGTTGACGAAGGGGCGCAGTATTCATTCTAGGACCGGAACTCATTCCACCAGCGGTTCGTCTGGCAAGTCCTGCTCTTGATTTTCCACAATTACAACCCATAATGATTCCTCTATAGCATTTTGACTTTTGTTTGACGTGGAGGAGGAGGTGCCACTCTTGGTGGTGGCGGGGGATTACCTTGATTACAACCACAACCCATAATATGCCTCCATTTATATATATCTACGTTATCTTCTAAACAATCAAAATCAATGTGAAAAAATTATTCCAAGATGCCTAAATATGATTGTGCTACAAGTTTTGGCAGATAATGTTATCCGTGCGAAAACAAGCATTTGGCTGAATGGTCAACAAAAAATACAGTGTCGATGCTTATATACATCATAAGGTAGTGAGGTCAAAATTATGAAGAATTTTTTACAGTGGGCAGAAGACAAAAAATTGGACGTTTCTATTGTTACGGATACAGCACCGGCAAAGAAAGCAACTAAGGAAAATACCAAGCGAACTGGTATGACCGCAAATTATCCAGATGCTTACATGCGTGGACAATATCCAGATGGTTACATGCCACCAATTAAAGCTACAGCAGCGTTGGATCTACAACAGAAGCCAAACCGACAATATGGTGGTCAACGAGAAGCGAAGTAAAAATGGTACTATAGATTAAGAAAGCCCTGCACGGGCGTTGCCCGTGCAGGGCTATTTTATTTGGTGGACTGGGAGTGCGATGCTCCCTCATGTACTGGATATCATGCTGTTTTAGGCTCTAAATTAATTTGAAACCTTGCTTTTTCAGGGTTTCTATAACTTCTTTTTCCATCTTCTTTCCTAATTCAATTTTAGAATGTACAGCACTGCTTTTCATTCCCTGACCAATACGTTGTTTTTGGTCCTTTTCAGTAATGGAATCATTATCTTTTGGTAAACATTCAGGCACTCGTTCCCAATAGCCCCAATATATTTCATTGCTGGGGTTTTGAAATACTAGTCCCCGTTTATAGTATTTGTTGATTAATTCTTCAATTCTTTTTTCAGCAAGATCCGTCTCCTTGGCCATTTGAGCCACACTTCGCCATTCCCATTTGGGATGTCGAGCTAAAGAAACAAAGAATAGTTGTTCTTCATCGCCTTCTGTGGTGCCTTGTGGGTAGACATCAATCCATTTCGGGGGTTTCTTCAGTTTGCTCATAATAATTTCTCCCTTGTTACTTACATAGTAATATAGCATTGCTTGAATTGAAAAGCAAAACACTTTAGAAAAGGTTGGAGGATTATATGCGATATAGCAGACACGTGACTAGAGAGGATAAGAAAGACATGCTAGCAAAAAGCATGCATGGTGAAGGTATTTATGTGTTCCGCAACAATACAAGCGGTTCACTTGATTTGCCAAAGCCGACAGCCAGCGGCATGAAGCACATTCCGCCAAGAGGAGAATTCCAAGGCGATAGCTACTTCATGAGCTTACTTCATACGAATGAATTGAAGCTGGTTAGGACTATTATAACCCCAGAACAACAAAGGGAGGCAAAAATGCAACAAGACAAATTGCTCTTAGATCAACCAGATACCGTCACCCCGGCTGGTACAGTCGAGCATGTTGTTACCAAATCCCCGGTTTCTTTGAATGAAAATACGCCCACCGCAGGTGTAAAAACCAAGGACGTATTAATTAACGAAGATCCGATGGAAGGTGTTGACATCTTGATGGAATAAATGTCCAGGTGCCTATTCATCTGGATGTGACAGAAAACACCCCGGCCAATGGCCGGGGTGTTTAACTTTACAAGCTAATTTCCTGTAGTATAATGTCTGCACAAGATCAATTGAATTTCTTGTTTGCAGATTATTTCCCGCAGGAGAAAAGTCGTGGGTGTAAGCAAAGATTGGTTCGTGGCTGATAAAGCTGGATTGAAAAATCAAGCCAAAGAAATAGGCGTTGCCCGTACTATCGTCGTCTTGACAAACTTAATTAGAATGTCGTATAATGGTCGCCATTCTCAGATTCTCCGCTGTAACGGAGCAAACCATCAAACAAGGAGTGTAACATGTTGACTGCTCTTCGCCAATGGAGAAAGCAAATCGGCTGTAAGTTGTCCCGTACAGAGTATATGCAGGAAGTTGAGCGGCTGCCGGTCGAAGACCGGGCAGCCGCCACTGATCTTTATCCTGTTCTTGATGACACATCTATCCTGCGGGTGCTGCATACTTTCAGAATGACAGTGCCTCAGGTGCGTTCGCAAAAATCCGCTTAGTTTACAAGCGATTGTTTTTGGAGTATAATATCTCCACAAGGAGATCACATATAATGAGTAAATTGATTGTTGAAGTTAGTCAAATCGAAGAAATCAAAGATCATCCGAATGCCGATAAGATGAAAGTAGCACGAATTCGTGGCTGGGAAATGTGCGTGGGTTATGATCCCGACACTGGCAAAGCCCAATTTGAGATTGGAGATCGTGTTATTTACATTCCTTACGATGCCGTACTTCCTTTGACTTTGGCAAATGGTCCTACGGATGATCCCATTGGCCGATTGAATGTAGCAAAATACTGTGCTCCCGTAAAGGAAAATGGAGTGTTGGTGGGCCACCGTGTTCGTGCTGCTCGTCTTCGTGGTCAAAAGTCGTTCGGTGTTATCGTGGCTATTGATCCAGCTTTGGGTGATGATCCTAACTGGGAAGTGGGCGAAGATGTTGCCGATCACTTTGGTATTACAAAGTGGGAACCGCCAGTTCGCTCTACAGACGGCGATGCCGAGCGTCCTCACGCCCGGTTTCATACTTATGTGGACATTGAGCGATACGCCAATTTCCCGACCGTTCTTCAGCCGGGTGAGGAAGTCGTGTTTACTGAAAAAATCCACGGCAAGAATTCCCGCTTCGGACTTGTATTGGACACAAACGATGCAGGGGATGCTGTGTGGACTTGGATGGCTGGATCGCATGGCGTTCGTCGTAAGGAATTTATTACGCAAGTCAAGCGATTTGAAGCCCAAGGTTTGGTGGATAATGGCGTGCTTGCAGATACGAATGTAACTGTCGGCCAAATTTTTGATGGTTCGGGCACTTCCAAATGGAAGGCAATTGAAATTCGTCCCAACACCGAAGATGGCAAGTTATTTTTCCTTGCTACTCAAGTGGACGAAAACGGCGATCCAGTACAGGCCCAATCGGAATTTTGGAAGATGCTCACGCAACCCGTGCGGGATCTTCTTGAGTTCGTGAAGGATCAATTGGATTGGCCGGAACCGAAGTACAGTGTCATTCTCTTCGGAGAAATTTACGGATCAGCAGTTCAGGATTTGACTTATGGAATGAAAGATGGCAAGCGAGCCATGCGAGCCTTTGATATTGCCGTAAACGGCACTTACTTGGACTACGAGGCCAAAGTAGATTTGTGCCAGCAATTCAACGTGCCGCTTGTCCCATTTCTTTACCGTGGACCTTTTTCGGTAGATGAAATGAATAAACACACGGATGGTAAGACCACGATTTGTGAACAGGGTGGGAAAACACATATTCGAGAAGGCGTTGTCATTATTCCAATCAAAGAAAGAATGTGTACAGAAGTGGGCCGTGTCATATTCAAATCTGTTTCTTGCGATTATCTTGCTAGATCGGGTGCAGAGGATTTTGGAGAATAATTGCATCGCAATTTCTACATTAGATGTGTATATATTGATATGCATCCAATGGAGAAATTATGAAAAAAGATTTAAGTGGACAAAGATTTGGAAAACTAGTAGCGATAAAAGAGTGCGGACAAGATAAGTGTCGTAGGATAAAATGGCTTTGTCAATGCGATTGTGGGCAAACAACAGAAGTTGTCGGTGCGTTTTTAATAAATAAACACACACAATCATGTGGGTGCAAAAAGAAAAAATTGGACAAGCTCTGGAAAGGATATGAGGAAATAAGCGGTACATATTGGCATCGTTTGAAAAATAACGCAAAAATCAGACGTGTGAAATTCGCCATCAGCATACAAGAGATATGGCAACAATTCGTAAAGCAAAACAAACGATGTGCTATAACAAACGTCCCGTTGAGATTTGAAAGATTATATAAATGGGGTACGGCACATTTGCAAACAGCCTCATTAGACAGGATAGACAATACAAAAGGATACGTTGCTGACAATATACAATGGGTTCACAAACAAATAAACAAAATAAAAGGTCATCTTGATTACCATGAGTTGTCAATGTGGGCCAAGGCTATTTGCGGCATAAGCACGCCCGAAGACGTGGAGTTGCTGTGTGAATCAAGATGTGTAATTCCGTGTAAGTGGAAGGGATACAAGCTCATTAGTGGTGATTATTGGGGTAATTTGAAACGGGGTGCCGCAAGTCGAGGAATAGAATTCAATGTTTCTATTCAAGACGCATGGAATTTATACGAACACCAATCTAGCAAATGTGCGTTATCTGGTGCAAATATAACGTTCGTAAGAAGATACGCCGAAGATAGAGACAAACAAAGTGCATCTTTAGATAGAATAGACAGTTCCAAAGGGTATGTTATTGGCAACATACAATGGATACACAAAGTTCTCAATCACCTAAAATGGGACATTCCACAAGATGAGCTTTTGTATTGGTGTAAACTAATTTATGAGCATGCTCAACCCAAAGGAGAGAATTATGGAATATCGTATTGATCTTGTAACGTGCAATTTCCAAGCAACAGGAGACGACAGCCCTGATCAAGTGTTGGAAAAGGTACTGAACAAGCGGGCCAAGAAGGGCTTTAATTTGGTAAAGCTCTATTCAATTTCGGGTAGTTGGACTTTGATTGTCATTACTGGCAAAACAGATTCTACTGCCACCATTGAATTGGCTATTGAAAAAATGTCCGAAGCCAAGGGTGGCGTGGAAAACTTGTTCAATCAATATCGTGATCGTGCCAAGCAATTTGTTGCTGACGTTCAAGAGCAGTTGAATAAAAAGTCCAATGGATCGGACGAAGATGCCACAGTATAAAGTGTCATATCGTAGTAAAGAAAACGGGAGGCTTTCCAAGCTTCCCGTTTTCTCCCTTTCCGTTGATGAAGCGGAAAAAGAAGCAATTAAAAAATTACCCAATGGTGTAACAATCATAGGTGTGGAAAGATCGGATGGCGAAGCCAGCCGAGCAGTGCAACAGTTCTAAAGGAAATATAATGGATCATTCAGATCTGGGCAACCGGATGAAGCAGTACGAAGATGATTGGGAATGTCGGCTTATGCCAATGGTTCCAGCTATCGCTCGTCTTGATGGGAAGGCGTTTCACACCTTTACCAAAGGTCTTACACGCCCATTTCATAAGCCATTATCTGACCTAATGATTAAAACTACCAAACATTTGGTGGAACAGTGGAATTGTTGCATTGGTTATACCCAAAGCGATGAAATCACTTTGGTATGGATGGTATCGGATTTCAAAACAGAATTACCATTTGGTGGTAGAGTTCAAAAACTTTGTTCGGTTCTTGCTGGAGATTGTTCCAATGTTTTCAATTTGCTAACAAGCAACGATCCGGGCATGCCGGATCGTTGTAAGAATGCAAAACCGCAATTTGATTGCCGTGTATTCAGTGTTCCCAATGAAGCTGAAGCAGCTAATTGTCTTGTTTGGAGAGAATTAGACGCCACAAGAAACAGCGTATCAATGGCTGCACAGTCTATGTTTAGCCACAAAGAACTTCAAGGCAAGAATTGTGCTGAAATGCACGATATGATGCACGAAAAGGGAACTAACTGGAATGATTATCCGGCGTTCTTCAAACGAGGATCTTATATTCAGCGTCGTCATGTGGATCGGCCGTTTACAATGTATGAAATTGAAAAATTGCCAGCAAAGCACATGGCCCGTACAAACCCGGATCTTCGTGTGGTGCGTTCGGATTATATCGAAATTGATATGCCCCCACTTACTAGGGTCATCAATCGAAACGATGTAATATTCCGTGGTGAAGAACCTAAAATTTTATCCGATGTGTCGGGAAGCTTGTCGCCAATAAGTAAACCCTGATGCAAAGAACACACCGCCCATTGGGCGGTGTGTTCTGTTTTATAAAATGATAATTCCCCTTGCCTTACAAAATGGACATGAAGTATCTGGTATAGGGTTTTATGATCCTATACTTGGTAATGGAGTAAAATTAATGTCATCTGGAGGGTTGGGAAACGTAGTTTATAGTGGATGGCGTGGTCATGGTGGATTGGGCGGGTTGGTTAGTGGATGTTTTTCCCAAAGAATCATTGCAGCAATCCGAAGACGCAGAGGCGTTTTCTATAGTCAAAAAAGATAGTTTGTTTACAAGTGGTTGAATCTGTAGTATAATTTTCCCGTAACGAGCAATAGCTCATAACAAGAAAGAAAGCGAGGAAGTGTCATGGCTCGAAAGATTAACCTTATGGTGATTGATCCGCAGCGAAGTTTCTGTGCGGTGATCGATCCACTGAAGCAGCAGGAAGTTCACGACGGTGAATTGTGTGTCTCGGGTGCTTGGGACGACATGGTTCGTGTGGCCGCTATGGTGCAGCGGCTTGGTCGTAAAATTGACGATATCCACGTCACGATGGATTCGCACCACTATCTCCACATTGCCCACCCGATTTGGTTTCGGGATACTAAGGGCAATCAGCCTGCACCCTTCACCAGCATGCGTGAAGAGAAGGGTGTCATTGTCGGTGCCCAGTACGACGCTGCGGGTAACCTGCACGATGTTGGCGAATACACTACGATCAAGCCCAGCTTGCTCAAGTGGACGCTCGACTATCTCAAGTCGTTGGCAACGAACAAACGATATGCTCATATGATTTGGCCTCCGCATTGCCTCATCGGCACGAAGGGCCACGCTATCATTGAGCCGCTGTTTGATGCCTTTCTTGAATGGGAAAAGGAAAATGTTGGTTATGTTAATTATGTGACCAAAGGTTCCAATTACCGAGTGGAACACTTCTCGGCTGTCCAGGCCGAAGTGCCCGATCCGACCGATGCTGTCAACACCGGTCTCAACACAGATTTTATCGGTGCAGTTATGGAAGCTGATGAAATTCTGTTGTGCGGTGAAGCGTCTTCACATTGTCTTAGTAATACGGTAACCGATATGGCAAATTCATTCAAAGATGATAGTTTCATCAAGAAATGTATTTTGCTTACCGATGGCACTTCTGCGGTCACCGGATTGAAGTTCCTTGAAGAGGCGTTTGTCAAAGAAATGACTGCCCGTGGAATGCAAATTTCCACCACGGTTGATTATCTTTCGTAATGAAAATAAAGAAAGTGAGGAATTGAATCATGCCTAAGGTGGGCGATAGTGGTGATATCCAGTTGGTTCAGCGTAAGGCTGGCCACTTTGGATTTAGTGCCGTGAAAATGGACGATTTGGGTGCGTCCGAATACACCCTAGTAGTTGTGGTTGAAGATCACAGCGGTAGCGTTGTTGATTTCCGGGCAGACATGGAAAATGCCTTAAAGGAAATCGTGAAAGCGTGTGCGTACAGCGACCGGGCCGACAATTTGTTGCTGCGGGTTGTTCGCTTCGATGACTTCAGTGAAGAAGTTCACGGATTCAAATTGTTGAGTCAATGCAATGTGGACGATTACAACGGCGTTTTGACGCCGGGTAATATGACCGCATTGTACGATGCGGCAACTGACGGTGTTGAAAGTGCTGGCAACTTCGGTAAGGAATTGCAGGAGCAGGATTTCAATGTCAATGCCATCGTGTTTGTGGTTACTGATGGCTGTGACAACCGCAGCAAGACGACTCCGAAGCAGGTGAAGGAAGCCTTGCAAAAAGCCGTGAAGAGCGAATGTTTGGAGTCGTTGGTGTCGATCTTGATCGGCGTCAATATCACCGAACCTTCGGTTGCGGCCGAACTGCAAAAGTTCAATACCGAAGCTGGTTTCACCCAGTATGTTGAACTGGCTGACGCCAATAAGAAGACGTTGGCAAAGCTGGCCCAGTTCGTCAGCAAGAGTATCAGTTCGCAAAGCCAAGCTCTTGGCACAGGAGGCCCTTCGCAGAGTATCACGTTCTAAAGGGATGCGGGAGTGTTTATAAAACTGTCTCTCCCGTTTACTCGCAAGAGACCCGAACCCACCCGGCCTTTGGCCGGGTGGGTTTTTAGTTTACATCATTCTTGTTCTGTACTATAATCTCTGTAAAGGAGAAACAAATGATAGAACTAATTACTCAAGGCGTTGACGACAACGACCTATACAAATTCTCGACACAAAAGGCCATTCTTGCACACAAGCAAAAGGTGCCGGTTGCGTTTGAATTCAAGGATCGTAGACCGCAAGGCCAATACACACCCAAATTCAAAGCGGCTTTGGACGATCAGATAAAGGGTATGTCTGAATTGCGAACGGCTAAGGAAACAATTGGTTTTCTTTCTGCCAAATGTCCCTGGTTGGGCGATGATTATCTAGCATATCTTCGTAACTTCCGTTTTAATCCAGATCAGGTAGAAACAAAACTAACCGATGGTAATTTAGGCATTCGTATTGAAGGCCCTCACGAAGAGGCAACGATGTGGGAAGTGCCGCTGATGTATACCATCAGCGAATTGTACTTCAAAATGATCGATACTAACTGGTCCCGTCTTGGTCAGGAAGGTCGTATTCAAAGTAAGGCCATTCAATTAGATGGTCTGCACTATTCTGATTTTGGTACTCGTCGCCGCCGTGATTTTTGGACTCAGGATCGGGTGGTGGAAATTATGCATATGTTCCCAACATTTGTAGGAACAAGCAATGTTCTCCTGGCACGAAAATATGGTATTAAAGCAATTGGCACATATCCGCACGAACTTGTGCAGAGAATGAGCGTCTTGGAGAGTTTGTATCACGCAAATCGCTACACAATGCAGTTTTGGCAAAAGACATTTGGTGCCAGATTGGGAATTGCATTGACCGATACATTCGGCACTCAGGCTTTTTTGCGTGATTTTGACGATACTCTCGCCCGATTATTCGATGGCGTTCGTCAGGATTCCGGCGACCCTATTTTGTTTGGACATGATATTATTGCCCATTACAACAAATTGGGCATTGACCCACTTACTAAGACTATCGTTTTCAGTGATAGTCTCAATCCGGTACTGGCCAGGACTATCTTTGAAGAATTCAAAGGCAAAATCCGAACGGCATTTGGAATTGGAACAAACTTCACGAATGATTACGACGGCAGTCCCGCATTGAACATGGTCATTAAATTAATCATGTGTGATGGTATTCATGTTGTGAAATTGAGCGATTCATTTAGCAAGGCAATTGGCGATCCAGATGCCCTGCGAGTAGCCCTTTACACGCATTTGAATGTTCCGTTAGACAGTAAAATTCTTGATGGAGTGAAATAATGAAAGTCGTACTTGCACAAACAAATCCTACCCCTGGTGATTTCGAGGGGAATTACGATCAAATCCTGACCGCTCTTGGTGTGGGCGTGAGCAAGGGCACAACTCTTGTGATATTGCCCGAATTGAGCATCTGCGGTTATTTGCACCGGGATATGGTGTACAACGAACTGTTCGTTGACAAAAATTTGGAATACCTGCGAAAGGTTGTGGCTGCTACAGCGAGTGAGGCCAATCGTGGCCTTTACGTTGTGGTTGGTTATATTGACCGTAATTTGAAGGGGACTGGCAAGCCATTCCGTAATATGCTGGCAGTTATTCATCGGGGTGGGGTTGTTGCGACCTATCAAAAGCAATTGCTTCCATTTTACGATGTATTCGATGAATCAAGATACTGTGAAGCGGGCACCGATCTGACGGTTCTCAAAATCGACGGCGTGAAATGGGGTTTCTGTATTTGTGAAGATGTTTGGAATGATAAGGGACAGGACGATTACAATTATTTTCTAAATCCCCTTCAGCGATATCGAGATATTGGTATCACCAACATCATTTCGATCAACAGCAGTCCGTATGTCCAAGGCAAGCCTGCGGCCAGAATTAAAATGGCGCAAGAAATTACTGAGGACGGTGGAACACTGATTTATGTAAATCAGATCGGAGGCATGGATGATTTGGTTTTCGATGGTCATAGTTTTGTGGCCATAAATGGTAGTTTGCATTTCGTTTGTAATGGCTTTTCAGTTGTGAATCAAGTCGTTGATATCGATTCTCAAAAATCATATGGACTGCAAATAGTCGAGCAGGGAGACGTAACCAATATTCACAATATGCTTGTTCTTGGTTTACGGGATTATATTCAGAAAAGCGGATTCAAAGAAGTGGTTGTTGCTAGCAGCGGCGGTATTGACAGTGCCTTGGTAATCGCTTTGGCTTGTGAAGCTATTGGTGCTGAAAACGTCCACGCCATTCGTATGCCCAGCAAAAATAATAGTTCGGCATCTTCTGATGATGCTTTGCAGTTACACAAAAATCTTGGCTGCCATGATTACGTTGCTCCGATTTCTTACGAGAGTCTGTTAGAGGAAACGAACGTTGCCTATAAAAGCAAAGTTCTCAGCACTAAAAAATATAATGCTGTGGCCGACGAAAACATTCAAGCCCGCTTGCGTGCAATCAAATTAATGCACTTCTCTAATGCATTTGGAGCATTGGCTTTAACGACAGGGAATAAAAGTGAAAATGCAACTGGTTATTGCACTTTGGGTGGGGATATGATGGGTGGGTTTGCTCCCATTCAAGATGTGTATAAGATGCAAATTTTTGATCTGTGTCGTTGGTATAACATTCATGCTTATGAAATTTTCAAAGAATTCAAAGATGATTGTTTGATCCCCGAACACATTTTAACCAAACCGCCTTCCGCCGAATTGGCTCCCAATCAGACCGATGAGGCAAGTTTATTGCCATACGATGTGCTTGATCCAATTATTTTTGCCTATGTAGAAAGTTACATTTCCAATTTTGAAGAATTTAATAAATGGGCACTTCGTCAACCCACCAAGATTTTGAATCCCGTACATGCGTTTTGCGTTTCAGATAATGCAAAAGCCAAATATGATCGCATCATTCGTTTGATTGACTTGAATGAATTCAAGCGTCGTCAGGCTGCCCCTGGCATCAAGATCAGTCGAGTGGCCTTTGGCACGGGTCGTCGGATGCCGATTGTCAAGAAAACTCAATTTTACCAAGAGTAGTTTGTAAATTACATCTTCAAAGAAAAGGAATGAAAAATGACCACAGTTGACGAAAATGTTCAGCAAATTGATCCATCCCAATTGCAGTTTGTGACTGCAAAAAAGGTCAAGCCTCTTCAGGCCAAACCCATGCAATGTTTGCTTAATGATCAACGAGTAATGACTCACTTCCTTCTAAACACGTTGGAAGGAACTCAAATGCTTAAAGCAAATTCAATGGTTTGTGTGGGGGTTTGTGGCGATGTGTGGCAACAAGATAGAGACAAATTGCACAAAGCGTATATTCCCACTGAAGTTGACGAAGATGGATGGGTGACTTTTATTCCCAAGCCAGAAGCCGAACGGGATGCCTGTCAAATTTTGGAGGGATCTTCTTTTACCATTAAAGCTCAATGGGGAACCAGACAAGCCGATGGTTCTTTTATTCAAACTGGCAATGATGGGGATTATGTTCTTCGCAGTCAAGAAGATCCTACAGATATTTGGATTGTTGCTAAAAAAGTATTCGAAACCACTTATAATATTTGTGAAACAGAGCCAAAGCTATGAACACTGATATTTTTTTCACACAAGGCTCAACGCATAAAGTATGTCAAGATTATGCGATTAGCAATCGGCGTGACAAAGACGGTCTTATTACTGGTCGGGCATTCGCTATCGTGTGTGATGGATGTTCTGGTGCTGAAGATTCTGATTTTGGGGCACGTGTTCTAGCCAGAGCAGCATTGAGACATCAAGATCGGTTCTTATCCCATGATCAGCGATTGAATCGTATTCTGACCACCGCTGACATGTATCGTCAATCTTTAGCATTGCCGGTACAAAGTTTATGCAGCACTTTACTTATGGCTGTTGAAACTGGTGATAGCATTGAAGTGACCGTGGTGGGAGATGGTGTTGTTTTTGCTCGAAAACGAGACGGCACTGGAATAATCTATGAATATCGCTATCCATCAGGCGCACCGTATTATTTACGATATGCCCTAAGTTCTTCTGATGAAGCGGAGTATGGTGAAATTTTTGGATGGAAGCGGCAGGAGTGGGTGCATGAATTCTTAAATGGCAAGATTGAATTTGTCAAAATGAATTCAAACGACACTACTCCCAACTATGAAGAATCGGCTTTATCAATTATGCCGGTCACTCGCACTTTCAAAACTAGCGAATATGATCTTGTAGCTATTATGTCGGATGGCACTTCAGCTTTTGAACGATTTCAAGAAACCGCCACTGGACGAGAGCCGCACTTGATTTCTTTAGCTGATGTATTGAGAGAAGTGACGGCGTTCAAAAACTACAATGGAGAATTTGTCCAACGTCGTTGTCAAAAGGCATTTGAAAAGTTTCGCAAGGATGGCTGGCAAAACACTGACGATTTCTCCATCGGTGCAATTTATATCGGGAAGTTAGAGGCTTAATTATGCCCAAGGTATTCATTCAAGGATTTGGCGAAGTAGATCTTGACCAACGTAGCTTTTTGGCTGCGGGTGGCGAGGGCAAGATATATGCCAAAGGCAATGTGGCGTATAAGGTTTACGATGACCCCAAGAAGATGATGCCAATGGCCAAAATGAAAGAATTGGCCGTTTTGGATCACCCACATATTATTCGCCCGGAATTATTGATTCTTGATAAAAAGAATATCCCAATCGGATACACGATGAAGTTAGTTAAGGACACCCATGCCCTTTGCCAACTATTCACCAAAGCATTTCGTCAGCGCAATAGTATTACCCCTGACCAAATGATTAAATTGGTTAGGACGTTCCAAGAAATGATTGCATTTGTTCATTCCAAACATATTCTAGTAGTGGATTTGAATGAAATGAATTTTTTGGCCGACAATACTTTCAAAGATCTGTATGCTATTGATGTGAATAGTTACCAAACGCCACATTATCCGGCTACGGTAATTATGGATAGCATCCGTGATCGTCACTGCAACAGTAAATTCAATGAAGGTACTGATTGGTTTTCTTGGGGAATCGTGTCCTTTCAAATGCTTATTGGCATTCATCCTTACAAGGGTAAGCATCCAAAATTTGAGCATTTGGCTCCTGATGATAGGCTAAATGCAAGGATGGAAAGCAACATATCAGTATTTGATCCTGACACTAGCGTACCGCATGTTTGTCAGTCATTCGATGTAATTCCACCTGCGTTAAAACAGTGGTATCAAGCAGTGTTTACACAGGGACACCGTGTTCCTCCTCCGCAAGATTACGAGGTCATGGGACCGATCATTACCAAGATCAAAGCAATTGCAGGAAGCAATTTGTTTGAGATCGAAGAATTGGGTGAATATATGGGAGCTATTCTTAATTGTCAAAATTCAGGTGGCATGCGAGTGGTTCATACAGATCAAGCCCTTTATGTAAATAAGCAACGATTCCTGTCAAAGCGTAATGATTTCAAGCTTGGGTTTACCCCTAAGATGAATAGGGCAATTGCAGCTTATCAAGAAGGTAGTAACGTCCATATTATCGACATCGTTCGACAGATTGAACATACGTTGCCTATTACATCTGAAGGATTGATGAGTAGTGGTGGGCGAATTTACATTCGCAATGGAACAGATATTTTGGAATTGGCATTTGCTGAAATGGGTGATAATTTCATTCCTTCACTCAGGCCGGTAGGTAAAGTGCTGGATGTATTGGACGCTACAAAGGTTTTTGACGGTGTTATTTTTCAATGTATGATGGGACGTTGGATTGCATCCATTTTCCCTGTAAGTGGCGAATGTCACCAAATCAATCTTGCCGAATTGGACGACTATCGTATCATCGATGCTAAGTACGAGAACAACGTCCTTATGGTTGTTGGAGAAAAGGCTGGTAAATATGACCGATTCGTAATTCGATTTGGAAGTGGTTACACTGGCCACGATATGCGTAAGGTGGAGAATATCACTTACACCGGCCTCAACTTTACCGTAGCCGATCATGGGGTGTGCAGTTGCATTAATGAAGAAGAAAAGATGGAAGTCTTTTCAAACAAGAAGGATTCTGCTACAGTGAAAGTTATTGATGATCCGGTCGTGGATAGTGATATGACGCTCTTCCACGATGGTAGCAGCATTCTTTTTAGCAAGGGCAGTAAGCTCTATAGAATTTCGATGAAGAAGAAGCCGTAATGGAATCGAAACTTAGACATTTTTTCATCTGCAATAATTGCCGGGCCTATTGCCAAGATAATCCACAGTGCATGGATGAAATGGATCACGGTCTATATCCACGCAAGCAAGTGATTGATTGTTTGGGTGAGTGGTGTGATGAACCATGTGACCTTCGTCAAGAACCCGGTAATTTGAAAACAGAACAACTAGTGACCCTGGTGAAATATCTTAGCACCGAACTTAACAAATTGATGATAAATGAACCCATTGCAAGATAAAGTAAAGCAAGTCTTCACAGAAGCGTTTGGTCGCACACCACTCAAGCAGCGATTAGATGATATCTTGGGCGAGGCCATAGAATTAAGCCGGGCCACGGACATTCTCAATCTCCGAGAGGAAATGGGAGATGCATTGGCTTCACTTATTGCAGGAGCCGAAGAGTGTGGTTGGAATTATACTGAATTGGTACAAGCCACTTTAGATAAAATCGAAAAGAGAAAACGACAATATAAATCATTAGGTCGCAAAATCAAAGTGGCCACATTGGGCGGTGCATTCGACCCCATTACACTCGGACACATCGAAGTCGCCCGCTACGTATTGAATACAAGCAAAACCTTTGACGAAGTATGGCTGCTTCCATGTTATGGGCACATGTTCGGCAAGGAAATGGCATCGTCAGAACAACGAGTGGCTATGTGTAAATTAGCCATTCATGATCCACGTATTAAAGTTTGTGAGTACGAAATCACAAACCAACTCAGTGGTGAAACGTATCAAACTGTTAAGTTGCTGCTAGAAGAAGATTTTGCTAAAAATCAATATGACTTTTCATGGATTATTGGCATGGATAATGCCAACATATTTGACACGTGGGTAAACTACGAGTTACTCGAACGAATGATTCGTTTTGTAGTGGTGCCACGGGTCGGATACGAAATGGACCCAAAAGTCAATTGGTATTTCAAACAGCCGCATATCTTTTTGGCAAATGCAGATCGACCAATTCAAGAGGTATCATCCACCGAAGTGCGGTCTTGCCTGGAGCACAACTGGAAAATGTATGACGGTAGCGGCACATGGGCACACGGTAATCCGCTTCATAAGATGTTGGACCCGGCTGTTTACAAATACATTATTGAGAATCAACTGTATCATCCTTAATGCCAAGCATTTGCTTATATCGAGGAAGCTGCTTGCGGAATAAAGGATGTAAATTCATTGCGTCCAATTCTTCCCAAGGAACCCATTTGTATTCAGTGTGTTCATCATTTAGTCTGCAATCAAATGGGCGATCAACTCGATATAAATAGATAACCCATCGACCATCCCGTTCTTCTGATTTGCCTACACGTGTGCCAAACGGCTTCATGCCGATTTCTTCTTCACATTCACGTTGGGCCGTATGGAACGATCCTTCGCCTGCTTTGGCGTGACCGGCAGGAAGTCCCCACGTACCTGGATTTTTCGTACTTGCACTACGATGAAGCAACAAAACTTCTTTGTCAGTTGTAAAAAGAACACCCGCACCTATGTCCGTTTTATCGTTTCCAAACAATGCATCAGATGGAGAGGGTTTATTAGCAGGAGGATGATGCGTAGGTTTTTCACTATCGGCATCTCGCATATCGGCTGAACCGATGGCATTGAGGTCTCCATCTTCTCGCAATTTGAGCCAATTGTGAAAGCTTTTCATCTCTTTGGACCTCTTCTCAAAGGCACCTTTTTCAATTTTTCAATATGACGATCTGGTTTATCTTTGAGATCATGCATCATATTACGAAGATGTCTAGAGATGTCAGCGGCAGAGTCTCCATCGCATTTCTTGCGAGACTGAATAGAAACTGTTTGTGTATCTTTATTGTAGAATCCTTTAGCAATTACAAACGTACCACCTTCATGATCTGGTAAAAAGTATACCATACCGGCCCATTCTCCGTCATCCCAATTTCTGCTAGAAACGATGATCCTAACGGGCTTTTGCTCATATACATGCTTTACGTGATAGCCATTTTGTTTCATGGCCGCAGAAACATAGCCTAATGCAATTTTTGCAAAAGCAGATGCTACTTCTTTCATGTCGGATCTAAAGTTGACCTCAACGCTATAGCGAGTAGCGGTTGTAGCTTCATTTACCGCTTTAGGCAACCAGTCTCTAAGTCTGGTTGTTTCTGTAATACGTCGTAATTGGACCCAATCATTAAATTTCATTTTTGTTCCACTGTTTCTGTGAATTGTTTAGCATCCTTAATGCCATTGACGATCAGTTCAACATTATGCTCATTGATTTCATGCCCGTGGGAAGCGAGCCATAAAATGGCTCGCTTCCATTGATCTTGTTTTACTTCGATATACTCTTTGAATGTTTGTCGCATTCTACACCCTTCTTCTTTAGCCACTGCTCGAATTCTGCTTTATCATATTTAGCATGCTTCTGACTGTTTTCAGATTTAGTAAGTGGCTGAAGGTTGTCCAGGGAATTGATCAAGCGTATATCGTAAATTTTGTATTTCAAGAAAGCAGAGATTGGGAAAATGTGATCTATGTGCCATTGCTCATGTTTTACCTTTTCCCAATTCGGATGTTTGATCAGATGCTCTTTTAATTCCTGATGTCCATATCCAAGCAAATCCTTGGTATGCTTTCGCTTTATTTTACCTATAGCCTTTAAGGTTTTATGAAGCATTCCGAGGCATCTGTCTCTCAGTGTATCATTGAGGTTTTTAAGAGCACGATCAGCAATCCATCGAGGATTGTTGGGACCAGTCATTTTATCTAAACCACATTGCATACATCGCATTCCCTTTTTGAAGTTATTTACCGTAATTTTTGATGTACAACCACATGAACATTTATATTCAACAGGAGTGATATTATTGATATAAGTGGTAGAAAGTAGCTTGCATCCATTATCGGCAAAAATTTCTTTTACTTCATCGAGACTATATTTTTTATTTCGTTTATTGCTACAATATCCGCACCTACGACCACGTTTGAAATAGAACCAAAGAGTGCTGCCGTGATGTCCGCATTTACATACGTATTGCAGTGGCGTATTGCCATCTACGTATTCAGACAAGAGATCGCATCCTTCTTGTACTAAATACTCTTTAATTGCAGAATGTTTTAGAAACTTTGATTGTCTATCGAGTGTGGCTTTTATGTTACCGCACTTTCTACATCTGGTATTTCGTCGCTTAAAATCAGATAAACTGACATGGGAAATATCACCGCACACACACTTGAACTTCATGGGTGTTGATGAATTTTTATAATGTGTCTCTAATAACTCGCAATTGTTGTCCGCAAAAAGTTGTTTGGCTAATTCTAAATTATATCTTTGATACATGTTTTATCTCCATGTTTATATAGTATGGAAAGTAAAACTATTTGTCAAGTTAGATTATGCCATCGTGATTGCTAATAAATCGCCAAATTTTGTCAAAAGCTCAGTTTTCCAAACATCTCGCTCCGCTTTTGCCTCGGCCAATAGAGTATCACCATCTAGTTGAACCCCCCCGTTAGGGCCAGGTGGGTTTTTAATCCTACTGCGAATCCTACCAAGAATCTCTTTGGCATATGTTAATGCTCCTTCTTGCATAGCCTCTGTAACTTCGTTCCAATCTTTCATACGTTGAATGTAATGTACAATAACTTTTTGTACACGGTAAGGCACTGGATAAAGTTTGATGTTTCTAAAGTCATTAACCCATTCCCAGCCGCCTATATTAGAAGATATTCTTGAATACATTTGTTCGTATTGTTTGTACAAAACCCACTCTCCCATACGCCCCCAAATGGGTTGAATTGGGTCAATCATGCCACCCTGAATAGATGCATAAGCACCACCAGGATAAAAGTATTCAACTGGAATTGCACCGCCTAAATCCGAAGCCTGGAAAGCGAATTCTGGAGATTGTTTATAGAACACATTACGGACGTATCCTATATCGGGTGGCATTTCATAAACGCTTTTTCCGGGCGACGTGAGAAACGTGTAATAATTGAAATATTCACGTGGAGCATAGTCTTCTACTATTTTGAGTGCCTGATTAACGCAGAATGTGATATTTTGTTCGTCCAACTCTAACTTAATAACAGGAGCACCGAGCATATGAAGAATATACTCTCTAATTTGACCCACTACTTTTTCTCGATTTGGACGTGGACTCATTTGATTTTTATTCAAAGGGTCTACATGCCCCAAATCGCTGCAAGACGCTGGGCATTGCATAGCCGCCATAGAATCTTTGGACGGTCGGCCAATAACCATTGTATTATTCCCGCAAGACATATAGAACTCCTGTAATAAATTCGACCTAACAATATATATTAGGGGAGAAGAACAAACCGAGAGGGAAATAAAGATGTTGCAATTTAATGAAATCAATCCATCAAATCCATATGGCGGAACAAATCCAATGAATGATCCATCTAGGCAATTTGGTGCAAAACCCACAACTCCACCCGCAACGCCTGCTGAACCGGTGCCTGATACTAAGTTGGCTGCATCTTCTATGTCTCCAGAATTAGAAAAAGAAGTAGATGCGGCAATAGACGGTTTGGGTCAACAATTAGGACAAGTGATGAGTGCCACAGGACCGGGCAACAGTGCCATGAAAAACCTTCCTTGGTTTGGTGGAGGAGCTAGAGGATTTTTAAGAAAATTATGGTATGGCAATAGTCCAGAGAATCCAGATTGGTCAAATTGGGCTCAGAAACAAGGAGATCAAACAGGTGCCGCAGAAGTTTATAAAAAGAAAGGATTAACATTAAAAGAATACACGGCAATAGACGAACAATTAGAAGTGCGTCTACAAGAAATGATAAGTGAAGCAACTGGCATAAATCCCAAGGTAGATCAAATTCTTCAACAGTTCAAACAAAATATAAAAGCTATTATTTTGAAACATATGACTGGTGGTGCTGCTAGTGGGACCAAGACAGAACCAGAAGCAAGTGGCGAAGCGGTTCCGGCCGACACAAACAGTGAAACTCCACCAGAGAGGACATCATGAATTTTATAGAATTTGCCAGTCAAAGAGAACAGCAGGTATCAAAAGTAGAATCGGTTTTGATATTCATGCATCACATGGGATTGAATCCTGATTATATGCCCGTAAAGCAATTAGCGGATTATCTTGAAGCTGAAGATCGAGTGCCTGCTGGCATTGAACCCATACGATTTGCGGCTATGGTAAAAAGCAGGGCGGGAGAGGGGTTTAACCCAGAGCAAGATATACGACGTAATTGGAATGTCAAACAAATGGAAAATTACGCAATATGAAATTTTCAGAATGGCTAAAAATTAAAACAGAAATGGTGGGCACGGGTGTAGTGTATGACCCCAATGTGAAACATCGAGATTTCAATGTTTGGGGTGCGCCCGGTGGCGTAGGAGGGGTTACCATACAAGGCGATCCCATCAAGTCACATCCTCATCCTCATAAAAAAAGGAAGAAAAAATGAGCAATTGGATGGAGATGCTTGCAAATCCACAAGGCCAAATTGTTAGAAATTTTTTGTTAGATTTGCTTAAAAATCGATATGACAAACATCAAGAAATTACAGAACGAATTTCTAAAACATTAGTCACAAAAGGGGATATTGATAAATTTGGCAAGTTCGTTATAGAACTCTATGAAGCTGGATATATTAAAGCCATTAGTGATCACCGAGATGCATTGCAGCAAATGGGTGTAAAAGTACAAATTAAACCCCAAGAGCCTGCCGTAAAAGCCGAAAGTATTTTCGGCAATCAATCTATGTAAAATCTGGAGTGATATCCGACAAAACACAATAAATCAATATGCCTGGAGCTTTTTCTTTAATTGTTTGCACTTTCCACCACCGATAATCTCCACAACTCTCATTGGCATGAATGTACTTAGAAGGAAACACGATAGATCCCCGAGATACTTCATTTACAGTCGTCCAGAACGTCATATCTAAATCGTTTTTCTCCAGTATGACTCCTTCAAAACTAAATCTTTCACCAAATACGATTTTGTTATAAGCATCCCCATATAATTCGTCTTGCACACGTTTGACGACAGTTGGCATACACCAAAACATGATCATTTTATTGCGAACCGCATCAGGTATTTGTATTTTCTTTGGAGGCTCTTGAACTACAATTGGAGGAGGTTCTGGTGGCAAATCTTCTATGATTACTGGGACCGAGGGCGATGGTTTCACTTCTACGATTTGCACTTCTGTATTCTGCGTAGTTTTCGCTTCCTCTAAGACATTGGCCCAATCCCAATTATGCAAAACATATCCTTCTCGTTCCAATTCCCATAATTCCTGTTCTGTAGAGAGTGGATTTGGCTTGTTCAACTGATATACTGTACCGTCTGCATTACGCAATGTCATGCCTTTATATACGCTCCAAAACCCCTGTTTACAAGTAGTGGTTTTCGTGTTACAATAATACGACCAAGTTCAGATGTCATTTCGGAAAGGAGACTCTTGTGAGAAAATTGTTAGCAACCGTTCTGGCGTTGTGTCTATTTGCCTATTCTGTCACCACAGAGGGCAAAAGCGGAAGTTCGAGTAGTAGCAGCAGCAAACCCAGCACTGGCAGTAGTTTTAGCAAACCCAGTAGTCCTTCTGTGCGGCCCAATACTGGCACCACTCCCTCATCCAGACCCAATAGTGATGCTCACACTACCCCATCAACTAGACCAAATACAGATACAAAACCAAATATCCACGAAGACGTTCACACCACCCCATCAACTAGACCAGGAACGGGGGCAAACACTACTCCAACTGGACCGCCCAAGGGAGTATTCCATTCAAATGCTGATGCGGCTGCCGTAAATGCAAAAGCACGGTCGGAAAGCAAGATAGTTTTTGAAAATAGTAAACCACCAGCTTCTACGTATAAAGCTCCTAGCGGAAAAGACATTCATGTTGATCCAAAAGCTCCTTCGGTAGATCACGTTCGTAACACGATGACTCCTGAAAAGTATCAACAGCGAACAGTACGTGTAGAGCATCATTATCATAATTATTATGGCCCTCGATATGATTATTATCGCTCGCAGCCTTACATTTATGTGGGTGGTGGATACTCTCCTTTATTTTGGTATGCCATGCTTGATTGGGATATCAATCGTCGTGCCATGTGGATGTATCATAATCAATCCGTCATGGATCAACAGCTTTATCAACAGCAACTCTCACAAAACGCCGATTTAAGAGCAAGGGTGGCAGCACTAGAATCTCAAGGGATGCGACGTGATCCACGCTATATTGATCCTGAATTCAAAGAAAATCCCGATCTGATGTACGACGATGGACATATTGCTGCTGTTGTTCATCCTTCGCAGCAACACGAACAATCACCAGATGTTGCAGAACATCACAGTGCATGGCCTATCGTTCTTTGGACATTATTGGGCATAGCAATTGTAGCCATCGCTGTAAAGTTGATTTTATTCACCGATTGGGATCGTATTCGCAACCGCTAATTTTCAAAAAATCACTATAAGAAAGGAACTGACATGTCTACACTGTGGGAAAAATTAACCAAAAAGAAAGACCCGCCTCCAACGCCTGCTGAGTTGCAAATTTACAATCCTCTCAAGAAGAAGATTAATGACCTTATGCATTTGAACATGGTGGAAAATGGCATTGATCTAGCTGCTATTTCGTTCACCATTCGCAAGATACGAGAGGTGATTCGACAAATTGATGGTCAGGCATTTAAGTTTGCTGACTACGTGATTATTGGCCGTACTCTGGATGGTAAGGAAATCCGTAAAACGATTCGTCTTATTCCGGCCGAAAACCCGGATGGCGAAATGACGCATAGCGTCCTTTTGTTTAATCGTTTGGATGGATTTCAATATAACAAGGGATTCCATGACGGTCTTGCTTACGAAAGTAATGGTGGCGAATTCAAAGAAGGGGATAAAGCTTATTATCGACCCACCCCTGATGGTTCTAGCGAACCGATCAAACTTCCGTGGGAAGCGGAAACCGTAATGGTACAAGACCTTGACAATAATGGCAAGGTAGAAGACAATGAAGTCAAACGTGGGTCGCTCACATACTGGGACTTTGGAAACCAATTCAAAGACGAGGGTGGCAGTGATTATGTTGAGTGGTATATCGTAGAGATGGACGAAAACGGCTACTTTGAAATTTGGGTTGGCTGTGAAACTGATCCGTCTCGAATTTCGGATGATTGACAATGAGCGAAAAAACGTTTTACATTGACAATGTAAGTAATATGCCCAGTTGGCCTATTGGGTTACTGGGCTATTTGCTTGCGTGCCCTAAATGTGGTAAAAAAATTATTGTAGAAACGACTCTCAACGGTTCAAACCACAATATGAGCATGTCAGCAATTTGTGCAGACTGTTGGGAGTTAAACGAAAGTTTCAAACAGAAATTCCCTGATAAATCGCAGGAAATTGAAATACAAGTTGCCGCATTCAAAAAAGGAGAACAAGATGTTCATTAGATTTCTATTTTTATTTGGATTAGCAGTTGCCTGTTTTGCAGTTATGGCTATCATTCGCAAACGGCAACAAATCAAGAACAACCCTTATGAGCGGTTACAGACCGCCATTAATGATGAGACTGAAAAAATGCATGCCGCTGCGCAGGCATTAAGATCTAGTGAAAATTTTATTCGTCAACTTCGACGTGAAGTGGAAGTGCGAAAAATAGACATTAGCACGCTTAATGCACAAGTGCATAAACTTGCTGCCGAGGATAAGGATGAACAGGCCAGAATTTACATTACTACATTAGGTCACAAAGAAAAAGAACTGGAGATCGCTGACGAGAAGTATCAAAAATCTATGAAGCGGCACCAAGCCAGTGTAGAAATTGTAGAAGCTTATCGTACATCGATCAAAAATCTTAAACAAGAAGCTAGTGAACTCCAATTGCGTGTAAGTTTGGCAGCAGCCGAACGTGACGCCTCTGCTTTGCGAGCCAATGTCGAAACACACATCGACACATCTGGTTACGAAAAAGCTAAAGAAGAATTGGAAGAACGGATTCGTCGTTTGACTGCGGAGGCCGAAATTGATGATAAATTAGTGGCCAAACCAGAAAATGAATTTTTGAATGCTGTGCGAGATGAGGACGTAGAAACAAGACTGCAACAAATTAAATCGCAAGTAAAACAAACCTAACTAGGAGAAAAACATGTTGTTAACAGTAGCCGTTATTGTAGTAGCTTGCATTAGTCTATTAGTGTTATTTGTCTTTACAATACCCGTAGCGCAAGAAGACAAACCAACACAGAAAAAGTTCAAATGGATTCGTGCTAAGAATACAAATGGTCTAAATGGGCCAGTATTCAAAATTGATGCCGAAACTGGCAGCAAGGTATTAGTGCAAACATCACCGAAACTAGACGACATCTTATTCGTGCCTTCTCCATACGGCATATTAGAACTGCCAATATTTGCCATTGGTGAAGACTTTGTTTTCTTGCAAAACGAGGATTTCCAAGTTGAACTTTACTTTGATCCTACATATTTCTCCGATAGCATGGCCAAATCTTTTGGAAACACCATGCAGCTAGGAGCATGGCGTGTACGAAACATTAAACCATTAAAAGATCAACAACCAATAGCTAATTGGCGAGCGCAATCGCATGATTGGGTTTGCAATGAAACGGTATTCGGAATTATGGATACCGATAGCATGTTGGATTATTATATTCTATGGTACTACTTGTTCGATGGATTCCAACAACCCTACACATACTATAATGCTTTGGACGAATCTTCTATTCCTCCTGATCTCAACCTAGCAGATTGGACACCTGTAATTGGGGATGATCCAGTTTCATTACAAGAAGATCAAAACATATCACAGGATGTGTATGAAACCGATTCTAATGTAGATGCACGTGCTTCTACAGAATCAACCCCTGCATCGGTTGCCTCGTATGAATCGGAGTCTACTTACGATCTAGGATCAAATTCCGATCCAATTGCGGAGGCTCCTGACTTGACGCCAGACGTATCCGTGCCGGAACCTGAGTCGAATTATGAACCAGCGTCCACTCCTGATTTGGCACCGGCCTATGAATCAGAATCTAGTTATGACGCTCCTAGCTCTGATCCATCTCCCAGCTACGATTCAAGTCCGAGCTATGACAGTGGATCGAGCTATGACAGTGGATCGAGTTCTGACAGTGGATCGAGTTCTGACAGTGGATCGAGTTCTGACAGTGGATCGAGTTCTGACAGTGGATCGAGCTACGACAGTGGTTCTAGCTCAGATTCCGGTTCTAGTTACGACAGTGGCTCTAGTTCTGATAGTGGATCAAGCTACGATTCAGGATCGGGTTCTTCTGAAAGTTAATAAAATGGAAAAGCCTCAATCGAAGACTAAACAATATTATGACTATCACGAATGTCGTAATTACCTACAAGAAAAGTATGGCTATGATGAACGAGACTTCGGTAATCAAGCCACAAAGGGCGGTAGAGAAGCTCAAACTTTGGATTTCTGGTATTGGGTGATTGAACATGATGATATTCATAATGGATGTTTCGTCATATTCAGTAAAGAGATTTTAGAAGATGAAGATACAGATTGGACTGAAATAGACGACAAATTTGGAAATTGGCAAAAAGAAATTTACGGGGGCGGCGTAAAGCCCCTACATTCCAAAGGAATGTTTGCTCTGTGAGTAAGGAAGTGAGACATAGCCGAACGACCGCATGAACAGGGCAAACCTCTTTAGGGTAGTGGGATGTAAGCCGCATAATTAAAACAATTTTGGAATTAGTGATAATTTTTACCACGGTAATACTATGTAAGAGTGATGGACAGAATAACTCAACAAAAACTCACTAGAGAAAAGCGAAAATCACAAATTTGTAAAGTGTATGAAGCCAAGATTGATTGTTCACATTTATCCAAATTTGTCAAGAGTCATTTCAATGGTTTATTTCGTGAAGCAAAGTGGTTCTATAATTACTGCCTTTCTCACGATAATGTTGATAATGTTGACACAAAAGTAAAGCAAGTTCCCGTTAAAGTAAACGATGAATATGAAGACCGCAAATTGTCCATTCTTTCATCTCAAGCAAAACAAGGAATTAAAACAAGATTATTCACCAATTTATCTTCA
>Ga0118677_10000092_pt1 | contig 172636 bp, 144 predicted proteins | sample AliMusrvi5mmetaG_FD_86154 | JGI IMG/M metagenome (GOLD analysis project Ga0118677, IMG submission 86154) | reverse complement strand
GATCAAACCCGCCAAGGGCGATTGTTATTTTAATGTGGAGTCTGCCCGCGGCAGCTTTGGGGTGCGTGTGGTGAGCGATGGTTCGGAGAACGCGTACCGGCTCAAGTTGCGTTCACCCTGTTTCTCGAACATGAGCCTTTTCCGCGAGTGTTCGGAAGGGATGCTGCTGCCGGATGCGCTGGCGCTGTTGGGAAGTTTGGATTTGGTGATTCCGGATATTGACCGTTAAGGATGGGAGTTTGGTAGTGATATCGAGCGACATGATCATGGAATTGGTGAGGCTGGTCCTTTATGTGATCGGCTTCCTTACCTTTGCGGCACTCAATGCGGCGTACCTGTCGCTCATGGAGCGGAAGATTCCGTCCTGGTTTCAGCTTCGTCCGGGCCCGGTTGAAGTGGGCCCCTGGGGGTTGTTGCAGCCGGTGGCCGATGGCATCAAGCTTTTGAGCAAACAGATCCTGACCCCGCAGGGAGCCGATCTTATCCTGTTCAAGTTGGCGCCGGTGATGGTGGTGGTGCCCGGGATCCTTTGCCTGGTGACCATCCCTTTCAGCAACATGATTGTGGCCCGGAACTTCAATCTGGGACTCTTGATGGTCTTTTCCTTTGGCGCCTTCGGGGTGTTTGCGGTTTTGCTGGCCGGTTGGGCTTCCAACAACAAGTATTCAAGTATTGCGGCGGCCCGGGTGGTGGCCCAGAACATTGCCTATGAAGTGCCCATGTTGTTGGTGGTGATCTCCCTGGTCTTTGTTACCCGCACGTTCAATCTGCATACGATTGTCGATCAGCAGATGGGTGGATTCTGGCACTGGAATGTGTTGAATCTGAAGGCGAGCCTCATGATGCCGGTGGCCTTCCTGATCTATTTTATCTGTATGCTGGCGGAAACGAACCGGGCGCCCTTTGATATGGTTGAGGCGGAGAGCGAATTGATCGCTGGTGCCTTCACGGAATATTCCGGCATGGGCTTCGGCCTGTTTTTCATTGCCGAGTATGTAAACATCATTATCGGTTGCTGTGTGGGTACAATCCTGTTCCTGGGCGGCTGGGATTGTCCCTTCGGTCTGTTCCCCGGTCTGCACTGGTTCCTGATCAAAATGTATGCCCTCTGTTTCTCCGTCATCTGGGTGCGCTGGTCATTCCCCCGTACCCAGTTCTACGGGCTTTTGAATCTGTCGTGGAAGATCCTGATTCCATTCGCGCTGGCGAATCTGGTGCTGACGGCCTTTATGCTTAAACTGTTCCATCATGCTTAAACCGATGATTACTTATTTCAAAGAGATAGTGAACGGGGTTTACACCCTGTTTGTGGGGATGAAAATCACGATCACCCACATGCTCCGACGGGATGTGACGGTGCGGTATCCACGGCAGAGTCTGAAAATGACGCCGCGTTATCGGGGGCACATTGATCTCAAGTGTGATGAGGCTGGTAAGCCCAAATGTGTGGTGTGTATGGCCTGCCAGCGGGCGTGCCCGTCAGGCTGCATCAAACTGGATGGGGCCAAGGCGGAAGGGGCGCCCCGGAAATCACTGACCTCCTATACCCTTGATTTCACGACATGCAGCCTGTGCGGACTCTGTGTGGAGAGTTGCAGCTTTGATGCGATTAAATTTTCGAAGGAATACAATCTGGCCTCCATGAAGAAAGACGATTACAAGATGGATTTGTTAAAACGCGTGTTGGAGAAAACATGACGATCGACTTGACTCCTGCAACGCTCAATACGCTGGCGGCTTCCCTGCTTTTCGCGGGGGTGGTAGCGGTGACGTTGGTCGGTGCCGTGATCGCGGCGGCCTCGAAGCGGCTGGTATATTGTGTGAGCGGGCTTGCGCTTTCCTTTGTGGGGTTGGCGGGCCTGTATGTCTTTTTGAACAGCCCTTTTCTGGCCCTGATGCAGGTGCTGATTTACATCGGCGCCGTCTGTGTCGTCATCATGTTCGCGCTCATGTTGGCCAGTCCCAAAGACGAGCCTTTGGGGCTGCCGCGGAATGTCATGGTCGGGGTGTCGAGTCTTCTGGTGGCGGGAATGCTGGCGGTGGGACTGATCCTGGTGGTGGCCCGGACGCACTGGATGCCCAAGGCCGTCCTGATCAATGCCGGTACGGTAGAGGATCTGGGGCGGGCGTTGTTGACGCGCTTCGGCTTTGCCTTTGAACTGATCTCGGTGGTGTTGCTGCTGGCCATACTCGGGGCGCTGGTGGTGGCACGAACGGGGCGGAGGTCTCAATCATGAATCTCAGTAACCTGATGTTGCACGCGCATGGAAGTCTGTCTGCCTACCTGGCTGTGGGGGCGTTGTTGTTTGCCATCGGATTTTTCGGCTTCTTCCGGCACCGGACGCTGGTGGGGATGCTGGTCTCAGGTGAACTGATCCTGGCCGGTGCTTCGCTCAATTTCATGGCCTTTGCCCATTTCCGCGCGGCGGACCCGGTAGTCGGGCAGGTGTTCACCTTGTTCATCATGGGGATTGCGGCGGCTGAGGCGGCCATTGTGCTGAGTATTATGATTGCCGTGTATCGCAATTATCACTCCATTGATGCACGCGATTTGAAGGAGATGGAAGGATGACGATGGCCGTTCCCTTGGAAACTCCCCGTCTGCTCTGGGCGATTCTTGCGCCTTTAATCGGATCCCTGGCGGTGATGCTGACCGGTAAGCGCCCGAATGTGCGTGAAACCTGTTCCTTTATCACCGCCAGCATTTTGTTTGGTATCGTGGTCTCGTTGGTCCCTGCGGTTTTGGCGGGGGAAAAGCTCGTCTATCACCTCTTCAGTCTCCTGCCGGGGGTGAGTGTGACGCTGCGGGCGGATGCCTTCTCCATGGTGTTTGCGCTGGTGGCGTCGTCCTTGTGGATGGTGACCGTGATTTACTCGATGGGTTACATGCGGGGTTCCCATGAACATGCCCAGACCCGGTTCAACGCCTGTTTTGCGCTGGCCCTTTTTGGCGCCATCGGCTGTGCCTTTGCGGATAATCTTTTCACCCTTTACCTGTTCTATGAAATTGTCAGCATCAGCACCTATCCGCTGGTCGCGCATCACCAGGACCAGGAAGGCTATGAAGGCGCCCGCAAGTATTTGACCTATTTGACGGCCACGGCCAAGGGATTGGTGTTGCCGGCGATGATCATGACCTATGTCCTGTGCGGCACGCTGGACTTCTCCACCAACATCTCGACCGGGATCTTTCCCTCGGATGCCAGCCGGTGGCTGGTCACGATTACCTATATCTGTTTGATCCTGGGTTTTGCCAAGAACGGGATCATGCCATTTCACAGCTGGTTGCCCGGTGCCATGGTGGCCCCCACGCCGGTCAGCGCCTTGCTGCACGCGGTTGCCGTCGTTAAGGTCGGTGTGTTCTCGACCACGCGGGTGATGTTGTTCCTGTTCGGGGTAGTCAAGATGCACGACTTCAATCTGGGCATCCCCACGGCCTATTTTGTGTCCTTCACCATTCTGGCGGCGTCATTGATTGCCTTGAGTAAAGACAATCTGAAGGCGCGGCTGGCGTACTCCACCGTGAGCCAGTTGTCGTATGTGATTTTGGGCGTGGCGCTGTTGACGCCGATGGGAATTGAAGGCGGTATTGTTCACATCGTGAACCATGCCTTCGCCAAGATCACCCTGTTCTTCTGTGCGGGCGCCATCTATGTGGCTTCGCATAAGAAAAATATTTCCGACATGAAGGGGTTGGGACGCGTGATGCCGTTCACCTTTGCGGCCTTCGGGGTGGCGGCCTTGAGCATGATCGGGGTGCCGCCGGTGGGTGGGTTTATCAGTAAGTGGTTCCTGCTGGTGGGCGCCATGGATGCCGCCCAGATCGGGATTGTAGCGGTGTTGTTGACCAGTACGCTGCTGAATATCGGGTATTTTGCACCGGTGGTGTACTCTGCGTTTTTCGGCAAGCCGGCCGATCCTCACGCCTATGATGGGCTGGGGGAAGCCCCGCTGACGATGCTCGTGCCGTTGTTGATTACGGCCGCGCTTTCGGTGGCTGTTGGTATCTATCCTGATTTCTTCCTCAATCTCATCAAAGGAGTGTTCGTATGAAGATTATCGCCCTGATTGATTTTCTGCGAAACCACCTGAAAGCCGTCATCATCGTGTGCTGTGTGATGCTGGCTCTGCTGGTGGTGGGGGACTGGCTGTTTGTGGACAAGGAACATGCCCATACGAAAGCCGAGCATATTCCCGGCTTCTGGTCTGCATTTGGCTTTATTGCCTGTTTGCTGATTATTTTTGTATCCAAGTGGTTTGGTCACCTGGGCATTATGAAACGGGAAGATTATTATGGTGAATAATTTTTGGCTACATCCCGCGCTGATCCTGATTGTAGGCGCCATTCTGATGCCGCTGATGCGTGGACGGGCACGTTCCGTCTGGCTGTTGCTTGTGCCTGCTTTTGTTTTTGCCCAGGTCGTCAGGATGGGTTTTGGGCTGGGGCCGGAAGGCGCGCTTTATGGGTCTGTAAAGTTTCTCAACCTGACTTTGACATTTGGTCGAGTTGACAAATTGGCCCAGGTGTTCGGCTACATCATGTCATTGATGTGCCTGTTCGGCAGTTTGTATGCCTTGCATGTCAAGGAGTCGGCGCAACATTCTGCCGCCTGGGTTTATGTGGCCGGTTCACTGGGCGTGATCTATGCCGGTGATTTCATGACGCTCTTCCTGTTCTGGGAGATGATGGCGTTTTCATCAGTCTTTTTGATCTGGCTGCGTCGTCGCCCTCAGTCGTTAGGTGCGGGTTTCCGGTATTTGCTGGTGCATGTCGCGGGAGGGTTGGCGCTGTTGGCGGGTATTCTTCTGCGCTACCACGCCACGGGCGGGGATCTCACGTTTACCCAGTTGGATGTGCATAATCCGGATCTTTCGACCTATTTGATCATGATCGGGTTCATTCTGAATGCCGCGGTGCCGCCGCTGCATGCCTGGCTGCCGGATGCCTATGGCGAGGCGACGGTCACCGGTTCGGTGTTCATGTGTGCGTTCACGACGAAGACGGCGGTCTATGCTCTGTGCCGCGGATTTGCCGGGATGGAGATTCTGGTGGGATTGGGCGTGTGTATGGCCCTCTACGGTGTGGTTTACGCGGTGCTCGAAAATGATGCCCGCAGGTTACTGGCTTATCACATTATCAGCCAGGTCGGCTATATGGTGGCCGGTGTGGGGATTGGGACCCAGATGGCGATCAATGGCGCCTGTGCCCATGCGTTTGCTCATATTCTTTACAAGGGACTTCTTTTCATGGGCACGGGCTCGGTGTTGCACATGACCGGCAAGAGCAAATTCTCTGAACTGGGTGGACTTTATAAGAAGATGCCCTGGGCGTTTGTCTTTACCCTGATCGGCGGCCTGTCGATTTCGGCCTTCCCGCTGTTCAGCGGATTCGTCAGCAAGTCCATGATTGTGGCGGCGGGGTTTGAAGACAAAAAGATGATCGCTGCCTTTCTTCTGATGCTGGCCTCGGCGGGAACATTCCTGCATACGGGGCTCAAGGTGCCGTACTTTATCTGGTTCGGGAAGAACAACTGTAGCAAGGAAACCTGGGAGATCGCCAAGGATCCGCCCTGGAACATGTGCGCGGCCATGGCCTTGATGTCGTTTATGTGTATTTTCATCGGATGCTACACGCCGTACCTTTACGACAAGTTGCCGTTCCCCGTTGAGTATAACCCTTATACCGCCTACCACGTTTCTGAAACGCTTCAGATCCTGTTATTCACGGCGCTCGGCTTTTTCCTGTTTGTCAAAAAATTGACGCCCGAAGCGACGATCAGTCTGGATATGGACTGGTTCTACCGGATAGGTGGACGCGGCGTGGCGTGGGTGTCCCGTGTGCCGGCCCAGGCGGTGGATGAGTGGGTGAGCGAGTTCTACCGGTTCTGCGGGTTGGCGTGGACGATGTCCCTGGCGCGGGTGTCCTCGTGGTTTGACGGGCGTGTGATTGATGGTGTGGTGGATGGGGTGGCGATCTCGGTGCGTTGGGTGGGGGACCGGGTCCGCCACATGCAGACAAGAAATCTTCAGTTCAATATCTTCAGCGCGGTCATAGTGGTCGTGGTGATGCTGTTGACATATGCGTTGACAGCGATGACGTTGAGGTAAGCTATGGGTTGCTTTTATATAGACGGGGCCTGGCCGATTTTATCGTTCCTGATTTTCCTGCCTTTGGCAGGGGTGATGGTATTGCCGCTTCTCAAGGGGGATGGGCCTGCCAAAATCTGGACGTTGGGGGTGACGCTGGTGACGGCGGTGTTGTCGTTGCCGCTGTTTTTCTCCTTTGACAGCACCACGGCCAACTACCAGTTCTGTGAGAAGGTGGTGTGGATTCCCTCGCTGAATATCCACTATGCGCTGGGCATTGATGGCATCAGCCTGCTGCTGGTGTTGTTAACCACGCTCCTGATGCCCTTGTGTATTCTCTGTTCCTGGCGCGCTATCGGTACCCGCGTCAAGGAGTTCATGGCCTGTATCCTGATCATGGAGACGGCCATGCTTGGCGTTTTTGCAGCGCTGGATTTTGTCCTTTTCTACATCTTCTGGGAAGCGATGTTGATCCCGATGTTCCTGTTGATCGGGATCTGGGGCGGACCGAGGAAGATTTATGCTTCGGTCAAGTTCTTCCTGTACACCCTGGCGGGCTCGGTCTTGATGCCTGTGGCGGTGATCGCGCTCTATCTGCACAGTCAGCCGCACACATTTTCAATCCCGGAGCTGATGAGTCAGCCGTATTCGTTCTCGCTGCAATGCTGGGTCTTTCTGGCGTTCTTTGTGGCCTTCGCGGTAAAGGTTCCGATGTTTCCGTTTCATACATGGTTGCCGGCGGCGCATGTGGAGGCCCCGACGGCCGGTAGCGTTCTGCTGGCGAGCGTATTGCTGAAGATGGGCGCTTACGGTTTCCTGCGGTTCTGTCTGCCCATGACGCCACTGGGGGTTGAGGCGTTTGCCCCTTATGTCCTGGCGCTCTCGGTGGCGGGTATTATTTACGGTGGATTTACGGCGCTGGCCCAGAGCGACATGAAGAAACTGGTGGCCTACTCGAGCGTGGCGCATATGGGCTTTGTTACCCTGGGGATTTTTGTTCTGAACACCAATGGCGTTGAAGGGGCGATCCTTCAGATGATCAATCACGGGATCACCACAGGCGCCTTGTTCCTCTGTGTGGGGATGATCTATGAGCGGACCCATAGTCGGGAACTGGCCCTGGCTACCGGGATCGGCAAAGTGATGCCGGTATATGTGACGGCGCTGGCGATTTTCGGGCTTTCCTCGCTGGCTTTCCCGGGCACGAACAGTTTCGTGGGCGAATTTCTGGTGTTGATCGGGGGCTTTGCGCATTCCATGAAACTCGGGTGGGCGGTGGTTCCAGGCGTGATTCTGAGTGCGGCGTATATGTTGCGTATGTTGCAGCGGGTCATCTGGGGTGGCACCGCCAATCCGGATACCTCATACCTGAAGGATTTAAATTGGCGGGAAATGGTTACGCTGGCGCCGTTGGTGGCGTTTGTGTTGTGGATCGGTCTGGCGCCCGCTCCATTCTTGAAGGTGCTGCATGTCAGTGTCCAGCACCTGCTCACACAAGTCCAGTTGGGCTTGAATATTTAATTTTCGGAAGGAATGCACGAAACGATGAATCCAATTTTGTTTATGCCTGAACTGGTGCTCATCTTCGGGAGCTTGGTGGCGTTTGGGGTCTGTCTGGGCGAGGGGAAGACCCGGTTGGCGGCAATGACGGCTTTGACAACCGCCTTGCTGACCTTGGGGAGCAGTGTGGCGTCCCTTTGTTCGGCGGGGGATCTGTTTTGCCAGGCGTACCGGGTGGACCTTTTTTCGCAACTTTTCAAGGTGTTCATTGCACTCGGCTTGGTGGCGGTGGTTCTGTTTGGCAGCAAGCTGAAGGACATCCGGGCCGAGATCAGGCCGGAATACTTCCTGTTTCTGCTGTTAGGTTCGCTGGGTTTGATTCTTCTGGTCAGTAGCGTGGAGTTGATTTCCCTGTTCATTGCTTTGGAACTTTCCTCCTATGCGTTATACCTGTTGGTGCCCCTGCGCCGGGAACAGCCCGGGTTGCGTTTGCAGATGGAGTCGGCGGCCAAGTATGTGATGTTCGGCATTGTGGCCACCGGTTTTCTGTTGTTCGGGATGAGTTATCTGTATGGGATGACGGGGTCCACCTATTTCAGCCAGATCGGGCCGGCCTTGATTCAGCATTGGAATGAGCCGGCGGCGTTGGTGGGAATGATCCTGATCCTTGCGGGGCTTTTCTTCAAGTTGGCGGCATTCCCGATGCATTTGTGGGCGCCGGATGTTTACCAGGGGGCTTCCAATGAGACGACGGCCTTCATTGCCGGGGTACCCAAAGTCGCGGTGGTGGCGGTCTTGATCCGTTTCCTGATGTGTGCCCAGCCCGTGCATGGGACGCTAACCACGGCCATTACACTGGCCGCGATAGGCTCCATGTTTTTTGGAAACCTGGCGGCGCTGGTGCAGAAAGATCTCAAGCGGATGTTGGGGTACTCGAGTATCGCCCATGCCGGTTATGTGATGCTGGGGCTAGTGACGTTGCAGAAGAGCGGTTATGCGGTATCGATGTTTTATATCTTCGGTTTTGTCGTCATGAGTCTGGCGGCCTTCCTGGTGATATGCCAGATGTCGAAAGACGGGGAGAACGTCACCCTCGATGACCTGTCCGGCTTACACCAGCGCAACCCGCTGGCGGCTTTTATTCTGGCGTCCAGCATGTTTGCCCTCGCCGGTATCCCGCCCTTTGCCGGCTTTATGGGCAAGTGGCTGCTTTTAAATGAGGCTCTTCGCAGCGGGTTTATCACGTTGGTGGTGATTGCCGCCGTGAATACAGCCATTGGGATTTACTACTATTTAACGGTTGCCCGCGTGGTCTATTTTACTGACCCCGGTCAACGTCCCGCCTTTAAATTTGAGCGTGGGGTCGCGGCCTTGGGCGTGGTTCTGATCGTGCTCGTGACGCTGCTCGGTATTGTTCCCGCCAAGCTGTTGAACGCGGCGATTCTGGCTGTGCAATTCTAAATTTAACCGATGGACTCTCGCTGCGGGTCAAAAGTCACATTCGGTAGAAACCATAACAAGCAATTCATCTTGATGTGTATACCGCCATCGTATACATTATTGACATGACAGAGCTGATAACCGTACCGGATTTCGAGGGATTCGATTGGACCGGTGGCAATGCCGAAAAGAATTGGGATGGGCACCACGTTTCTCCGTTGGAAGCCGAGCAGGTGTTTTTCAATTCTCCACTGCTTACAGGGGCGGATGACGCGCATTCCCAGCACGAGAAACGTTTCTTTGCCTTGGGGCAGACGGATGAAGGTCGCGAACTGTTTATCGCGTTCACGATCCGTGGCGGAAAATTGTGTGTTGTGTCATCTCGGGATATGAGCCGAAGGGAAAGAAAGGTTTACAGATCATGAAGAAACAGTTTCCAACATTCAAGAATGAGGATGCCGAAAGGGCGTTTTGGGCGAACCATGATTCCACGGATTATGTTGATTGGTCCAAGGCGAAGCGGGCAGTTTTCCCGAATCTAAAGCCCTCCACCAAGACTATCTCATTGCGTTTGCCTGAATCTATAATCGCTGCGCTTAAAGTTCTGGCCAACAAGCGTGACGTGCCCTACCAATCTCTGCTCAAGGTATTCTTGGCCGAAAAAGTTGAGGCTGAGTTGCGACAGGGTCATGCAAAGACTGCATGAGCGATTTACTTCACGGAACCCGGTCAACGGCCAGCCTTTCAATATTACATGAGCGTGGCACGGTTCGCTGGAAAAAACGAAAGCGCTTTCGTTTTTTCGGGGTTGGATCCGTCCGTGATGATGCTGCATTGCCTACGGCACGTCGATTTGGTCTACTTCCGGCTTGGATATCTTGGACATGCATAGAAAGATAGTATTTCGTCGTACTCCATCAGATCAAGGAACACTACCTATGGTTCAAATTGCGTCGCCTAAGAAAGACCTCGATATGTCCACCCTCTGGGGTGGAACGGCATCCTCTGCTGACACGCACCCCCGCGCCGCCTGGTTCCGCGCCAGCAAGTACGCCATGTTCATCCACTGGGGACTGTACAGCGAGGCGGGTGGGGTATGGAACGGTACCCCCTGGCATGGTATCGCCGAGTGGCTGATGCGCCGGGCAAAGATCCCAGTTAAGCAATACGAAACACTGGCGGCACGCTTCAACCCCACCGGCTTCAACGCTGATGAATGGGCCAGGCTCGCCAAGGCGGCGGGCATGCGCTATCTGGTTCTCACCAGCAAGCATCACGAAGGGTTCGCCATGTTCAAATCGAAGGCCAGCCCATTCAACATCGTGGATGCCACTCCCTTCAAGCGCGATCCCATCGCCGAGCTTGCGGTCGCCTGCAAAAAACATGGGTTGGGCCTGGGCTTCTATTACTCGCAGTTCCTGGACTGGCACGAGCCGGATGCCGCCGGCAATGACTGGGAGTTCAGCGGGGAGCAGGTGCCGGACAAGGATTTCAACCGTTACCTCCACGGCAAGGCCATTCCGCAGATTACCGAGCTCCTCACCAACTACGGTGAAATTGCCCTCATCTGGTTCGATACCCCGGGCTCCATTACCCGGCAGGCCTGTGAGGAGCTTCAGGCGCTCATCCGCCGGTTGCAACCGAGGTGCCTCATCAACAGCCGGATCGGTAACGGCCTGGGTGATTACTCAAGCCTTGGAGACCAGGAGGTTCCGGTCACCGGTCCGAATGGGTTGTGGGAAACCTGTGATACCCACAACGACACCTGGGCCTACTCGGTCAATGACCACCATTGGAAGAGCCCGGCCGAGCTGCTCTCGCGCCTGGTCCGGGTGGTCAGTCTTGGTGGGACCTACCTGCTAAACGTCGGGCCCACCGGCAAGGGGATCATACCCGGGGCTTCCGCCGAGATACTCCGCCGTGCGGGCGTCTGGCTCAAACGCAACGGCGAGTCGGTCTACGATACCACCCGCTCGCCCATCCCCGCTCAGGCCTGGGGGGTAACCACGGTCAAGCCGGGCAAACTCTTCCTGCATATCCTGAACTGGCCCACCGGGGGTATCCTCTTTGTTCCCGGCATCAAGGGACCTGTCAAGAAGGCGAGTGTTCTTTCAACCGGTAAACGGCTTGCTGTTTCCCGGAAACAGGGAATGATCGCGGTCACCATTCCCGGGCAGGCGCCAGAGAAGCCACACACCGTGATCGTTCTGGATATGCCTGCCGGCATCAAGGGCGCAGCCAGCGCCTTCTCGGTCTATGCAGACCTGCCGAATCATCTCCAAGCCCCGTTTGCAAAACTGACGGATTGCGTCCTTGCGAAGAAAAGCTGGATGGAAAAGTTTGGCGACTGGCACCATGCTCAGGCCGTTCACAACATCGTTACCGGCAGCGTCATCGAGTGGCATTTCAATTCCCTGGGCAAGGGCCTTTTTAACCTGAACCTCGAATACGATTGCCTCCCCGAGGGTGATGCCTCCGAGCTCGAGTTGACGCTGGGCGAAACCAGCTGGCGTTTCCCGGTATTCTGCACCGGTAACATGCATGCCAACCGCCCGCGTTACCGCACGGAATGCCTGGGGGTGGTGGACATTGCAAAGGCCGGTCCTGCAGTGTTAAAGCTCAAGGCTTTGGATATCAAGGGCGTCGCGGCACTTTCCATTGCCAAGGTAGTCCTCGATCCGGTGGTAAAAACTGGGGACAGATAGTCCCTTCATTAACGTTAACCTACAGGTGATTGGAGAAAACTATGAATACAAGCAAGCAAGCCTACGACATCGCCGCTTATATCTGGCCCGCCTACACCGGTGACGAACCACGGACCCGGATGTTCTGGCCGGAGGGCAACGGTGAATGGGAGACCGTCCGCAAGGCTACCGCCAAGTATCCCGGGCACAGTTGGCCGCGCCGGCCGCTCTGGGGCTATTGCAACGAGGCCGATCCCTACGTGATGGAGATGCAGATCGATGCCGCCGCCGACCACGGGGTCAACGTCTTCATCTACGACTGGTATTGGTACGATGGCCGCCCGTTCCTTGAGCAGTGCCTCAACAACGGCTACCTCAAGGCCCGCAACAACGAGCGGGTGAAGTTCTATCTGATGTGGGCCGACCATGACGTTACCCATCTCTGGGACAAACGCATCTCGGGTATCGAGGGGAACATCATCTGGCGGGCGGCGGTGGACCGGCCTGAGTTCGAGATGATCGCCCGGCGGCTGATTGAGAAGTACTTCAAGCATCCTTCCTACTACACCATTGATGGAAAACCGGTTTTTCTGATCTATGACCTCAACAAGTTGGTCAGTGGTCTGGGCGGCGTGGCGCAGACCGCCGATGCATTCGCATGGTGGCAGGAACAGGCGATCAAGGCGGGACTCAAGGGCCTCCACTTCCAACTCGCGAGCTGGGGCGTCAACGCGCTCAACCTGAGTGGCGTCGACGCGGAGGCGGCCACCACACCCAACGAGACCGCCAAGCGGATCGGCTTCGCGAGCCAGACGCATTACCAGATGGTCCACTTCACCCACATCGACCGGGACTACTCCGAGATCATCCCGGATATGGTGAAGGAGTGGGCGTTGATGGATGAGCACTACGATATTCCGTATTTTCCGCACGTCTCACTGGGCTGGGACAACAACCCGCGCCTCATCGAGTTCAGGGCCGGGGTTGTGAAGAACAACACGCCGGAGAATGTGCGCAAGGCCCTCGAAGCGGCCAAGGCCTATGTGGACAGTCATCCGAAGCAGGCGCCCCTGATCACCATCAACAGTTGGAACGAGTGGACCGAGGCGAGCTACCTTCAGCCCGACGACCTCTACGGTTACGGCTATCTCGAAGCGGTAAAGCGCGTTTTCAAAACGGCTCCTTAAGCGGCGCTCAAACGCACTCAGCTTGTTCCGTTAAGAACATATGAATGGTCTCATCATTGACTGGACATGTCATGAAAACAAACTATCTCGATGAGTTCAAGAATCCCAGCGCAGAATATCGTGGCGCCCCCTTCTGGGCCTGGAATGGCAAACTTGATCCCTCAGAATTGCGCCGCCAAGTCCAAGTTATGAAACAAATGGGCCTTGGCGGTTTCTTCATGCATTCCCGAATTGGTCTTACCACCCCCTACCTCTCTCCAGACTGGTTTGCTTGCATAGATGCCTGCGTGGACGAGGCCCAGAAGCAGGGGCTATCCGCGTGGTTATATGATGAAGACCGATGGCCTTCCGGTGCCGCAGGCGGTCTGGTCACGAAAAACCCAGCCTACCGCTCGCGTAGCCTGATGGCCCGCATCACGGACAAAGCCTCGGACCTCAAATGGTCCAAAGATACCTTCGCTGCTTTCACGGCGCGTATTGAAGGCACATCAGCCAGCCAGGTTCGACAAGTCCCACGGGGAAAGCCTGCCCCGAAACTGGCCGCCGGAGAAAAATTGATCGTATTTGACGTGGAACTGCAGACCTGCTGCAAATGGTATAATGGGTATACCTATCTCGACACCCTCAACCATGAAGCCGTGCAAGCTTTCATTAAGGTTACCCACGAAGCCTACAAAAAACATCACGGTGAAGATTTCGGACGCACCATCCCTGGAATCTTCACAGATGAACCGAACCACGGCACAAAACTCGACACCGACCACAAAACCGGAAATCCCCGAGGCCTGCCCTGGACCGGTTCGCTGCTCAAAACATTTCAAAAACGCTATGGATACAATCTGCTCCCGCATCTGGTTGAATTGGTCTTCGATATAGACGGTAATGGCATGCGACCGGCACGCCTTCACTACCACGATTGCGTGACCCATCTTTACGTTGATGCCTATGGTCGCCAGATCTCCGAGTGGTGTAAAAAGAATAACCTCATATTTACCGGACATCAAATTTATGAAGACACCCTCTCCAGCCAGACCAATATGGTCGGCAGTTGCATCCGGAACTATGAATACATGCAGGCACCGGGAATGGATCTGCTGACCGAGCACTGGCGCGTTTTTAATACGGCGAAGCAGGTTACTTCCGGAGCCCGGCAGTTCGGGGCCAAGTGGCGCCTGACCGAAACCTACGGCTGTACGGGATGGGATTTCCCTTTTGCCGGCCACAAAGCACTGGGTGACTGGCAGGTGGCAATGGGCATCAATCTGCGCTGTCAGCACCTTTCCTGGTACACCATGGAAGGCGAAGCCAAACGCGATTATCCGGCGGGCATTTTCTATCAATCCCCCTGGTGGCAACTCTACCCGAAAGTGGAAGACTACTTCGCCCGCATTCACGCCGTCATGACCCGCGGTGAGGAAGTGCGCGACTTACTGGTGGTTCACCCGGTGGAAAGTATGTGGATGCAGGTTAAGATCGGCTGGCGGAGAAATCCCGAAACCCAAGCACTCGACACCCTGCACACAAAATTGACCGACTCCCTATTGGCACAGCACCTAGACTTCGATTTCGGCGATGAGGAACACCTCGGTCGGCTGGGAAAAGTGGCCCAAAAAAGAGGGAATCCGATTCTCCGCCTCGGCAAGGCAACCTACAAAGCCGTTCTCGTGCCACAACTCAAAACCATGCGCCGGACCACACTCGCGCTTCTTCAGAAATTCAAGGCTGCCGGTGGCACGATAGTGTTTGCGGGTATCCCCGCCGCCTATGTGGACGCCATTGAGTCCCAGGAAGTGGCCGCCTTCGCCGCGACCTGTCCCCAGGTTCCGGCCACCGGTGCAGAAGTGGCCGCCCCCCTTGAAAAGATCTGCCGCCGCATTACGATTACGGATGCCGCCGGGATCGAAATTGGCGCCGCCCTCTATCTGCTGCGCGAAGATCGCGACACCTTCTTCCTATTCGTCTGCAACACCGGTGAAGACTTTTATCATGCAAAAGAGCATTCCATGAACCAACCGATGGTGCGTGACCGCAAATTGGCTTTTGCGGATGTACGCATCCGTGGATTTAATGGATGTGATGGGACTCCCGTTGAATTGAATGCCGAAACTGGCGATATCACCGGAGCCGAATTCAGCCATCATGGAAATGACCTGGAAATACACACCAACCTGCCGGCTTTGGGCAGCCGCCTGTTCCTGATTCCCAAAACCGCTAAGGCCAATATTACTTTTGCAGCAACGCCCATGGTCACAACCCTCCGAACCGACAAACTTGGAGAAGGAGCCTGGAATATCACGCTATCGGAGTGTTCCAATCTGGTACTGGATCGACCGCGCTACAAAATCGGAAAGGGTCAGTGGGAAAATGCCGATGAAATCCTGCGCATTGATCGCGCCGTTCGCAGTTCTCTTGGCATCCCGTACCGTTCTGGCTATATGATCCAACCTTGGGCACAGAAGCATAAGGCCAACCCGATACGAACCACGGTGACGCTCGCCTACACGTTTGATTGTCAGGCCTTACCTACAGGAGACCTCTTTGTCGCCTTGGAACAGCCGAATACGTTCCGTGTATCACTGAATGGCGTACCGGTAAACCATACGGCTGAAACCGGCTGGTGGGTGGACTTATCCCTACGCAAGCTGCCGCTGGATACAGCCCTATTGCGTCTGGGAATAAACGAACTGGTGCTGGAATGCGACTATGCGGAAACCCACCCTGGACTTGAAATCATTTACTTACTGGGGAATTTTGGCACGGCGGTCAATGGCACGGCGGTCGCCATCACAGCCCAACCCACCACGCTCCAACTGGGCGACTGGGTACCGCAGGGATTAGCATTCTACTCGGGCTCCGTCAGTTACCGCCGGACCATCAATCTCAAGGCGGACAAGGGGCAGCGCACGTTCATCCGCATCCCTGAATACCGCGGAATCGCCGCACGCGTACTGGTCAATGGCCAGCAAGCAGGAATCGCCGCCTGGGAACCGAATGAGGTGGAAGTCACCGGCCTTGCAGAAGGTTCGGCAGACGTGCAGATCCAACTTATCGGGCACCGCCGCAATTCGCATGGCCCATTCCATGTGAATGAAAAATGGCCGTATGTGACCGGACCCAATGAGTATATGCGTGGCCCCGACAGTTGGTTTGACGGGTATCAACTTGTACCCTGCGGCCTCATGGCGGAACCGGAATTGATCGTACGTGGTTTGGAGGGGGGCAGGGCATGATGATGCGTATTAATGTCGTAATAAAAAATGGGGACAGACAATCTGAATGGAAATCTGTCCCCAGTTTTTCATATTGAATAGTTAGCTTCAAAAGGGATACGCGTGAAGAAGAACCTGAAAGCGACCGTGGCAAGGCTGAAGACACTTTACTCCAATTTGGCGGTGGCAATTTCCATGTTCACGGGAATGGACGTCACCTATCGGCTCATGGAGCGGGTTCGCCGCTACACAGTATAGGCTGGCGCCAGGCTCATTGCAGGAGCGATCATGTCCACAACACAGAAAGACTCAACTTTTAGCTGTACTTTCGATTCACCCTTTGGCGCGCCGACAAGCGGCGGCCTTATCAATACGGTGACATCAGTGTTTTTCAACGGGCTGATAGGCGCCATGGGGACAAAACAGAGGCAAGCTGAACGCTTCAGATTGTTTCATATTTTTCCCGTGAATGTTTTAACGTGTATTTGCAATATGATCGTCGTACGTGTAGTATTTCCTGCCATTGTTTTGAGCCAATCCCAGCTCTCCAACATGTGAGCGAGGGGTTGTAACTGAGGAGTGAATATAAGTTAGGAGTGATGCTGACATGTCGACCCGTGATTCGATGACGTTTGATATTATTGGTGTGGGATGTGGGGTGGCAACGCTCTCTGCGGTTCTGCGACTGTTGAAACGCGTGAAACGTGAACCGGATGGCTCGATGCAGCCGCCCAGTATCCTGATCATCGACAAGGCGCCATCGGTTGGGGCTCAGAACTTGTCCGGCGCGGTTGTTGATACGTCGTCGTTGGCGGATTTGCTGGAGTACGAGGATTTCGCCAAGTTACCGCAGTATGTCTCGGTCAAGGAGGAATGCTTCAGGTATCTGACGCCGACGGGTTCGATGCGTGTCCCCTGGGTGCCGGAAACCATGCATGCGGAAGGTTATCCGATTGTCTCTTTATCCGCTCTGACCCGACATCTGGCCGGCTTGTGCGAAAAGGCAGGGGCTGAAATATATTTCGGGTTTTCCGCCGTGGAACTGTTGCGGGAAAATGGCCGTATCGTGGGCGTCCGCATGGGGGACAAGGGGCTGGATAAAAATGGGGTGCAGCGTTCAAATTTTGAACAGGGCCCTGACCTGCTGGCATCCATGGTCATTTTGGGTGAAGGGGCGTGTGGATTTCTTACCGAGAAACTGATAGCCGATGAGAAGATGTCGGGCGCCAATCCCCAGACGTATGCCATCGGTATCAAGGAATTGATTGAGACCCCGGAGTGCAAGGGGCGCGCAGGTAAAATTATGCACGTATTTGGATATCCGCTGGATTCCAAGACGTACGGCGGAGGCTTCATTTACTGCCTGAGCGACACCCTGACAGCGATTGGAATGGTGACGGCTTTGGATTACCGGAATCCCACCACCAATCCCCATGACATGTTCCGGTTGCTCAAGCATCATCCGGATGTGCTGCCCTTTATTGCAGGGGGAAAGGTTTTGGAATACGGCGCGAAGGTCCTGCCGGAAGGGGGCCTGAATTCCATCCCGAAACTGGTGGCTAATGGCGCCTTGATTGTGGGCGATGGCGCAGGGTTGTGCAATTCCCTGCGCCTTAAAGGGGTTCATTTGGCGGTCCAATCCGGGATTGCTGCCGGGGACGCTTTATTTGAAGGCTGGAAGCGCAAAGACTTCTCCGTGGATGTGATGAATCAATATCCCGAGAAGTTGAAGGATTCGGCACCCTGGCGTGAATTAGAGAAGATCAAGAATGTCCGTGCCGGCTTTACGTACGGATCTGTGCCGGGGATGGCCGTGATTGGAATGAGCCTTGTGAGTGGTGGATTGCTGCCGCCCGGGCGGATGCCCTTGGAGCGGGATGGGGAGACCATGAAGGACAAGGCCGATGTGAAACCCTGTGTGGTGCCCCCCAAAGTCGCCGCGGAGGAGGCGAATCTCCAGATGGATCGTCTATCGGATTTGTTCCTGTCCAAGACCCATCATGAGGAGAACCAACCCTCTCACTTGAAAATCCCTGATCCTGAAAAGTGCAAGGTTTGTATCCGGAAATATGGGGCGCCCTGCACCCTGTTCTGTCCGGCGCAAGTCTATGTGTTGAAGGATGACAAACAGGGAATCCACATTGATTTCTCCAACTGTCTGCACTGCAAGACCTGCCAGATCAAGGATCCTATGCAGAATATCAAGTGGACGCCGCCCGAGGGTGGGGGTGGTCCTGTGTATTCCAAAATGTAATTGCTCTAAACCCGAACATGAAGGAGAGAATATGGCTGACGATAAAAAAGAACCTTGGATGAACTGGTTGGCCTTGACAACGGTGATCTTGGCGGTGTGTGCCACGATGGCTACATTTAAGGGTGGGGGACATTCCACCAAATCGGTGATGAGTCAGACCAAAGCCTCGGATCAGTGGGCATTTTACCAGGCCAAAAGTATCAAAGGATACATTTACGATTTACAGGCCGATAAATTGCAGCTTGATCTCAAAGCCACTGCGGCCTCCTTGTCCCCCGATCTTCAGAACGAATACAAGGAGCGGATTGCTTCCTACAAAACAAAGGTTCAGACCTACGAGACAGAGAAAACGGAAATCAAGAAGAAGGCTCAGGATTTTGAGGATTTTCGTGATCTCTCCACTAAGCACTCCGCCGCGTTTGGTATGGCCGTGATCTTCCTTCAAATCGCGATCCTGTTATCCTCCATCGCCGCCCTGCTCAAGAAAATGCCCGTGTGGTTGGCCGGCTTGGTGGTAGGCGTAGTTGGCATTGTCCATTTTGCCAACGGCTTCTACTTGTTTTTCTAGAATCGGGATCACTAGTGTCCTGTCGGCCGCAGGATATTTAGACTTCAGTCTCTAGCCTGTGTTGAGAAGATATCAGGCTGCTTTTCTCATGAATGCGAATTCTTGAGGAATAATTTCTCTTTCTGCGAGTCAATAGATCCACAATTGAGTTTGGCACTACTCATGCTTTTGCAATTCCCTTGGGAGGGAATCAGTAGATGGCCACAAACATTATAATGCATGGTGCGCTTGAGCCTGGCCTATTAATGGACCTATTGCAGGTGATGAATCGACGCCGGAATTTGACTGGGTATGTTGAAGTGTCTGATTCCTTGTCAATGGGACGAATTTGGATTCAGGAAGGTGCTATCATTGCGGCGGATTGGAAAGATCGTCAGGGTGAGTTGGCGGTTGAGTCCATGTTGCGCCTTAAACAGGGACATTTCGAGGTGGGGGAGGCGGCCACGTTGCCCGTCAGAACCATTCTCAAAGATACGGTTGCCTTGCTCATGGTTTCAATGCGAGCCATTGGTCGTGACGCCCTGACTCCAGCGGCGTCACCTCGAGTGCCCGGTCCGCAACACGATCAAAAGATATCGGGGCCTGTCCCTGCAATGCAGGCGGGAAAATTGGATGAGCTGCTGCCTGCGCCCGCTCATCCTATTCCAATGGACCTTTCCCGTAAGCGCGGGTTAGTCATACCGGGGCGGTGGATCTGGCGGATCGCTGCTGCCGTGCTTCTGTTAGTGCTTGCAGGGACAGGACTGATGATCGGGGTTAAACTGTGGGTCGCGCGACAAAGTCAGTCAGCGGTCCCGAAAGAAGTTGTCCAGACCCCACCCCCGCTGGAATCAGTTGCTGTCCCGGCACCGGCAAAATCCATTGCGAGTTTGCATGATGGCTGGCCGGATATCATGCTTTCCGCTTTAGCCGCATCCGGTAAAAATCATTGGTGCGCCATTTTGAATGGACAGTTGCTGGGTGTGGGCGAGCAAGTGGATGGAGTGACCGTTCGTTCGATTCGTGCGAATGGCGTGCTCTTGGAATATCAAGGCCAACGCCGTTTCATGTGCGCGGCGAAGAAGTAGAGACTACTCCAACTTGGGATTGAGAAATCCAGTGTTGGGGTCGGTGATTTTTTGGAGGTAAGTCAGGAGCTCGCGGTCATACTCGGCGTCCGCATTCTGGCCCATCTCGCGATAGATCCCCCGCAGGCGGTAGTAGCTTTCCTCCGCTTCCAGTGCGCTGCCAAACCGTTGATCCGGGTCGGGATCAAGAAACCGCTTCAGCAGACGGACGATGCTTTTGCTTTTTTGGACGTGGGGCGGGAGCATGGCTTCCACCTGACCGTGCAGGAACAGTTTGAATTGCAACAACGTTTCGTCGTCCATGTTGTTGCAGTCATCAAGCGATTTACCGCTCAACATTTCCAGGGCGACCATTCCCGCGCTGAACAGGTCGGTTTGTGCGCGGCCGGGTTCCAACCGGTGTGTTTCGGGTGCCATATAAACAGGACTCCCCAGTAGAATACTTATTTTTTCACCGATTTCCACCGCACGTCCGAAATCGACCAGCTTCACGGAGCCCATGCGGTCAATCATGATGTTGGACGGCTTGATATCGGCGTGGAGATAATTGGCCTCATGCAATACGCTGAGCCCCATGAGGATTTTACGCAGAATATAAAGCGCCGCCCCGGGTTGAAGCATGAAATGGGTTTCCTCCGTCCGAAACAGGGTGGTCATGAAATGATCCCACTCCTCATCGGTTGACTGGCCGCGGGCGATGGCGAGGTGCGATCCGCTGAGCAGGTATTGCAGGTCGATGCCGTCGATCACCGACATCTGGAGATAGCCGATGCCATCGGTCTCATCATAGGTGTCGCGGGTGACGAGATTTTCACTGTGAACGGGCTGTAGTTTAGAGACCTGACTGGCAAGGCGCCCCATATCGATCCAGTATTTCTCGGCGGAGGAATAAATCCCCGGGTTATGAATTTTGATGGCATGGCGGGTCAAGCAGCCCCGGCCGCCCTGGCGGGTGGCGAGGAAAACGACCCCTTGCCGTCCTTTGCCGAGTTCTCTGGAAAATTGATAGGGAATGGGTTGAGAGATACACCGGCTTTTAATAATTGATTGGTATTCGCCGATGAGCCGGCGGATGTCCGGATCCACAGGAGGGGAGGGCGGTTGACTCTCCAGTACTGTTTCAATCTCATCGATCAGTGTGGTTTGCGTAGTCATTAAGTTCGAAACCCTATCATAGCGCATTCTGACTGGCAATCATGGCTGTAATGACCTACAGTGCATCTGTTTTGACCTTTCCCGGGACCGGGTAGTTAGTGAGGAATCATCTATGCAGTGGTTGTTGAAAAAAATTATCGGGACGAAAAATCAGCGTGATGTGAAGAAAATGCAGCCGTTGGTGGTTCGCATCAATGAATTAGAGCAGCAATATCAGGCGCTCAGCGACGAGCAACTCAAAGCCAAGACGCTGGAGTTCAAAGAGCGGTTGGCCAAAGGCCAGACGCTGGATGACATCCTGTGCGAGGCTTTTGCCGTGGTCAAGAATGCCTGTCGCCGGTTGTTTGGCACGAAGTTTGATGTCTGTGGTCATGAACTGACATGGGAGATGATCCCCTTTGACACCCAGTTAATGGGTGGGATGGCCCTGCATCAGGGCAAAATTGCCGAAATGGCCACAGGTGAAGGCAAGACGTTGGTGGCGACCCTGCCGCTCTATTTGAATGCGTTGAGTGGCTCCAATGTCCATCTGGTGACGGTCAACGATTATCTTGCCCGGCGCGACTCTCAATGGATGGGGCTCTTACTGCAATACCTGGGGCTTTCGGTTGGCTGTATCCAGAACAATATGAACCCGGAGGAACGCCGGGCTGAATATGCCAAGGACATCACCTATGGGACGAACAGCGAGTTCGGTTTCGATTACCTTCGTGACAATGGCATGGCGTGGCGCGCAGAGGATCAGGTCCAGCGTGGCTATTATTATGCGATCGTCGACGAAATTGACAGTATCCTGATTGATGAGGCGCGTACGCCCTTGATCATTTCCGGCCCTGCTCCGGTTTCTTCACACCAGTATCAGGAGGTGAAGCCCCGTGTGGAGCGACTGGTACGGCGTCAGTCTGAATTGTGCAACCAGTTGATTGTTGAGGCCCGCACGGCCCTTGAGCAGAAGAACGACGAGCTGGCCATGCAGAAGCTCTATAAGGTTCGCCATGGCATGCCCAAGCACAAGCAGTTGACTCATCTGCTTGAGGATCCTGCCGTGCGACGCCTGGTCGAAAAGGTGGAAGGCATGATGCTGACGGATATGTACAAGGAACAGGCCCGGGCGCTCCGGGAGGAGCTGTTCTTTGTCATCGACGAAAAGGGGCATGACGCCACCCTGACGGAAAAAGGGTGCGAGGAAATGAGCCCGTCCGATCCGGATGCGTATGTTCTGCCGGATCTGGTGTCGGTCATGTCGGATATTGACGGGGATGTCAGCCTGAGTGAATCGGAGCGGGCCAAAAAGAAACTGGAGTTCCAGGAGCGGGTGGCCCAGCGCAGTGAGCGTATTCATAACGTGGATCAACTGATCCGGGCCTACTGCCTGTATGAAAAAGATGTGCAGTATGTCGTGCAGGATAACCAGGTCTTGATTGTGGATGAGTACACGGGCCGCATTTTGCCGGGGCGCCGCTGGAGTGATGGCTTGCATCAGGCGGTCGAGGCCAAGGAAGGCGTGAAGATTGAACGTGAAACCCAGACGCTGGCCACGATTACCATCCAGAACTATTTCCGTATGTACAAGAAACTGGCCGGCATGACGGGTACGGCCGAAACGGAAGCGGATGAGTTCCATCAGATCTATAAACTCGATGTGATGGTCATCCCCACCAACCGCCCGGTGCGCCGGGTGGACAAGAATGACGTGGTCTATAAGACCCAGCGCGAAAAGTTCAAGGCGATTATCGATGAAATCACGGAGTGCCACTCCCGCGGGCAACCCGTGTTGGTCGGAACGATTTCGGTGGAAACGTCGGAACTGGTGAGCCGGATGCTGAACCGGGCGAAAATCCCCCACAGTGTTTTGAATGCCAAAAACCATGAGCGTGAGGCCGACATTGTGGCGCGTGCCGGGCAGAAGGGGGCGGTGACCATCGCCACCAATATGGCGGGTCGTGGTACGGATATCAAACTTGGCGAGGGGGTCATATGGGTGCCCCGTGAGGTGATTCTGTCGCAGCGTTCGCTGAGTGATAAAAGCGATGGCAAAACGCTGAAGGATCAGTTGACGGAAAATCCCTGCGGCCTTTATGTGATTGGGTCTGAACGTCACGAGTCGCGGCGTATTGATCGTCAGTTGCGGGGACGTTGCGCCCGGCAGGGGGATCCCGGGATGTCCCGCTTCTACGTGTCGTTGGAAGACGATCTGATGCGGTTGTTCGGTTCCGACCGGATTGCCAGCTTCATGGAGAAATTCGGGATGGAAGAGGGCGAGATGCTCGAACATTCCATGCTGAACCGATCGATCGAGACGGCCCAGCGCCGGGTTGAACAACAGAATTTCTCCATCCGCAAACGGACCCTTGAGTATGACGATGTGATGAACAAGCAGCGGTCGATCATCTATGCGTTCCGCGGGGATATTGTCCGCGGCCTCGAAACCCGGGAGCAGTTGTATGATGTGATCTATGATGTCATCTCCACCCATGTTGAATCCATGCTGGAAGGGGGCAAAGAGGATGCCATCGAGTCTTTCCTGATCTGGGTGCATACCACGTTCCCCATCGCCGTGAAACGGGAGGAGTTGAGCCTGGGCAAGGAAGACCTTGAGAAAGTGGTGAAGTTGATTTTCGAGCGGGTCAAGGGGGCCTACGAGTCCAAGGTTGCTGCTGAAGGTCTGGATCTGATGCAGCGGGTGGAGCGCCAGGTGATGTTGCAGTCCATTGATCTTCATTGGCAGGATTATCTGAGGGGTATTGACGGACTGCGACAGGGCATCGGCATGCGGGCCTATGGTCAGCGTGATCCGCTGATTGAATACAAGCGTGAAGCCTACGATATGTTTGCCAATCTGATGGACGATATCCGTGAAGAAATCTGCGAGAAGATCTTCCGGGCTTCCAGCCAGATGCTGGCCTTTGAGCGTTTTATGCGCGAGATGCCGACGCAGACGATTCATGATGGGGTGGTGGCGCTGGGACAGCCGGATGAGGCGAGCGCCAAAGCGGCGAAACCAACCGTCAGGGGGGGCGATGCGGTTATGCAGGCGGCCATGAAAGCGGCGTCCACCCCGGTGCAGCGGACGACTGCGAAGGTCGGGCGTAATGATGCCTGTCCTTGCGGGAGCGGCAAGAAATACAAGAAGTGCTGCGGGGAAAATACTTGATCCGGTTACTGGGTTGGATTCGTGAGATGTGGCCGTGGATGGCAGCCGCCGTGTCGGGCTTGCTGTTAACTTTTGCGTTTCCTCCGTTTGAGTCTGGCCAAGTGGCCTGGGTTGCCGTGATTCCCCTCTTGTTGGCGCTCTTCGTCCGGGGGGAGGGACCTGCAGGAATTCCCGTACCCCGCGCCTTCAAGTTGGGGTTAACCACCGGGCTGGTTTTCTGGTGTCTTACCTTGAGCTGGTTGTTCCGGTTATTTGAAACCTCCCCCGCGCCCGCTATTTTGATTGTGACCGCCTGGCTTTTGCTGTGTGGTTATTGCGCCCTCTATCTGGGCGTATTCGCCATGTCGGTCGTCTGGCTGATACAGAAAATCGGGGTGGGGAAGCTCTGGCAGAATCTGCTGCTAACGGTTTTGATCCCGGTATTGTGGGTGGGCGGCGAGGTGGTGCGATCTTGCTTATTGACCGGGTTTCCATGGAATCTTCTGGCCATCTCCCAATATCGGAATGTGGTACTGATTCAAGCGGCCCAGTGGGTCGGTGCACCCGGTGTCTCCGGGGTATTGATGCTTGTTAATACCGGCCTGGCTTTTACGATCCTGCGTTATTTGCCGGGGCGCAAAGCCAAACGCTATACGCCGCACCTGGAATTGTTTGTCGCGTTGCTGAGCATGGCGCTGTGTTTCCGGTCGGGGGTATTGCTTGTCCGTGAGTATGCGCCTGCGGGAGGTTCTGTCACGATTGGGGCCATCCAGCCCGCCATTCCGCAAGTGATTAAATGGACGGACGAACAAGTGGATTTGATTCACGCAACCTTCCGCCGCTTGGTGACGCAGGCGGTAAAGGGACCGGATGGCGCCCCTGATCTTGTGATCTGGCCTGAAACCGCGACGCCCTACTGTGTCACGGATGAGCGGGGGACGTCCAAGGATCTTGTGGAGGAACTCAGCCGCCTGGGGAGCCCCCTGCTCGTGGGGTCCATCGATGAAGTCAGTGTCGGATGGAACGTATTTTATTATAACGCGAGTTTTCTGTTTGATACCAATGGCGTCACGGCCCGCCATTACTACAAGCAGCATCTGGTGCCCTTTGGCGAGTATGTGCCCTTGAGTGGCTTGATTCCCTGGCTGGGCACACTGGCTCCGATGGGGTGGAATTGCTCGCCCGGACGGGAGGCGACCTTGTTCACGATGGGTGACTCGAAGAAATGGACCTTTTCCTGTCTGATTTGCTTTGAAGATATCATGGCGGGGTTATCCCGGCGTGCGGTTAAAGGCGGAGCCCGTTTGCTGGTGAATCAGACGAATGATGCCTGGTTTGACCGGTCGGCGGGACCGGAGCAGCATTTGAGCCATTGTGTTTTCCGGTGTGTGGAAAACCGCGTGGCGGCAGTGCGGGTGGCCAATTCGGGGATTTCCTGTATGATTGAGCCCACCGGGTTGATTGTGGAACAAACAGAAAACGGCATTGGACGACCTCCTGAGTCCGCTGTATTGCGCTGGCAGGTTCCGATGCCGGGCGCGGATTTTGAGCTGACGCCATATACCCGGTACGGCGACTGGTTGTTGGGTATTCCCTGCGGAGTTGCCGCCACAGTTTGTTTTGTGTTAGCTTGTATCACCGTGTGGCGTAAGCCGTTATCTGCGTGAAGAGGGAGTATAAACGACGATGAATGAAGATATTCAGGGCCGCATTCTGAAAATGCAGGAGAAAACCGAAGAGATGCGAGGTTATCTTTGACGTCGCCAAGCGAAAAGCCACGTTAAACGAGCTCGAAGCCCAGACCGGGGCACCCGGCTTTTGGGATGACCCGAACAAGGCCAAAGCCCATCTCGGGCGCGTGAATGAGATCAAGGCTGTCTTGGATCCCTTTGGCCGGATCGATAAACTGGTTGAGGAAGCCGGACTGATGGTCGAGTTGTCGGAGGCGGAAGAACCCGGTCCCCTTCGTGATCATGCTTTAGCCGATGCGGCCAAGGATCTTGATCGCGCGGAAGACCTTTTCACGAAATTGGAAACCCAATCCCTTTTGAGTGGTCCCCTTGATCGGAGTAATGCCTTCGTAACCGTCCATGCCGGTGCTGGCGGTACGGAATCCTGTGACTGGGCCAACATGCTGTTCCGGATGTTTCAACGCTTCGCCTCCAAGAAAGGCTTTGATGTGGAAGTGCTCGACATTCAGGCGGGTGATGAGGCCGGGATCAAATATGCCACCTTTGCTGTGCGCGGTCCCTTTGCCTATGGCTTTATGAAGTGTGAGCGGGGGATTCACCGGTTGGTCCGTATCAGCCCCTTTGACTCCAATAAACGCCGCCACACGTCCTTTGCGTCTCTGGATGTGATTGCCGAACTGGATGAGGATATTGAGGTCGAGATTGATGAGAAAGACCTGCGGATTGACACCTTCCGGTCCAGTGGCTCGGGGGGACAGCACGTCAACAAGACGGACTCTGCCATCCGCATCACGCATATGCCGACCGGCTTAGTTGTGTCGTGTCAGGCCGAACGCTCCCAGCATATGAACAAGGCCAAGTCCATGCAGATGTTGAAGGCCAAGATTTATGAGCTTGAGATGGATAAGAAGCGCAAGGAGATGGAGCGTTTTTATGGCCAGAAGGGTGAAATCGCCTGGGGCAGCCAGATCCGGTCCTATGTTTTCCAGCCCTACACCATGGTGAAAGACCATCGCACAGACGCCGAGACCAGCAATGTGGAGGCCGTCATGGATGGTGATTTGGACCGGTTCATCGAGGCTTACCTGAAGAAGGAAAAAGCAGCCGAGAGGAAAGGGTAATCCCATGTCACTACGCAGCATGACGGGCTATGGACGCGGTGAGGCGACCGCCAAGGGCCTTCGTGTCGAGGTGGAACTCAATTCCGTTAATCGCAAGCAGTTGGAAGTCCGGATTTCGTTGCCGCGTTCATGGCAGTCGTTGGAATCCCGTGTGGTGGAGTTGGTCCAGGAGAGCATTTCGCGGGGGCAGGTGTCCGGTTCGGTGATGGTGCATGTCTCGGAGGCCTTGCGCGTGAAAAGTCTCACGGTGAACAGGGCGCTGGCCACGGTCTATGTGAATGAGCTTCGCAAGACGGCCAAGGCCTTGAAGTTGGCCGACGATCTTTCCGCGAGTTTATTGTTGAGTCTGCCTGAAGTGGTGAGCTATTCCGGAGTTGATCAGGATGTTGAGTTCGCCTGGCCCGTGATGGAAAAGGGCGTCAGGGCGGCGATTGCCCAGCTCCTGGTCATGCGGCTTAAGGAAGGCGAGGAACTGGCCCGTGATCTTGACGACCGGCTGAAAAAACTTGCGGGACATCTGGACGTCATCCGGCAGGAAGCCCCCCATGTTACCGATCGGTACCGGGAGGCGCTTCGCAAACGTCTGTCGCAAGCGGGGGTAACCCTGGATATGGCGGATCCGACGGTTACAAAGGACCTTGCCCTCTTTGCCGACCGGGCAGATATCACCGAGGAGTTAACGCGTTTGGACAGCCATCTCAAGCAGGGGCATGCGTTGTTGAAATCCCGCGAGCCGGTAGGCCGAACCTTGGACTTCCTTGCCCAGGAGATGTTCCGTGAAATCAATACCATCGGGTCTAAAGCCAATGAGGTCCGGATTACGCGGCAGGTCATCGAATTCAAAACCGAGTTGGAACGGATCCGGGAACAGGTTCAGAATATTGAGTAGTATTAACCGTCACCATTATTATCCTGATATCCACTGGGGTGGATCGCGACGTCCCTGGCGCGATTCGATGCCGGCAGAGACGCCGGCATCCACCTGGAGGATGCAAAGATAATTTTGAGACGGTGGGTAAGAATGAAGGCTGAAGGATGAGGCATGAAAGGTGAAAAAAAGAAGAGAGCGTTGCTCATTGTGGTGTCGGCCCCGTCCGGGGCCGGGAAGACGACCTTGTGCAACCGGTTGCTGGCTGAACATGCGGCCATGACGCGATCCATTACTTGCACGACCCGCGCTCCAAGGGGATCGGAGCTGGATGGCCGGGATTATCATTTTTTGACGACTGATGAGTTCAACCGCCGGGTTTCCGAAGGACTCTTTCTGGAACATGCCGTGGTCCATGGCAATCAGTATGGAACCTTGCGCAGCAACGTGGAAGCGGCATTGGAGGCGGGTAAGGATGTGCTTTTGGTTATTGATGTCCAGGGCGCTGCGGCCGTTCGGCAGGCGGCCCAAACTCTGGGTGGCCGTCTGGGTCGCGCCTATGTCGATATCTTTATTACGCCCCCCTCGCTTGAGGCCCTGCGTGACCGGCTTCAAAAACGCGGCGAGGATGCCCCGGAGGTGATCGAACGCCGTTTGGAAAATGCCCGTGGCGAAATGGAGCGGGGGTGTGAATATCAACACCGGGTGGTAAACGACAATTTGGAGCAGGCCTATTCTGAATTGCATTCTATTCTGCATGAGGAGCATGAGCGGGCTTTATGTTGATCGATACCCATGCGCATTTCAGGGACGCCGTGGCCGCTGCGGATGTCGCTGGGATTATGGAGCGGGCACGATATGCCGGGGTGGGGGGAATCATGGCGGTGGGGTGCGAGCCGGAAACCAATGCGGCGGCCCTTCGTGTGGCGGCGGCCTACCCTGACCGTGTCAAGGCCGCCGTAGCCTATGACCGCAGTCTGGCGGGCTCGGATGCCAAGGCGGAGGATATCCGTTGTTTGATTGAGTCGGCCCCGAAGGGTCAGGTGACGGCGATCGGGGAAATCGGTCTTGATTTCTATTATGAACCCGAGACGGCAGAGGCACAGCAGGAATTGATGGCGTCGCAACTGGCCCTGGCCCGGGAGCTTTGTTTGCCGGTGATTGTGCACAGTCGGCAGGCGGATGCTGAAACGTTGGCTTTATTGTCGGCCCATGCCAACGGCTGGACCGGTGAGCCGGATCGGATCGGGGTTCTGCATTGCTTTACCGGGGAGGAACCGTTTGCCCAGCAGTTATTGGAACTGGGGTTTATGATCAGTTTCAGTGGGATTGTCACCTTCCGGAATGCGGGTCCGCTGCGAATGGTCGCCAAAGTGATCCCTGATGACCGGTTGTTGCTTGAGACAGATTCACCCTATCTCTCGCCTGTTCCCCATCGCGGGAAGCCTAACGAGCCCTGCTATCTGCCTGCTGTTGCGGCCATCGTAGCCGGGGTGCGAGGAGTTTCGGTGGAAATAATAGCAAACATGACTTCAGCCAACGCCCAGCGGATTTTTCAGATGCAAATACAAAATATGGGGGAAATATGAGTTTGTTTTTTAAACCATGCATGGCCACAACCGGGATCGGCAGCGTTCCGTTTACCAACGGCAATGACGGAACGACGTTTTTATTCAATGCCGGCTTGAGTATTCCGTTCTGGCCGCAGTTACCCAAACGCTGCTTTGCCGAGGAGATGATTCCCCAATATAGCGAAGGGATGCCCTGTGTCCGGGTGGAAGCGGAGCAGGAGCGGATCCTTTTGGATCCGTCCAACCGGGATACCGAGTTGGAGGAATTTTATACGAAATTCATGGCGGAAGATCCGGATCTGTTTCCCATTTCCTGTGGTGTGGCGGACGGGCTTTATGCTTTTCAGCGCCTGGCGGCCAATCGGAAGTGGCCGGTGGTGAAAGGCCATACGACCGGGCCGGTGACGTTCTGTACGGGGATTTACGACAAGGATAAGAACCCGCTCTACAGTGATGCCGACTTGCGTGACGCGGCGGTGAAGACCATCGTGCGCAAAGTTCAGTGGCAGATCAATTTTCTCAAGCCTTTTGCGACGGAGCGGGTATTGATATTTGTGGATGAGCCGGTGCTTGCCGCCTTTGGGAGCAGCACGTATTCTATGTGTCCGAGGAAGCCGTTGTGGAGATGTTGGGCGAGGTCTTCAGTGCCATCACTGAAGCGGGTGCGATTCCGGGGGTGCATGTCTGCGGCAACAGCGATTGGGGTATGATAGTCCGGACTGGCGTTCAGGTGGTGAATTTTGACGCCTACCAATACGGGTCCAGCATCTCCCTGTATGCCAACGACATTAAGACCTTGTTTGAGCGTGGGGGAAGTATTGCCTGGGGAATCGTCCCCACCACGACGGCGGTCAATAAGGAAACCGCGCAAAGCTTGGCCAAACTTCTCTTGTCCTGTTTCGACGGGTTGATTAAGAAAGGCATTTCCAAAGACTTGTTAATCGAACGGGCCATTCTAACGCCATCCTGCGGTACCGGGAGCCTCTCCCCAGAGGTGGCTCAACGTGTATTTGATCTGCTGGCTGAAGTGCGGAAATTGGTGTTTTGATAAGGTATACGGCGGCGGAGCCATTTCATGAGGACATTCTGGTGAAAATCATTTGTGCGACAAATATGCCATTTGCGATGGAGGCCTTCAGTTCACTGGGGGAAACCCGTATTCTGGAAGGCCGTGATATCAAAGTGGCGGATGTCCGGGAAACGGATATCCTGGCGCTTCGGTCTACGACCAAGGTGAATCGCGAGTTGCTGGAAGGAAGCAAGGTCAGGTTTGTTGGCACCGCGACGATCGGGACGGATCACCTGGATCTCGCCTATTTTAAGAAAGCGGGCATCAAGTGGTGCTTTGCGCCAGGATGTAATGCCAATAGTGTTTCTGAGTATATTACAGCGGCCTTGCTGTATCTGGCCTGTAATCATGGATTTAAACTGAGTGGCAAAACCATCGGAGTGATCGGTGTTGGCAATGTTGGGCGTCGGGTGGTGGAGAAGGCCCATGCCTTGGGGCTGCGAGTGCTGATGAATGATCCGCCGAGGGAGAGTACGGAATACGGAGTCCGGAGTCCGGCGTCCGGAGTCCGAAATGGATTGGGTAACCCGTTTGTCTCTCTGGACCGGGTTCTGGCGGAGGCGGATATTATTACGGTGCATGTGCCACTGACGCAAGAAGGGGCGGATAAGACGGTGCATCTGGCCAATGCGGATTTTTTCAAACGGGCGAAAAAAGGCGTGATTTTTCTGAATGCGGCACGGGGGCCGGTGGTGGATTCGTCGGCGTTGCTTGACGCGTTGGCGAAGGGACGGGTCAGTCATGCGGTTCTGGATACGTGGGAAGGGGAACCTGATTACCGGATGGATCTGTTGGGCCGGGTGGATATTGCCACGCCACACATTGCGGGTCATTCTTTTGAAGGCAAGGTGATGGGGACGGTGATGGTTTACCGCGAGGTCTGCAAGTATTTGAATGTTCCGGCTACCTGGTCGCATGAGGCGCTGATGCCGCCCCCCTTGGTGCCCGAAATCAGAGTTGAGGTTGCAGGACGCGAAGATCAAGTGGTACTATGGGATGCGGTCCGGCAAGTCTATGACTGGGAAGGGGACAATCGCCGGTTTCGTGAGTCTGCGGTGGCGGATGAAAAGCTGAGAATCAAGAATTTTGATTATTTGCGAAGTCACTATCCTGAGCGTCGTGAGTTTCAGTACACCACCGTAACGCTGCAGGGTGAGGGTGAAGCATTGTGCCGTGCCTTTCGATCGCTTGGATTTAAACTGGAGGCAGTTGACGGTGAACACAATCATTTTATCGATCGGAGATGAACTCGTTCTCGGTCAGACCCTGGATTCCAATTCTGCCTGGCTGAGCGCCCGTTTGGCGGATCGTGGTATTATCCCGTTGTACCATAAAACCATTCCAGATGATCTGGAGGCCACGGTGACGGCTTTGCGCCTTGCCGCCGAGATAACGGATCTGGTGATCGTCACCGGAGGTCTGGGGCCCACGATGGATGATCTCACCCGGCAGGCGTTTGCCGCTTTGATGCATAAACCCCTGGATCTCCACCCCCCTTCGCTGGAAAGGATGCGGGCTTTTTTCAAGCTTCTGGGGCGTGACATGCCGGCCTCAAACCGGGTGCAAGCCCAGATTCCGCGTGGTGCGGAAGTGCTCGATAATGATTGGGGCACAGCCCCGGGCATCAAGGTCAAGATCGGGAAAACGCTGTTTTTTGCCTTGCCCGGTGTTCCGTATGAAATGGAGAAAATGGCCGAACGCTATATTTTTCCTCTTTTTGACCATGGAAGTGGCAAGGTTGTCTGTGTGGAATCCCTGGCGACCTTTGGCGCCGGGGAATCGGTTGTTGCCGAGAAATTGGGGGAACTGATGCGGCGTGACCGCAACCCTCTGGTGGGCACTACTGTTTCTGGCGGGGTGGTGACGATTCGTCTTCGCAGTGAGGCGCCGACCTTCGAATTGGCCCAGAAGCAACTCGCGCGGGCGGTCGCCTTGGTGAAGGATCGTTTGGGTGTGCTGGTTTTTGCTGAAGGGAATCAGACCCTGGCGGGAGCGGTGGGCCATTTAGCCAAAACGAAGGCCAAACGATTGGCTACTGCAGAAAGTTGCACGGGCGGCCTTGTGGCCAAGATGTTGTCGGATCTTCCCGGGGCGAGTGAGTGGTTTGAAGGCGGTTGGGTAACCTATTCAAATGCGCTGAAAATAAAGCAATTGTCGGTCCCGGCGGCCTTGATCCAAAAGGAAGGGGCCGTGAGCGAAGCGGTTGTTTCCGCGATGGCGGAGGGGGCCTTGAAACATTCTGTGGCCGATTTTTCAGTCGCGTTGACCGGGGTTGCCGGGCCTGATGGCGGATCGAACGATAAGCCGGTGGGCCTGGTTTGGATTGGCGTTGCCAGTCGGCAGGGAGAACGGATTGTGTCGAAGGCCGAGAGTTTTAAATTTCCCGGGAATCGCGAGATGATACGGGACCGTGCGGCCAAGACAGCGCTTAATCTTTTGCGGCTTGAATTAATGAAATCAACCGGCTGTGTTTTGTAACCATGAAGAGCGAAATTATAAAATCCCTTTGGGAAAATGAGAAGCTCTTGCGTCAGTTTCAACGTGTAGCGGGTTTGGGGGCCTATATTTTGGATATTCCTACGGGCCGTTATACGGCATCGGATATTTTTCATGATATCTTCGGGATTTCCGCCGAATACCCCCACACATTTGCGGGTTGGGTCGCGATTGTTCATCCTGATGACCGAGCGATGATGGTCCACTATTTTGATCAGGAAGTACTGGGCCTGCGGCGTCGATTCGACAAAGAGTATCGAATTGTCCGGCCCTTGGATGGAGTGGAACGCTGGGTCCATGGCTATGGAGAGCTTGAATCGGACGCCAATAACCATCCTGTTGTCATGACCGGAACCATTCAGGATATTACCGCACGTAAAAGTGCGGAGAAAGCTTTGCAACAGAGCGAGACCCGGTACCGGGAACTGGTGGACCTGGCCGTGGATGGGATTCTCGTCGGGTCACATGAAGGCATCATCATTGACGCGAATCGTTGCATGTGTGAAATGGTCGGTCTGAGTCGTGAGGATTTGGTGGGGAAACACATCCGGGACGTGCTCTTCACATCGGATAGTTTGGTGGTTGCCCCCTTGCGGTTCGACCTTTTGCAAAAAGGTGAAACCGTGGTGAGTGAACGACAGATTATTCACAAAGACGGCTCGATGGTTTCCGTGGAAATGCGGACGAAGAGGATGCCCGACGGGAATTATCAGTCCATCTACCGCGATATCACCGAGCGCAAGCTGGTGGAAACGTCTCTTATGAATTTCACAAAGACTCTCGCTCAACGCGTGGAGGAACGCACCCAGGAACTCAAAATGGTCAATCTTGCCCTTAATCAAAACCTGCAGCAACTCCAGCGAAGTCAGTCCCTGCTTAATGAAATGGGGTACATGGCAAATGTGGGGGGATGGGAATTGGATATCCCCAGCGGGAAACAGGTTTGGACTGAGGAGGTCTATCATATTCATGAGTTGCCCTTGGACTTTGAGCCGACGGGAGAAAAGGGGATTGCATTCTATGTTCCCGCAGACCGGCCCCGTGTTATAGAGGCTGTCCGCAGGTGTATTGATTTCGGTGAGCCTTTCGACTTCGAATGTCAATTGATTACTGCGAAAGGCGATACTCGATGGGTTCATGCGAATGGCAAGGCGGATCGGGAACATGGCCGGATTTATGGTACGTTTCAGGATGTAACGTTGCGAAGACAGGTGGATGATGCGTTAAGGGAGAAGAATGCAGCCTTGGATCTCAGCGTGGCTCAACTCCGGAAACTTGCCATGGAGTTAACTCAGGCGGAGGAACTTGAACGTAAACGGGTCGCTGCTATCATTCATGATCATGTCCAGCAATATATCGTGGCGGCTACGATGAAAATCAGCCTGCTCGATGGAAAGTTGACGGAACTTGAAATTAGCCAGGGCGTGAAAGAGTCGCTAGCGCTTTTGGGGGAAGCGGTCAAAGCTTCTCGATCCTTATCTGTGAGTCTTTGTCCTCCTGTTCTGATGGAGGCGGGCCTGATGCCGGGGCTCAGATGGCTTGCCGAGTGGATGAATGGAAAGTATGGGCTGATAGTCAAATTATCCGGGACGGATTGTCACAATGTGCCCGAGCCACTTTGCATTATCCTGTTCCAGGCGGTCCGGGAGTTGCTATTCAATATCGTCAAACACGCCGGCGTCACTCGTGCGATGGTGATGCTGGATCATCCGGATGCTAAATCGCTCCGTGTCAGTGTGTCAGATCAAGGAAAAGGATTTACGCTAAATGACGCCAAGATTTCCACGCTTACGGGTGGAATTGGTCTGTTCCATTTGCGGGAGCGGATTGTATATATCGGGGGCTCTTTCGAGATGAACAGCGAGGTCGGGAAGGGAACACATGTTGCCATTACAGTCCCGCTGGTATAACGGAGATCATCTCAACTGATTCCGGCCCCAGCGGTTGGCGAATGCCATCAGGGAACTGTGCTGTCCGATAGGGCGGAATTTGCTCAAAGGGTTGTTGAGGATATCCCGGAGGCTGGTGGCCGGTTGTTGAGGATTGAATATTCCATCTACCTGAAAGCCGGTACGGCCGATCCACCGCTCTTCACCTGCCAGTGGAAGGGAACCCGTTAGCCTTGAAACAAACGCTGTTTTGAATCCGTCGTTATTTCGTTCTTTTCGGTTGTCGAGCGGTCAATGCCGTCTCGTCCAGTCACCCATCTGGATCTAGCGATCGGCGTCTTGCGACGTGACCGCCCACTCCGCGAATCCGTAAGCCGGAGCCAGAAAACCGCCGGTATGCCATAATGCGTCCATAAGAGTTGATCACAGACCTGGGGCTCACCGGGCACGCCCGGCGTCCAACCTCATCACCAGCTCGCATTACAGTCGAAACAGTCAAACTCATTTCAAAAACTTTCGGAAATTAAAGGGAGGCACCGGCTTCCAATCAGACTTCATGGCTATACTCCAACCCCGACACTGGTTCCCCGGCACCGCCCAAATTCAGCCCACTAATCGTTTCACATCAAAATCCTTTCCATCACGTAGCATGAAGTAACACGCCTTCGACAACTTGTTGGCCATCCGCCCGCTTGTCCCCCTTGCGGCGACGCCCCTGGCTGGTAGCTTCATTGCCATCTTTCTTTCAGCTGCTTTGTGATCCAGGGGGCTGCCGCGCCGGTCAGGCTGCCAGGTTGGCGGCGGCCTTCCAAGGTGGTCGCTTACGCGGCATATATTTCTCGGTCGTTCCGACCGGGTTGGCCGGAACATGGACGGCATCAAAGCGTAATCAGCTTCGAGGGTAAGAGGGGAAAGCGGCTAAAAATGAATCTGAAACGTTTCAGATCGTGTTGGCGGTGTCTATCGGGCTGTAGCGTGTTCGCGGACAAACGGCTCCAGGACGGCGGCAATCTGTTGCGCGGGTATGTCTGGAGTAGTTATCCGGGGTATCTGGGGAAAGTAAAGGGTTTGGCAGGGATGGATGAGAAACCGCTGGAAGATTGCCGGTCTCATGGGTGTTGGCACAGGGGCGGCGGTCAGTTTCCAGTTGAAGCGGTTGGAGCAGGCGCTAAAGACGGATAAAACGCTCGCGGGTCGGCTGGATCATATTGAAGGACTCCTCGGTGGACTGCGGCAAAAGGCGAAACTAGCGAAATATTTATCATTTGAGGGCTGACCCCAATCCATCGGACCCCAATCCCTCGCTACGCGTTACCGGGGCCAGACAACCTCCGGTTTGCTGGGGCCGGTGAGTCTGGAAATTGCGCACTAACAGGCAAGGAGTGTCAGTTCAAACGTGGTCATATGCTGGTCACTTCGTGCCAGGACCAGTTCGCCACAGTGAGCGCGTGCTATCTCACGGGCCAGGCTTAACCCCAATCCGGAGCCTTCGATCTTGCGGCCCCGTGATCTATCGGCACGGTAGAATCTTTGAAAAACCTTGGCATGATCCTCTTCCGGGATAGGGATTCCGGTGTTTGAGATCATGAAGGATGCTTGCGCTTCCTTTCTGGTGAGCGTGATTTCAATCGAGCCTGAATTATCGCCAAACTTGACGGCATTTGAGATCAGGTTCTCGATCACCTGGTTCAACAGATGCACGTCTCCCGAAACAAATAGTTCACGGGGCGCATTCACCGCTATTTTTCTTGAGGGGGCAAGGATTTGCAGATCTTCGGACGAAGCCCGGGCCATGTCGGCAAGATTGATACGCTCGAGACTGAGCGGCAATTCTCCGGCATCCGCTTGCGACAACAATAACAACTTGCGCAGAATCGCTTTCAAACGCTGCACTTCATCGAGCTGTTCGGCATATTCTCTCTGTTCAGGGGTACCATCGGGGGCCTTCTGCATGGAGCGCTCGATTTGAGCCTGGAGGATCGCCAGGGGGGTCTTTAGTTCATGGGCGGCGTCCGCACTGAATCGCGTGGCTTGCTGAAAGCCCGCTTCAAGCCGTTCCAACATGCGGTTGATGAGGATAATCAGGTGTTTGAACTCATCGTCGACATGGGTCTCGGAAATTCGCCTGTCGAGCCGCCGGGCTGTGACGGATTCGGCTGTTCTTGCAATCAGGTTGACGGGACGCAGTGCCATGTGTCCGATGAGCCAGCCTCCGGCAACAATCAGCAGTAATCCCATCGGAATGGCGACGAGAAGTGCCTTGTGGAAACGGCGGGTTTCGGAATGCAATGAGGCAAGGTTCATAGCAATGCTGAGCGTTACGTCCTCGTTGGCAAGGGTCATGGCGCGCCATTCGTCAGTTATTCCCCCCAGGGTTGCAAAAACGGGGCCACGCACAGGAATTCGGCGTGGAGGCGGGGAACGGGGAGAGGGGTCATCAAACGGACGCTGGCGTTTGCCGCCCAGTTCCTCGGTAGGTGGCGGTGGATTATCTTGCGGGAGGGGCTCTGGCGTACTTTCAGTGGCACCAAGCAGAGAAAGGGGCAATGAAGTGAGGGGAATTTCCCGGGGCCAGTTCGCAGTGGCATATAACCTGTCACCATCGGAACTGGTCGCCGTCACGATGAACTGTTTTGATGAACTGTCGCCGTAGATGGATCGCAGTGAATCGTCAAATCTTTGCCAATGATCCCTGGGTTGAATTTTGCGGACTTGGGCATCCGCCAATGCCCTCAATTCACGGTCGATGCGTTCGAGCCCCACCCGGTTGAGTACAGAGACAGAAAAGATGCCGAACCCGATGAGTAGAAGGCTTGACAGGAGCATGCTCATCAATCCGATCTTGAGGCGGAATGAATGTAACATCAGTCTGCCTCCGCTTTACGGAACCTGTACCCGACTCCCCGTATTGTTTCGATGAGTGGCTCGTTTCTGCCTGAATCAATTTTGGATCGCAGCCGCTGGATACAAACGTCCACGAGGTTGGTTTGTGGGTCGAAATCGTATCCCCAGACATGTTCGAGGATCTGGGAGCGTGTGAACACCCGGCCGGGAGACCGCATGAGGTATTCCAGCAGGCTGAACTCACGCGGCGGAAGCACGAGTTCCGCCTTGCCCCGGTTGACTTCGCGGGCAATGAGGTTGACCGTCAAATCGCCCGCCCGCAGGATGCTGAGTTGTTCGCCCGAGGTGCGTCGCAGGACGGCCTGAATCCGTGCGAGCAGTTCATCCATGTAGAAAGGTTTTGGGATATAGTCATCCGCACCCAGACTCAAACCCTGCACGCGTTCATTCATTTCCGAGCGTGCAGTCACCAGAATCACCGGCACCGTATTCTTCCGGTCGCGAAGGTTCTTCAGGATGCTGAGGCCGTCCCGTCCCGGCAACATGATGTCGAGGACGATCAGGTCGTATGATCCCGCGCAGGCAAGCGTGTAGGCTTCGTTGCCGTCATGGCTCACGGTGACGGCAAAGCCATTTTCCTCGAGTCCCTTACGGATAAATCCGGCCAGCTTCTTTTCGTCCTCCACGACAAGGATATTCATGAATGCTAAACTACCACGTATAGGCGCTATTGGCCAAGCGTGGTTCGATTACGGTTTTGTAATCTGTTGTGGCCCTTAATGGTAATGATTATTTCATATTGTTTTGTCAACAGGAGGCAATAAGGCGCTTCTGGCAGATCAGGGAAGGAGCACGGCAATGAAACGATTAACGAGTTTGGCGATGGGAATGGCGTTGGTGGCGGCAATGCAAACTCTTGCGCAGGAACCGGAGGGCCAAAAGACGGATGAACGGCGCCCACCGAGCCGTCAAGAACGAGGGAGGGATGAAACTCTCACGACGGAACAGACGGCGCAAGTAAAGGCTATTCTGTCCAAGTATGATGCCAGAACACTCACGGCAGATCAGGCGAAAGCCATACATAAGGCTTTCCGCGAGGCAGGCGTGAGGGGGGGACCGGCCATGGGCGATGCCATCAAGGCGGCAGGGTTTGATCCCGAAAAATTGCGCGATCTGGCGCCACCGCCGGAGCGTCCTGAAGGCAACGCCCGTACGGAGAATTCAGGGCACGGTCAGGGGAAGTATTCCCTTGATCAGGCCATTTCCGACCGGGCGCAGTTGAGCACCATTGCTTTTAGTGGACTGGCATTCCTCACCGGTGACTTCGGCGGTGCCACGTTCATGCCACCGGGTAAGGTGTGTGACTATTTCGGGTTCCAGTATATGCGGGACATTGATGCCGCTGGAAAGGGACACAACCCGATGTTTCTCAGCCGTGTCGCCGCGAATGTTATGCACATCCTGAATGAAGGCCAGCGCAAGCTGTTCGAGGATCTGGCCACTGAACAAGCGGGTCAACTTGAGCAACTGGCGCTCAAGCGCATGCCGCTCATCAAGGCTTTCCATCGGGAACGGGATGGGGAGATCCCTGCGGAAACGACGGGATTGAGCCGTGATGCCGTCGTTCATTATGTTGGGGATTTCTACGCCTACGATGCCGAGTTGAGTTACCGGCGGGCTGAAGTGTTTGGGAAGGTGGTGGCGTCCCTCACCCCCGACCAGAAGGCCTATCTGGCCAAGATGAAGTTCGGCGATTTCAACACCTGGCCGGAAATGGACGAACGCAGCGCACTCAAGCGCCCTTCCGCAGGGGTTTCCAAGTTCTACAACGTGGCCTACATGACCTACGCCAGCGAGTTCTTCAGTTGGACTGCCGGTTCGGTCACGGCGGATGTGTATTTTTGCCCCGAACGGCATGGTACTTATTTTGGCGGGTTCTTCATGAAGGATATGCCGGCGATGGGGAAGCGGAATTATGATATCAGCACAGCGGTCACCGGGGATAGCGGAGAGAATTTTCTCAAGCTCCTGAACGCCGAACAACGCGCGAATATCACCGCCATCACGCAGCTCCAAAAGAAGCCGCTGGCGGAAATGGTTGAGGTCCGGACGGCCATGTCCACTGAGTTGAGGAAATTCCTCGTTGGCGGGCAGGCGGACAAACTTAAGGTTCTGGCACTTGGGCGGCGTTATGGTGAACTGGACGGGGAGATATCCTGGAGGTATGCCACGGCCTTTGCCAAGGTGAACCGGACACTGACGACGGATCAGCGAGCCGCTATGAAAAAGCTCCGCAACCTGGAGGGTTATCAGAGCGCCCCTGCGTACCTTTACTCCTCGCCGATGCAGACGCTGCCAGAGATCCGGAATACCGACTTCCTGTTTGGCGCGTCCGCTATGCCACAACCTGCAGCGCTCGACGGCGCGAGCGCCCTACCGAATCGAACGGGTAGGGCGGCCACGCCGCTGGCCGCCGCGAGCCTCCTGCCTGGCGTCAAAACGGGTTTCGTGTTGCAGAGTTCCGCAGTGACCGATGGCGGTCCACTCCCGCAGGAATTTACAGGGGACGGGGCGAGCGCGACGTTGCCTTTGGAATGGAGCGGGGTACCTGAGGGAACCCGGAGTCTCGCCGTGGTGATGCATCACATTGATCCCCAGGGGAAGACCAAGTGGTATTGGACTCTTTACAACATTCCACCGGAGACTCGTAGCCTGCCGGAAAACGTCAAGGGCGTGGGCGTTCTGGGCAACAATAGTGTCAATGGCCGGATCGGTTATGCCCCGCCTCATTCCAAGGGGCCCGGACCCAAGACGTATATCTATACGGTCTACGCCTTGTCGGCAGTTCCGGAGATTTCCGTGGCTCCAGACCTGGTTAGCCGGGAAGTGTTATTGGCGGCTGCAAAAGATCATATTCTGGCCTCGGCAGAATTGACAGTGGTCTACTCTAGACCCGTGGGAACTACGGCGCAGGCAGGATCACCGGACCAACCGCATGTAAATTAAATCTCCTCGAAAGTGATGGGGCTTGTAATACGTTCCGTCATTCGAAGGAAGTCCTTGGAAATTCTTGCTTCCGCAAAGGGTTTGTTATGAAACATCCAACATTCGATCTCCACTATCGCCTTGTACGTCAGCGCGTCGTCATGAGTATCCTTTTGGGACTGGCGGCATTGGTTGTGTGCACCGCGCAGGCCTATGAATCGTTTCAAGGGGCTTCCGAATTGGTGTACTGGGATAAGACCAAAACCTGTGACGGCTACACGTTTTTCGGTGTGCGTGGCACCTCCTATCTGGTCGACATGGAAGGGCGGGTGGTCCACACCTGGCCGGTGGGGACAAATCCGCACCTGCTCGACAATGGCCACGTTCTGGATGCCTCCAATGACGATCCGAGCGGGTTTGGTGGTTTCAAGGAGGTGGATTGGAATGGCTCCACGGTCTGGGCCTACACCGAATCGCGCACCAATTATCTGCCCCATCATGATTTCACCCGCATTTTCAACTCGAAGCTCGGCACGAATACCACGCTCTATATCGCGAACAAAACATTGACCTATGATCAATGCATTGCGGCGGGGTGTAATCCCGCCAGTGGGCCCTATACCAACGCCCAGATGGACGTGATTGTTGAAGTGGATCTGGCCAGTAATATCGTCTGGGAGTGGTCCTTCTTCGATCATCTTGTCCAGAACTTTGACTCCAATAAGCTCAACTACGTGACGTCCATCTCCAACAGTACCGGGCGGTTGGACATCAATCTCCAGGGGCGCCCCGTCCAGCGTGATTGGCTCCATTGCAACGCCATTGATTACAACACGAACCTTGACCAGATTGTCATCAATTCCGTGGGAGGCGAGTTTTACATTATTGATCATGGCAGGACGTTTATCTCCAATAATCCGGCGGCGAGCATTGCGATGGCGGCCAGCACAAATGGAGACTTTATCTACCGGTTTGGTGACCCTGCCAGATACAAGCAGGGGGACTATCCCTCCATTCTGGCCAACTGGACGGAATCATTCTCCGGCAATAAGCAAATTGGCGGTGCCCACCATGTCAGTTGGATCCCGGTAGGTTTTCCCGGTGCCGGCCATCTTCTGATCTTTAATAACTCCCAAAATCTCTTTGAGCATACCCAGCAGTCCTATGTTCTGGAGATCAACGGCTATCTCAACGCGAGCAGTAATACGATGGCCGCCTACGTGAATCCACCGGATGCGGGGTATTTCCCGTGGCAACCGGGAAACAATAGCGATAAGGCCACCCGCCTGTTTTCCAGTCAAATCATCTGGTTCTACGCTTCAAAGGCCAGTCACGGCATGTTCAGCCATATCGGTAGCAGCGCCCAGCGCCTGGCTAACACCAATACGCTGGTTTGCGCCGATACCGAGGGGCACATCATTGAAGTCACCCCGTCCGGTGAACCGGTGTGGGAATACATCAATCCGGTCAGTTTCGACGGGATCCTTAAGTTCCGGCGGGACACCTGGCCGATGGGGAATTCCATCTTTCGCGCGTTCCGTTACCGGGCGGATGATCCCCCGCTGGCAGGCCGGACATTGACTCCCGGTGCAACGATCACGGGGCGAACCCCTTCCTATTACTCACCTTGAACAGGAGACCATCCATGAAAAAAACCATCATGATCCTGATGCTGGCCGTTCTGGGATTCACTAGTCATGCATATGAACGCCTGCAGGGGCCAACCGAATTGTTGTATTGGGACAAAGCTAATACCTATGACGGCTTCACGTTTTTCGGAGCGAATGGCGTCGCCTATCTTCTCGATATGGAAGGGCGTGTGGTTCATACCTGGCCCGTCGGCATCAATCCGCGCCTGCTGGATAGTGGGAACGTGTTGGATGCTGCAAGTGGCGACATCAACGGATTCCCAGGCTTTAGGGAGGTGGATTGGGATGGCAGCAATGTCTGGCAATACACCGAATCGCGGGCGGGGTACTACCCGCACCATGATTTTCTGCGCATTTACAACAAAAAGCTCGGGACCAATACCACGCTCTACATTGCAAACAAGGCAATTGCCTCCAGCGATTGCGTCGCGGCGGGGTGCAACCCGGCGAGCGGCGCCTACACCAATGTGACGGTGGATGCCATTGTCGAAGTGAATGCCGCCGGGACCATTGTCTGGGAGTGGTGTTTCTTTGACCACGGCATTCAGGATTTCAGTGCGACCAAATCGAACTATGTGGGGTCCGGTAAGAGTGTTACGAACTATGCCGGCCGGCTGAACCTGAACTTGCCGGGGCGCCCCCTGACCAATGATTGGCTTCACTGTGTATCGCTCGACTATAACACGAACCTTGATCAGATCGTCATAACCGCGGAAGAGGGCGAATTCTACGTCATCGATCATGGTAACACGTTTGTTACCAACAATCCCGCGGCGAGCATCGCGCTGGCGGCCAGCACGAATGGTGATTTCCTGTACCGATTCGGCGACCCGGCACGCTACGGGCAGGGCAGTCCTCCTTCAGTCCAGCCAAACTGGACGGTCTCCTCGACCGGCAACAAGCAGATCGGCGGCGCCGGACAGACGACCTGGATTCCGCCGGGCGTGCCGGGGGCAGGCCACTTCCTGGTCTTCAACAATGGACAGGACCTGTTCGAGTCCACTCCTCAATCCTACCTTTTCGAGGTCAATGGGTATCTTAATTCCAGCGCCAACGATACCGGAGCCTATGTGAATCCCCCCAGCGCGGGATACATGATCTGGTCAGCCCCCGGCCATGACACCGACAAACAGAAAAAGAATATATCCAAGCAGATTACGGCAATGACCTATTCGATGGCTAATCAAGCCTTCTTTAGTCCGCATGGAGGGAGTGTTCAGCGTTTGGCGAACTCCAACACTTTCGTCTGTGCCGCCTCGGAAGGCCATCTCTTTGAAATCACGCCCGGCAGCAATGTGGTCTGGGAATATATCAATCCTATCACGACCAATGGCATCGTCGCGTATAAGCGCGATACCTGGCCCCTTTATAATGCGGTATACCGCGCCACCCGCTACAATACCAATCACCCCGCGCTCTATGGGCGGACCCTTGTGGGTTCAACCACGATTGCCGGAGGGGCACCCCGCTATGTTTCCGCTCCTGTCATCAGCGGCATTACCCTCACTCCATCGGCGCCCACCCCAACAAATACGGTTTGGGTTACGGCGTCCGTCACGACGAACAGCACGGTGGCATCGGTGTTGCTTACGACGCGTGTTGGCGGCAGCACCAACACTATGGCGATGTCCAGGATCGGCTCGGTTTATGGGGCGACGATTCCTGCGTATAGCGCGGGGACCGTGGTGAATTACTACCTCTGCGCCCAGGATGAGTTTGACAATGCCACCAGCAATCCTTTCGGTGCGCCAACCAATACCTTATCCTATACGGTAACTTTCGGCGTAATAGGGGGAACCAATTCGCCGATGATCCTGAATCCCGCCATCATTCCGGCATCCCCAACCAGTAACGATACCGCATGGGTCTCCGCAACCGTCACCGATGATGTCAGCGTGGCTTCCGTCTCGCTCACGTATGGTTCCGGTAGCGGGAGCGGTCTGACCAGTACCGTTTTTACAGAGACCATGGCCACCAATGGGGTGAAACCTTGGACCAACGGGCTGGGCTGCGATAACGTCTGGTCTCTCAACTATCTCAATGTGAATACGTTTGAACAGGCGATCAACGCTACGTATAGCGGAAACAGCTGTGGCTTGACGTTCAAGAACGGCACGACCAATCTTTCCGACAGCATGATCACGACGGCAAAGGGGATTGATGCGCGGGGATCCAGCGGGGCGGTGTCGTTCTATATTCTGGCCAGTATCGTGAGCAATAACGTTGGCTGGACGATGCAATTAAACTCGGGCAGTGGATATACAACGCGATTGAGCGAGGCGACGGCGCTAAGTCACGGTTTTCAACTCTACAGTTACAGCCTGCTTCCAGGCGATCTGGTTAGCAACCTGCTCATGAGGTTCCAGTTCAATGAGGGGAATATCAATAACCGGCTCTTTCTCGATACGATTGCTGTGAAGGTGGTTAGTGAGGCCGGAAGTTGGACGAATGTGGCTATGGTTGACGACGGGCTCCATGATGACGGTTCGGCAGGCGACGGGGTCTATGGGGCCTCGATTCCTGCAAAATCCGCCGGCACCACCGTGAACTACTATATTTCGGCCACGGATGGGATGGGGAATGCCACAAGCAATCCGGCTGGTGCGCCGGGGAGTGGAACGTACTCATATACTGTTGAGGCTTCAATATCGAGTACAGCGGTCGTCGGGAGTATGCTGGCCCTTCCCGACACCGGACAGACGACCAATTATACGGGGACCTTTGGCGAGGATTCCGATTATTCCATCCATCCGCCGGCCTACGTCAACAATGGAGACGGCACGATTAGTGACTTGGTTACAGGCCTGATGTGGCAGCAGACCGACGGAGGGGAGATGACATGGGACAGCGCCACCAATTATCCTTCCACGCTCGTCCTTGGGGGACATGGCGACTGGCGTTTGCCCACCGCTCACGAACTTTACAGCATCGTTTGCCACGGTGCATTGAATCCGGCTCTCAATACCCGCTTCTTCACGGTTACCGCGGCAGAGTACTGGTGGTCTAGTGACCAGCAGGTGGGTGTCGTCAGCAACATCTGGGTGGCCAATGCAGGTGGGGGAATCGGTAATCACCCCAAAGGAGAGACCCTGAGCGCAGGCGGGGCCCGGCGGATTCACGTCCGCTGTGTCCGCGGGGCTGGCATTCCTCAGGTCCGCCATCATTTCGTTGATAACGGGAATGGGACGATTACGGACCTCGACACCGGGCTGATGTGGCAGCAGGGCGAAGTCGCATCGCAAACCAATTGGGAAGGGGCACTTGGCTATGCCACCGCTCTGACGCTGGGAGGCCAAAGTGACTGGCGGTTGCCAAACATCAAGGAACTCCAGTCGCTCAACGATGAGACGCTGGTGGCTCCCTCCATCAGTTTGACCTACTTCCCCGGCGCCACGGCGTCCCGCTACTGGTCCAGCACCAGTATGCATGGCACGACGAACGAGGCATGGTTCCTGGACTGCCAGTATGGCGTCACCAGTTATGCCAACAAGACGACGAACCTGCTGGTGCGTTGCGTCCGTGGCGGAATCACGAATATCTCCAGTTCGTTTAGCGCCAAGCTTGTGCGGATTCCGGGTGGCAGCTACATCATGGGTGATCCTTTCGGGTATATTGATCCCGAGCATCCCACTGATGAACTGCCGCTTCACAATGTATACATCTCGCCGCTCTATATGGCCACGACTCTGGCCACCGTTGGCGAATATTGTGAGTATCTCAATGCGGCACTCTACCAGGGGCTCATCGAGGTGCGGTCGAACACGGTTTTTGCCGTGGGCGGGACCAATGACTACTTCTATACCTATGACGCTTCCGCCTACAGCCGGATCCAATACACAAACAAGACCTTTGTCGTCCGGGACAACCGCGGGTTGCACCCGGTCACCAGCGTGAGGTGGTTCGGCGCAATTGCCTACTGCAATTGGCTGAGCCAGCGTGGCAAGTTCAAACCCTGCTATAATCCAGACACGGGGGATGTTGATTTTACCAAAAACGGATTTCGCCTGCCCACTGAGGCAGAATGGGAATACGCCGGTCGTGGTGGCTTGACCAATCCTTACTGCATGTTCCCGTGGGGGACGAACAGCAATACCGACGGGTCCTACGCGAATTGGGAAGGATCCGGCGATCCGTTTGAAACCGGGTCCTATCCCTACACAACGCCGGTCGGGTTCTATAACGGGGCGCTCCGCATCAAATCAGACTACAACTGGCCCGGTAGCCAGACCACCTTCCAGACGAGCGATGGATCCAACCCGTATGGCCTTTATGATATGGCCGGGAATGTCTGGCAATGGGTCAATGATTGGTATGGAAGTGATTACTATGGCTACTGCACCAGCAATAATATCGTGACCAATCCGCCCGGCCCCGTGGCCGGCTCGTTATTCAGCGCCTACGGCAACATGGCGTACCGTAATCTGAGGGGCGGCACCTGGTATAACGGCGGGGGGCAGGCTTTCTACGGTTTCAGCCGGGTCTCGAACCGTGATCCGTCATGGTCGCTAGGTCCTTTACCCGACACCAATACCAATTCCCTCTGGTTTCAAACAGGGTTTCGGGTTATGCGGCCAGAGAAGACCGGGCAGACTGTAGGTCTATTCATCAACACCACCAATGCGTATCCGGGCTACACCCTGATGGCGCCCATGCATCACACCAATACCTATCTGTTGAACAACGCCGGACAATACGTCCATATGTGGACGAGCACCTATGAGCCGGGGCGTGCCGCCTACCTGATGGAAAACGGACACCTGTTCCGTGCCTGCATGGTCACAAGCGGCGGGCCTTCGACGGGCGGCGGGGAAGGGGGACGCATTGAGGAATACGACTGGCTGGGCAACCTGGTATGGGCGATCGACTACTACAGTTCAAATTACATCCATCACCACGACTTCAAAGTCCTGCCCAACGGTAATGTCCTGATGCTGGTGGCCGAGAAAAAGACCTACGCCGAGGTTATTGCCGCAGGCTTTAATCCGGGCCTGCTCGATTCGAGCATCTCAAACCAGGGTTACATGCTGCCCGATTGCCTGGTTGAAGTGGTGCCGACCCGACCGTATGGGGGTACGGTGGTCTGGGAATGGCACCTCTGGGACCACATGATCCAGAATTACAGCGCCGCCCAGAACAACTACGGGGTCGTCTCGAATCATGTTGAATTGATAGATGTCAACGGTGGCAACATCAAGATTCCTCAATTCTGGAACCATGTGAATGGAATAGACTACAATCCCCAACTTGATCAGGTAATGCTGAGTATTCGTGGGAACAATGAACTCTTCGTGATTGATCACAGCACAACCACGGCAGAGGCCGCGAGCCACGCAGGAGGCCGTTACAACAAGGGCGGTGACATTCTTTACCGCTGGGGTGATCCGGAGCAGTACGACTGCGGAACCAGCTCGAACCGGATCCTTTATCAGCAACATCACACCCACTGGATCCCCACAAACTGCCCGGGTGCCGGCAATATCCTCATCTTCAACAATGGTATTGGCCGGAGCCCGGCATTTTCGACCATCAACGAGATTGTGCCACCGGTGAATTCCACTGGAGTCTATAGCCGTGCCACCAACGCGGCCTTCGGGCCCGGTTCATGTACATGGACCTACATGGCAAGTCCGGCGACCAATTTCTACTCTTCCGAAATATCCGGTTGCCAGCGTCAGCCTAATGGCAACACCCTCATTTGCGAGGGGATCAAAGGTAAACTGTTTGAAGTCTCTTCGTCCGGAGAGATTGTCTGGCAATATGTCTGTCCGGTTGCCGCCTCCGTGCTATCGCAGGGAACGATTCCACCGACGGATGAGGCACGCACCGACCAGTTCATGAATGCCGTGTTCCGGGTTTACAGGTATCCCACCAATTATCCCGGCCTCGACGGGAAGGATCTCACGCCCCGTGGAACGATCGAGACTTACACAGGGGCGGCAACCGATTCCATCGGGCTCGGTCTTCCCGATGCCTGGGTTCGTTCCCAGTTTGGCAGTCTGTCCGCTGTCACCAGTAATAGTGATCACGATGGTGATGGAGTGTCGGATATAATGGAATACCAATATGGCATCGGCCCCAACCACTGGTCATCCGCTTCAAACGGTATTCCCGATGGCTGGGCCATTGCTTACGGCTTTGATCCTACGTCGGCCGGAATTGCCAGTCTGACAAATCTCAACGGCTTCACCACGATCGAATCCTACGTCGCCGACCTCAATCCGACAAATGCCGCCTCTCGCCTTGCCATGCTGAGCCTCAATCCCGGTACCAATGGAGTCGTTCTTAAATGGATCGGCGGTTCCAAAGCATATCAATACATTGAATCCTATCCCGATCTCCGTTCAAATCAATGGAACGTCATATACACAAATATTCCCCCGACCAGCATCACGAACGTTTATATCCACAGCAATACTGCTAACAGCATCCTTTTCTACCGCATCAAGGTTGAAGTGAATTAGGGACGCATAAATAGTGAATGATTCAAAGGCCGCTGGGGCATTCTGCAGGCCTGGCAGGCCACCGATGAACGCGCACCATGGTTCTGGCGATGGAGGATCCCAAGCACCGTGATTGTCTCGCATCTACAGTCGGTCAGGCTGTGAATTGCAACTTTTCCGATAATGTTCTCCGGTCTCTTGAATAGTCTTTACACTCACTATGATCTTCCAGACTCTCTACTGACTCCAGACTGACCGCTATCCCTACTATACCTTCCTGCGGTTGTTGCATGCCAATGCCAGGCGCGCCGGGCTTCCCGTCAATGTCACGCCCCACGCATTCCGGCGCAGTTGCACAACCGAGTTGCTGCGAGGTGGGGCCAACATGTACCACGTCAAGGAACTGCTGGGGCACGAGTCGATGGATACCCTCAAGCATTACGCCAAACTCACGATCCTCGACCTCAAGAAGGAACATCTGCGGTGTCATCCGAGGGAGAGGGAGGAACGGGGCGGGGGCTGTGCCGAAGATTTGGTGCTGTGCTGTTCGCCGAGAAAATAGGCCAGTCATGACTAGACACCAATTGTTCCTGTGATCTCAACTGATTCCGGCCCCAGCGGTTGGCGAATGCCATCAGGGAACTGTGCTGTCCGATAGGGCGGAATTTGCTCAAAGGGTTGTTGAGGATATCCCGGAGGCTGGTGGCCGGTTGTTGAGGATTGAATATTCCATCTACCTGAAAGCCGGTACGGCCGATCCATCGCTCTTCGCCTGCCAGTGGAAGGGAATCCGAGCCCGCAATAATCTTGAACCCCCGGCGGTCGGCCTGTTTCATCAGTCGGGGCATTGGCCACAGGGAAGGACGCAGGCCGATGTCGCCAATTAAGAAACTTCCCGGTGAAAGTGTTGTGATAAGAGAATCCACGAGTTTTCCCCGCTGAAAAAACCATTTGCCGGGTGACCAGCTCAGGACCGGGATGGCACCAGTTTCGCGAATGGCGCAAACCATCTCTTTGAGAGAAAGGCCGTCGGAAAGGGAAGTGTCTTTTCCCAACGCCAAGACCTCCAGCTTTTCGGCGGTCACCAGTTGACGCCCGGCGATGAGGTATCCTTTGATCATTTCCGCATCACGAATGACCAGACTACCGGCTTCCAGGCCGGCCTCAACCTGTAGTGCGCCTTTGATTAACGGGGTGCCGGTCTCGAAGATTTCCCGGTAGAACCTGCCTTGCTTGCTCTCGGTCAGAAGGCCTATAGGAATGGTTTTCGGCTGCGGCTCGATGGCTGGAAGGGCCGCTGTTAAATTGTTAATCATGGCGTTGACCGCGTCTGCCCAATGGTATTGCGGATAGATATGAACATGCCCATCCACCCGAAGCGTCGAGAGTGAGAGTGTGTTGTCCGCGGGCATTAAACTCTCCATTTTGACAAGGGAACACGGGTGGCGTGTCTTTGGTTGAATCTCAACGACGTTTTGCAGCCGGTCTCACGGGCCAGCGTCAGTGCCTCCGCAAAATGAAACCCGATTTCGTCGGGGGTATGGGCGTCTGACCCGAATGTGATGGGAATTTCACGTTCTGCGGCGAGGCTGAGGATCAGGGGAGACGGATAGGCTTCAGCCACCTCCCGGCGCCATCCTGAGGTATTGATTTCAAAGGCCATCCCCTTTTTTGCGATCTGGTCAAGAACCGGCTGGACCAGTTCTTTTGCATCCCGGTCTTTGAGCCGGTGGCCGAACTTTTTAGGGAGATCAAAGTGACTGATGACGTCGAAAAGGTCGGAATCAATCAGTTGCCTGATGAGCTTGAAATATTCAATCCAAACCCCTTTAACATCCACTGATTCCCAGGTTTTGATGTAATTCGGGTTGTCAAAACCCCAGTCCTTGATGTAGTGAACCGAACCCATGACGAGATCCAGGGGTTGAGCGGGTAAAAAACTACAGAGAAAGGCCTCGCAACCGGGGAAAAAATCAGCTTCCAGCCCCAGCAAGACTGGAGGGGTATCGCCATCTTGAAGCGGACGGATGAGGTCGTAATAGGCAGGGACTTCCTGAAGCGTCATCCGGTGTTTGGCGTCATAACCGGACGGTTCAGGACAGTGATCCGTAAAGCATAACTCTGTGATCCCCAACTCTTTGGCCTTCTGCCGGAATTCCCGGGGTGTCCCCGTGGCATGTTTGCAGAGGATGGTATGGGTATGGTAATCGGGTGGAAGAATAACCGCAGTTGATGATGTAGTAGTGTTCATAAAATTGGTAACGTAATCTAATCACGGATGAGAGTGATGTCACGGAGAAAGAGGGACTTGCAGCCATGTCGCCAGACGTTGATAATACCCGCATGAAGTCTGATGGACATATGAATCGCAGTCTTGAGGAATCGCTTGAACGGTTATATGCCTTGCGTACGTTTGGCATCAAACCGGGGCTGGAAGTGTCGCTCGCACTTATGGAGCGGTTGGAAAATCCGCATCATGCCTTCGCCACCATTCATGTGGCCGGTACCAACGGCAAAGGTTCCGTATGTGTCATGTTGGAATCCGTTTTACGGCAGGCGGGGCTACGGGTGGGACTTTATACCTCGCCTCATCTGATCCGGTTCAATGAGCGCATTCGCGTCAATGGTGAAGAAATAAGTGATTTTGAGCTGGCCACTTTATTTAACGATATGGAAGCGCATGCTGCGGCGGTATCCGGTAAACTCGGGCGTGATGTTACTTTCTTTGAGTTCACCACCGCGCTGGCTTTTGAACATTTCAAGCGGAAGCAGGTTCAGGTGGCCGTCGTTGAAACCGGAATGGGTGGGCGGCTGGATTCGACCAATGTGGTGCTGCCCCTCGTGTCGGTCATTACCCGCATCGGAATTGATCATACCGCTTATCTGGGGACAACCCTTGAAGCGATCGCTGGCGAAAAGGCGGGGATTATCAAAGCTGGCCGGCCTGTTATTTGCGGATCAAATCCGGATGAGGCCAGAGCAGTCATTCGGAGTGTGGCCGCAGAGAAAAAATCCCCGTTGGTTGATGTCGCTGAGGCTGTTTCCGTCCGCCGGGTGTCGCAGGATCTCACGTGCCAAAAGGTGTCGATAACGAGCGGGGATGTGGATTACGGCACCATTGCCGTGAAACTTCTGGGAAAACATCAGCTTGAAAATATTGCCACCGTGATTGCGACCTTGGAGACCCTGGCGGGGTGCAGTCCCCTCAGGATCCCCGCAGAACTGATCCGGGCCGGTCTGGCGGCGGCACGATGGCCGGGCCGGTTGGAGATTCTTTGCCATGAGCCTCCCACGATTCTGGATGGCGCCCATAATCCAGATGGGGCCAGAGCGTTAGCGGTGACGCTGAAAGACTTGTTCAAAAGACAGAAGGTGGGTCTGATTTGGGGAATGTGTGATGACAAGGATGCGTTGGGTTTCGCCAAGGCCATGGGATCTGTTGTGAAGTGTTGCTGGATTGTGCCCATCAATTCCGAAAGAAATGCCAACCCTCAAAAACTGATGAATATTGCCAAGACTGAAGGGTGGGGGGCCACGATCAACTCGTTACCTGAAGCCCTGAAGCAGGCGACGGCATGGGCGGAGGCGAACGTTGGCGCGGTGTGCATCGCCGGGTCATTGTTTCTCGCGGGAGAAGTGTTGGAAATTCGGAAGAACAGGGAGCTTTGTGAAAGCCAATAAACTTATAGAAACGTTGGTACGGGGCGTGTGCGTGAAGCAGGGGAAACTGCTCGTTTGCCAGAGTAAGGGCGCCTCAAATACCTATCTGCCGGGCGGACATGTGGAGTGGAATGAGCGCGCTGAGTGGGGGTTGAAGCGCGAAATTGAGGAAGAACTCGGCGTGCATGCCCGGGTGGGCGCATTTCTGGGCGCGGTGGAGCACACCTTTATTCAAAAAGGGGAACGCCATTGTGAGATCAATCTGGTGTTTGCAATGACGATTGAGGCGCTGACGCCCGGGAAAACTCCGGAATCGTGCGAGGATTGGATTAAGTTCAAGTGGATCCCCTTGTCCGCATTGGGGCGAAATCATCTGGAACCGTGGCCGTTACGCAAGCTGGTTCCCGGGTGGGCACACGCCGGGGGGAGTGGGCTGCGGTGGGGAAGCACGTTAAGGTGAAGTTACTGAAATCCGGTAAAAACGCATGGCTTGAGTGACAGGGGCATCGGTAAAACTCATCAAACCCGAAGTGCCCGGCAGACCGGTGGCCGCCGGCAGATCAATCCAATTACCGCCGGCATCCAAAGTGTCCTTGTAAGAAATCGTGTAATGCCGATTGGTAAGTCCGGGCCAACGCAGTGTGAAACTTCCGGGGAAGAGAGATGAATTTTCACCGGTGGCCAGTTGGAACAAACTGCCTGCCCGCATGGCATCGGTCCCGGCAACTTCCTCCTGCCAATTCAGGATGCCATCATGATCATCGTCCCCATTGGATGATAGCGCCATAAATGAAGCGTGAGCCGCTGGCCCGATCCATCCGGCCTGATCTTTGGCCCAGACATACAGGGTATTTGTCTGATCCATTTTAAGACTGGTCAGCAATCCCTGCGTATTGGTTGTCCAACTCCCTTTGGTGGTGCCTTCTGCATTGGTGGGGGCAAAGTAGTAGCCTGCGATGCCGGAGCCGGGGCCGTCACTGAATCCCGCCCAGTTTCCGGCTACAAAGTTAGAGCCCACAACATATTTTCCGAAAAGGCTCAAACCGAGGGTGATGACGGCATCAGCAGCAGAAGGGGGGGTAAGGTCTATCCAGCAGGGGCCATAGAATGCAGGCTCACTGATATTGCCCATGCGGTCCCGTGAGCGTATCCAGCCCCAGTAATTGGTCCCGTCGGTAAGGGGCGAAAAGAATCCCCGGCGGCCTGTGGCAATATTGGTTATGGCCAGGGTGGGTGGATTTGTTGTTATGCCATATTCGTATTGAGCTACCCCGCTGCCCCGGCTTTCCTGAGTCAGATCCCACTGCAATGTAAAGATGGCGTTTTGGGACCAGGTATTGGTCTGGTGGTCTTGTGAAAGAAGGTGAGTCGGGGTTGGCGGGGCTTCATTGTCGACCATGAACGGTTGGCTGGTTGCCCAATCACTCCAGAAATATCCGTCCCAGACATGGGCGCGAACAAGGGTGTTGCTGGAAAAGAATACCTGGTTACTGGCAGATTGTGAGCCCCATCCGGAGACGATGGCATTGGTTATCAGACCAGCCCCGCTTCGAGTCAGCAGGTTGGAAAGCGGCAATGAGGGCATTCCGGTCAGGAAAGCCTGCCCTTCAGAGGACTGGACGGAGGTGAGCCAGAGGTTGCTCCAGACGCTGCCGGGTGCGGCACACCACTCAAAGGAAGCCATGCAGGCGTCTCCGTCCACATCGTATAAGAAGTTACTCAAGGTTATTTGGCCGGTCCCGTCAGAGGAGGTCTGTCCTGCAGCGCACCAGGTCAGGGTGGCGGGTGAACGGACGTTCATCTGGACGGGAATGAAGGTCCATTGATTCGTAATCGTGTTGCCGTTGATCCCGATGAAAATAGCGCGGTCGCCTGTCGGTATACCGGCGCTGTTCAGCATGGCGAGGGGCAGGGTAACGGCGCTGTGGGGCGGGACCGTCAAATTAGTGCTGCTGGCCGTGATCCAGGATTGGGGCGGGGCGATGGGGGAAACCACAATATTGTCAATAAACCAGCCTGTTTCTTCGGTGTTATCGTCCGAGCCGAAATGGAACCGGAGAATGGCGACACAGCCGGTATAGGCAGATAGATTAAATGAGGCCTGATTCCAAGCGGATCCATCGCCTGCAAAGCATGGGGTTCCATTTGTCCAGGGGGACGCGGCGTAGCCTGAAATTAAATTCGGGTAACCGCCGACAGGGAAAATCTGCTCATAAGTGGCGCCGAAATTAGTTGATATTTCAACGATCCCTCCATCCCAGCAATTATTGGGCAACCAGCCGCGGCGCCAGTACTGCCCATCCAGTTCACAGTTAATCCAATGTCGGAAAGTCAGTTGTGAACCCGTGGTAACGGCGAAGGGGGCCGAGTCGAGTTTGGAGTGCATGCTGCTGGCATACAGTTGGGTGTCGGGATTGCCGCAATACCAGGAGTGAGTTCCGGAATAGGGCAGGTTGGTCGAGATATTCCACAAATCGTTGGATCCGGAATGCGTCCAATCCCCCGCTCCGTTTTCCACATCATTACTGAACCCACCCCGCAAGATCTCAACCTTGGCATTCCAGGTTCCTGCCCCCGAGTTGGTCACCGCCAGTAGCAGATTGGAGGTGGTTTCGGGCAGGAGCAGGCAACTAAAGCGGGTAGGCGAGGAATCAATGACAGGGTAGCAGGGGGTCACGGGGAACGGTCCACTCGTGGCGGCGGCAACCTGATCACTGGCTACGATCGAATAGACAAAGCTATCGCCATTGGTCCCGGGAGCTGGAATGACGGCGGTATAAAGTTGATTGGAGCCGGCCGTCATGGGCGTCGCGGTGACCGGTCCGCCGTTACGAGCCCAATACACCATGGCGGAGCAGACCATGAAATTATCCGTGATGGTGGCCGATATAGTATACGGCGCCGGAAGAGGTTGTAGTGGATCCAGTGGAGTATGAATGATTACCGGCGGAGTCGGGAAAGAAAGGGCATCATTGGGATTGGCCCGATCTTTGAACTCACTGAGATTATTGAATCCATCGCCATCCGGATCCGCCAGGGGAGCATTGGCGAGATGGCCAAGATAGAGGAGTTCCCACCAGTCGCTAAGCCCATTGCCATCGCTGTCCAGCGTTTCCGGGAGATAGATCGCCGTTACAAGGTGCGCGGCGTTCATGAGGATGTTTGTGACGGGATTGATGGTCGGATGAGTGGCATCCGGATATCGCATTCCGTCCAGATTCCAGCCGGTAAACCGGTTGACGATGTTGCTGATGGTGGCTGAAGCGGGCGCGGGGAGAGATGTGGCGATTGTCCCTTCAGCCCACCAGGTTGTGGTGTTCATTGGCGTATAGACGGAGGTGTTGCTCAGGGCATATTGAGCCTGCCATTGCCAGGTTAGCGTGGAATTGGTGGCGATGATAAAGCTGACGCCGTTACTGGTTCCCGAGGGCGGAACGCTGCCTGATCCGCTCCACCCGGTACAAACCCACCGTTTTCCATGGTCAGGACTCGTGGAGAGCGGGGCACTGGCCTGCACAACCAGTCCTGAGCTTATGACATGCAGGCCGTAATCGGGGCAGGTATTGGAAATGACTGAAGGGGTGCCGGTGACCATCAGGGTGAGGGATGGAACGATGATGTAACTGCAGGTATTGGTCGGGGCATTGGCAGGAAAGCGGACAATGCGCCCGTTGGTGGTCGCCGCCTGAATCCAGTACTGGATGGTTGTCCCTTCCGGTTGTTCGGGAATCAGCGCCTCAAAGATTGTGTTGCTTACATTTTGACAGGCCAATGAAGTGAAATTAGTGAAACCGTTCTGGGCCCAATAAACAAATATTGAATTTGTATCCGTCATCACGGCAGGCCCGATGTCGGAGTCAATCGGGTAACCGAGCCCACGGTTATAGGAATTATCGCGCGGTGTGTGATTGATTCTGAAAAGGGCATCCACGGATTTATAGGCATTTAGACGGCCACCGGTGATGGTTTTTCCGATGAGTGCGGGGATGACGTCTACGCCTTTGAGAATGGCGTCCTTGATGTCTTCGGCACGGGCAGAGGGCCAGAGGCTACAAAGCAAGGCGGCAACGCCTGAAACATGCGGGGTCGCCATGGAGGTTCCACTCATGTATCCATATCGTCCCCCGTAAAGGGTACTGTAGGTGTTGACTCCGGGCGCGGCAAGGTGAACCGAGTTTGAGCCGTAGTTTGAGAAACTGGCACGAGCATTGCTTGAGTCCGTGGCGGCGACGGCGATGATATTGGCATTGGTGTAGGAGGAAGGGAATGAGGGCGTTGAGTCATTGTTGCTGTTGTCATTTCCCGCCGCCGCGATAAACAGAATCCCGAGCGAGGCATTCTCCGCCAGGGCCTCCTGGAAAGTGGCGCTGAAACTGCCGCCGCCCCAGCTGTTGTTGGTAACCCGGATATTGACGCCGCGTCGCCGTAAATTGGCGACATAATGCAGGGCATCGGTGGCATCCGAAATTACCCCTGAACCATAATCGTCCAGAAACTTGAGGGGCATGAGCTGGCAGTGCCAGTTTACCCCGACTACGCCTGTTCCATTATTGCCCACGGCGCCGATTGTGCCGGCGGTGTGGGTGCCGTGGCCATGGCCATCCATGGGGGCGTTGTTGTCGGCAACAAAGTTCCACCCCACGACGTCGCCGACATAGCCATTTCCATCATTATCCAAACCGTTGGTGGATTCAGCCAGATTGTGCCATATGTTTGAGACAAGGTCAGGATGGTGGTAATCCATTCCGGTGTCGATACCGCCAATCACCATCTGTTGATCCCCCGTTGTCAGGTCCCATATTTGCGGTGCGGAAATATCGGTTCCAGGGGTGGCGCTATTGTAGAGTCCCCAAAGCAGTCCGAATTGGGGATCATTGGGGAGCGTCTGCTGGGACCGGACCACGTAATCGGGTTCAACATACCGGATAAGCGTCTTTTCCTGCCCCAGAAGAGCGAGGAGTCGGGGAAGGGCGTCTGTTGACTCGTCCGGGATGCTGATGAGATAGCAGCCCGGCATTTTCATGGCCTTGCGGATGGTCAGACCATGTGCTTGAACGAGGGCGTCCAGTTTCTCTTTTTCGGTATCCGAATTTAATCGGATCATAACATGGTCGGCGATCATGATATTGCGGGAGCGAATGGTTTTGGATTGTCCCGGTTGGGTCATGAGCACCGATTCCTCAACCCGCCAGAGGGGATACTTGAAATTGGCGCGAACAATCCTGACGCGGTCAACGACATTAGGGCGGGAGGCATCCGGCTTTTCCGAGATTTGCAATACCGGCATGCCTGCCGTTGGATCGGCCGATAGGGAAGAAGGCGCTGAAACGACCGTTGGGAAGATGTTGCTGGACGCGGCTGTGGAGGAAGGGGACGTTCCGGGAAATGGCGATACGTGAAGGTGGTTTTGTGGCGTGTTGGTTAAAGAGCTGGTTGCGGAAAAGGGGGTGAAATGAATAGGTGGTATGCGGGAATGGAACAACCACCATCCACAAGTCACAAGCAAACAGCCCGACAACAGTGTCAGCTTTAGTTTGTTTTTGGACCTAATAGACACGTCGTTGATTCTACTATAAGCCGGAGATGATTGCACAATACATAATGATATTGACTTGCAGAGTGTTTATCGGCATCGTGTGCGCCCTTGCATTCTTATGCATTGGGTGGATCAAGCAACGTGTTTAGTCTTAGAGAGAGGATGTAACTATGGCTGGAAAAGGTGGAGATTCCCGTGCGGGGCGTCCTGTCAAGGGGGCGTCTGATAAGAAACGTCGTGAAAAAGTTCAGCGCAAGCGTTTGCTCGGGCTTGGCGTGGCAGCGGATAAAGTCAAGAAAATGGACGCCTCTGCTGTCCGGATCATGCTTAAAGAGCCGAAAAAAATCAAAAAGTAACGCTCTGCGAGTAACCATTTGACCGGCTTTGCCTTGTAAAAGGCATGGCCGGTTTTTTTTCGTTTATTTTTCCCGGTTCTGTGGCTAAATCCCGGTACGGTGATCCATGAAGGTATTATGCGTACTCAATCCTAGTGCGGCGGGCGGAGATGCTCAAAGGCTTTGGCCGGAGGTATCCGGCTTGTTGCAGCGTCAGAACGTCAATTTTGACTTGCTCCCCTTGAAATGCGAGGTCGCCATCAAGGATCAGGTGGTTGCCTGTCTTGCCGCCGCGGGCGAGGGGACCTATGACGTGATTGCGGGCATTGGCGGAGATGGGACGCATGCCGGGGTGATCAACGGAATGATGCATCAGTGGGCTGGCGGACCGCCCGGCCGCATGCCGCCTTATGCGTTTATTCCACTGGGAACCGGGAATGATATTGCGAAATCATTGGGAATCCGCCTCCGGGATGATTATTCGGCCCGTGATCTCAGGCGGGCCGTTTCCACTATTTTGCATGGGGCGGACTACCGGATGGATCTCGGACGGATCAACGGCACTTATTTTGCGGATGCCCTGACGATCGGATTGGATTGCAGAATCTTGAAAGAACGCAATGTCAGCAAACGGAGAATTGAAAAAATTCCCTTCCTGAAATTTCTGACGCGCGGGAAGCTGCTGTACACACTGTCACTGGGTTCGAGGTTCTTTACTCATGAACCGGTCGTGACCGAGGTCATTGTTGATGGAGTCCATTGGTATAAGGGACAAATGATCAATGGGGTGATCAATAACACCCGGATCTATGCCGGGGACTTTGACTTTAATATGGAAGCGTATCCCGATGATGGGCTTCTGGATGTGGTCATGTTTACGGATCACGCCGACTATTTGACACGCTACCTTCTGGCGATCCGTCACAATCCTGACAAAATCAGAGAGTATTCCGACGAACTACACCGGCGGTCAATGCACATTCAGGGGCGCGATATCGAGATCCGGCTGGCACGCCGGCAGCCCGCGCAGCTGGATGGCGAGGAATTTCGAGATGATGCCTTGTTTAAAGTTTCCGCCATCCCCCGGGCACTCTCAATCAAAACACCAGCGGAACCGATGTGAACGGGAAATGATCTTCATGATCACTTTGAAAAGAAACTGCCTTTATGTCTGTTTGCTGGCTTGCCTCAGTCCAATCGGGTTGTATGCGGCTCAGCCTTTCAGCCATATCGTGACACCAACGGATCGCACAACGCTGGACCCCTCCATTCCGGGAACATTCCAGCCCACCGCCGCAGGCACGATCGAGTCGGCGCTTTACGGGTCTGTCCGGTCTGTTCAGGTTGGCAAACACCTGTTCGCCTCTTTTCATGAGGGGATCGATATCGCGGCCCTGCACCGCAATGGTCATGGAGTCCCGCTCGATCAGGTTCGTGCCGTGGCGGAGGGGACGGTAGGGTACATCAATCAACGCCCCGGAAACTCCAACTACGGAAATTATGTGGTGCTGCTTCATCAGGATGCCATGGGAACCGTCTATACGCTCTATGCGCATCTGGCGGCCATTTCACCGGATGTGAGGGTGGGGCAGGCGGTGGCACCCGGGACACTGCTGGGAACGATGGGTAATACCTCTTCAGGAGGAATTCCCTTAAATCGCGCCCACCTTCACTTTGAAGTCGGTCTGATCGGGAATGAACGCTTTGGCGAGTGGTTCCGGGCACAGAAATTAAAGCCGGATCATGGGCTTTTCAATGGTCAGAACCTTTATGCGCTGAATCCCCTCCCTTTCTTCAACCATGTTGATCTATTGGCCACCTCCGGATTCAGAGGTTTTGTCGCAGGGGTTCCCCACGCTTTTACGTTACTGATACCTGCCGTCCGCCAACTCGATTATTTCCGGCGTTATCCCGGATTATGGGAGGGGGGACCTTTCCTGGGGGGAGGGATGGTGATAACGTGTTCGGAAGATGGCGCAATTTTATCCGGACGCTCCGCAACACCGGATGAAACCCGGACGGTCCGCCCCGGCAAAGTGGCGGTGGTGAATGTGGATTCCCACGTGTTGGGACGGAATGGGTGTCGATTGGTGGTCGAGGATCACGGCCACTGGCGATTGGGCGAAAAAGGTGTCCGCTGGCTCGAAATATTAGAGTATCAGTAACATTGTGCCCTGGTTGGGAATTGGCCGGATTCCACCTCGGACTTGTACTCTTTAAACGCCTGGGCCATCCGATCCCCCAGATCTGTGTAGCGTTTGACGAACTTGGGGCTGTCATTACCCGACAATCCCAGCAGGTCATGGCTCACTAAAATTTGCCCGTCGCAATCCGGTCCGGCGCCAATCCCGATGGTGGGGACGGTGACCGCCTGGGTGATGGTCTTGCCTAATTCGGCGGGCACGCATTCCACCACGATGCTGAAGACTCCTGCTTTTTCCAGTGCCTGGGCATCTGCGATGAGGCGGTCGGCATCGGCTTCCTGACGGCCTTGGACCTTATAGCCGCTTTGGCGGATACTTTGTGGGGTCAAACCAATATGGCCCAGTACAGGGATGCCGTTGGCTACCAGGGCGGCAACGGTGGACGCCCGGAAAGCGCCCCCCTCGATTTTCACGGCATCGGCACCAGCCTCCTTCAGAAAGCGTCCGGCATTCGCGAGTGCTTGCTCGGTGGAAACCTGATAGGACATGAAGGGCATGTCACCCACAATCAGCGCCTTGGTGATTCCCCGCGCCACGGCGGCGGTGTGATGTAACATTTGCTCCATTGTGACCGCAAGGGTCGTGGGGTGCCCGAGCATGGTATTGGCCAGCGAATCGCCCACCAGCGCCAGATGAATGTCGGCCGCATCGAGGAATTTTGCGGTCGTATAATCATAGGCGGTCAGGCAGGAAACCTTGCTGATTCCCTTGAGAGCCTTGATACGGTCGGCGGTCCATTTCGTTTGCATGGTTGTTAACTTACCCGACTTGTCCTGGAAATTCAAACTCAATGCCGTTGCAAGAATCGTATCACTCGATTTGATGCCCTCTCCGGTTTCCCAGTGTGGTGCAGGTGTCCACGATCAGGATCATGACGACCATACGTATTCGCACGGTGTGTTCACTTTCTCCCCACCCGCCGGGCGTTTGCCCCGTGTTGCTGAAGAGCAGTCCACGTACGGCTCGTCAACGTAGACCGGTTGGCCGGTCCCCAGTTTTCCCTCTTCATAAAAGTGCATTTCAAGCCAAAATGCCGCAAGTTTCCTAAGAAACTCGGGAATCCAGTCCAACAGTTGGACTGGCCTTTTCAATCTGGATCGCTATGCCAGGATCAGCTCGGTCCAGGCGCCTGGCCGGGTCGTTATCAGGCGAAGGCCGGCCGTCTTCAACATCTTCTCGTTGCCCGCGATGTTGAGGGCGGCATCGAGATGGGTGATCGCCTCCGGCGGCATGCCGGCAATCTTGCCGGCCTTCTGGCGGAGTCCTCGCAGCGAGGTCAGGAACCCTGCGAGCTGATCCTCGACGGGTTTCCCGGCCTCCTTGATCGCCTGCACTTCGGGACGGCGCAGTTTGCCCGCCAACGCCTTCTTCTGAAGTCCCTCCAGGGAGGCCCGTTCCGCAGAATCGAGGTCGGGGCGTGCCAGGGCACTCTCGATCCACATCAGGTCGCCGACATCGGAGAGGTCGGGGATGGGTCCCTTCACCTTCTTGCCCAGCCATTCAGGATGGCACTTGCTGACCCAGTCGTAGATGTGGAGGTAGTTGTAGAGGGAGGACCGCCCGAGATCGAGACGCTGGTGCGCGTAGTCCTCCATGTCCTTGTGCCCGAGCGCGGCATAGAGGCTGCGGTCCCTCACCCCGGCAAGTTCCTTCGCAATGAACAGGTACATCAATTGCGCCCGCTTCAGGTTGCCCTTCAGCACGAACGTGATCTGTAATGCCTCCTGCGCCGGATTCAACGGTTTCGCTACTTTGGTCACTTTTGTTGCTTCTTTATTCATGGTTTCCCCTTCCGTTTTTGCGGGACAATAACAACAGGCCGTCGCTTGATCAACGCGCGATTTCAACATGGATATACAGGATTTACAGGATAAGATTGGGGGCTTTTCTTCTCCGAAATATCCTGTCTATCCTGCTGAAAATCTAATGAATGCGGAGTTGCTTTTATACGGTTATACAGTTATCCTGTTTACATGAAAGCAACACTTGATATTCCGGATCATTTATACCGCCAAGTTAAGGCCAAAAGTGCAATGGAAGGGAGTCCCATTCGACTGGTAGCGATCAACCTTTTTTCCGCTTGGGTCAATACGGCACCAAAGGCCGAATTGGAGAAAGCGGCAGAACCCGTTGGCTTGAAGGAACCCGGACCGACGTGGTTTGGTGTTGCCCGGCCATACGCCATAAAGGTGAAGCGGCATGACATGGATGCGGTGCGGGAAAGTATCTCTCGGAAGCGGGGGAAATCGTGATCGTCGGGCTGGACACCTCGATCGTTCTACGGCTTTTGACGGGTGAGCCCAACGAACTGGCAAGGCAAGCGGTACAACGTATAACCGGCCTGTTGGCGAAGGGGGATTCCTTCGCTGTTAGCGATTTGGTGGCTGCGGAAACTTATTATGCGCTGCAATTTCATTACAAAATGCCGAAAAATGAAGCCTTGGCGGCGCTTATTCTGCTCGGCAAGGAAGGCAGTGGGATCCGTTTTTCCGCCGAAGCGGAAAAGGTATTAAAAACACCTCAGTTAGCTAAAGCCAATCCGGGGTTTGTTGATCGCCTTATTCATGCTGGCTATCAGCAAGTGGGGCAGTCCATGTTAACGTGTGAAAATGCGGCGATAAAACTTGGCGGCGTGGAAGTCGTTACTTCCTCTGCATCCCCGATCAAAAATTCAAACTCAATGCCGTTGAAAGAATTGTATCACTCGATTTGATGCCTTCAACCGGGGTGTTGTCATATCGATTTTGATAGCACACATTCAGGCTGAGATCCCGGGTGATATATGAGGCAAGACCAATTTCCGTGTTGATGAAAAAGACGCTGGTATCCGCCAATTTCGGGATGTATTCGGCGGTGACCCAGCCTAACACGTGTTCGTTAATAAGTTTTTCTGCGGTCAAGGCAATGCGACCTGCCGCATAACCGTTTTGATCCTTGTCTTTCTTTTCTTCAACATATCCGGCACCGGCTTCAAGGTTCAAAAGGGACGTGCTGGAACGCAACAGGTGAAAGCCGGGGGAGAGGATGCCAGTGATGCGATAGTCCAATTCCGCCATCGGATCGGTCATCCAGTCGAGATTGCCCATGGCATAAACCAAGGGCGTTAATTGTCGGTCATAACGCAAAGTCGCTTCGGCGTTTTCAGTGTCTTTGGTGCCGTCGCTTTCACCATAGGCGCCGTGGGCGCGAAGTCGGATCGTGTTGGCTCCCTCCTCCTTGACCGTGTCCAAACCAAGTGAATAACGCAGGGTGTCGCTGTTTCCGCGCGCCATGTTCATGCCAAAATCGAGGTTCCTCCGCCAACTGGTGGCGCTGCGTGGCGTCGGTTGTGGGACAGGAAATTTTAGTGTCCGTCCGGAAACGCTGTAACTGCTGCCAAAGTTTCCGGCAAAGGCACTCAATACACTGGCGCTGGGGACTTTGGTTCCCGGCTTCGGTTTGACCACCGGAACCTGATTGGTTGCAATGGGAAATACCGGCAGTTGATTGGTCACAACCGGCGTGACTTCAACAGGAGGCGTGATCTCCGGCGTAGGGATGGCGGGGGCGATGTTGGTAGAAATCAGGGTCTGGGCGGCCGACGTCCAATGGAGAAAAATGGCGGCGAAGGCCGTGAAGACAAGCTTTCCAAAATTTCGATTCATTGTGTGCCAGCCCTTTTGAGGTAACGTGATTGAGCGGCTTTTGACCATTGCTGCATCACTTCCTGTTTGCGGCGTGGATCTTTCCATGTAGGAATCAGCCTTTCCAGTTCTTTTTCCGAGAGAGGCGGACGACAGAGTTCAGTTGCTGCCAAGGGATCACGGGTCATGCAATTTTTCCAGGCGGCTTTTAGGTCGGCATGGGCATCAATGAGCCACACCCCCATGAGATCGTTTAATATCGTCCAGCGCCGTGTGGCGAGATCGTTGTCATAAGCCAGTCCTGCCGGGAAATCATAAGGGTTCGGTTTCGGTGCCCCGGCTTCGGTATAAAGCGTTTTCAGAACTGGCATCCGATAAAGGGTGTGTTCTTGACCATTGACTCCTGCGGGCTGAAACAGCAGGCGCTGACCTGCAGGTAACAGCGTATATTCCATGAACAGTTTGGCCAACCCAGGCTGTTTGGCGCCACGGAGCATCGCAATGGGATCCGGGCCAATGATGGTTTCTTTTTCAGGTAGGACCAGGGCGAGGGCGTCATTACCCACCGCCTGAATGACCGTCTGGGCATATTGGTCAATTACCATTCCAGCGGCAATATCCCCGGACGCGACCTCGCGTGGAACGGTGCCCCCGGCTTCGCCAAATCCCCGGATGTTGGCGCAAATCCGGGAGATAATCGGCCATCCTTTTTCAAAGCCGTAGGACTGGAGGATGATTTCATAACACATGTGAACCGACCCGCTGGAACGGGGATCCCCGGAACCGACCCATGAAAAGTATTCCGGGCGGGCGAGATCACTCCAGAATTTCGGGATTGGCAGCCCGAGCCGGTTTACCAGGGGGCGGTTGTAGAGAATCCCGAAGGCACTCAAGGTGACCCCGTACCAGCGTTTGCCGGGGTCGTTGACTGGTGATCCGGCACAGGTTTCCGGGATATCCTTTAATAATTCCGGCGCTAATTCTGTTTTGGCCAACCAGTTCTTCTGGATGGCCGTCAGGTAAGGAGCTACTCCGCCGCCAAACAGCAGGTCCACCCCGGGATTGTCGGGCGAGGCGGCGAAGCGGGATTCCAGTTCCTTCATGATCTTTGAAGCGCCCCCGACATCCAGCCATTGAACGGCAACCTCACGGTGATGTTGTGTCAGCATCCATTCGGCAAATCCCCGCGAATATTCCAATCTCACCTCCCGGCGGTGGGGGGAAATGATCGTCAGCGTTTCCTTTGCCGTCCGCCCTGACTGGGACGGCTTGCTTTTTCCCACGATGAAGAGAAAAGGAAGTGAGGCAATCAATACGAATACGATAATGGCAATTCGTCGCATATTGTTTTCAGTCCTTCTTATTCAAGCAGGGCAACATCGCCATACTTTGGCACGGAGGCGGAGAATCCTTTTTCCTGATGAAGCGTTCCGGCAAAATGGTGAGCCGTTTCCGGTTCGCCATGGGTGACAAAGATATTCCGGACCCCCGATGAACTTGTACGGGAGAGCCATTTGAGAAGTTCCTCGCGGTCCCCGTGGGCGGAAAAGCCCGATATCTGTTCAATTTTGGCTTTTACGGGAAGGGCTTGGCCGAACAGGCGCACCGGGGTCACACCATTGAGGATCAGGCGCCCCAGTGTTTCGTTGGCCTGATAACCGACAAACAATACCGTGGATTCCACCCGACTGAGGTTGTTGGCCAGATGATGTTTGATCCGGCCGCCGGTACACATGCCGGCGCCAGCCATAATCGCTGCCGTCCCTTTTATCGTATTGATGGCTTTGGACTCATCCACCGTTTGAACCAATTCGAGTCCCGGGAAATGAAAAGGGGATTGCTGGTCCCGAACCAGTCGATTCATGTCGGCGTCGAGAATATCCATGTTTTTCTCGAAAAACCTGGTGACGGTGACGGCCATGGGGCTATCCAGAAAAACCTTGAGCCCGGGAATGCGTTTGGCTTTGAGCAACGAGTTGAAATAATAAAGGACTTCCTGGGCCCGCTCGATGGCAAAGGTGGGAATGACCAAATTGCCGCCCCGCTTGAGGGTATCCGTGATGACTTGGCAGAGCCGTTCCTCAATCAATTCAGTGTGTTCGTGCAGTCGGTCGCCATAGGTCGATTCCATGACCACGTAATCGGAGGCAGGACAGAACTCCGGATCTTCCAGAATGGGCCGATTCCAGCGACCGATGTCGCCCGAGAAGACGATGGAGCGGTTTTGTGAGCGAATCTGAATGGAGGCGGACCCCAGGATATGTCCGGCATCGGTGAAGGTGGCCTCTACCCCGTCTGCGACAGATACGGCCTGTCGGTATCGGACGGGGGCGAAATGCGAACAACATTGCTCAACGTCTTGAACGGTATACAAGGGTTCAAGGGGACGGGGGCTTTGGCGGTTTTCTCTGGCATGGCGTTTCTTTTTGAATTCCACATCTTCAGTCTGGATTTTAGCGGAGTCCATCAATACGACTTTGGCAATGTCGGCCGTCGGGGCGGTCGCGTGGATCGTGCCTCGGAACCCATCCCGGACCAATCGCGGAAGATAGCCGCAATGATCAATATGGGCATGAGTCAGTAGCACGGCATCGATACTCGATGGGGGGACCGGAAAGGGCTCCCAGTTACGGTCTGCCAGGGCTCGTTCCTGATATAAGCCGCAATCAATCAGCAACCGGCTTCCATTAATCTCGAGCAGATATCGCGACCCAGTGACATTTTCGGCCGCGCCAAGAAAAGTGAGTTTAGCGAACATATCGGTTTATTCCTTTATAATAATCTGTTCTATCGTGATGGAATGGATCCGGGCGCCAAGGTCGCTGGGATAACCGCGAATGCCTGCTTTGCCGGGATTATAGGGTTGATCGGAAGAAAGCGTGTAGATGCCCGTGGGGGGGGCGTTGGGCATATCCGCAGGCCGGGTGAGAAAGCCGGAAACACAGGTGAGGTCGTTGCTGACGGCCAGAGATAAGACCGGACCGGGCCAGGGGGGGGTGATTTTAAGCGTTTGTCCCGGAAGACCATCATCCCGCGAGGCGGCGGCCTCAATGGTAATTTTGATGGACTTTCCGGCTTGCGGCACAGGGCCAATGATACCGGATCCTTCCCGGCTCCAGCGGGCGGGGAGCATCAGGTTTCCCTTTTGAATAGGACTTCGCCCTCCCCAGGGGCCCCGCAAGGCCAAAGGTCCATCATCAAGTATTTTCCGGACGGAAAGCCCCGTGGAGTCAGTGATGGGAATGCCCTTGAGCAAACCCACTTCGACAATGTATTTGCGGCGTTCAGCGGGAAGCGCGGTTTTGCTGACGATGCGATCAAAGCCGGCTGTCTGAGCGGCAATATCTTGAAGCACAACCCCAGTTTCAAGACCGGGATTGCTGTAGGCGGTGACCCACAGCACCTCTTCCTCTCGAGCCCGCTGAGCCAGCCAGGAGGAAAGACCGGGAAGCGCCACATAACCGTATTCACTGAGTCCAATGACTCGAGTCTTGCCGGATGCGGCAAAGGGCACGCTATAAGGGTAATAATCGAAAAAGGCGAGGCGTTGGCCGAGGGTACGGGATAGGGACGCCACCCATTCGGTTGCTCCCTGTTCATGCCGGGCAAGATAGGGCGCGGGCCACTGGCAGAAGTTGAACGCGCCGCCGACCAGCAAGCCGCCTGATATCAGGGTTGCGGCGAAACGGCCCATCCGCTGTTCACAAAGTTGGCAGGCGGTTGCCAAGGCAGGGGCGAAGGCCAGGATCAGAAGTAAGACAAAAGGAATTAACCGTCTTTGACTCCAAAGCCCCATGGGCTCAAACCCTTTCAAGTAAAAGAAGAAGGGCGCCAGGAAAACGGTCAGCAGGAGCAGAAGGCGTGAGCGGGCCTGATGCTTGAGGTAAAATGTGGCGATCAAGCCTGCCAGCAGGATGATTCCGTACCCCCACCGTACGCCATCCCAATATTCCCTGAGCCCGGCCATCACAAGCGCTTTTCCAGGCCACAGTGAAGCGGGAATGGCAAGGGGGAGGGTGGCAACAATCAGTAGTCCCAGGAAGACTCCGGGGTTGGTAATGGCTCGGTGAAGGGTGTTGATCAGGCGTGTCTTGAGTGTGGAAGAACCCAGGATCAGTGGGACCAAAGCCAGCAGGAAAATGACCACGAACACTGCCAAAAGTTTTTGCAGGGGCTGACTGGAAAGCCGGTTGAGGAAAACATGCCAATCCATAATGTTGCCGTAGGGCTGGCAGCCCCACCGGGTCATTCCCCATAACGGGGCCAGGCCCGCCATGAATCCTCCAAGGCTCAAGACGACCCCTGTTTTTGACAAGGCGGGGTTCATCAGGAGCATCATGAGTGCGGGCAGTGCGAGAATAATGGCGACCGGATGGAAACATACGGCGAGCCCGATGGCGATGGGGGCGAATATCCGGAAAAGGCGGGAATGGACAGACAGGGTAAGGCCGGATAACACCATGATCACGAGACTTGCGGCGACGGATTCGGCATAGTATCCGCGAAACAGATAGGCCGGCAGAGGCGTGCCGATGAGAAGCACCACGCTGGCAAGCAGGCCGTATTTGTTGCCGAGTGCGGCCCCGGTTACAAGCACCAGCGTAAAGATCAGCCATCCGATGATGGGGACGAAATAATCGCCCAGACGGTTCCAGCTCAGGGTATCAAGACCGGCGGCCGCCATGGGGAGAAAAGGGTAGAAATAGGGTTGAATGGCGCCTGAGTTCAGCGAGGTGATCTGGAAAGAACGATCCCGCGTATCACGGCCCCATTGCTGGTATTCGAGCAGAACCGACCGGCGGAGCGATGGGGGCATCTCCTGTAAGGTCCGGTCGACATCGTGAATCTGGCGCCCATTCGAAAAGGCCTGAGCCATCAACCGGTAACAGGAGGTGTCAAGCCCGGTAAAGGTATCCTCATGCGGACGGAGAAGCAGCAGACCGGCGGCGATAATAGAGAGAGCCAGCAGGCCATGGGTAATGGCTGAGTTTTTTTTGAGAAGGTTTGATAAGTGAAGGAGAATAGAACCGCTGATAACGCCGGCAATGACGATGACCAGTAGAAACCAGGTTACGCTTATCGTCGTCATTAGTATCCTGCTGTGGCAATAAAGGCGGCAAAGGTCAGGAGCCCGGTTTCAATGATTTCGTTGGAGGCGCCCAGAAGATCGCCGGTGACTCCGCCGAAATGGTGCCTCATCCAGAGTCTCAACAAAAATGCGACGACCAGACCCTGCAGCAGAAGAAGAAGACCGGCCAAACCCGAGGCGGCCAGACAGAAAGCGATGGCGGCGATAAAGGCAAAGATCAGGTGATAAGGGCGGGCTTCCTGCACGAAAGCGGCCGCTTTGCCGCCTTCCTGTCTGGCGTAGGGGAGTGAGGTGGCCAGGAATACCTGAGCGGTACGGGAGACGATGAAGGGGACCAAGGCCAGCATCCAAAGACCGAGGGCGGCGAGATGGCTAAGGGCCACGGTTTTCAGTAGCAGATCGGCCACAATGGCCATCACACCGAATGCACCGGTATGGGGATCCTTCATGATTGCCAATCGGCGCTCACGGTTTCGGCTCGCCCCCAGGGCATCCATGACGTCTGCCAAGCCATCCACGTGCAGTCCCCGGGTGATCCATACCGACACAATCATGGCGACAACCCCGGCGCCGGCAATCCAGCCTTTCAGACTGGCCAGATAGAGACTGAAAACCACGAGGGTGCCGATGAGCACGCCGATGGCGGGGAAAAAGGGCAGGGCGCTGGCCAGGCTAGGAGAATCCTTTCCCGGCACAGGGAGAAGGGTCAGGGTACGTATGGCGGTAACGAATGAACGCATACCGGTGAATCTATCATAGCCCAGAGGGAACTAAAGCCGAAAATCAGCGCCGATTCCCCAAAATTTGATTTCGAATTAACCAGCGGCGTGTTATCAATGGGACGGATTAATTATGGAGGAGATTCCTATGATGGATACAGTTTCGAATATCGGATGGGCGATTGTGTTTATGACTGTGGCGGCAGGAATCGGTATCCTGCTGGTGATGGGGGCCACGGCGGTGATCCCTAAATTATTGGAACGGTTGACGCCGAACTTGGATGAGGATAAGGAAATTGCCCGTGGTAATCGGGCTGTTGCGGAATATTTTGGACGGATTGTGTCGGCTTGTATCATCGGTGTCAGTCTCGTTGTCGCCGCGGCTATTTTGGGTGGTATTATTGCAGCGCTCCATTGATGACCGCAATGAATCGGATCTTTTTCACAGCCTTGGTTCTTCTCATTGGCTCAGGTGCTGACCACCTTTGGGCCAGAGGCGGCGGCGGATGCCTCCGGGAAGGGACCCTCATCGACACTCCGTCAGGAACACGGGCGATCGAGTCATTGGTGCCTGGTGACACGGTTTATTCCGTAAGTCATGGGATGCTTATACCCGCCCAGGTTTGCGACGTGATGAAGGTTGCCCCGGATCATTTCTGTGAACTGGTCATCCGCGGGCATAAACTGCAAGTAACGGATGAACATCCTGTTGAAACCGCTCCCGGGGAATTTTGCATCGCCTCAAGGCTGAAGGCCGGTGATATGGTTAATTGTGCGGCAGATGCCCATCTGTTTTCCACCGTCGTGGAGGGGGTGCGACAAACCGCTGCAACGAATTCAGCCTGGAATTTATTGGTGTCGCCCGGGGGAACCTATGTGGCGGATGGCGTGGTTGTGCACAACAAAGGCTGTTTCCTGCCGGAGACCCTGATCCGTCGGCAAGATGGATCTGAGAAACCGATTTCGCAGATTACTCCGCAGGAGCGCATCCTGGCCTTTACAGTCGCAGGACAAGTGGTCACCGCGGTTGTGGAAGCGGTTATTGTCCATGATGTGGAGGAATTCAGGATTTTGAAAACGGCCGCTGTCACCCTGCACGTGACAGCGGAGCATCCTTTTTATATCGGGGATGGCCGGTTTAAGACTTTGGAGGCACTCAACGTCGGGGATTCAATCTATGCGTATGATGGATACGGGTTGAGTCGCCAGGCTATTGAGAGCATTACCCCGATCAAAACGCCGGTTCGCGTTTATAATCTGCATACTGACGCGCCGAACACCTTTTTTGCCAATGGGATTGCTGTTCATAACAAGGGTGGGGGCGGCGGTCATGGCGGTGGTGGCTTTCACGGCGGCAGCAGCTTTCACGGCGGTAGCAGAGGCGGTGGGAATGGGAGTCCCTGGCCGGCTCTGATCATTATCGGAACCATTTTTGGAATCGTGATTATCCAGGCGATTGTGAAAAAGCGATCAGGCAGTCGGGCAGATGAAAATCTGGACTTTGTCTTCAAACAATCAGACGTTGCCGCGAAACGGGACAAAACACTAAAGCTTCTGGACTTCCTGTCGCGACAGGATCCCTCTGTGGCGCCACCGGCGTTGAAGAAGGTCACCGAAGGCACCTTCCTCCTGCTTCAGCAATGCTGGCAGGCCAGGGAGTATGGGCCGATGAAACCCCTGATGATGCCGGACCTCTACGCGGACCATTGTGCCCAGCTTGATGGCATGAAGCGGCACCATGAAATCAATATGATCGAAGGTGTGAATGTGAACCGGATTGATCTCGTCAATGTCCGTTACACCACCAAAGAGAACCAGCGGGAATTCACGGCCCTGATCACCGCGACGGCTCGTGACTATTATGTGGATGAGCAGACCCGCCGCAAGACCCGCGGGGATGATGCCCCCGCTCAATTCCAGGAGTTCTGGACCTTTCAATATCTGGAGAAGAGCTGGCGTCTGCGTGAGATCGAGCAATCACGGGAATCCAGTATTCTGAAAGAAGATAATTTCTTTGAGCAGTTTACCGATGTGGGGGTGGATCAGATCTACGGTTCCCTGGCAAAAGGACAAGGGGTGGCGGGCCCCTGGCTTGAGAAGCAGGTGGAGGCCAAGGAAACGCGCATTGAGCGCATGCTGAACTTCCTGGTTCAGACCGATAAGGTTTGGGATCGGCAGAGCATGCTGGAGACCAGTCGCAGGGTATTCATTGCGCTGATGACGGCGTGGGAATCCGGAGAGGTGGGGGCCGACATGGCAAACGACCTTTTCCCGGATATGGTGGTTTCATTGCGTGAGCAGATGGCCAGCCAGAAGGAGCAGAATGTTAAACTGGAATTCAAGAATCTTTGCGTGCGCAAGGTCGAGCTGATTCTGGTTCGAAATTTTGATGAAAACGAGAAAGATGAATTTGTTGTGCGAATCCGGGCTCATTCACAGAGGGTCATGATCCGGGCGGATGCCGTTGTTCACCAGGATGAGGATGTGGTGCCCTTTGAACAGAACCTGACGTTCGGGCGTGTCAAAACCGGTGATGTCATTGAGAAACGCTGGCGGCTGAAGGAAATTATCCCTGAAGGAGAGGGGACCGACCTGATTGTTCGGGAGAATCTCGACCAGGATTCGAACCTTCAGCAGTTGCATTGGTATTACCAGCACAAACGGGCTGTTTAATTGATGTTGTTCCCCTACGCCAAGGCACTGGCAAAAAGACTTGAAGGGGTCGCTGGATTCAAGAATCAAGCACCCGTCGTGAGAAAAATATGAGAAAGTCTCTTTTTTGTCGTCACAACTCGTTGATAATCAACGTCAAAATGGTGGAGGCGGGGAGAGCCTACCACCTCCATCATTTTCGGGCATTTTCTATCGAAACATTGGGGTTTTGATGCGTTTTTTGTCCGAAATTGTGTAGCAGTTTGTGTAGCAGTTTCCATGTCCCAGTTCATAGTCGATGTCCCTTCATAACATTCTTTTTGGACTGTTGGAATCGTATCTGTGCATCCGCTAAAAGTGAAGCCTTGATCCAGTCATTACCAAATTGCATCCGCAATACGCTTCATGCCATAAGCATAGGGGCGACTGTCCCTTGCAGGGCAGGCATCACATTAACCCGATAAGCCCAATCGACGAATAATGTATTGTTCCCGTGGATTGAAACAATTAAAGTTCGATCTGTCAGGGGGCAAGTATGGCGGTAATTGGATTCAAGCATTGGCGTAACCAATCTGGAGGGAAACTGCTATCAGGAATACTGATCGGGACAGGCATCCTGCTCATGGTATGGGCTACATTCCTTCACAACTCAAGGGTGGGTTTCGTCTTGGGTATCGCATTCGTGTTGATGGGACTCATTGCCGCTTTTCTGGCATCTCTGGATGACAAGATGGATAGACGGGGATGAAATTATTATTTGAGATGGTAACGATGCTGGCGTGTGCCGCGTTCTATTACCGCCTTGGGGTGTGGGCGTGGACGTTTAGAAAAGGTCTTCTCCTTGGCTCAATCAGCGTCTTGGTATGGGTGGGGACAAGCCTCGGACTGCATTGGGGTTGGTTTGGATGTTTCGGATTGCAGGCTGGCATCTATTGCATTTTGACAATGATCTCCGTGCGTGGTTAACCTTGGTCCGGGTTGTCAGGCGAAGACTTCATTTCGGTGGGCGGTTGCCTCATTTTCCCAAACAGTCTTTCTCTTGCGATGATTTGGAGTCAGGCGGGATTCTTCCTCATTCTCTGTCCTGCAAAACGCCTCCGCTGCTTCTATGTCCACGAAAACCCTGATCCCGAGATTCGTCGTTTCCCTGATGTGCTGACAGAATATCTCGGCTGGAAAGAGAGTGCGTTTCTGGGCAACGATGGCGATGTTGTTCTTGAGCAAGGACTGGAATGCCTCAAGTGCATGGGCAATGCGGATGACATCCGTCTTATCCCGAAAGTCATAGGTGGCATTCCGAAGGTCAATAAGGGCGGTGGAGTCAAGATGGCGAAGGGGAACAGACATAACCTGTTCGATTAACCCTATGCAGTCATCGGCGGTTATTTTGCCACTGACTACAATCCGCATATGGTTGCCAGATTGTAATATCTTGCACGTAAAATCCATACTTTACCTTTTAAGATAGATAGGGAACCCCCACAATCGGGGAATCCCTGATATTGCCATCAGGATTATCGGCTATTTCCTAAAGGCGGATTGGTAGGCGGCGAGGGCTTCGTCGGCAGCACGGGTGGCGTCACAGGCGGCAACGGCTTCGGCGACGGTGGAGGAGGTATTAATGGCGGCTTCGGCAATTTCAGCGGCGGCTTTTATTGATTCCAGCAGTTTCAGGCGTTCGGCTTCGCTCATGCTATCCTCATACGGCTCGACTTCTGCTGGCTTTTGTCATTTTCTCTTTTTGTCCGATCCTGTCTGTTTTTCGGAGGCACGGGCGATGATACCTGCGTGCGTCATATGGGCTTTTGCGTAGGCTGCACGGGCGGTTGCGAAGACTGCGTCGGCGTGGGTTCTGTCAGCATCGGTATGGGCGGTCTGAGCGTCTGCGTGGGCAATGCGGGCTAGTTCGTAGACGACTTCTGCCTTTGCCAGAGCGGCGGTCGCTTTGGCTGCCTTGGCGGCGGCTTCGGCGTCGGCTCTCTTCTTTTCAAGCAATTTCAGCCGTTCAGTCTCATTCATATAGCCCCAATAAAAACATTTTCTCAAGCCATTAAAATCAACGGGAGGTGGTGGGCTGCTCTTACTATTGCTCTCGGAGGAAATAGCCAAGACATCTGCCACAGGGGGCTGTGACATCATTGCCGACCTCACCACCTCTTCCGTTGACGAGGACAGAATAGAATAAGTTGCAATTTTCGACTATCAGGGAAACCCTGATGTTTATTTGAATTCCACTTTTCACATTCCATTGGAACTCCCGCCCACCTGATTGACATCCTGATACGAGATATGATCATAGTGTTTGCCGACACGGGTCTTAGGATTGGGGAATTGTCACACCTCACATCCAAGGGACTGTTCTGGGATAATGATCCGCTATACATCGACATTCGGGCTCGTGACGGGTGGAAACCTAAAGACCCTGATATTGAGGTTTCTGTTTTGATCGGATCCATGATTCGCAGAGTGAAGTCAGAAATGGCGCCGTGCAAATTCACGTCCGGAACCAGACTTCAGGTAAGTCTCAAAAGCGGCGGCCTTCTCCCGGCTTCGAAAGGCGTGACAGGATTCAACTTGCCAGGGGCGGAATTTGGCCGTGTGTGGGCATCCGCCATTGTTGTGAGTTTCAAGGCGGGCTCTTGGATCTTCGGTGAGGCCGGTATAGGTTCGGTCAGGATGGGAGCAACTGCGAAGGCGATAGACGTAGTGGAAATCATTCATGGCTTAGATCCAGATTTATAAAGATTTTCAAGGGCTTGCCAGCCGTAGTCTCGCAGCATCTTACTTGCTCAGTCCGCCTACGCCCTGAAATACAGGGGCTCCGGCGGACATCCTTCGCTCTTCGCTGCGCTGCGAGCGAAGGATGGTGGAGGCGGGGAGAATCGAACTCTAAAAGGCACTTTCCCCGCATCTCTTTCTGTTATAATAGGTTACATATCAAACCATAGTCAAGTGACTTAATCGCAAGATGTTATGTTTCAAAATTGATAACCATCCTTGATCATCGCCGACTATCCCTAACGGTCGCCCCGTGAGAAAAATTTGAGAAAAACTGTTTGCGGGAAATCTACTGCCATGAGCCAGCGATCATTGCCCTGGTTACTGGACGAAAAAGAAGAGCAAGTGGGAAATTGGCAGGGACTACGAACGATATGTAGGATGGGTATTTGAAAATAAGGGCTCTGATGTCCAATATAAAGGGATCATTGACGGGTTTGACGACCTCGGCAGGGATTTGATCGTTTCAAAAGGGGATAAAGTGCGGATTGTTCAATGTAAGTATTGGTCAAAAGAAAAGATTATTCACGAAAAACACATTTTTCAACTGTACGGAACAACGATTGCCTACAAGATGGATAATTCCGGTGGGGATGTGCAAGGGCACTTTATAACATCAACAACACTCTCCGAACGTGCTCGTCAATTCGCCAACTTTCTGGGGATAAAGGTCACGGAATCCTTTCCCCTCGATCAATATCCGAGCATTAAGTGCAACATTGCTCATAGAGATGGAGAAAAAATCTACCACCTGCCTTTTGATCAGCAGTATGATACTACGAAAATTAAATCAACTCAGGGTGAGTCCTATGTATCAACCATTGCTGAGGCTGAGAAAAAAGGCTTTCGTCGTGCATTCAGATATCGTGGAAACGGGTAGCCGCATTATCAGTGTCTCAATATATTGCATTATTTGTTTTGGTCTAATCGCCCCTCTTGAGGGGAGCAATCCTTGCCCGAGATTCTCCTGCTTCAAGTCGTTCGCACTCAATGTTTGAAAGGGAATCTGCCAGTTCCCTAATCTCCTCCAGATCACCGGCATCCACCGCTTTCCGATTCTGTTCCAGCAAGTCCAGCATGTCATTGGCGGCACAGTAGAACGCGTTCTTGACTGATGTTGGGGAGGACTCCTCGTTCCCCGTGATCTTGACCAGATAGCCGTTGAGGGAGAAGGGATATTCCTTATCCGGGGATCGCTTGGACCCCTTGCCCAGCATCTCATTGACGACCTGTTCAACGATCCGGCCAGATACCTTGGTACTTCCATCCATCCTTGATGCTTTAACGGCTTCATCCCAGGCCTTGCCCTGGTCTTTCGGAATTTGAAGCAACCGTAACGCCCTCACCTGCCGTTCGTTCTCGGGTCGCTCTTCGGATGTCGACCATTGGTCGACATTTTCGGTCGCTTCGACGGCATCGAGGAACTGATAGGCCCGTGTGCGGTCGATTCCAAAGACATCCACACAGTAAGCCTCAAATGTTGAATGGGTTTCCCTGTGGAGTTCGCCATCACGTATCAACTTCAATGCCCTGCCACATTTCATATACCCATCGAGATGCTGTCGAACCTGCCTCTCCAGTTTTCGAAGTTCTTCCTTCTCCGGCACCGTCAGGGGATTGCCACCTCCAGGCAATGACAGACCCAGTAAAGTTGACCGTAGCAGTCCGGCCTTCGTCCATTTGACGCTGAAAACTCCCTTCCACTTCCGGCGTTTCGGTTTCCCGGACTCGGCACGGTCGAGGGCGGCTGCAATCACCTTTCCAACGGCGGAAGCAAGTGGAATCGGAACTGCATTACCAACCTGCTTGTATTTGGAACCCACCCCGCCACAGAAATTCCAATCATCTGGGAACCCCTGAACCCTTGCCGCTTCCCGGACAGACAGTGGACGTGTCTCCGCGGGGTGGCAGAAGCCCGGCCAGACACTTATGGCTTGTGTAACCACTGTGGGACAGGGGCTGTCCCATTTCAGCCGCCTCCAAACTGATGAGCCGGAGCCTGATAGATCATCCATGATGGCTCTACCGGGATGGCCTTCCGGAAGATCCTTCCAGTTGCCGCCCTCGGGGATCAACTTGAATGCACTGATTGAGTTATGGCCGTATGGTGTGATCTCGGGGGATTCCTCCCGTAATTCACCAATCGCATCCCGGAGTGTTCGCCAGGGTTTGCAGTGTCCGTTCTCCGCAACGGCTGGAGGTCCGAACTCGGCTTTAGGGGTTTCGGCGGCGAATCCTATCCGGTTTCCGACCAGCAGGACACGCTTCCGGCTTTGTGGTGCCCCGTAGTCGGCGGCATTCAGAACCCATCCCTGAACATCATACTTGCCACTTTTCAATGCCTGCTGGGCATAATCTTCAACCAGGGGAATGATGCCATTCTTGGTTTCGATTGTGTAGGTCACAAACTCATCCACATTTTCAAACAGCCACATTCGGGGACGGATGACATTGATGAAATTCAGATATGAGTAGATGAGCCTTCCCTTGGGATCAGCCGTTCCACGCCTTTTGCCTAATGTCGAGTACGACTGGCATGGGGGGCCACCCACTACGAGATCAACCTCGCCCGGCTTCAAATTAAGTTTTGCCAGCAGTTCCTTCGGGTCATATTTTGACAGGTCAGCGTGGATGACCTGACAGTTGTCGTGTTTCTCCCTGTTAGTTTTGAGTGTTTCACAACAGTTCGTCTCGAAATCTACTGAAGCGAGGATCTTGAACCTGCCGGTCTGGTGTAGGCCACAGTCAAGACCGCCAGCACCGGAGAAAAGAGAGATCACTGTGTATTTTCCATTATTCATGCTTATCGCTCCTGTGGCGTGTGGTTCCTGTTGTAGGGGTGAACACACACGGTTGGGCGAATCTAACGGTTCTCCTTCTGGGGGGCAAGGGATGACTTGCTTCAGGGGATGTCAATCAGCGGCTAAATGATCAGCCGGATCGCCATCAACACATCGCATCCATTTCCTGACGCCTTTGCCTTGGTGGTCTGACTGGCACCAGTGTCACGGTGATAAGCGGGGACTGGATGACAATGATGCCGGGGTTAGGTTGACCGTCAATAATCCCACTCGCAGACATAGGCGGTGACTCCCCTCGGTTCATTACCAGGCTGCGATAGCCACCATCCGCGAATATTCTCGTTTCCGTTCCAGTCTCCGAACATTGCCGCTTTTGAGTCTGACCCCATCTTACCGCTTTTCGACTTTCCGCTTGGTTGGATGTGCATCGCCGCGTATGTCACGAGGCGACTCGATGGCTGAGAGTTACCGGCGAGTCTGACAGCCATAGTCCAGGCTTTCTGCACCTGGATCGGATCGAGTCCCGATAACGACCGGATCTGGTATTCAGATGACGGCAGAACGGTCGTCGTGCCTTCCAGGACATCATAGACCTTTGAGGCATTCATTATCCGCTTGGCGTGTCCCGAGGACATCTTTTTGTCCAGCAGGTAAATTTCCAAATTTTCATAATGCGGGTTCCAACTGCATTTATCTTTGACATCTGCCAGGTGTTGTCCCATACGAGCGAATATGGGCAGTTTACTACCCTCGAATATGAGGCTGGATGTGGCAATTTCCCGTACTGACCTATCCTGGTTCCTCCTTTCATCTTCACGTCTATCCGCATATATTCTCAGTCTATCCAATACGCTGTTCCCCATAGCGGGTTTACATCCCCTAAAATTGTCGCCAGACTCGACAATATCTTCCTCAGCCATCTCATAGTCAATCGGTACATCCAGCATAACCAATCTCTCCAAAACACCCATAACCCACGCTCCTCATCTTGTTTAATTTATCGGATGTGTCTCAGGTGACTTCATGCACCCACGGGACATACCCGACATTAACATTGTATCCCGATCACTTGCTGGTCTGATGAAGATTTATGAAATAGTTGTAACGCATTGAATATCATTGGATTCCGTTTTGGCACATTCAGGGTTCCTCGGAATGTCTGTGCGATTGAGGAGCCGGATGTTGGTGGTGGTGAGCAGGAAGTCCCCATCTTCGGAGCCTTGAGTCCCCGCCTCACGCCTCAATTTTCATCACCGGCGACCAATCTTTCTTTTGGGAATCGACACAAGGGTTGTGACTCGCGGGATATAATAGGTCGGGGGAGTTGTGAGCATGGATGTGCCGGAATGACCCTTCGTGTGAGGAAAGTTTTATAATCCTTCCATAGGTGAAGGCTCGTAACAAAAAGAGGAGATGAGGAGATGAACGGAAATGATGATGTATATCCAACCAGTGATCTAACCGAGATCGCCTACCTATTCACGAAGGATATTCCTTTGGTCCAGACCCAGCGGCAGGGACAGCGGGTCATATTCCATTTCCAAGGTTATGAAACCTGTCGCCAACTTGTATCGGACATTGGCTACGGCAGGGATATGGTGAGGCTCACAACGGCCCTGGAACAGGTCAGGAGAGCCCGTCACCTCATGCACCAGATCTGAATATTTCTAAAAGGATGAATAAGATGAACAAGACAAATCCCGGTGATTATTACTACCAAATCCCAGCCTTCATAGCGGCATCATCCATTCCAGCCGCAGCCAAACTTCTCTATGCCTACCTCCTCTTCGCCTCCCAGAAAGGAACGAAGGGAGTATGGACTGGTCAGGAAAAGATGGGGAAGTTCATTGGGTTGGCTGAACGACAAACCCGAGGGCTGATCAGTGTCCTGGAAGCGTGTGGACTGGTGATCACGACTCATAGAGGAAAGAGGATTACCAACATTTATAAGGTCGTCCCCCCAGATGAATGTGATCGGCAAAAAATTGCCTATCATCGGAAATGGAGTGATCGGCAAAAAAATGCCGATGGTGATGGGCAAAAAAATGCCGATCCAATAATAATAGATAAGACAGAAAAGAAAATTGAAGAGAAAGAGAAAGGGAAAGGGAAAATTTCCCCAACCTCGAAATCTCAGGAAGAAACCCGGGAAGAAAAGAAGAATGACCTACCACACGAACAAGAGCCGTCGGGTTATGTTTCTGGTTTTTCTTCCCCGAGTTCTGCCGCTACTGCGGCAGCCCATCCCCCCCTTTCCGTCGTCCCCCCTTCCCGTGAGGATTACATCCGAGAAATGGGGGAGATTTGGTCTGCTATCTGTGGGCCTGACGGCATTCACATCTTAAATGCTGATTTGGAGTCCAATTCTAAGAGGGTAACGACTTGGGCAGACCAGTTAAAATATTGGGATAAACGGTTGAGCGATTATGCCCCCAACAATCTCGCAGATATTGCCCAGACTGAAGCCTGGAAACTGATTGCCCGATATTTGAAGCACTATCGGACTGCAAATGGGGCGTATCCGAAAATGCAGACATTTCTGAACGGTTGGTATGCTAACAGTTGGAAGGATGAGGAGGTTAGGATAAGGGCCTTTTGCAAGACGCACAACGCCGATCCTGTATTCGATAACTACATAGAGGCCAAGGCTATTGAAAGTCGGGATATCCCAGCCAAATGGCTGATGAGTTCGGGGGACTACCAGAAATGGTTCAATCATTCACCGGCTGATGATGATGATGATACTGGTGACAGTTGGGAAAATAGACCTTCAGCGGGGGCTAAGTCCTATGAGGAACTGGAGAGAAAACGAGAAGAGGCTATGGCTAAAGAGGCCAAAGATCGGAAAACTAAAATCGCATTAGACCTGATCGCAAGGGCAAGAGTTCTAATCAAGAGTCATCAGGATGACGAGCCCTTCATAAGAAGAATCGTTGAAGCAATGACGAATTATAGAGAAGGGATTCTGTCATTGGATGGATTTAGATCCGAGGTCGAAATCCTCGAAAGCGGGAATTGCCCAGTTAGTCAGTAAATGAATCACGGGCAGACTGTTTGATGGCGGCGTAACGAGCCTGTCTTCAACATCTTCCGGATAATGTGCCGGAATTGGGCAGACCCATTTGAATAAGGATGTGAAGGGGTCAGCCAGATGGATTCCCTACGGATATGTCCGAGAAATCTTGGTTTTTCTCCCCACGCATTTGGACCGACAACAGTTTGAGGAACTCATTCACCCCCCGTTTGCTATGGTATACGCTGCGAAGAGGATCGAGATCGACATCGTACTGGCGACATTCCAGTGCTGAAGGTATATGCCCCAATCGTCTGGTCAGGCTCATGCACCTTTCAACGGTCCTCTTGACTGAAACCTTTTCAGCAGCCCAGGTCAAATTTCCAAACCGACCATTAAATATGCGGCGACATTGATTAATGGACGGAATTATCTCCGGGTTCTTCCGCCGGGCTTCATGCCAGTCACGCCGCCGCCATAAATTATAATCCCTACAACATTTAATCAGATATTCAGGGGAGGGCTTTTCTGGAGCCTTAAATGGTGGGGGCGGTCCGAAAGCCAAGATTTGGGATTCTTTCCAAGAATTAAACGCTTTGATGAAATCATAGAGGGTCGGATCACCGTGCTGTCTTTTTTTATTTAATTGGCCGGTCGTGTGGATGTCATGCTCAATTAGGTAATTAATTAAATCCGTTTGGGATCTGGCTGGTCGTATTTCAAATGGTCCACGCCTGCGATTCCTATTTCTGCGACGACTACTGGGGAGCATCTTCATTATCAAATCAATATTCATAATTCCTCCTGTTATAGGGTTCCGCAATAGAGACCATTATCAAAGAATCCTGGCGGTATGAGGATGTGGAAGGTCGGGAGTAAGACTTGCCTGGAACTCGACGACCTATCCTGAAGGCTCCATGAGCCGTCATTGTCATCCCGTACGGATCAATGCGAGGGATCATCCATCCTGAAGCCACCTGGGTGAGAATCGTCGCTGGTCGGGATGGTTGTCAAAAAGTTCAAAAAAATCTTTAGATTCTGCACTGACGAGATGCTTCTGCAAAAAGTGTAAAAATTTCCTTAGAAATTAATTGCCATAATTATTCCCGTAATTCGAGATGGGTGGCGGCATTTTCCATTTTGGTCGAAAAATACCCCGGCAATTAATTCTTAATTCGGTATCGGTGGTGACCAATTATCCTGTGATGGTTGGTAATTCCCTGTAATTGTCATAATTAATTATCGTCATGTGCATGGAACCGGCTCTGATGCCGGATAATTGTGCCGAATTAACCGAGCCGGAAAATAATTCGACTGATTTATTACTCCCTATCCCGATTAAATCGCCTGAATTAACAGAAAAACAGCGTGATTTAACTGCCATCGAAAATAAATCGTCAAACATTTATTCCTGCGGAGTACTATGAGATGTGGGGAATGCCGGCTTTGAGCATGTTTGGGGTAATTACTGCCCGTATTATGACCGGGATTCTGCAATGAGTAGGTATGTGGAGAATGAATTATGAATAAGATTAAAATGTCAAAGGCCACGATGCAGGAGATTCATCGGCAGGCGGCTCAACCAATTGAGGCCCTTTTGCCGGAGGATCGGTCAGACTTTATGGCCAGCGTCGATGATCCTGCTCACATTGTGGAAGCCGAAGGTCATTGGAACAGCCTGGTGGAAGCCAATGAGGATGCTCATAGGCGATTCAGACAGAGACGCAGTCCTGTTATTCCTGAGATGGGGCAGTCTGAGTCAATTCGGATTATGGTTGGGAAGGGAGATGGGACGGGAGGGGATAAATCAATCTTGTTGGAAATTCTCTCAACGGTGAAGGATCTCAACGATAAATTTGGATCGCGGCAGAATTTGCCAAGTGACGGGTGGATGTCCACTGAGCAGGCCGCAAACTATTTAATGATGAAACCACGGGGTGTTCGAGTGGCGGCTGAGGCCGGAAGGTTGCCGGGACACAAGAACCCTACGAGCAAAAGCCGAGGGAACCGCTGGCGATTCAAGAAATCCGAACTCGACAAATACATGCCATCTCAGAAGCGGAAGACATCACGGGAAGACATTTCGATATACCAATGAACGGAAAAAAATACCTTGAGTCCATTAAGTATGGCCGGGTCTTGCTGTTGAAGCGGCGGGACAACGAAATGTGGTATGTAAAATACCGCTTGCCGGACTCCCCCAAATGGGTCGAACGATCTCTCAAAACCAGCCTACGGAAGGATGCCGAGAAGCACGCTGACCATCTGAATGTCCAGATTGTGAACAAGGCACTCGGTGTGGCTGATGGTTCAGTCCCCGTCACGATTCTCTTTGAACGTTATTTCACCGCTGAGAACGGGCATATATCTCAAGAGTCTATGAAGAGGTTTACCTCGTCACGGCACAATTTGGAGCGGTGGTTGACTCAAGCCCACCCCGATATCAAACTCGTCAAGCATTTGCGTCCCTCCATAGTCCGGGAATTCCAGAATTGTCGTGTGGGAGATGGTGCGGCAAAGCGAACCGTTGACAATGACATCACCAATCTCCACACAATCTTCTCGTGGGGGATGCGAGAGGGACTCGTCGGAAAAAGTCCTTTCAACTATTCGCGAAAGATTGGCACGGTCCGACTTTTTGATGAACCTCGAAAAGATCCTGACACCTACTCGACGGAAGAATACAGACTCCTGGTACAGGAGTCCGAGCGGACTGGTGACTCCCTGGTCAGGGATATGATCGTGGTACTCGCCGGTACGGGTCTCAGGTTTGGTGAACTGGCTCATCTTACGCCGGATGCACTTCATTGGGACTACGAAACTCCCTTCATTGATATCCGGGCTCGTCACGGTTGGAATCCGAAAGACCCATCCGAAATCAAACAGATCCCTATGTCCGCACCCGTTCAGGAGGTATTGAGGCGGCGAGCCTCAAAGGCGAAGACCAAAAGGTCACTGATATTTACGAATGGGGCAGGGAACCTGATTGCCGAGAACCATACACGGGATCGGTTGAAGAGCCTCTTCCCGGCAGTTGGTATCTTCTCAGATCGGCGGCTCCATTGGCATTCTTGGCGGAATTATTTCATCATAAGTCGTCTGGATGCCAATGAACCAGTCCACCGCATTATGCAATGGACGGGGCATGACAGTGAGGCGATGGTTATGTTGTACGCCAAGGCGAAATCCAAAGCGGTCGAGGGGGTCGCTGGATTCAAGAATCAGGTCCCCGTCATGGGGAAAATATGAGAAAGTCTCTTTTTACTGTCTCATAAGTCGTTGATAATCAACGCTCAAATGGTGGAGGCGGGGAGAATCGAACTCCCGTCCGCACTGGAGTCACCACAGCTTCTACGCGCGTATCCGATCAATAAATCTCATTATGACAGCTGCCGATCGTCAGGCCACTATCATAACCAGCGTCCACGTTAAGTTTCGCCCTGAGACCCGGTCACACAATCCCAAGACTACCCTGCTGTAGTCGCCTCACTCCGCCTAGCAGGTGTTGGCGGCGAGACGTCGCAGTCAATTAAGCCGCGAGAGCGTACTCTGTGTTCGCTTTTATGTTTTTTCCGGATATGATTAACGAGGCCAACCGGAGTCCTCGGCGCGCCACTGAGGCTTCAACCAACACGTCGAAACCAGTCGCCCCCATGGGTTCTCAAAAGATATATTACCACATACAGTATGGGATGAAAGGAAATTGATTGGGTCGGAGACCATCCGTAGCTCAAGCCATAGGCGCCGAGCGAAGGATGGTGCACCCGGAGGGATTTGAACCCCCACACCTTGCGGCATAAGAACCTGAATCTTACGTGTCTGCCAATTTCACCACGGGTGCCCAAAAACGAGCGATACGGATATCAATTCCCACGCTTTGGTGTCAATCTTTAATACGCATTCTTCTGGGCGGAGAAGGTCCGGATCAGGATCTTGAAATCCAGGGCCAGGGACCAATTTTCGAGATAATAGAGGTCGTATTTGATGCGCTCGGTAATGCTGGTATTCCCGCGCAGGCCATTCACCTGAGCCCATCCCGTCATTCCGGGCTTGGAGGCATGCCGCCAGATATAACGATCAATGTCATCCTTGAACTTTTCAACGAAATGAGGTCGCTCCGGACGGGGACCGATCAGGCTCATATCACCCCTCAAAACGTTCCAGAGTTGAGGAAGCTCATCAATGTTGGTGCGGCGGAGGAAGGAGCCGATGGCGGTCCGCCGCGGATCATTTTCCACCGCCCAGACCGGCCCCGTTTCTTTTTCAGCGTCACTTCGCATCGTCCGGAATTTGTAGATGGTAAATTCCCTGCCGTTTTCCCCGCAACGCTTCTGGCGGTAAAATACCGGACCGGGGGAGGATCGCTTGATGAGCAGCGTTAGCACTCCGAATAGCGGGGCCAGTAGGATGAGCCCGAATAACGCCCCGATGACATCTTCCCCTCTCTTCAACATTTGATTCCAGAAGGTATCGAGCGGCCAGCGACTCACGCCGAGCAGGGGAATGTCATCCACAGTCTGCATATCCATGCTGCCGGTCATAATCCTGAAAATATCCGGCACCATATTGAAGGTGATCATGTTGCGTTCCGCCGCCAGAATGATTTCAAGAATGCGCTGATGCCCAATGGTGCTGTCCGTGAGTATGATCTGGTCGGCCGGATGGGTATTGAGGATTTCGTCAAGTCGGGTGAGTTGCCCGCAAATTTGGTAGGGTGGAATTTCGGGGACGGCCGCCGCCGAACCGGTTTCAATGAATCCCAGCACCGAGGAGCGCAGACGGGGGTCGGATTCAAGACCCCGTTTGAGATGGGCTGCCACCGTATCTGTCCCGATGATCAGAATGCGCTTACGATTGGATCCGCGATGGGCGAGAATGATCTCCAACCGGAATAACAGCCACCGCTCCATGATGACAAGCGTAAGAATAAATCCCGCAGCAAGGGCAATGGTCAAGCGGGAGAAGGGGGGGAAATCATCCGGACGAATCGCAAAGGCCAGGGCGGTGGCAATCAGAATCCCCAGACCGGTGGCCCGGATGAGCCGCGGGATCCGCTCGGGGAACCTTCCCTGTTGAGGCCGTACGTAGAGACCTAGGGCGCGGAAGATAAAGAGAAAGATAATGGTCGTGATGGCCGCGCCCCAGCCGTACATGAAGTAAAGGCGCGGGGGCATGCTGTCAACCGGGATCAGTTCGCTGTTAAACCGAAGCCAGGTGGCAACGAGAAAACCGCCGAAAATTGCCAGGGCATCCACTAATACGGCTAGCCCGCTGGCTAGCGCATCCATGGTATCACGAGCTTTCAGACGCTATCGCCTTTCTCAATATTGATGCGGAGATTCCAAGTGGTGGCGAGCCAGTCCATAAACTCTGCCTGCTCATGAGGGATGGTGTTGGCCAGATTTTCATTCAAGACCGTGCCATAAATCAGTTCTCGTGCATCCGGGTTCGTCAATGTTTTGAGAAAAGCCTTCAGCGCCGTCCGCTCAGAAAAGCGGCTTTCGGCTTCTTCGGCCAGTTCATGGAAGAGATCTTCGCCAAGTTCATCGACAATCGCCTCCACCTGGGCGACCTCGTTATCGGTGATGTCCCGATCACTGATAACAGCAACTTCAGTTAAAGCGACCAACGCCAGTTTTTCATCGTGCGACAGTTCATTGATTGTCATAAAGTTCTCTCCATTGTTGAAACCCATCAAACCATACCATATTTCTCAAATAGTCTGCATCAAAAGCCTTCTACTCCATAATCTGAATTTCGGTTTCCAGACGGATTCCCAGTTTGCGATGAACTTTTTCACGCGTGATTTCCAATACGGCACGGACATCGGAGGCGGTGGCTCCGGATTGTGTCACAATGACATTGGCATGATGCGCCGATATGCTTGCCCCTCCCACGGTGAAGCCCTTGAGACCGGTCTCTTCAATCAGTTTTCCCGCAAACAGGCCGGATGGATTTTTGAAAATGGACCCGGCTGAGCGCAGTCCTTTCAGCCAGGCACGATGTGCGGCCAATTCCTCATGCTTCCGGCGGATCGTGTTTGTGTCCCCGGGCTGTAGTCGGAAAGCGGCTTCAATGATGATTTGGTCGCGCAGGGTGGGGCAACACCGGTAGCCGAACTCAAGATTCTGCCGCGTAAGAGTGCCCGTCTTGCCATCCCGATCCAAAATACGTACCCACTCAATAACCTCGGCGAGAGAACTGCCCCATGCGCCCGCATTGCCAAAAATGCCGCCCCCCACCGTTCCGGGAATGCCTTCCAGAAATTCGAGCCCGGTTTTACCGTGTTCTTCAGCCCAGTTAGCCAGTCGGGCCAGGGGCGTCCCAGCCCCGGTGATCACAAGATGCTGCTGTTCCTCGATTCGCCGGAACGGCTCGCCTGAGAGGCGGGCAACAACGCCGCGGACACCGAGGTCACTGACCAGAACATTGCTGCCACCTCCAAGAATCTGCAACGGGATGGTCTCCTGACGGCACCACCGTGCCACCTTTTCCAGATCCTGCTCCGTTCCGATTTCCATCCACAGGTCTACCCGCCCCCCGACCCCAAGGGTTGTCCGCAAGGCCAATGGCTCATTGCCCTTGATCAGGGTGGTGGTCAGGTCGATTTGCCGGATGGCACGGCCCAGCAGGCTGTGCAACTCCTCAACACGGGAATCTTTCAGGTCATCCTGAGCCCAGCGGGCAATCCGTTCAACATCGCCCGCTCCGATGATCAGAAAGAGATCGCCCATTCTAAGCTGGTTACGACTGTATTCCCAGGCATCGCGCAACGACGAGGCCACCACGGTGCGAAGTGTCGGGTGGTTCCGGCAATGGGCATAGAGATCCCAGATGGATCCCCCTGCCAACGGCGCCTCTGAGGCGGCGTATACGGGACAGAGCACCACCTCATCGAGCCCTTGAAAGGCGGGGGGATAGTCGGGGCCCAGCGCCAGGGTACGGGTATAGCGATGGGGTTGAAACACACCAAAGGTGCGCGGGCGTCCCAGCCGGTGCGTAGCGCCAATCAGGGCTTTGATCTCTGCCGGGTGATGGGCGTAATCCGAGACGACCATGACGTCATCGCGGTCAATGATGCGCTCGAGGCGCCGGCGAGGCAGGACCACGTTGGCCAGACTGGTGCGGAGCCCATCCGGCGATAAGCCCAGTTCGAGGCCGACCGCCAGACTGGCTAATGCGTTCAGAACATTATGTTGGCCCGGCACGGGCACGGTGAAAAGGCCAAGGTCATGGTCCCGCCAGGAAACCTGAAAAGAGGTGGATGCGGGATGTTCCTGAAGGCGCTTGGCGTGAAGTTGGGCCTGGGGAGACAGACCATAGGAGAGACCGTGTTCATGGTGCTTGCACAGCTTGGCGGTCCGGTCGTCATCGATGCAGAAAATCAGGTGTTTCCGGGTTTGTTGAATAAAATTCCCGAAACAGGCTTCAAATTCCCCGACGTCCTTGAAGTGTTCCATGTGGTCGAAATCAATGTTGGTAATGACGGCAATATCCGGATGATACAAGGCCAGGGTGCCATCACTTTCGTCGGCCTCGGCGATGGTGATATCACCGGTTCCTGTGCCGGCAATGCCGCCCAACGGCGGTACTTCCCCGCCGATGCAAAAAGAAGGCCGGCACCCTGATGCGGATAAAATTTGCGCGATAAAACTTGTGGTTGTGGTTTTGCCGTGGGTTCCGGCAACGGCAATCGAGGTCGGGGCAAGTTCCAGTAAGGCGGGCAAAACTTCACCCCGCTTGAAAACAGGAATGCCGTTTTGCAGGGCAGCTTGAATTTCCGGGGATGTTTCCGGTACGGCGGCACTTCGGATCACCCACTTTACCTCAGGGGTGATGTGGGCCGGCGCATGGTGTTCAGTCACTTCAATGGCATGTTCCCTCAGCCAGCCGGCCAGTTTGTTGAGCATCAGGTCGCACCCGGTTACACGGAACCCTCGGGCCTTGAGGAGCACGGCGAGTCCCGCCATTCCTACTCCGCAAATGCCGGCCAGATGAACGGTTCCGGTGTTTGAGGCAAGCCGTTCCCGCAGGAGAGTGTTGCGTTGGTCCATACTGTGATTCATGTCAGTCTAATTCCATGGGCGCGTAGTTCCAGATATTATGGCCCCAGCTCAGTAGGGGAAATACGGCAATGGGCGTAAAGACATCGCCGTCTTTATTCATGCGGGCAAGCATGAAGCAGAGTATATCCCCCTTCTGGGGGGGATTCCCCCGGGTATAGGAAGGTAGTTCTTTAAACGGCACAGCCACTTCGACAATGTATCGTTTGTCTTTATCGCCTGATTTATTGGGTGTTCCGTCAACATGGGTTCCCACTTTGAGTCCCTCGATATTTTCGGTGGTCCGGGTTAACGCTCCCCAGCCTGTAAATTTTTTTGCATTCAGCCCGTCGTAGATGCTGCCAGTTGCGCCAATAACCAATTCCCAATACATGCCCTGGCGGAAATCGGGAAGCAGAAAGATTTCAACGCTGTCATACTGGAAGGGCATATCATCGCGGGGAAGGATCGGGGCAATAATATCTTCGTCTTCGCAATCGAATGCAAAGTAGAGATAATCTTTGTCCCAGAGAATTTTCCATGTGGTCAATGGTTTTGTTAAGGGTTCTCTTTTGTTGAATGCATAGGAGTTTGTGAAGGTCACCGCTTTTGCCCACGCCGCGTCATCCAGCTTGCCGTCAATGACAGGGGGGGTAGAGGTATAGGGTACGATGACTTTTGAAGGGCGTGGCCAGGTCGATGCTTTACCAATGGTCTCCACCGATTCCGTTATGGTTTTGCGGGCAAAATCCAGATTCCCGGGGGAAACGGGATTTGTGCTGCCAAGTAATTTTAACAGGCCACTTACCCAATCATTTGACAAGAAATTAAGCTGTTCCTGCGCAGGAGTTCCCTTTGCCGCCTGGATTAATTTGTTTGCCTGATCGGCCAGCGCTCGGTCGGCAGTGGTCGGTGCAACCAATTCAGTCCCGGATTGAGCGGTGTAAGTTAGGGCGAGGATTACCAGCAGTGTCCAAATGCTTATGTCTTGTCTTCTCATCATCTTCTTTCGGTTGTTTTCCAGCTGATCTGGCTGATACGTGTTTTGCAGTCACTATAATCATCAGGACGGCCGTAAGCAATGCCGTACGTTTACGGATAAGTCCTGATTGTGGGGCGGGGGTGCTTTGTGATAGATGAGCAATATCGGTGTTGTAAGCGAGAGAGGGTGAGTGTTAAGGCCAAAGTGGAAATACTACTATGAGAAAGATGTTAATAGTCCTCTTGCTCCTTTCTCAGCTACTGGTCATCACTGGATTCTGGGCGTGGGATCACACCCATCATTCATTGGGTAATATGCTCACAGGTCCGGTGGCGGGTCAGGTTTTGGCCTATGGCCGATTGGCCGGTCTGATGGCGGCTTTTTTCGTCCTGCTTCAGTTGTTAATGATCGGACGGATCGCCTGGATCGAACAGGCTTTTGGCCTCGACCAGTTGAGCCGGATTCATCATTTCGCCGGGTTCTCCTTACTGGCCGTTCTGATTGCCCATCCCATATTGGTGATCGTGGGGCATGCCCGGCAGGCGGATGTCAGCCTGGTCTTCCAGTTCCGGGACTTTATTAAAACCTGGGAAGATGTTTTGCCGGCCGTCATAGGGTTGGCAATTTTACTGATTGCTCTGGCAGGTTCGCTGGCCATTGTGCGCCGTCGTGTCACGTTCGAAGTCTGGCGCGGAATTCATTTTTTGTTATATCTGGCCATTGCCCTGGTCTTCGGCCATCAGCTTTCTGTGGGGAATGACTTCACTGGGAACGCGGCATTCTTGATATACTGGTGCGGCCTTTATGGTTTTGTTTTAGTTAATCTTCTGATTTACCGGGTTGGGCGTCCATTGTGGAACTATCGAGTCCATCAGTTCCGTGTGACACATCTGGTTTCGGAGTCGGCGGAGGTCACCTCTGTTTATATTGAAGGGCGAGACCTGGATCGATTTCGTATGCGAGGGGGGCAATTCGTATGGGTGCGATTTTTAGTTCCCGGTTTTTGGTGGCAGACTCATCCCTTTTCCTTATCCCTGCCGCTCAATGGCCGGCATCTCCGTCTGACCATTAAGCAACTCGGTGATTATACGCGACAGATCCCTCAACTTAAACCCGGAACCCGCGTGATCATTGATGGACCCCACGGGATTTTTACTGCACGCCGGTCCGCTTCGTCAAAGGCTCTGCTTATTGCCGGCGGGATAGGGATAACGCCCCTGCGTGCCATTGCCGATGATCTTCTTGAGGCTGGTCGGGACTTGCTGTTGTTGTATGCGAACCGGAATGAGGCCGGGCTGGTATTTCGGGTGGAGTTTGAAGCGCTTGCAAAGACCTTTCCGACGCAGTTTAGAGTGATTTGTGTGATGAGTCACGATCCGGCCTGGCAGGGCGAGAAGGGGTTACTCGATGCCGACACGATTACACGCCTCGTCTCCGACCTGAAAGAGCGGGATGTCTATCTTTGCGGTCCCCCGCCCATGATGAAAACGGTTCGGTCTTTTTTGCGAAAGAAGGGGTCTAATGGCCTGTTTTACGAGAGATTTTCGCTATGAGACCTTTAATATCAATGCAATAGATGAGGCTATGAATATTCTGATTGTCGAAGACGAACCGGTGTTGAGCGAAGGCTTGAGCGACCTGCTTTCCGGCGCCGGGCACCGGGTGGAGGTGGCGGGCGATGGGCTGATAGCTGCCCAACGCGGAATTGAGCCATCATTTGACCTGGTATTGCTGGATATCATGCTGCCAAAACTTGACGGTATCGAGGTCTGTCGCCGCATTCGCAAGGTACGACCCTCCCTTCCGATTCTGATGCTCACAGCCAAGGGGGCGGAAGAAGACAAGGTTCGCGGGTTGACGGTCGGTGCCGACGATTACGTCACCAAGCCTTTCGGTGCCCGGGAACTGTTGGCTCGTGTTGAGACAATTGCCCGGCGGATCAAGGCGGCTCCCGCCGAACCAGAAATCATTGAGGCCGACGGATGTCGCTTTGATCTCGGCCGTTGTGTTGCCCGGCGGGGGCGCCAAACCATTGATTTGACGCCCCGTGAGACTGGGATTCTCCGCTGGCTGCACCAGCATCGGGCCCGGGTTGTGTCCCGTGCCGAGTTGCTGGAATGTGTGTGGGCGGCCCAGCCGGATATGGAAACGCGAACCGTGGACGTTACCCTGGCAAACCTGCGCCACAAAATTGAACGGAACCCGGCCACGCCCCGGATTATCGTTTCTGTAAAAGGCGTGGGCTACGCCTGGGGGGAATCATGACGATTCGTGACAGTCGCACCATCCTGGCTCTCGTCCTGACTGCGCTGGCCGTAATTGTTCCCTGTGCGGCCTGGTATCTGGTGGGATCGCGGGAAGCGGAGCGCCGGGTGGACGACATTACCGATGCCGCGCGTCAATCCGCCCATGATACCGCCGAACGGCTGGCCGACCAGTTGACTCAGCGGCTCAACAACTTGCGCGATACGGAGTCCCGCCGTCCCTTCTATCATTACCAACCCTTTTTTCACGATCCCAAAGGCGCCTCTGAAGGCGCCTCGGTGGTGCCGTCACCTCTAGCCGCCCCTCCGGGCGATCCCCTCGTGCAGGTCTATTTCCAGGCGGATGGGGAATCGGGCCGAGTCACGTTGCCCGCCGCAAATGTGGAGGCGCAGCAACAACTGGATCCCCAGGCGAGTTCCCAGCGCGACACCTTGCGTTATCTCCAGCACGAACTCGAACGCGGACTCGCTTCCATCCTTTTTGCGGTGAGGGGTGAATCCCGCGCCCCATCCCAGGCTGGTCAATCCAAACTGGCGGCCGATTCCGTGGCGCAGGGACAACAGGTGGTGGTCCTGGAACAACGCGCCTGGAAGCAAAATGCAGAGGCCGTTGAACTGTATGCCAACCTCAAACACCGTGGTGCTAATGCCGAACTGCAAAAGAAGGAGAATGCTCCAGTGGCTGATTTGAAGGCGCCCGATCAAGTTCAGATCATGGTGGGGGCTCTAAAATGGCACACCATGTATGTGGCGGGGCAAGCGTCTCTGGTCGCCTTGCGTGAAGTCACCACACCCCAAGGTGCCGTGTTACAAGGGTTTCTCATTTCAAATGCCGGAGTGACCGATCTTTTCCGGGCGTCCGGCCTGCCCGCCCGGCTGATACCGGGGAAGGCCGTCAACGATCTTCAGGTCGCCGTTGGAACAGGTGATGAACCGTGGCGGGTGTCGATTGATCCCCGCGAAGCCCTGAGCGGAGTCGAACGTCAGGCCAAGGATCTGCGCCGGGGATTCCTGGCCAATTTTCTGGGCGGGGCGGTCATGGCGTTGCTTTGCGGAATCGGGGTTGTCTGGTTGGTCTGGCAGACGGAACGCCTGGCGCGGCAGCGTGCCCAGTTTGCCGCCAGTGCGGCACATGAACTCCGTACGCCGCTGGCCGGGCTTCGGATTTACAGTGACATGCTGGCCGATGGGTTGGGGGATCCGGCAAAATCACAAGACTATGCCCGGCGGGTCTCGGATGAAGCCAGCCGGCTTGGACGGGTGGTGTCCAATGTACTGGGCTTTACCCGATTGGAACGGGGAACTTTCACGATGCATCCTGCAACAGGAGATCTGGCCCTGGTTGTGCGGGAAAGTGTGGAACGCCAAAGACCTGCCATCGCGGCGCTTGGGGCATGTATCGAATTTGTTGCTGATGTCACCCTGCCATCCGTTAACTTTGACAGTGATGCCGTGGTGCAGATTGTCCAGAACTTGATTGATAATGCCGAAAAACACACCCGACATGCCAGTGACCGTACCATCCAGGTGGAGATCACGTCAATATCCGCGGGTGTTGAATTATCGGTGTCTGACCATGGCCCGGGCGTTCCCGTCCAAGTCCGGCGACGCCTGTTTGAAGCCTTTGCCCGTGGTAACCACGCAGATTCGCCTGCCGGTCTGGGATTGGGGCTGGTCCTCGTCAAGGCGTTGGCCAAGGCGCAGGGTGCCGTGGTAGCCTACCATGACAACCCCGGCGGCGGAGCCCGCTTTGCCGTGACTTTTCCGGCATAACTGTATGTCGAAATGAATCAATTTATGGAAAAACAATCACACACCAGAGGCGTAATGATTCCGATCCCACCGTTCGTCTTCATCGGCAAGAGTCGATATGTCGGTGCTTGGTTGTTCCTCAAGAAGGACAATGCTCCGCGAGCTTTGCAGCGAAGCGACGTTTTCGGTGAGGCTCCTATCGTTTTGACTAACGCGTCTAGAATCGCCTGCTCGCAGGCGATTGACACATTGCTCTTGCCGGACGCTGATCAACAAGCGATCAAGAAGATGTATGATGTTGAATGGATGCAGGACAAGGTTCATGTCAATTTGGACAGGAAGGCAAAAGGCCTTATTAACGCTCATAGATAGTACAAAGGGAACCGAACCCGCCCTTGCTCGGCCCGTCGCTGACGCGCCGTTCGAGAAGGGCACAGTTCAGTGCAAAAGGAGGATACTTAACATGCGAGATGAAAAGCAGGCCCTGACCTACCAGCGCGCGGTGGAAATACGTCACGATCTCGACGTCCTTGTAGTCGGTGGCGGTCCGGCGGGCATTGCCGCAGCACTGGCTGCCTCCAGGCAGGGCATCTCGGTACGGCTTGTTGAAGCTCACAGTTGCCTTGGCGGAATGGGCACGGCAGGCATGGTGCCGGCTTTCATGCAATTCTCCGACGGTGTCAATTTTCTGGCGGGTGGCGTCGGACAGGAGATTCTTGACGCACTCAGGAGAGCAGATGGCACAGTTCCTCCGGATGGCATGGGCATTCGCGCGGAGGTGCTCAAGCGCGTCTATGATGAGTTGCTGCGGGGCGCTGGAATTCCATTTACATTCCACACTCAAGTGGTAGATGCCATTGTGCATGAAGGGTACGTCCGCGAAGTAATCTGCGCCGGGAAGTCCGGCTTGTTCGCAATTCGTGCAAAGGTGTTTGTGGACTGTACCGGCGACGGGGATCTTGCGGCTTTTGCCGGGGCGCCTTGTGAAAAGGGAGACGCGGACGGAAACATGATGCCCGGCACCTTATGCAGTCTGTGGGCTGGAATCGACTGGAAGAGAGTTTCGGAATCCGGGCTTGGTACAGGAAACAGTCGGATAGAGGACGCATTCAAGGACGGCGTTTTTGCCTTGGAGGACCGTCATCTTCCGGGAATGTGGCGCGTGGGCGGCACGCTGGGTGGGGGCAATATCGGCCACACATTCGATCTGGATGGAACAGACGAGGAGTCGCTCACCCGAGCCTACCTCTGGGGCAGAAGATCGCTACAGGAGTACGAACTGTACTACAAGAGCTATCTCAAGGGGTTTGAGGAGATGGAACTCGTCGCTACGGGTTCTCTGCTCGGAGTCAGGGAGTCGCGACGAGTCATGGGCGATTATGTTCTTAATCTGGAGGATTTCAGGCGCCTTGCGGTGTTCGATGATGAAATTGGACGATATTCCTACCCGGTTGATATCCATATTGCGAAGCCAGACAGGGAAAGTTACGACAAGTTCAATAAAGAGTTTTCAACGCTGCGCCTCGGCAAGGGCGAGAGCTACGGAATCCCCTACCGAGTTCTTACACCGCGCGGCCTGAAGAACATCCTTGTTGCAGGCCGTTGCGTGAGCACGGACAGGAATATGCAGGCATCTATTCGTGTGATGCCCGGCTGCTACATCACCGGTCAGGCTGCTGGTGTGGCGGCTGCCATGGCCACACAGAGCGGAAGTGATACCCGCAGCATCGATATCCGAGGCCTGCAGGCAGGCCTTAGAGCCATGGGTGCGTATCTCCCAAACTTCAGGGAATCATAGCCGCAAGCGGCGCCTACATGAATCATCGAAGGGAGAAGGAATGGCGTGTCATGGCCGAAACACAGTTTTCCCGGGTGATCTCCTTGTCTGAAGGTGGACGGCAGTTGACATAGGGATTGATGTTTTAGAGAATGAGGCATTTCGAGCGCTAAAGGCATATGGAAAGTGAACGTGCTTATGACTGACGATAAAACACAATCGGCCAAGAAAATGGATGTGCGTTATGTCGCCAATCTGGCGCGATTGAACTTAACGGATGGGGAAGTGGTTGAATTTCAATCGCAATTGGACCATATCGTGGAGCATTTTAACCAATTGCGTTCCCTGAACGTGGATGACGTGGAGCCCATGGCGCATGCGACTCCCATTCAGAATGTCTTTCGTGATGATGTCGTGCGGCCCGGGTTGGATCGGGATGTGATTTTGAACAATGCCCCCCAGCAGTCATCCGGCTTGGTTATGGTCCCAACCATCGTGGAGTGATGCCGATGCTGAATACCCTTACTATTCATGAAGTTCTTGAACGCCTGAATTGCGGCGAATGCCGTTCTGAGGATGTCGTTCGTTCCGTGTTGGATGCCATTCGCCGGACCGATGGTCGGATTCATGGCTACCTTACGCTGGATGAGACGGATGCCCTTGAGCAAGCCCGCGCCGCCGATCTGGCTCGTCGCAATGGGGCAAATGGTCGCCTGCTGGGTGTTCCCATCGCCGTGAAGGATGTCCTGAACGTCAGGGGACAGCCCTGCACCTGCGGATCCAAAATCCTAAAGGGTTATGTTTCCCCCTATGATGCCACCGCGATTGCCCGGCTTCGGGCAGAAGGCGCCGTCTTCGTCGGGCGTACCAATATGGATGAGTTTGCCATGGGTTCATCCACCGAAAATTCAGCGTATGGAATCACACGAAACCCTTGGGACCTTGACTGTGTGCCCGGCGGGTCGAGCGGCGGGTCGGCGGCGGCTGTTGCGGCAGACGAATGTGTTGCGGCCCTGGGTTCCGATACGGGCGGTTCGGTGCGGCAACCGGCTTCGTTTTGCGGGTGTGTTGGACTTAAACCTACTTATGGGTTGATCTCCCGTTACGGACTGACGGCTTATGCCTCTTCCCTTGATCAAATCGGGCCCATCACGAAGGATGTTCGCGATGCCGCCTTATTGCTGCAGGTCATGGCAGGCGTGGATGCTTCGGATTCCACTTCCTTGCCTGAGGCCGTTCCGGATTATCAGGCGGCCCTGACGAAAGATTTGAGAGGGGTGACCATCGGGCTGCCCAAGGAATATTTTGTTGGCGGGCTCGACTCCGAAGTGGAACGTTGCGTTCAGGAGGCAATTGAGGTCTGTCGCCAGTTGGGGGCCAAGGTAGTGGAAGTATCCCTGCCTCACACCCGGGTGGCGGTGGATACGTATTACATCATCGCCCCGGCTGAAGCCTCGGCCAATCTGTCCCGTTTTGATGGCGTGCGTTACGGGTTCCGGGCGGAAGGGGCCACCGATCCGCTGGACCTTTACAAAAAGACCCGGGCGAAAGGGTTTGGTCCGGAAGTGAAACGCCGGATAATTCTGGGAACCTATGTGTTGAGCAGCGGTTACTATGACGCCTTCTACCTGCGCGCCCAGAAGGTGCGCACCCTGATCCGTCGTGATTTTGAGGCGGCTTTCAAGCACTGTTCGGTCATTCTTTCACCTGTGGCGCCGACCCCGGCCTATCGGATTGGAGCGAACAGTGCGGATCCCCTCCAAATGTATCTGGGGGATATCTTTACGGTGCCGGTCAACCTGGCGGGAATATGCGGTTTGTCGGTGCCCTGCGGGATGGCCGCCGGCAAGCTTCCTGTTGGGCTTCAGGTAATGGGTCCGGCGCTGGGTGAGGAAGCCATCCTCCGGACGGGCTATGCGTTTGAACAGGCAACAACTTGGCATTCGCAGCGTTCATGCATCGCCGAACAGAACTCAGGATCACAGGTGAGAACATGACAACCTTTCGGACAACCATCGGGCTGGAGGTGCATGTCCAGCTGAAGACCAAATCCAAAATGTTTTGTGCCTGCAGCACGGATTTCGGCGCGTCACCGAATACGCATGTCTGTCCGGTCTGCCTGGGGTATCCGGGAAGCCTCCCGGTCATGAATCGTGAGGCGATTCGCTGGACCGTTATTTCCGGGCTGATGCTGGGGTGCCGCATCAATCCCTTCAGCAAATTCGACCGGAAGAATTACTTTTATCCCGATATGCCCAAGAATTACCAGATCACCCAGTGTGACAAGCCTCTATGCCTTGGGGGTGGGGTGGATATTCAAGTGGGGGGGCAGACCAAACGGATCGGCATTACGCGGATTCATCAGGAAGAAGACGTGGCGAAGAACATGCACTACACCACCTGGAGTGGCATTGATTACAATCGTGCCGGAGTTCCCTTGATGGAAATCGTGTCGGAGCCCGACATGGAAAGTGCGGATGAGGCGGTGGCTTATCTCCAGACTCTGCGCCAGATCCTGGTTTATGCTGAGGTCAGTGATTGCAACATGGAAGAGGGCAATATGCGCTGCGATGTGAATATCAGCCTCCGCCCTGAAGGACAAACCACGTTCGGCACCAAAGTCGAAATCAAGAACATGAATTCCTTCAAGGGAATCTACAATGCCCTGCAATATGAAATTGACCGTCAGCGGGACGTGCTTCAATCGGGTGGTAAGATCATTCAGGAAACCCGGCGGTGGGATGTGGATCAAGGGCAGACCTTTTCCATGCGAACGAAAGAAGATGCCCACGATTATCGCTATTTCCCCGAGCCGGATCTGATGCCGGTCGCTTTGCCGGAGTCCCTCGTGGCCGAATGGGCCGCCTCCTTGCCTTTGTTGCCTGCCCAGCGGCGGGAGAAATTTGTCCGGGAGTTTGGCCTGCCGGAGTATGATGCCCAGGTATTGGCGGCGGAGAAAGCCGTTGGAGATTATTTCGAAGCGGCGGCCCGGCAGTCACGCAATCCCAAGGCGGTGTCGAACTGGGTGATGACGGATGTGTTGCGGACACTGTCTGAAACGGGGATTCCGATCGGCGCGTTTTCCATCACACCCGCCGCGCTCGCGGAGTTGGTGGACCTGACGGATGCCAAGGTCATCAACTCAAATACGGCGCGGGATGTGTTTGCCATTATGATGAAGGAGGGCGGTCTTGCCAAAGACATCGTGGCTGCCCGTGGATTGGCTCAAGTCAGTGATGCCGACGCGATTGAATCCGTGGTGGATCAGGTGATTGCTGAAAACCAGAAATCGGTGGAAGACTTCAGGAACGGCAAGGCCGCCGCCATGAAATTTCTCATTGGCCAGGTGATGCGGCTGAGTAAAGGCAAGGCGAACCCCCAGATGGCTGGGTCGTTGCTTGAGAAGAAGTTGTCCAATTGACCGGGACACGGGATGGTGATAGGGTGTGCGCCAATAGAGTTTCGCATCACGACATCTAATAGATCTGAGAGGATTGCGATTTGACCTCGAACGACGAATATGTTTTGGAGGTTCTCAAGGAAGAGGGCCTGATTTCCGACGAGCAGGTTGAAACCGCCCGGCAGCATATGCCCATGCATAGCACCGTGGTGGATACGTTGATTAGTTCAAAGGTGCTTTCTTTTGAGGAAATCCTTTCCGTCCTTTCCAGCCGTTTCGGCATGGAAATGGTCAGTCTTGTAAACCTGCACATTCCCCCGGAGACCATTGCCGCGGTACCGGTTGATATTGCCCGTAAATACAAGATCATGCCGGTGTCCAAGCATGACAAGGTATTGACCGTGGCCATTGGGGATCCCCTGGAGGTCGATACGCTCGACAGCCTGAGGTATTTGTTGAAATGTGACATTGAGGGCGTGGTCGCTCTGCCCACCGAGATCACGGTGGCGTTGGATCGCTATTATGCGACCGAAGCCTCCATGGAGACGATGATTGACCAACTGACCGAAGGCACCGTGGCGATGGTCAGTTCCGGTCGTGCGGAATTGAGCGAAGAGGCCAATGTGTCTGAGTCGGATGTTCCCATCATCAAGCTGGTGAGTCTGATCATCTATGAGGCGCATCGGAACCGCGCTTCTGATATTCATTTGGAGCCGCTGGAGAAACGGTTCCGGGTCCGCTACCGTATTGATGGGGTAATGCAGGAAGTGGATAGTCCGCCCAAGCGTCTGCAGGCGGCGATCATCAGCCGCGTCAAGATTATGGCCAATATGAAAATTGCGGAAAAACGGGTTCCGCAGGATGGCCGTATTCAGGTGAACGTCAAGGGTCGCGAGTTGGACTTGCGTGTTTCAACCGTTCCCACGGGGCATGGCGAGAGTGTGGTCATGCGTATTCTCGACAAGCAGAACCTTGCGTTGGGTCTTCCCAAGCTCGGGTTTCTGGCCGACGATCAGGAAACCTTTACCCGGTTGATCAGTCTGCCCGATGGAATTATCCTGGTCACGGGCCCGACCGGTTCGGGAAAAACGACGACGCTGTATGCCTGCTTAAATTTCGTCAACAAACCTGATCGCAAAATCATTACCGTTGAAGATCCCGTTGAATATCAGATGTCGGGGATCAATCAGGTGCATGTGCGGGAAGATATCGGGCTCACCTTTGCTTCTGCGCTGCGGTCCATTCTGCGTCAGGCCCCCAATATCGTGATGATCGGTGAAATTCGTGACAATGAAACCGCGCGTATTGCCACGGAGGCCGCCCTGACAGGACATCTTGTTTTCAGCACCTTGCATACCAACGACGCCCCGAGCGCGATTACCCGTCTTCAGGACATCGGTGTCAAACCGTTCCTGGTGGCTTCCTCGGTGCGTGCGATTGTGGCGCAACGACTGGTACGGACCGTCTGTGAACATTGTCGCGAGGAACATAAGCCAACCACGACGGAATTGAATCTTTTGGGGGCGGCTGCCGAACAATTCGCCGGAGTTCAACTGTATCGGGGACGGGGCTGCAACAAGTGTGCGCTGACCGGCTATTCCGGCCGGGCGGGTATTTTTGAAATTCTGATCATTAATGACGAAATCCAAAGGATGATTTTCGGCAAGATTTCAGCCGTTGAGATCCGGCAGAAGGCACGGGAATTGGGCATGAGAACCTTGCGGGAAGATGGCCTGAGAAAAGTCGTGATTGGCTCCACGACTTTGGATGAAGTGTTGCGGGCAACGATGGGAGATGCACTCTAATGATTGATAGCAGCCAGATTGAGATGAGCGAGCTTCTTCAGCTTGTTGTGGACGAAGGCGCTTCGGATTTGCACCTTACGGTGGGCGTTCCTCCGGTGCTGCGTCTGCATGGTCGTATGCAGGCCATCGACGCCTCGGTTCTGAAACCCGAGGATACCGAGCGTTTCATGAAGAGTATTACTTCGGAAGACCATCAGCAACGTGTCCGTGAGGGTGGTGGCACGGATTTCGGGTTTGGTTTTGGTGCGGTCGCCCGTTTCCGTGTGAGCGTGCTGAAGGCCAAGGGGAATGTGGGCATGGTGCTGCGCCAGATTCCCACAAAACTCATGACGCTGGATGGGATCGGTTTGCCCGCCCAGATCAAGGAACTGATCTTCCGTCCACGTGGTCTGATCCTGGTCACGGGGCCGACCGGCTCGGGGAAAACCACGACGCTGGCCTCGATGTTGAATCTGATCAATGAAGAACGCGATGTTCATATCATCACGGTTGAGGACCCCATTGAATATTACCACCCTCACAAAAAGTCAGTGGTCACCCAACGGGAAATCGGTGTGGATGTGCCCTCCTTCTACGAGGCCCTGCGCCGTGCGTTGCGTCAGGATCCCGATGTGATTCTGGTCGGTGAAATGCGCGATTTGGAAACCATGATGGCGGCGATCACGGCGGCGGAAACCGGACATCTGGTTTTTGCCACCCTTCATACCACCGGGGCTGCCCGGACGGTAGATCGTATTGTGGACGCCTTCCCTATGGGGCAGCAGGCCCAGGTTCGAACCCAGTTGGCTTCCGGAATCGTGGCGGTGATCTCCCAGTTGCTGCTGGTACGGGCGGATGCCCCCGGCCGGGTGGCGGCGTTTGAAATCATGATTTCTACGCCTGCCATTCAATCTCTCATCCGTGAAGGAAAAACCTATCGTATTACCTCGGAAATTCAAACGGGCGCCAAGTGGGGGATGATCACGTTGGATTCGCATCTGATGGCCTTGTATCAGGCGGGTCGGATCTCCTATGAGGACCTGATCACCAAGTCGCAGGACCCGGAGTCGATCGTTTTGAAGCTGGAAGAGGCTCACAAGAGCAAAAAAAGGTAAATGACCTATGCCGGATGTTCATCATAACGAACTTATTCTTCAGTTACTGGAGTCGCATGGCCTGGTAACGGACGAACAGCTTCAGGAAATCAGCGAGGAACATCAGCGTAGCGGCAAGCCGATCCGGGAAATCATCATTAACATGGATGTTTGCCCGGAAGACACCCTGTTGACCATGATTGCCGAAAGTTTGGGCACCCGGGTGGTGAATCTGCCGGCCACCGATATTCCGCCCGAAGTCGTACATTCGATTTCCGCCAGTGTGGCGCGCATGTATATGGTGGTTCCCGTGGAGCGAGGAGTCAACTCGGTCACATTGGCCACCTGTGATTTGATGAGTCCGGCGACTATGGACGAGTTGGCCTTCGTGCTGACCAAGGACATTTCACTGGTGCTGGCCCGTGAAGAAGATATCCGGGCGCACGTCAACCAGCTCTACGGCGATGAAAGCACGTCCGTCAGCGACATGCTCAATGCTCTGGAATCCGAAATTGACCAGGCCGACAAGTATCTTGAGCTGAATACAAATCAGGAAGACACCCGGGGAATTGAGGAGGCCGCCGGTTCCGCCCCAGTCATCCGGTTTGTGAACCTCATGCTTTATCAGGCTGTTCAGGATCGGGCTTCGGACATCCATTTCGAGCCCTTTGAGAATGAATTCAAGATCCGTTACCGTGTGGATGGTGCCCTGTACGAAATGCCTCCGCCGCCCAAACGCTTGGCGATCCCTGTAATTTCCAGACTAAAAGTGATGTCGAGCCTGAATATCGCGGAACGCCGTCTGCCGCAGGATGGCCGCATCCAGTTGAACATCGGGGGACGTCAGATCGACTTTCGTGTTTCCTGCCTGCCGACCCAATTCGGCGAGAGCGTGGTGCTGCGTGTTCTTGATCGTGGAGTCGTCTCGCTGGATCTGGATAATTTGGGAATGCCGGATGACATCCTGAAGCGATTACTTCTCGATATCGACAAGCCCAATGGCATTATCGTGGTGACGGGTCCCACGGGGTCCGGAAAAACAACCACTTTGTATTCGGCGTTACGGCGTTTGAATACGACCGAATCAAAACTCCTGACGGCTGAGGATCCGGTTGAATACGAGATTGACGGCATCATTCAGGTCCCGGTAAATGACGCCATCGGTAACAGTTTCGAGCGCGTGTTGCGGGCTTTCCTGCGTCAGGATCCCGACGTGTTGATGATTGGTGAAATTCGGGATTTGACGACGGCGCACATTGCCATTCATGCCTCGCTCACCGGGCATCTGGTATTTAGTACGCTGCATACCAATGATGCCGCGGGTGCGGTGACCCGGTTGATTGACATGGAGGTGGAACCGTACCTGATCTCCTCGACCATGGAAGCCGTCATTGGTCAGCGGTTGGTGCGCAAGGTGTGTGATGGTTGCAAGACCGCCTTCAAACCGGAAGATAAACTTCTGGACCGGCTGGGGCTGACCCGGCAGGATGTCGGCGAGCAGAATTTTTATTACGGTACGGGTTGTGGGCAATGCAACAACACCGGATACAAGGGCCGTAAGGGTATTTATGAATACCTGAGCATTTCGGATCCCATCCGGGAATTGATCAATCAACGCCAGCCTACGCTGGTGATTCGGGACAAGGCCATTCAATTAGGGATGCGTACCTTGCGTCAGGACGGCATTAAAAATATTCTCGACGGCTACACGACTGTCGAAGAAGTGTTGCGGTATACATAACATGGAACAAGTCATTATCATTGGAACCGGGCCGGCGGGTTTGACGGCGGCGATCTACATGGCGCGCGCCAACCTCAAGCCGTTGGTAATCGAAGGAATGCAGCCTGGCGGTCAGCTTACCACGACGACGGATGTGGAAAATTTCCCGGGATTCCCCGAGGGAATTGATGGCAGCATGCTGGTGATGAAAATGCGGGAGCAGGCGGAGCGTTTTGGGGCCCGCCTGGTGTCGGGTGAGGTGGTCAAAGCCGACTTTTCCGGGAAGTCAAAAAAACTGTTTTTTGAAGATGGCCAGGTCTTGGAGGCGGTCACGGTGATCGTTGCTTCCGGCGCCCGGGCGATGTATCTGGGGTTGGATTCCGAAACAAAGCTGATGGGGCGCGGAGTTTCGGCTTGTGCGACGTGTGATGGGGCCTTGTATCGCGATGTGCCTGTGGCCGTGGTTGGCGGCGGGGATACGGCGATGGAGGAAGCCCTGTTCCTGACCCGGTTTGCCTCCAAAGTGTCGTTGATTCACCGGCGAAATGAATTCCGTGCTTCCAAAATCATGTCGGATCGCGTCATCAATCATCCGAAAATCGAAATCCATTGGGATTCCATTGTGGATGAAGTCCTGGATGTGTCTCGTAATGAGGTGACGGGGTTGCGCCTGAAGAATCTCAAGACAGGTGCCTTATCTGTGATTCCGGTGATGGCCCTGTTCGCGGCCATTGGTCATGAGCCCAATACCAAGCCCTTCAAAGGGATATTGGACATGAACGAAAAAGGGTATTTGATTGCGCATCATACGGTGACCAATATCCCCGGGGTCTTTGCCGCTGGCGATGTGCAGGACGCCCATTACCGTCAGGCGATCACGGCCGCAGGCACGGGCTGTATGGCGGCTCTTGAGGCAGAACGCTATATCGGCAGCCTCGGCGGATGAAAGCGGCGCATCGGCTATTCCGAGGCATTCTTCTTGTCTTTGCATGGATGTCAATCCTTCTGGCCCTTGGTTGTTGGGCCTATCGTTTTGAGTGGTGCTATTATCGTAACCGCGAAAGCATTGATGCGGCGGCAGTGCGTTATCAGGTTCCGGCCAAACTGATTGCGGCGGTCATCTGGCAGGAAACCCGGTTTAATTCCCAATGCCGGGGGAATGCCGGGGAAATGGGATTCATGCAGATCATGCCTGCCAGTGCCATGGAATGGGCCAAGGTTGAGCACATCACTGATTTTAATCCCAGCAGTCTTTTTGATCCCGGCACCAATATCCTGGCCGGGACCTGGTATCTGGGACGCGCCATCAAGCGTTGGAGTAACCAGTCCGATCCGCTCCCTTATGCGCTTGCTGAATATAATGCCGGGCGATCCAACGCCATTCGGTGGAATCGGGCGAACCCTCAAAATTCACAGGAGTTTACCAGTGTCATCAGTTATCCCTCCACGCGGACCTATGTGAAAAAGGTATTGCGGAATTACCGCGCGTTTGGTCAACCCTGGAAACGGTGGGGGAAAGAGTGATGGCGAATGGCCTCAAAACGTCGGAATTTGATTTTGACCTGCCTCCTGAATTAATTGCCCAGGAGCCGAGGCTCGATCGTGAAGCGGCCCGTATGATGGTGGTGAACCGGGCGACGGGAACCCTTGCACATCATACGGTTCGGGATTTGCCTTCGTTTCTCGCGGCCGGTGACCTGCTGGTCTTGAACGATACCCGCGTGATTCCTGCCCGGATTTATGGTCACAAGGAAGGAACGGGGGGACGGGTTGAGTTACTGTTGCTGGAGGATTTAAAGAATGGCCAGTGGCATGCCCTGTGTGGATCATCACGCCGGCCGAAACCCGGCACACGACTCACCATGGCCGAGGGGCGGATCATCGCCGAAGTCATGGGATGGATTGAGGGTGGGGGCATCACTGTCTGCCTGCATTGCGACCGGCCCGTTCTGGAGGTACTGGAGGAGGTCGGTATCCCTCCCCTGCCTCCCTACATCAAGCGGCCAAAAGTTCCCGAATTGGAGACGTTGGCCCGGGACCGGCTCTATTACCAGACCGTGTATGCCCGGGCGCCGGGCGCAGTGGCAGCCCCCACGGCCGGCCTTCATATCACCGAGGCCCTGCTGAAGCGCTTAAGTCATCTCGGGGTGGATCATACGGCGGTCACCCTGCATGTCGGGATGGGTACCTTCAAGCCGGTGAAAACCGACCTGATCGCCGACCATCAGATGGAGGCGGAGCGGTATGAGGTAACCCCTGCAACCGCCCAGGCGATTTCGCAAACCCGGCTCCGCAAGGGGCGGGTGGTGGCGGTGGGAAGCACCGTGGTCAGGACGCTGGAGACTGCGGCTGACGGCGATGGGAGGATTGTACCGGGTAGCGGACGAACCCGAATCTTTATTACGCCCCCGTATACGTTCAAGGTGGTGGAGGCCATGCTGACGAACTTTCATCTTCCGAAATCCACCCTGATCATGATGGTCAGTGCCCTGGCAGGTCGTGAATTGATCCGCCATGCCTATGCAGAAGCCATCAAGGAACAGTACAGCTTCTACAGTTATGGCGATTCGATGCTGATTGTCTAGCCATTGATTAAAGCTTGTGAATATTGATCTTTCTGCCACTGAATGATCAGTCGCGGTGAATATTTTGCGGTGAATAATCTTGCTTTCTTTCGTCTTAAACGGTAAAGCCATTGGCCCCGTGTGGAGGAATATACGTGAATTTGGATTCAGACTTTGATCACCCTCGTGAATCGTGTGGACTGTTCGGCGTTTTCGGTATTCCCGACGCCTCGTTGTTAATTCATGCCGGGCTGTTTTCGCTGCAACATCGGGGACAGGAAGGGGCTGGAATTGTCATTTCTGACGGGAGTCAGATAAAATCGTCGAAAGGTATTGGTGAAGTTAACGATGTCTTCAATACAGACATCTTGCGGGGTATGTCCGGCCATATTGGCATCGGGCATGTCCGCTACTCGACGACCGGCGCCAATCGAATACAAAATGTACAGCCGCTGGTTGCCGAGACGGTGGATGGTATCTGGGCCATCGCGCACAATGGCAATCTGGTCAATGCCAAGTCCCTGCGGCATATGTATCAGGAGTCGGGCGCAATTTTTCAGACCAGCACCGATAGTGAAGTCCTGATTCATCTTCTGGCGGATCCCATGTATCGGAACCGGCCCCGGCGCGTGGCGCGCGCCTTGGCAGAGCTGAAAGGCGCTTTTGCGTTTCTTCTGATGACCAAGGACTGTGTCATGGCCGCCCGTGATCCGCTGGGATTCAAGCCGCTGTCCATTGGGAAACTGGGTAATGGTTTTGTGTTTGCCAGTGAGACCTGCGCGCTTGTTCAGATCGGGGCTGAATATGTCCGGGATGTGGAGCCCGGTGAACTGGTGATTGTGGATGCGTCCGGGCTTCGGAGCACCTGGTTTGCGGAAAACGAGCAGAAGCGGTTTTCCCAGTGTGTGTTCGAGCATGTCTATTTTGCCCGGCCTGACAGCACGGTCTTTGGGCAGAGTGTTCACTCGGTGCGGTTGAAACTGGGAATGCGCCTGGCTCAGGAACATCCCGTGGAGGCCGACATGGTGATTGCGGTTCCCGATAGCGGGAATTCGGCGGCGCTGGGGTATTCACGCCAGAGTGGCATTCCGCTGGACGTCGGCTTTATGCGTAACCATTACGTGGGACGAACCTTTATCATGCCGGATTCGGATCAACGGGCCCGCAGCGTCGATATGAAACTGGCCGTGGTCGCGGATGTGGTGCGGGGCAAGCGCGTCATCGTTGTCGATGATTCCATTATCCGAGGCACCACCTCCCGGCGGCGTGTTATGGCGTTGCGTGAGGCGGGGGCCAAGGAGATCCATCTGCGCATTTCCTGTCCGCCGACCATTAATCCCTGTTTCTTCGGGATTGATTTCGCCACGAAAGCCGAGTTGATTGCGGCAGGGAGCACCGTGGCGGAAATCTGTGCGTTTACGGGGGCGGACTCCCTGGGGTATCTCAGCATGGAAGGGCTGTTGTCGCCGTTTCCGAATTCATTGGATTACTGCAATGCCTGTTTCTCCGGGAAGTATCCGGTGGATGTCAGTCGCATGCAGGGGAAGGACGCATTGGAGAGCAGCAGTATGTTGCTCAATCTGGATTCAAAAGGGCAACGCTGAAAGAATTGACTATGGCTACACGAAATGGACCGACCCGGCATATTTTTGTAACAGGCGGCGTGGTGTCTTCTCTCGGGAAGGGGCTGACCGCCGCCTCGTTGGCGCTTCTTCTTAAACGGCGCGGATATCGCGTCAAGATGCAGAAACTGGATCCCTACCTGAATGTGGACCCCGGCACTATGTCGCCTTATCAGCATGGTGAGGTTTATGTGACGGTGGATGGCGCTGAGACGGATCTGGATCTGGGGCACTATGAGCGGTTTGGTGAACTGATTTGTAATCGGAACAGCAATTATACGTCCGGCAGCATTTATCAATCCGTTATTCGTCGTGAGCGGGAAGGGGGCTATCTGGGCAAGACGGTTCAGGTCATTCCCCATATTACCGATGAAATCAAGGCGGCGATTCGTTCGTTGGATGCCGAGGAGGTGGATATCGCCATTACCGAAATCGGGGGTACCGCCGGGGATATTGAATCGTTGCCTTTTCTGGAGGCCATCCGCCAGTTCCGCCATGAGATCGGGCGTCAGAATGGACTGTTTATCCATCTGACGCTGGTGCCGTATATCAAGGCGGCGGGGGAGATGAAGACCAAGCCCTCCCAGCAGTCGGTCGGGATTCTGCGCACCATCGGGATTATCCCGGATATTCTAATCTGCCGTTGCGAGCATCCGATGAATGACGAGCACAAGGCCAAGCTGGCACTGTTTTGTGATGTGGATCGCAACAAGGTGATTGAGGAGAAAGATGTTGAGCACTCGATTTATGAAGTGCCCATTGAACTCGCACGGCAGGATGTGGATGTGTATATCCTGGAACTGCTGGGCATGCATGTGAACCGGTTGAATCTGGACGACTGGAAAGACATGGTCAAGAAGTTGATTGAGCCGGCCAATGGGAGCATTGAAATTGCCGTGGTGGGCAAATACATCAGTCTGAAAGACGCCTACAAAAGCATCTACGAGTCTCTGACACATGGCGGAATTGCCAGCAATATCAAGGTGGATGTCCGCATGGTGGAGTCGGAGGATATCGAGTCCGCCGGCGCCGAGGCGTTGCTAAAGGGCGTGTCGGGGATACTGGTTCCCGGCGGATTTGGCGACCGGGGAATTGAAGGGAAGATCAAGGCGATCGAATATGCCCGAACCCATAACATTCCCTTTTTCGGAATCTGTCTGGGAATGCAGTGTGCGACCATTGAGTTTGCCCGGAATGTGTGTGGCTTGAAGAATGCCAACAGTACGGAATTTAATCCGGAAACCGCGCATCCCGTGATTGATATGATGGTGGAACAGAAGAAGGTCACCGAAAAAGGTGGCACGATGCGGTTGGGTGCCTATCCCTGCCGGATTACCACAGGGTCAAAGGCGTTTCAGGCCTATGGGCAGGTGGAAATTATGGAACGCCATCGGCACCGCTATGAATTTAATAATAAATATATTGATCAGATGGCCAAGCAGGGGTTTGGTGTTTCCGGGATGTGTCCCGGGCGCGATCTGGTTGAAATTATCGAGTTAAAGAACCATCCGTGGTTTGTGGCTTGCCAGTTTCATCCGGAATTTCAATCTACTCCGATGCAACCTCATCCGCTGTTTCGTGAGTTTGTGGCGGCCGCCCTGGCGTACCGGGGAAAACAGGAATGCCGGAAATCCAGAAAAAGTTGTTAACCCGTTTGTTTAACGTTCAGATGAAGTTTTACGTCTATGCCTAAAAGAACTGACATCAAGAAAATCATGCTTATTGGTTCCGGTCCGATCATCATCGGACAGGCTTGCGAGTTTGACTATTCAGGAGTTCAAGCCTGCAAGTCCTTGAAAGAAGAAGGCTATGAAGTGGTGCTGGTGAACAGCAATCCCGCCACGATCATGACCGATCCGGAATTTGCCGACCGGACCTATATCGAACCTCTGACGGCGCCTATTCTCGAGGAAATCATCCGGCGCGAGCGACCGGATGCCTTGCTGCCCACGCTGGGGGGGCAGACGGCGCTGAATCTGGGCATTGAATTGCATGACCGGGGCATTCTCAAGCGGTATGGCGTGGAGATGATCGGGGCCAAGGCGGAAGTGATCCGCAAGGCGGAAGATCGCGCGTTGTTCAAGGCCGCCATGCAGAAAATCGGACTGGATCTGCCGCAGAGCGGATCCGCTCATTCGCTTGAGGAAGCCTGGGTCGTCCAGAAAACCATTGGGCGTTATCCCGTGGTGATCCGTCCGGGTTTCACGATGGGGGGAACTGGCGGGGGGATTGCCCGTAATGCCCAGGATTTTGAGGAAATTGTCAATCGCGGGTTGTTTTACAGTCCGACTACTGAAGTCCTGGTTGAGGAATCGATCGAAGGATGGAAGGAATTCGAGTTGGAAGTGATGCGTGATAACAAGGACAACGTGGTCATCATCTGCTCCATCGAAAACCTGGATCCCATGGGGGTTCATACGGGGGACAGCATCACGGTGGCGCCGGCCCAGACCTTGACGGATCGGGAGTACCAGATCATGCGGGATGGCTCGATTGCCGTGATGCGTGAAATCGGGGTGGATACGGGTGGCTCCAATGTGCAATGGGCTTTGAATCCGACCAATGGCCGCATGATTATTATCGAAATGAATCCCCGGGTATCCCGGTCCAGTGCCCTGGCCTCCAAGGCCACCGGATTTCCCATTGCCAAAATTGCCGCCAAACTGGCCGTCGGCTATACCCTGGATGAATTGCGGAATGATATCACCCGTGAGACGCCCGCCTGCTTTGAGCCCGCGATTGACTATGTTGTGACCAAGATGCCGCGGTTTGCCTTTGAGAAGTTCCCCGGCGTGAACAGTACATTGGGCACCCAGATGAAATCCGTGGGCGAAGCCATGAGCATTGGCAAGACTTTTAAACAGTCATTCCAGAAGGCCTGCCGGTCCCTTGAAATCGGGCGTGCCGGCTTCGGGGCAGATGGCAAGGGGGCGGCCTTTGAGGCCTATTCCGATGAAATGATGGCGGCCGAACTGGTCCGCCCGAACGCCATGCGGATTTTTATCGTTCATGCCGCCTTCAGCCGGGGTTGGACGGTGGAGAAGATTCAGAAACTGACTGGTATTGATCCGTGGTTCCTGCGCCATCTGGAGGAATTGGTCGCCTATGAGGGGGAAATCAAATCCGCCGGGTCTCTGGCTGGTTTAAAGAAGGATTCCGCCCTGTTTCGTCAGATCAAGGAAATGGGCTATTCTGACCGGCAGATTGCCTTCCTGCTGGGGTGCAAGGAGGGTGAGGTCAGGGCCGCGCGCAAGGAACAGAAACTCCTTCCCATTTACAGTCTGGTGGATACCTGTGCGGCTGAGTTTACGGCGTTTACTCCCTATTTCTATTCCACCTATGGCGAAGTGGATGAAAGCCGGCCTACAGATCGAAAGAAGATCATGATTCTGGGGGGGGGGCCGAACCGGATAGGGCAGGGGATTGAATTCGATTACTGTTGTGTCCATGCCGCATTTGCCCTTCATGAGGCCGGTTTTGAGACCATCATGGTTAATAGTAATCCTGAGACGGTGTCAACCGACTACGACACCAGTGACCGTCTGTATTTCGAGCCCTTGACCTTGGAAGATGTGCTTCATATCTACGAGCGGGAAAATTGCTGGGGCGCCATTGTGCAGTTCGGTGGGCAAACCCCGTTGAATCTGGCCAAGGATCTTGAGGCTAATGGGGTTAATATCATCGGGACCAAGCCATCCAGCATTGAGGTTGCCGAGGATCGGGATTTGTTCGCGGCCATGATCCGGAAACTCAAACTTAAACAGCCGGAGAACGGGATGGCCACAACGGTGGAACAAGCCGAGGTCATCGCCGAGCGAATCGGATATCCCGTGTTGATGCGGCCCTCGTTTGTATTGGGTGGGCGGGCCATGGTGATTGTCTATAATGTCGAAATGCTGCGGAAATACATGGCGGAGGCCGTGGAAGTTTCGCAAACACGACCTGTGCTGGTGGATCGTTACCTGGAGAACGCTGTTGAAGTCGACGTGGATTGCCTCTCCGATGGTGAGACCTCCGTGATCGGGGCCATCATGGAACATGTTGAGTTGGCCGGGATCCATTCCGGCGACAGCGCTTGCACCATTCCGCCGCCTACCCTGACCGAAGAGGTAAAGGATGAGATCCGTCGCTGTACGCTCCTGATGGCGAAAGAACTTGCGGTTTGCGGCTTGATGAATGTCCAGTATGCCATTAAGGACGGGCATGTCTATGTGCTGGAAGTTAATCCGCGTGCCTCCCGGACAGTGCCGTTTGTCAGTAAGGCCATCGGGGTTGCCCTTGCCAAGGTGGCCTCCCTCGCCATGGCCGGGTTTAAATTGAAGGATATGGGTCTTACCAAGGAAATCATCCCGAAGCACTTCTCTGTCAAGGAGGCCGTGTTCCCGTTTGCCCGTTTCCCGGGAGTGGATGTGATTCTGACGCCAGAAATGAAATCCACAGGGGAAGTCATGGGGATTGACTCCACTGGTGGCATGGCGTTTTTGAAGAGTCAGATTGCCGCGGGGAATCCCATGCCGACCCAGGGGAATGTGTTCCTGAGCGTGCGCGACGAGGATAAGGATGCCTTGTTGCCTCTCGCCAGACGTCTGGTGGATCTTGGCTTCACGATTTACGCCACGGCGGGCACAAGCACGCTGCTGCGACAAAATAAAATCAAGAGTCTGGCGCTATTCAGGATTGCTGATGGGCGTCCGAATGTGGTTGATCTGATTGAGGAAAAGCAGGTCAGTTGGATCGTCAACACTCCGACGAGCGGCCCGATTCCCCGCATGGATGAGGTCAAGATGCGGTCCCATGCCGTTATCCGGGGGATCCCCATCACCACGACCGTCCATGGCTTTCGAGCGGCCCTGACGGGCATTGAGGCCATGCGGGATGCCAAGCGTATGGAGGTGTGCAGTATTCAGGAATTCCACCGCCATGCGCCCAAGATCAAGTATCCGAACTTAGGCGGTACAGCCAAGTCCCCGAAGCGCAAGAATGCCTAGGACGGATTCAGTAACGGCCTGTCTTTCAATCAGGCAGATGCGGTGGCATGCGGGGAAATGGTGTGGAGTTCCACGCCGGGGTGCTCTTTCAGGAAATATTCCACAGCCCATTTGTCGGGAAATAGAATGACGTATTGTCCGCGGATATCCAGGGCGATTTTGACACCGGTACCCAGATAGAATTTAGTCAGGGTTTCCCTGGTGACGCTCGGTGAAAACCAGCGGATCTGGGTGAATGGGGCAGGTTCCAGGCGCGGCTCGGCCCCGTATTCGGCTTGCAGGCGGTATGCCACGACTTCAAATTGGAGCTGGCCGACTGCGCCCAGAAGAGGGGCCGTCTGGAATTCACCGACCAATTCAAATGACTGAATAATCCCTTCCTGAAGCAACTGATCCAACCCTTCACGGAGCTGTTTCTGTTTTGAGGCGCCCGTATTGCGGATGTAGGAGAAGGCCTCTGGCGGGAAACGGGGGATTTCGTCATACCGGATGGACGGATTGCTGGTCAGGGTATCGCCAATGCGAAATGCCTTATGGGTCACCAGTCCCACAATGTCGCCCGGGTAGGCAATCTCCAACGATTCCCGATCCTGCCCGAACAACTTCTGGGGGTAGGAGAGGCGGACGGGTTTGCCGTTTTCCGGGTCATTGACCACCATGTCTTTTACAAATTTACCCGAGCAGACCCGCACAAAGGTGAGTCGGTCCCGATGACGGGGGTTCATGTTTGCCTGAACCTTGAACACGAAACCGGAAAATTCGGGATGTTCCGGGGCGATGGGGCCCTGGGTGGAAACACGGGGTTGTGGCGGCGCGCCATGTTGAACAAAATAGTCGAGAAGCAGTTGAACGCCAAAATTGGTCATCCCACTCCCGAAGAAGACCGGCGTGATTTCCCCCTGGAGAACCTGTTTTTCGTCAAAGCTTTCGCCTGCCGCGCTAAGCATTTCCAGTTCTTCCAGCCAGGGTTCACGGATATGGGGCGGGATCTGGTCGAGAAGGGTGCGGTCATGAATGCCGGTAACCTGTTCCGGGGCGCGATGCGCATTATGGGCCGTCCGCTCAAAAAGATGTAGTTTTTTGGTCAGCCGGTCATAGACGCCCTTGAACTCCACCCCGCTGCCCAGTGGCCAGGTTACCGGGAAGGCCCCGATGCCGAGGACTTTCTCCAGTTCATCCACAAGGGCGAGGGGATCCTGGGCCGGACGATCCATCTTGTTCATGAAGGTGAAGATCGGGATGCCGCGTAACCGACAGATTTCAAAAAGCTTCCGGGTCCGTTCCTCAATGCCCTTGGCGGCATCGATGACCATAATGACGCTATCCACCGCCGTGAGGACGCGATAGGTGTCCTCGCTGAAATCTTTGTGGCCCGGGGTATCAAGAAGGTTGATCACACAGCCGCCGTAATCAAATTGGAGCAGGGTGGAGGAAACGGAGATACCGCGTTCCTTTTCCAGTTCCATCCAGTCGGAACTGGTGTTCTTGCGATCCCGCCGGGATCGTACGGAGCCGGCCAATTGGATGGCTCCCCCGTAGAGCAGGAGTTTTTCCGTCAGGGTGGTTTTTCCGGCATCCGGATGCGAGATGATGGCAAACGTCCGCCGTCGTGCAATTTCATTGAGCAGGGAAGAATCCGTCATGGGGCTTGGGCGTCAACGATATTTGGCGAGCAGGGGGGCCAGCGCTTCCAGCGTAGCGGACGGCACGGTTTTCATATCGGTCATAATGGCATTTTTCAAGGCATGTTGACAGGCGCACTCGTGCTTTTGAGGAAGTGCCTTGGCGAAGCGGCGGATGATTTCCTTGGCCAACGCCGTATTGGCGGTGAGGGTCTGGATGATCATGTCCACAGACACTTCTTCTTCACTGGTTCGCCAGCAGTCGTAATCGGTGGCCATAGCCATGGGCAGGTAGCAGAGTTCGGCTTCGCGGCAGAGTTTGGCTTCCGGCAGGCTGGTCATGCCAATGACATCAAAACCCATCTGGCGATAGGAATTGGATTCCGCCCGGGTTGAGAAGGCGGGCCCTTCCATGTTCACATACGTTCCCCCTTTATGGAGGCGCACGATATGGTTTAGTTGCAGGTCGGTTACGACTTCACTGGCGACGTTGGCGATGAGGTCCTGGAGTTGATGACAGGTTGGATCGCCGAACGAAACATGTCCGACAATGCCCTGGCCGAAAAAAGTGTGGTTCAAGGAGCCTTTGGTCCGGTCAAAATATTGATCCGGCAATACGATGTCACGGGGGCGGATGCCTTCGCGCAAACTGCCGACGGCACTGACGGACATGACGAGGTTCACGCCCAGTTTTTTAAAACCCCAGATATTGGCCTTGTGGTTGATCTCGGACGGAAGGATGCGGTGGCCGCGGGCGTGGCGGGGAAGAAAATAGATGTCGACCTCGCTCAGGGTGCCATGAATATAAGCATCAGAGGGATTGCCGAAAGGAGTATTCAGGGAGATTTCGTTGACATTCTCAAGGCCTTCGAGCTGATACAAACCGCTGCCGCCAATGATTCCGAGTTTCATGGGTTTCCTTATTTGTAACGTGTTTTCGACCTAGAGTTTTGTATCTGAACGACCTGTTATGGGGTGGTAGGCCGTCCGGGACTCGAACCCGGGACCCCAACATTAAAAGTGTCGTGCTCTACCAACTGAGCTAACGGCCTGCGAAAAAGTCGGGACACAATAGAGAAACAAGATGTTAATGTCAACGGCGGATGGACAAAAAGGTGCCAACGTGCGTATACATACACGGTACAGCATATTTTGAGGGAGATGAGTTTCGATGCCCTTTACATTTTCACATGCAGCGGTGGCGGCACCTTTAGCCCGGCGAGGGCTCATTATGTCCGCACTGGTGGTTGGCAGTATGGCACCGGACTTTGAGTATTACTTGCGTCTTTCCACAAATACAAATTGGGGCCATTCCCTGGAAGGCATTCTCTGTTTCAGTATGCCGTTCGCGATATTTGTCTTGTGGTTTTTTCACGCCTTTATGAAAAGACCCTTGTTACGGCTAGTCCCCCTGGCGCATCGTCGTCGGCTGTTACCTTATGCCGGACATTTTGCATTTTGGCCATTGAAACGGTTTTTACAGATTGTTTGGTCTGTAATTGTCGGGATCATTACGCATCTGTTATTGGACAGCTTTACCCATGATTACGGGCTGCTAACGGTCCGGATACCCTTTCTTCAGGCAACGGTGATGCATGTGTATGGGCGGGCCTTGCCGATGTGTGATCTACTCCAGTTCGTGCTGTCGTTCGGGCTCTTAGGGGTGATCATTGCCCAATATATGCGCTGGTTCTTTTTGAACCGGACTGGGGCGAGTCTGTCGACCTTTCTTGATTTCCGGACTCATCTTCCCTTGTACATCGTGCTTTTACTTGTCGCGAGTCTTTCGGCCCTGCTTTATGCCTGTTGCGGCGTCCCCGTGACGGATTTCCGTACCCTGCGAATATTTGCGGGGCGATTTGTCATATTCATGATTTCCACGCTCATCATGGAGATCCTGCTGCTCATCGTTTTCAAAGCCAGACAAAATAGGATTCAATAGTCAGAATTGATAATCTGAATCGCGTACCTTCCGTCTTACTTGAACGAGCAGATGTATTCGGCGATGCCGGATTCTACCGTGATATCGAACTTGGAATTTCCGGGAATATTGAAGAGGGTCCCTGCTGCATAGGGGGTCCACGTTGAGGCCCCGGCTTGGCGGGCTTTGCAGGTGCCGGCAATGATTTTCATTTCTTCCGGTGCCCCCGTATTAAAAGTGTAGGTGCCGGGATAGATCAGGCCCACTGTTTTTTTCTCGCCCGTGGGGAGAACGACGGTATGGCTTACGACTTTGCCGTCGAAATAGATATTGGCTTTCGCGGTTACGGAAACATTTTCAAGTACAATATTACTCATGGGGGGACCTCTCTTAAGCATTTAAATTCAAAAATTCAACAAACGCGGGGAAGTTTGACAGAATGGATCGAATTAATAAACCCTTTTAGGACAAGAAAGTCTTTGTATTTTATCCCCAAGCCCATTATACGAATACCCCTATGAAATCATTTGTTCATGACGATTTTCTGCTGGAATCCAAAACGGCGCACCGGTTATACCATGAGGTGGCGGAAGCCCTGCCGATTATCGATTACCACTGTCATTTGTCGCCGGCTTTGATTGCAAACAACCATCAGTTCCGCAACCTGTACGAAATTTGGCTGGCGGGTGATCATTACAAGTGGCGAGCTATGCGGTCCAATGGCGTTTCTGAGCGGTTGATTTCCGGGGATGCGACGGATTACGAGAAGTTCATGGCCTGGGCCGGGACCCTGCCTTATGCCTTGCGGAATCCGCTCTATCATTGGACGCATCTGGAGTTGAAACGTTACTTCGGGCTGGATGAATTGCTGGATGAGAGATCCGCGCCCCGCATCTGGGAAACGGCCAATGCCTTGTTGCAAAGCTCGAACATGAGCGTCCGGAGTTTGCTGGAGAAGAGCCGCGTGGAGGTGGTTTGTACAACGGATGACCCGGTTGATTCGCTGGAATATCATCGTGAAATTCAAAAGTCGGGATTAAGCACCAAGGTCTATCCGACCTTCCGCCCCGATAAAGCCCTTTGGATTGAGACTCCGGCCTTTAATGGGTGGGTGGCTTCCCTGGAGCAGGCCAGCGACGTGACGTGTACTCGCTTGACGGACTTTCTATGCGCCCTGGATCAACGTCATGCGTTTTTCCATAGTCTGGGTTGCCGCTTATCGGATCATGGAATTGAACGTTGTTTTGCTGATGCATGTACGGAGATGGAGGCGGGTGCCATCTATGATTCGGCTCGGGCGGGAAAGACTATCTCCCGCGAGGCGGCAGATAAGTTCAGGTCCTTCATGATGCTCTTTTTTGGCCGTCTGGATTTTGCCCGTGGCTGGGTCAAGCAGCTGCACTTCGGCGTCGTGCGCAACAATAATTCGCGAATGATGAAACAACTGGGGCCGGACACAGGCTTCGATGCCATCGGTGATTTCAGTCAAGCGCAAGCTCTGATCGGATATCTGAATGCTTTGGATCAGGAAGGCCATCTGCCGAAGATGATCATCTATAATATTAATCCCGTGGATAATTACGTCATCGGTGCGGCCATGGGGTGTTTTCAAGATGAGTCAACTCCCGGGAAAATTCAGTTAGGCAGCGGGTGGTGGTTTCTGGATCAGAAAGAAGGCATGCAATGGCAGATGAACGCCTTGTCGAACCTGGGCTTGTTGCGTCGGTTCGTCGGGATGCTGACGGATTCGCGAAGTTTTATTTCCTACACCCGGCATGAATATTTCCGGCGGATTCTGTGCCAGATGATCGGGCATGATGTGGAGCGGGGCGAATTACCTGATGCGCCGGACTTACTGGATTCCCTGGTCCGGGATATTTGTTACGATAATGCCCGTCGCTATTTTCCGTTCCCTCATTTTAGGTAGGACTTGGAGTTGTGGAGAATAAAATGAAAATTGAGCTGAAAAAGAACTGCAAGTATTCGTTATTGGTTCCCACGAGTATGGGGATCCGGATTACACCTGTGAACGGGCAACCGGTGCATACAGGGGGAACGTTCGTGATGCAGGCAACAAGCGCTGAGACGAATGTTGCCAGTGTGGTTTCCTATCTTGGGATGCCGGTCAAGGTGCTGACGACCTTTGTAAAGGGCAGCCCTATCGCCCAGCTCATCAAGGACAATCTGCGCAGTCGAAACATGGATTTCGCGGGTGTTGAGGTTGCGCAAGGTGGGCCCTGGGGTTACCGGCATCAGATTAACATTGCGGATAGCGGATTCGGTTCGCGGGGGCCACGTGTTTGGAATGACCGGGCTGGCGAGGTCGGCCGCACCTTGAATGTGAAGGATTTCGATCTCGATCGGATCTTCGGTCAGGAGGGCGTTCAGATTGTCCACCTCTCAGGCCTGATCGGGGCCCTCTCGCCAGAAACCAGTGTATTCTGTCTGGATTTGGCGCGCGCCGCGAAGAAGCATGGGACTAAGATCTCTTTCGACCTTAACTACCGGGCCTCGTTCTGGAAGGGACGTGAGAAGGAGCTTTCGGCTGTTTTTGCCGAAATCGCGAGTGTGGCGGACATCCTTGTGGGTAACGAAGAGGACTTTCAGCTATGTCTTGGTATTCAGGGGCCCGATGCGGGTGGCAAGGATATCACGGCGAAGATCGACGGGTTCAAAGGCATGCTCGAGCGTGTGAAGAAGGCCTATCCGAATGCGCGAACGTTTGGCACGACACTGCGGGAAGTGGAAGATGCCAACCGCCATCTCTGGGGGGCCGTGATGGCTGCAGGGAGTGAGTGGTATGTTGTTGAGCCTCGCGCAATCACTGTACTGGACCGTATCGGCGGTGGCGATGGGTTTGTCGGAGGCTTGCTCTATGCGATTCTGAAGGGCTGGGAACCGGAAAAGTGGATACAGTTTGGTTGGGCGACAGGCGCCCTCGCCACCACTATGTTGACCGATTACGGTCAACCCGCGGACGAGGAGCAGGTGTGGAGTATCTGGAAGGGCAATGCCCGTGTTCAAAGATGAGGGAGTTTCATCAGAATGACGACAACTACAGAATCAGGAATATTGTTTGAAAGTTTTGAATTGTGGCCGCAGGGAGCCCCGGGGGCTTTGGGTACTGGGGAGGTAGACCGGCCAACCTTGCAGGTGTATCTCCCGGAGGCGGGGAAGGCTTGTGGCTCGGCCATGGTGATTTGTCCCGGTGGGGGGTATTGGGGATTGGCGGACCATGAAGGGCGGGATTATGCACTGTTTTTGAATCAGCACGGAATGACAGCCTTTGTGCTGAAATACCGGTTGGGTTCCGCCAACTATAAACACCCCGTAATGTTACAGGATGCGTCGCGCGCGGTGCGACTGGTTCGGTCAGGGGCTTCGCGGTGGGGTATCAATCCCGATCGCATTGGTATCATGGGCTCTTCGGCAGGAGGGCATCTGGCCTCGTCATTAATCACCCATTTTGATGTCGGGCAGGCCAACGCAGCCGATCCCATTGAACGCGTCAGTTCACGGCCCGATTTCGGAGTGCTTTGTTATGCGGTTCTTTCCATGACCGATGACGTCACTCATCATGGCTCACGGCAGAACTTATTAGGGGAAAATCCGACTCCCGACCTGATTCAACATTTGTCGGCGGAACTGAATGTAACGGCCCTGACGCCGCACTGCTTTATTTGGCACACGTGGGAGGATGGCGGGGTGAAGGTGGAGAATAGTCTGCAGTTTGCTGCGGCGTTACGGCGGAACAACGTTCCTTTCGATTTGCATGTCTATGCCAAGGGCGGCCATGGCATTGGGTTGGTGGCTAAATGGCCTTTTGAGCAGCCTCATCCCTGGGCGCGGGATCTTGTGTTCTGGTTAAAGGAAAACGGAATTATTCCCTCATGAGTATACAATGGCTGTCGAGTAATGAGTCCGCCGTGTGGCAATCGCGAACGGCGTCCCCGGTAGTGTCTGGGGATGCGGATTTGTGTCTCTCCGGCGGACACCATCAGCAGCTCAAGGGGCTGGGGGGCTGCTTTAATGAACGAGGCTGGGAGGCCTTGGAGCGTCTGGATACGGCCACGAGGAACCAGGTTCTGGACCAACTCTTCTCGGATGAAGAAGGGTGTGGTTTTTCTTTCTGCCGGGTGCCGATTGGCGCCAATGATTATTCAATCGATTGGTATAGTCACAGTGAAACGGATGATGATTTCAAGATGGAACATTATTCCATTCAGCGGGATCACCATTATCTTATTCCTTATATTCAAGCGGCGATGCAACGGCAACCGGGGCTAAGCCTCTTCGCCTCGCCATGGTCACCGCCGATCTGGATGAAAACCTTCAAGGCTTATAACCATGGGCGCTTGCGTTCGGAACCGGCGGTTCTGGAAGCCTACGCGCTCTACTTCCAGAAGTTTGTCGAAGCCTATGCCTCCGAAGGCATTCGCGTTGAACAGATCCATATCCAGAACGAACCCTATTCGAATCAGAAATTCCCTTCCTGTTTGATGCCTGCCGAACAGATGCGTGACTTTATCCGCGATTACATCGGGCCACGTTTTGAACACGAGGGGCTGGCCTGCGAAATCTGGGCCGGCACGCTGGAAAAAGGAATGCTGCACGGCTGGGCCATGGATGAATCGCAAAGTTATGCGCAATTGTCGCATTTGTTGCTCAAAGATCCGGTTGCGCGAAAATATATCCGAGGTATGGGCTTTCAATGGGACGGCAAGGGACTGATTCAACGGACCCATCAGGCTTGGCCTGACTTGCCGCTGATTCAGAGTGAAAACGAGTGCGGGGATGGGACCAACACCTGGGCTTACGCGCTGTATGTCTTCGACTTGATGTGGCACTATTTCAACAATGGCGCCTGTGCCTATACCTATTGGAACATGGTATTGGTTGATGGGGGAGAGAGCACCTGGGGGTGGAAGCAGAACTCCATGATTTGCGTCAGTGACAAGAATCAGGTGATTTATAATCCTGAGTTTTACGTGATGAAACATCTGGCCCATTTCGTCAAGCCCGGTGCCCGGCGGTTGGGGCTGGAAGGCTCGTGGTCGGCTTTTGCGTTGGCCTTCGTTAATTCTGATGAGAGTACCATTGTCATGGTTGCCAATCCCTATAATCAGGTGGAGATCATGCAGGTGGAACTGGAGGCGCAACTTCACCGTTTCGAATTGCCTCCACGGTCGCTGAATACGATCCGGGTTAGTTGATGGTAGTGAGGGAAGACCTCTGTGTTGTTCGATGTAAAAGTGATGTGGATCATTCCGAAAAAGGAAAAAGCTAAAATGAAACGTTATACTTGGTTGGTTCTGGTGGCTCTGATGGTGAGCGGGTCGGTAGTGCGGGCGGATGTGCATCTGCCGAAGATGTTCAGTGATCATATGGTGTTGCAACGGGATATGGCTGCCCCGGTGTGGGGTTGGGCGGATCCCGGTGAAACGATAACGGTGAAGGTTGCCAATCAGAGCGTGACGGTAACTGCTGATCCGTCCGGTCGATGGCAGCTCAAACTGGCGCCTTTGAAGGCGGGTGGTCCTTTCGAGTTGGTGGTGATAGGCAAAACCACGAACACCGTGAAAGATGTCATGGTGGGGGATATTTGGATTTGTGCGGGACAGTCGAATATGGAATTCGGATTGGGTGGGTCTGATAATGGGGTTACCGTGGTTGCGGCGGCGACAAACCAGTTGATTCGACTGCTGAGCGTCAAGTCTCCCCAAAGCCCCTCTCCCGTCACGGATATCCCGAACGGATGGGTAACCTGTAGTCCTCAATCCGTGGGCGGGTTTTCGGCTGTTGGATATTTTTTCGGCGCAACGATCCAAAAGGAAACAGGGGTGCCGATTGGCTTGATTGGGAATGCCTGGGGGGGGACGGCTATTGAGCTGTGGACAAATCTGGAGGGGGCGAAATCAGTTCCAGAATATGCTCCAGCGATTCAAGCTTACGAGAAAAATCTTATAAATTATCGTCAGCAATTGGCTTTGGTTGTTGACCCCGTGGCGGAATGGCTTGCGCAGGCCAATGCGGCGCGGGCCAAAGGCGAGTTGGTCCCGATACCCCCGCTCGCGATGTGGCCGGCGCAACCGGCATTCCCCTTATCCGGGATTTACAATGGGCGGGTGGCCCCGCTGGTTCCCTTTGGGATCAAAGGTGCACTCTGGTATCAGGGCGAGGCCAATGGAGCCGAGGGCGAGAGCTACTACAACAAAATGTGCGCCTTGATTGGAGGCTGGCGGCAGGTATGGGGGCTGGGTGACTTTCCCTTCTATTTCGTCCAACTGGCGAATTGGCAGGCGGCGAATGAAGTCCCCGGGGGGGGCGACGGTTGGTCCAATCTTCGTCAGGCACAGTTCAAAAGCCTGAAAATCCCCCGGACTGGCATGGCGTTGGCTATTGATATTGGCGATGCGAGTGACATCCATCCGAAGAACAAAGAGGACGTCGGCAACCGGTTGGCATTCTGGGCGCTCAAGAATGATTATGGCCAGACGAATCGGGTGTGCAGTGGCCCGCTTTACAAAACGATGAAAGTAGAGGGGGATAAGATACGCGTCAGTTTCGACTATGCTGACAACGGACTGATTGTTGGGAAGAAGACTGGGCATGGTCCGGCCGTGGAAAGCCAGGACGGGACGCTGAAACGGTTTGCGATTGCTGGTGAGGACAAGAAATGGTTCTGGGCTGATGCGGTGATCGAGGGGGCGGCGGTGGTGGTTTCCTGCCCGGCTGTGTCGGCCCCGGTGGCGGTGCGGTATGCCTTTTCAATGAATCCCGCCGGTTGCAATCTTTACAACGCCGAAGGCCTGCCGGCGTCTCCGTTTCGAACCGATAATTGGTAACCCAGGGGGTGAATTTATGACAACACCTCGTGAGAATCTTTTGAGAACGTTACGGCGGCAGGGATTTGAGCAGGTCCCTCTTGATAGTGGTGGGTTCTGTGCATCACAATGCGAGGCCTTCAAGGCTCGCTTTGGCCATGAAGATATAGGCAGCTATTTTAATGTGCCGTTCCGTGCGAATTGGATTGGCATGGACAAGACCTGGACCGACGTCAAGTCGCTCTATCCTCGGGAGGAGGTTCCCGCCGATGCCGATATTGATGCGTTTGGGGTGGGGCATTCCCATCAGCCCAACTGCTACCACATGACGCGGATGCACCATCCCCTGCGTGGTGAGGATGTGACGCTTGACGAAATCCGCAATTACCCGCTGCCCCGGATTTCTGCTGATGCCGAGCCCCGTTTGCGGCAATTTGTTGCCGAACAACAAGCCAGTGGGCTTGCGACCATGGTGGGCATGGCCTGCACGGTCTGGGAGATCGCCTGGTACCTTCGCTCGATGGAAGACTTGATGACCGATATGATGACAGATGATGAACGGGCCACCGTGCATTTGGACCGGTTGACGGCCAATGCCGTGGAGCGGATCCGGCTCGCGGCGCGGACCGGCTTTGATATCATCCAGCTTGGGGATGACATTGGTATGCAGCAGACCACGATGATGAGTGTTGCGCTATGGCGCACCTGGCTCAAGCCCCGTCTCGCTCAGGTCATCCGGGCCGGTCGGGAAATCAAGCCTGACCTGCTCATCTTCTATCATTCCTGTGGTTATGTGCTGCCGTTTTTGGATGATTTGATCGAAATCGGGGTTGATATTTTGAACCCCGTTCAACCGGAATGTATGTCATTTGATGAAGTTCTCAAGAAAGTGGGAGGGCGAATGTCATTCTGGGGGACCCTGGGAACCCAAAGCACGCTACCGTTTGGGACTCCCGAGGATGTTAAAAACGTAATCTGGGCAAATCTCCGCCGATGTGGGTTGCAAGGGGGACTGGTCATCGCCCCGACCCACATGGTAGAACCCGAAGTGCCATGGGCGAACTTGCTGGCCATGAAAGAAGCCTGTGAGACCTTTCGGCTCTAGGACACGTTGGCAGAAGGTTCAAATCCTGCCGCTGCGGATGTCAACGGACAATCCCTCTAAATAATAAACGAGAATAAAGGAAAACACATGAAGAAACTGATTGTAGTCGGGGAAAATATTCACTGTACGCGGGTTTATAAGGTAGGTGGAAACTTTGTGAAGTCGCATGGAAATGGTCAGGCCATTGTATATGGGAGCAAGCCCGATACTCGCTATCTACCCATTCCTTCACATTTCACCGAGACCGCTGATTGGACTGCGGGAAAGGTCAAGCATTGTGCGGTTGCGGTGTGGCAGGGGCTCTATGGCGATGCGGTAGCGAAAGCGGCTGCGGTGGACTATATCCGGTATCTTGCCGCCCGTCAGGAAGCCTCAGATGCGTCCTTCCTGGATGTGAATGTGGATGAGTTCAGCACGGATGTGGCCGAACGTTGCCGGGCAATCAAATGGGTGGCTGAGATTGTGCAGGCCGGGAGCACACTTCCCTTGAGCATTGATTCGTCCAATGAGGTCATTCTTCGCGCCGGATTGGAGTCCTGTGATCCGAAGCGGGCCCGTCCGATGGTCAATTCGGTTTCGCTGGAACGTCAATCCTCGATTGCGGTGGCGGCGGAATTCAAGGCCGTGGTGATCGCTTCGGCTGCGGGCGAGAAGGATTTGCCATCCGATACCGCGACCCGTCTGGAAAATATCAATCGCCTGATGCCGATGCTGGCCAATGTAGGCATTACGGGTAGCCGGGTTTACGTGGATCCGCTGGTCTTTCCTGTGGCGACCGATTCCAACAATGCCCAGTCGTTTATTGATGCCGTGGCGGCGATCCGCCAGAATTATGGGCCCGAGATCCATATCTCCGGCGGACTCAGTAATGTGTCGTTTGGGATGCCGGCTCGCAAACTGATCAATCAGGTCTTCAGCTGGATGGTTGTGGAAGCCGGTGGGGATAGCGGAATTCTGGATCCGCTTCAGATGAATGCCAAGATTCTGGCTGCTGTGGATACCACCTCTGAACCCTTCAAATTAGCCAAGGCGCTGCTGACCGGTGAGGATCTATTCGGCGCGGAATTTATCATGGCCCACCGCGAAGGGAAATTGGGCGGGGAGTGAGAAGTAGGCAATAGGCAGGAAGTCGCTATACCATGATGACCCGGCGAGAACGTCTGATGGCTACGATTCACGGCCTCCCCGTGGACCGGCCGGCGGTAAGCTTGTATGAGCTGGGCGGGTTTCGTATCGATCCCGGAAATTCCGATCCCTACAATGTCTACAATTCACCCGACTGGAAGCCGTTGCTGGAATTGACCGAGCAGCACACCGATCTGATCCGGATGATGAGTGCAGTGCGAGCCAGCTCTCATGATCCATCGGGCTCCGCAACGGCATCGCGGTGGTGCGAGTTTTTTAAGGAAACGACCAGGGATGATGGCCAGGTACAGGTGACCCGGACGGTGCTGAATGCCGGGGGCCGTACGATGACACAGGAAACCACGCGGGAGCGGCATTTGAACACGGTCTGGACGACCGAGCATCTCCTAAAGAGCCGGGAGGATGTCGAAGCGTATCTGACGATTCCCGACGAGGTATTTGCGGAAACGATCGATGTAGCGCCCTTGGAAGCCGAGGACACGGCCTTGGGCGAACGGGGAATCGTTATGGTAGATACCGAAGATCCTTTGTGTGCCGCCGCCTGCCTGTTCAGTATGGAGGATTACACGATGCTGGCGTTTACCGAGCCGGGACTTTTTCATGAATTGCTGGAGAAGATGGCCCGCCGCATTTTGATGCGTACCGAGGAGGTAAGCCGTCGGTTCCCGAGGCATCTCTGGCGCATCTTCGGACCTGAATACGCGGCGGAACCCTATCTCTCTCCGGCCTTATTCAAGCAATATGTGGTGCGTTATGTGACCCCCATGGCGAAGGTGATCCAGGCGCACGGGGGAATCGTTCGGCTTCATAGTCATGGTCGGCTGCGGAACATCCTCCCCTTGATTTCAGAGATGGGTGTGGATGCCTTGGATCCAATCGAGCCCCCGCCGCAAGGAGACGTTGAATTGCGGGAGGTTCGGGCCCAGTACGGTAAACAGTGGGTTCTTTTCGGAAATTTGGAAATTGCCGATATTGAAACCCTGCCGACGTCTAAATTTGCAGAAAAAGTAAAAAGGGCCTTGGCGGAGGGGACGGCCGGTGAGGGACGTGGTTTTGTACTGATGCCCTCAGCCAGTCCTTATGGCCGGGAAATTTCAGCGCTGTGTCTCAGGAATTACGAGACTCTGGTCGAAATTGCCTTGCAATGATACGATTTGGCCAATCATGACAACCGAAGCCCAATACCCCTCGCAAAAGCCTGCTCATGTACTTTCCGCTTCCGCGGTTTCTGCCCCGGGCGGGGCAGGGAAAGGGGGCGCCATGATGACGGATGATCCCTGTGTCTCGCAGTATGCCGCGCATTTGGAGCACGAGCGGAATGCTTCGCGCCATACAATCGCCAATTACATCATGGATATTGCCCAGTTTGTACGGTTCACGTGGACGGGGGATGCCTTGCCACCCTATTCATGGGGGACGGTTGATCGCTTCAAGGCTCGCGCATTTCTTATCGATTTTCAGAAGCGGGGGAGTGAAGCCACTACCACCTCCCGGAAACTTTCCAGTCTGCGTGCATTTTATAGGTTTATGGAGCGCGAAGGGATGGTGATGCTGAACCCGTTTGCGGGCTTAAAGGCACCCAAGCGGGCGAAGAAGCTTCCGAATTTCCTGTCCCCTGATGAGATCATCAGGCTCTTGGAAATGCCCATGAAATTGTGGGCCGACGCCAAAAAGCCGAAACAGGAGCGGGAGCGTAAACTTGTAGAATACTGTGCTCTGCGGGATCAGGCCATTCTTGAAGTTTTGTATAGCACGGGAGGGCGTATTACCGAGATTGTCAGCTTACTGGAGCCCCAGGTGGATTCGTTGAGTGGAGTGGTGCAAGTGCGGGGCAAAGGAAAGAAAGAACGTCTTTGTGCACTGGGCCGCCCGGCGGCGAAGGCATTGCGCACCTCTCTCGCGTTGCGAAATGAACTCTGGCCTGAAATTGAACGGCGACGGCCAAATGACCGTCCGCTTTTTCTGAATGTTCATGGTGGTAAGCTGACCAGTCGATCGGTGGAGAGGCTGTTGAAGAAATACCTTCTTGGCGCCAACCTGAACCCCGAAATCTCTCCTCATGCCCTGCGGCATTCCTTTGCCACCCACATGTTGGATGCAGGGGCAGATTTGCGCAGCGTCCAGGAACTTCTGGGACATGCCAGTTTGTCCACCACCCAGATATATACACACGTTACAGTGGAAAAATTAAAGAAAGTATACGATGATGCGCACCCGAGAGCGTAGGGAAGATTATGATTTGGTTGATCTACAATTTATTGTTTCCCGTGTTATTTGTGGCGATGTTGCCCTATTTCCTCTTCAGGATGTGTCGACGGGGCGGATATGCCAAGGGCTTTATGCAGCGGTTGGCGGTCTATGACGCCACCCTGAAGGCGCGCATCAATGAACGATCCCGGGTTTGGATCCATGCCGTGAGTGTGGGAGAGACCTACGTGGCGCTCCGGTTTATGGAGGAATGGCGGCAGGTCCAGCCTGAGATTGCCTTCGTCCTGACCGTCAATACATCCACGGCGCACACCCTGGCGGCTAAGGCCTTGAACAAGGTGGATGTATTGCTTTATTTTCCGGTCGATTTCTCCTTCGTCATGCGAAGCGTGCTGGGAATGTTGAATCCCCGGATGCTGGTGTTAACGGAATGTGAGTTCTGGCCAAACTTGATCCGACTGAGCAAGGCGCAGGGAATTCCGATACTACTGATCAATGGGCGCATGTCGGATCGATCCTTCAAGGGTTACCTCCGATACCGCTGGTTGTTTACGCCCCTGCTCAGAATGGTGGATCACCTGTGTGTGCAGGGACCACAAGACCGGGAACGGTATCTGGCGCTGGGTGCGACGCCCGGCCGGGTGCAGGAAACCGGCAGTGCCAAGTATGATGTTGCGCTCAATGAACCTGGCGACCTGGCCAAGGCGACATCCATTCTGGCAACGGCACGCATGATTCCGGATGATTTGATCTTGTTGGGCGGATCCACCTGGCCGGGTGAAGAGGAGGTCATGCTGGACTATTACGCTGAGGCGAAGTCCCGATATCCCCATTTGAAATTGGTGTTGGTGCCGCGCCATGCCGAGCGTCGCGATGAGGTCGTATCCTTAATTGAGCGGCGGGGGCTGAAGTATGTTCAGCGGAGTAAAGACGTATCAAACATGTCCGGTGAACTGCCCGGAGTGCTGCTGGTGGATACCACGGGCGAATTGAAGCATCTCTATATGGCGGCCACGGTGATCTTCATCGGCAAGAGCCTGACCCAGCATGGGGGCCAGAACATCATTGAGCCTGCTGTTTGCGGGCGACCGGTGGTGGTGGGGCCAAATATGGAGAATTTTGTTGATATCGTCCGCGAGTTCAAGGCGGCTAATGCCTTGATACAAGTGAGTACGGTGGCAGAACTGCGACAATCTCTTGATCAGCTTTTGAGTGATGCTTCTCTACGGAAAATGTTGGGTGATCGTGCTGCCGCGTTGGTGGCGAAGAATCGTGGTGGCATCAAAACAACAGTCACAAAGGCGCAGGCGCTTTTATCGGGGAATGGGAATGATCAAAACTAGCGGGTTTGCATCAGGTGAGATCTGGCCGGATGATAAGGGCATCCATATTAACGCCCATGGGGGTGGCATCCTTATTCATGAGGACATTTTCTATTGGTTTGGTGAACACAAAATCGAAGGCGGTGCTGGAAATCAGGCCCATGTGGGGGTTCACGTCTATTTTTCACCGGATTTGAATCATTGGAAGGATGCGGGAATTGCCCTTGCGGTCTCAAAAGATCCGGCAAGTGACATTACAGCGGGTTGCATTCTTGAAAGACCCAAAGTGATCTTCAATAAGAAGACCGGGAAATTCGTGATGTGGTTTCATTTGGAACTTAAAGGGCAAGGTTATAACGCAGCCCGGGTTGGGGTCGCCGTATCGGATCAGCCCGTTGGGCCCTATACATTCATCCGGTCATTCCGCCCGAATGCCGGATACTGGCCCATCAACGTGACTGAAGCCCAGAAAGCGGCGATCCATGACTCTGCTTTGATGGCTGAAATGAACGCTTTATCTTTTACTGGGGGTCCCAATCCCGCAACGATCCAGTATCCTGTTTTAGCCCGTGATTTTGAGTCCGGACAGATGTCGCGCGACATGACGCTGTATGTTGATGATGACGGCAAGGCCTACCACATTTGCTCATCCGAGGACAATGGCACTTTGCATATCTCGTTACTGACTGATGATTATATGGATACGTCGGGGAAATTTGTCCGGGTATTTGAACATCAATGGCACGAGGCACCGGCCTTGTGCAAACACCTGGGCTGTTATTGGATGATTACTTCGGGTTGCACCGGGTGGGCTCCCAATGCGGCCCGGTCTGCCGTGGCGGACTCAATCTGGGGCCCGTGGAGAGAACTCGGGAATCCGGCCGAAGGAATCAATCCACAGAATGGGCTGGGGCCGGAGCATACCTTCGGTGCCCAAAGCACCTTTATCCTTGCAGTACCAAGGCACAAGGACACGTTCATCGCGATGTTTGATCTGTGGCGTCCCGAGAATGCCATTGATGGCCGGTATGTTTGGCTTCCCATGCGTTTTAAGGACGGTCGGTTCACTATTCCCTGGGCCTGATTGTCGCAATATCAGGTAGGGCGCTCGCGCCGTCGAGCGCCGCGGCCGCCCTACCTGTGTTCATGTTTGAACAATTCCATCTTCTGGTTTTGTGTCCTGCTCTAGAGTTGTCAGGTACAGGCCGGCTTGGGCAGCAGTCGTGCCACACATCTCTTTCGACGGCTTCAGGCGGCAGCAGATGTCGGGGCGACTGGGGTGATTGAAGAGTACACAGAGGTTGTCGTCGGATAGTTGAGGACATCTTACTCCTGCAGGTTTGCCATTTGGCAGACCGGGGATAGCTGAGGAAATCGAGATTTCCACGCAGCAGGCGGCGCATCCGGGGCGGCAAATCAAGATTTCACCGATTTCACGATTTGATAGCCGCGGCGGTGCAGTAGTTCGGCGTTGCCGAACAGTTTCATCATATACTCAAAATGATGAGTCGCCGTTTTGGTCACCACGTAGGCGCGGCCTCCTGTCAGCAGGGTTTCAAATGCGGTGCGAATGAAGAAATCCGTGATCCGGTCATGGGAATAATAGGGGGGATTGCCGACAAACAATGTGAACCGGGGCGGCGGCGGAACACCCTGGTCACTCAGTACAACCGAGTAGTTTTTGATCCCGTTCGTAAAGCCGTTTTGTTGGGTGATAAACGTTGAACGGGAATGCGAGTCCACAAAACAGACGCTTGCTGTTGGTTGGTTCTTTGCCAGCGAAATTCCAATGCTGCCGCATCCGCACCCCATATCCAGGATGACGTCTTCAGGTTGGGTTTCAACCACTTCCGCGAGCGCCTGGGCTCCGGGATCCACGCGGCGGTGGGCGAATACTCCCGGGATGGTGGTGAGGGTGACGGGCAATCCATTGGGTATGGTCATGGCGAATTCGGCTTGATAGACCTTGAGCGCTTTCAATTCGCCCTTCTTTTGAGCTATCAGCAGAGTGGAGCTTTTCTTCTGGCCACGGATAGAACAGTTGCCAAAAAACTTTTTGGTGTGCTCGGCCACCCAGGGAGAATCCTCTTCCACCGTGACAAAGCAGCGTCCGCCGGTCTTGAGGGCCAGATGCGTCTGCTGAAGGAGATCCAGAATCAGCTCATTGGAGGTGGTGCCGGGGGAGATCTGAAGGCAGACAGCATCGAAGAAATCCCGTTCGGGGATATAGGGTTCACAGCGGGAAATCACTTGAGATGCTGGATTACGGAGGAGGTTGCGTTCAACGGCGTGATGATGAAAAATGTCGAGTGAAGAGACGACCGCTTCGAGTCCGGGGTGGAAGTGAGTAGCCATCATGGCGAGAACACCGGTGCGATTTCCCAGCACGAGCAACCGCTGCGGTTTGGCAGGAAAAAGGGGAATGGCGTCGATCAGATGCGCCTCAGTGTGGCTCAGACCGGAGCGGGAAATGATCTCGTACTTCCCATCTAGGAACAATTCAGGAGTCGATTCGAGGTCGCCTTGAGTTTCGGTGATGTGGATGGTGAAGTCAGGAAGGTCAAGCATGGGGAGGGACTTTCATTTGTGTCTGGATCAAGGCGTCGAGGCCTTTAATAAACGCTTGGATGCTGAACGCCTCAGCGTGGGTACGGATGAGGTGTGGATCCCAGGTCTTGCTTGCGCAGGTCGCGATGGCGGCGATGAGTGCATCAGGGGTTTGTTGGTCGAAGAAGATTCCTGATATGCCGGCCTTGACTGTCTCCAGAGCGCCACCGCGGCCAAAGGCTACCACCGGTCGGCCGCAGGCTTGGGCTTCAAGAGGGGCAATGCCGAAATCTTCTTCGCCCGGGAAAATAAACATCCGGCACCGGCGATAGAGTTCCAGAAGTTCTGCATCCGTTTGCCGGCCCAGAAACTCGATATTGGAACCTGCTGAGGCCTTCAGTGCTTCGTACTCAGTGCCAGTTCCCACAATTTTAAGTCGTCGACCTGTGCGGTTATAGGCCGTTATGGCCAGATCGATTTTTTTATAGGGAACCAGGGCTGATGCAATCAGATCAAAATCGCCGGCTGGTTGATAATCTGGAGTCCAACGATCAAGATCCACGGGAGGATAGAGCACGTCCGCTTCTCGTCCATAGAAACGTTGGATGCGTGCCGCAATGTAATGGCTGATTCCGACGAACCGGGTGACCCGCTTGGAGGCCACTCGATCCCAGCGACGAAGCCAGGCAAGCAAGGGGCGCGCCAGCAACTTCTTTAGCGGGTTTCCCTTCAAGTATTCATCATGGAATAGCCAAGCGTAGCGCATGGGTGTGAAACAATAACAGAGATGCGGTGTGTCCGAGCGCAGACCTTTGGCAACGCAGTGGCTAGTGCTGATGATGAGGTCGGCGGGAGGGGCCTTGAATTGTTCAATGGCAGATGGAAAAAATGGCAGGAAGTAGCGATACCGTTTTTCGATGGCAGGAACGGACTGAAGCCAGGAGGTGTGGATGGGGTGACGGTTGATGGTGTCGGAGATGGCTTTGGAATTGTGAATAAGCGTGAAGATGGGCGCTTCGGGAAATCCTTCGCAGAGGATCTCCAGCACCCGTTCGCCTCCACGCATGCCGGTAAGCCAGTCGTGGCAAAGCACAACACGCATGGTTTTCCAAGAAGAGGGAAATGTGTAACTCTTTTTGCTCATGAGGGGACCGATGCTAATTCTTTATAGAGTGCAATCGTTTGTTTGGCTGCATTGGCCCAAGTGAATTGACGGGCCTGTTCAAAACCGCGTGCAACCATCTCGCACCGCAGGGGGGCATCGGTCAGGACTTTCAGAATCCCGTTGGCTAATTCCGGGATGTTGCCGAGAGGTGTATAAAATGCGGCCTTACCCCCGATTTCCTTAAGTACAGGAATATCGCTGCATAACATCGGCGTGCCGCAGGCCATCGCCTCGACAACAGGGAGTCCAAACCCTTCATAGCGGGAGGGTAGTACAACAAGATCGGCTTCCTGATAGGCCTTAACCAGTGCAGTGCTGGTTTGATAGCCCGCCCAGGAGACGGCGGATTCCAGTCCCAGTTCTTTGACGCGATGTCCGGCTTCCGGGTAACGGGGATCCGGCGGTCCGAGAATCTTGAGTTGAAGGGGAAAAGAGGCCTTTTGACGGGCTTGAGCGATGGCATCCACGAGAAGCGTCAGATTTTTGTAGGGGTCACTCCGCCCGACATATAATACCGTTCTTGGTCGCGAGGGGTCGTCGCGGCGGGCGTCCACGCCAAGGGCGGGGGTAAAGATTGGGGCAACTCCATTGTAAATTACTTTTACAGAGTCATGCCGATCAGGAGGGATATTGAGATGTTCCACGATATCGGTACGTGAGGCCTCGCTGACGGCGATGATCCGGTCGGCACGGGCGCCGATTTCAAGCATTAGTCGCCGATATATGGGGAATAGCCGAGTTTTCAGGGCCTGCGGGGTGGCGGAGGGGAAAAGCAGGGGAATCAGGTCGTGAATGGTGGTCACGCAACGGATTTTGCCGATGCGACCCCGCGGAAAACATGAGAGCGGGATCATGTAATTGGTGGAGTGATAAACCTCAATGCCGTGTCGAGCGAGCCGAGACGGGAGAAGAAGCTGGCTGTGCGGGGAGAAGACGCTCCAAGGTACAATCTCAGGGCGGAAGTTGGGTTTGTTCGCCAGTTCGGCTTCCGCCCAAGTTCTTTCGGCCAGTGCGCGGTCGGAGAATATCAGCAGGTAGGAAATGGAATGATCCTCAAGGGCGATATGGCGGATCAGTTCACGAGTATGGGCCCCAATGCCTGAGATTTCGTTGAAGATCCAGCGGGCGTCGAGGGCGACCTTCATGACAGGACCTTTCGATAAACATCCAGTGTTTTGCGAGCGGTGTCCTGCCAGGAGAACCTGGACGCATGCGCCGGAGCGTTTTTTGATAGTTCATTGCGTCGGGTTTGATCATGCAGCAGATCGGAGATGGTGGTGGCCCAGTTGGTGGCGTCAAAGTCAGGGATCAATATGGAAGCGGAGCCTTGGAGCATTTCCGGAAGTGAGCCGCCTGTTGATGAGACCACCGGAGTACCGCAGGCCATGGCTTCAAGCGGCGGCAACCCGAACCCTTCATAAAAGGAGGTGATCACATACAGTTCGGCGCCCGCATAGAGCGAGAATAGATCGCCGTCGGAGACAAATTCCACATAGCGGATGCGGTCCTTCCGAGAAGAGGATTCCATTCGTGCAAGGATGGGTTCGACTTTCCATCCTTTCATTCCGGCGATGACGAGGTCGCCATCGAATCCGGTTAATTGTTCGAAAACCTCAATGAGAAAAGGGATATTTTTACGGGGTTCAAGGGTGCCGACACTGAGGAGATAGGGGCGGTCGAGTTTCAAGTGACGCTTGGTTTTGGAAATTTCATCGGGAGGGGGACGGGTGCAACCCGTAGTGACGCCCAGAGGAGTTGCGAAGATTTTTACGGGATCCAGCCCCAGCAGCTGAACCATCTCCTGTTTACTGAATTCTGATACGGTAATGATCGCATCGGCACGCCGGACGGTATCATGAATAAAGGCCGACAAATATTCCAAATTTCTACTCTCGGAGAATTGAGGGTATCGCAAAAAACTCATGTCGTGAATGCTTACGACTTTTTTCCCCTGTTGAAGCGGTGGAATGGTGAAATTGGGGAAGTGATAGAGGTCGGCTTTTCCGGAAAACCAGTCAAAAGGGGGCCACAGGAAACGCTTCCAAGTTTGCTGGACAAATTTTCCGGGAATCCAGCGTACGGGGGTCTGATGGGCGCCGGGGCAGGGGAAATCAAGTCCGCGGCGATGGAAATCGAAATAAAACAGCTCCAGTTCGTTGGCCGGGGCCATCAGGGGAGCAAGGTGTTCCACAAGGTTTCTTGTGTAACGGCCCACACCGGCTCGCTGAGAGACGGCCGATTGTATATCCACACAGATTCTCATTGCTTTCGTTTCTGAATCCCTTAGAAATGGAGGGCATTGTAATGAGGGCGTGGAAAACGACAAGAACAGAGTGAACTATGGGAATAGCACAGGGACTATATGTGGTGGGCACGCCGATCGGAAATCTTGAAGATCTTTCGGCCCGCGCCATTGAGACGCTGAAGCAGGTAAACGGGATTCTGGCGGAAGACACCCGGCATACCCGCATTTTGCTGGATCGGTTCGGGATTAAGACCCCTGCATTCAGTTGCCACAAGTTCAATGAGGCTGCGAGGGTGGAAGGGATATTGGCCCGACTTCGTGCAGGAGAATCCCTGGCCCTGGTGTCGGATGCCGGGATGCCCGGGGTGTCGGATCCCGGGTCCCGTATGGTGGCAGCCTGCCGGAAGGCCGGAATTCCGGTGATTTGCGTCCCCGGCCCTTCGTCGGTTACTGCGGCAATTTCGCTGTGTGGGTTCCCGGGGGCGGGATTTGTATTTGCGGGATTTACCCCCAGAAAGAGTGGAGCGCTGAAGAAGTTTCTGCAGGAATTCGCCGCTTGTCCGGTGCCGGTGGCGGTTTTTGAATCGCCCTTCCGGTTGATTAAATTATTGGATGAAATCGAGGCGTCGCTGGGGGCACGAGAACTTTTTGTCGGGCGGGAACTTACAAAAAAGTTTGAAGAGACGGTCTGGGGGACTGCCGCAGAACTCAAAGGCACGTTTCAGGGGCGAACGATCAAGGGTGAAATTGTCCTGGTAATCTCTTCGCCCCGTTGACAGCAAGGGCTACGGGTGCTAGGCTCTGCTCAGTTATAGCAAGGGATTTTATGGAAATATCCGGTGATAGCGTGGAAGTTGCGGTCCGGTCGCTCGATGCCTATGTTCGGGTCCGTGGCAGGGCAACATTCAAAATCGGTCCGGCACTCAAGCAGTTTGGCATGGCAGCCATCGAAAAGGGTTGTCGTCGGGTGATTGTTGAGATGCAGGATTGTGTAGGGATGGATAGTACTTTCATGGGGGTATTGGCGGGCTTGGCAACCCAGATCAAGAAATCGGAGGGCGAGGTAATCCTGCGGAACATCAGTGACAAAAACGCCTTTTTGATCAAAATGCTGGGGATCCATCATCTGGTGAAAATTGATTCGGAGGCCAGCGTTGGCGCCATGCCTGAAAAGAGCTCGCTGTTACAGATGAGTGCGGATAAAAAGCAGGTGACTCAGACGATGATTGCCGCCCATGAGACCTTGATCGAGGCCGCTCCTGATAACATGGTGAAATTTAAAGATGTTCTGGCGTATCTGAAGGAGGATCTCTCTCGGGTAGGGGCGATACCACAGACGCCCGCAGTTAAACCCGCTCCCTGATCCCTACTATTCTCCCACTCTATTGTTTTACTCCTTTTTGGCAGGGATACATTTCCCATAATATGTTTTTACAACGTATATTTTATGTGAGGACTGATTTGTGAGTGCAAAGCGCGATTATTATGAGGTGCTGGGAGTTGGGCGATCAGCCTCAGCTGATGATATTAAGAAGGCATATCGCCGAATGGCCATGCAATATCATCCTGATCGGAATCAGGGAGACAAGGCTGCAGAAGCCAAGTTCAAGGAAGTCAGCGAGGCCTACGAGATTTTGAGCGATGCCGGCAAACGACGGCAATATGATCAGTATGGCCATGAAGGGTTGAAGTCCACATTCGGTCCGGATGGTTTCAATTTCTCGCGTGATTTCACCCATGTTTCGGACTTGCAGGATCTTTTCGGAAGTCTGTTTGGTGAAGGGGGCGGTGTATTTGAGGATTTGATGGGAGGCGGACGGCGCACCTCGCGGACGGGCCCCCAACAAGGGGCGGATCTCCGATTTGATTTGGAGATTGGCTTTGAAGAAGCCATGTTTGGTGCCCAACAGGACATTACATTGCCTGTGACAGAGCAATGCGCCACTTGCAGCGGGATGGGGAGCGAACCCGGCAGTACCGAGGAGACCTGTCGCCATTGTGGCGGGCGGGGTGCCGTGATCTCGTCGAGTGGATTTTTCCAGGTGCGCCAGACCTGTCCGGTGTGTTCAGGAAGTGGCAAGATGATTACCAAACCCTGCCGTGACTGCAAAGGCGCCGGCCGTATTAAAAATAAAAAACGGTTGACCTTGCGGATCCCACCAGGGGTGGAGACGGGGTCCCGTTTACGTCTGGCAGGGCGCGGAGAGGGCGGGGTCCGTGGGGGTGTCGCTGGCGATCTTTATGTGATTCTCCATGTGCGGGAGCATGATCTCTTCCATCGGGAAGGCTCCGAACTGCTTTGTGAAGTCCCCATTCCCATGCACATTGCGGCACTGGGTGGGGAAGTGAATGTTCCCTCCATTGACGGATTTATTCCACTTCATGTGGAGGCGGGCACTGAATCCGGGCATATGTTCCGGTTGCGAGGACAGGGTGCCCCCAATCTGGATGGGCATGGGCGAGGGGATCTGCATGTCCGCGCCGTCGTCGAGGTGCCCGTCAAACTTAGTTCAAAACAGAAAAAGGCCCTAAAGGAATATGGGGATTTGTGTGAGGACGATAATTACCCCCTGATGCGGAAATTGCGTGAGCGCACAGAGCAATTTCTCAAGGCCAAACCCGATAAGGCGAGAACTGAAGGATGATTCCGCGTTGTTTTGTTTCCCCTGAGGACTGGCAGCATGACACCATCACGTTAACGCGTGATGATTCGCATCATTTGATGGATGTGCTCAGGTTGGAAATTGGGGCCTCCCTGGTGGTTTGCGATGGGGAAGGAGGCGAGGCCTCTGCGGTGATTACTGCCTATCAATCAGGCATTCTAACAGTTTGGATTGTGGATCGAAAACGGCAGCAGGATGCAGGGGTGGCCATTACCCTCATTCAGGCCGTCCCTAAATCCCAGAAAATGGACCTGATCATTCAAAAGGCAACGGAGTTGGGGATTTGCACCATACGGCCGGTGATGACGGATCGGGGGGTGGTGAGACTGGAAAATGAGCGGGCAGAGCATCGCACGATCCGCTGGCAGCGGATTGCTTTTGAGGCCGCCAAGCAATGCCGCACGTCATGGATCCCAAAGGTCTATCCTGTAGCGTCTCTCGTATCGGTACTGGGATTGAATCTGGCCCTCGATGCATTGTTGATTGGATCACTTGAGCCGGGGAGTCGCCCCTTGAAAACCTGTTTGAGAGAATTGCGGGAACGATCGGTTGGGTCAGTGGGTTTACTCATTGGTCCGGAAGGTGACTTTTCGGAGCGTGAATATGAGCTGGCAAAGAACGCGGGGGCGCTTTCCGTCAGCTACGGACCCCGGGTGTTAAGAGTGGAAACCGCGGCCTTGTATGGGGTGAGCGTATTGGCATATGAATTGATGGATGATCATGTATAACCTCAAACAATCCAGAGCGTTTCAACAGCAGATAAAAAGTCAGACGCGGTATATAACTTCGAGGAAGGGACTGTCCTTGCGGCTTGGTCCCTTTGAGTGGGTTCGCGCGGTCTGTTTCCATTGTCGAATTCTCTGGGTCTACCACATTGCATGGAGAATGATCAGACGGGGGGTTTTTGATATGGATGGCTATGCCAACCGGTCTTGGAAATCCCTCTCGGTGACCGAGGCGTTGGGAGGGCAGGTTGAAGTGGAGGGGTTGGAGTATTTGGCGAATACGCCCGGGCCTGTGGTCATTGTCGGAAATCATATGAGTTCCCTGGAAACCATCCTTTTACCCGGGTTTATCCTGCCTTTCAAAGATGTTGCCTTTGTTGTCAAAAAGAGTTTGCGGACGCATTTTGCCTTTGGTCCGATTATGCGGGCGGTGAAGCATATTGCGGTGGGACGTGATAATCCGCGCGAGGATTTGAAGCTGGTCTTAAATGAGGGGCTGGAATTTCTCCGTCAGGGGACCACGGTGGTTATTTTTCCGCAGGCGACCCGGTCGGTTGAGTTTGATGTGGAAGGGTTTAACACGCTGGGCGCAAAATTGGCGGCCCGCGCCGGTGTCCCGGTGATTCCCCTGGCCTTGAAAACGGATTTCATGGCGAATGGCAAATGGATTAAAGATGCCGGCTATATTTACCCGGAACGTCCTATCCATATTGCGTTTGGGGCCCCGATCAAGGTTGATACCAGTGGCCGTGAGGCACATGCGGAGGTGGTGAATTTTGTCATTACCCACCTGAAGTCCTGGGGAGGCTCGATTAAAGGAACAGTCGTATGATGATACCTGATCTTCAGATGAGCGTTTTGTGTGACGATGTCCGGCAGGAACGCTCTGGAAAATTTATTTTAATCGGACTTTTTGATGTGATTGGAATGCCGCAATTTCCTGCTGTATTTCAACGCGTTTGTATTGTGAACCGCTGGTGCAGTGGGCAGGGGGTGTTTACGGAAAAGACCCGTATCATCGGTCCGGACAACGGGGTCGTGGTGGCAGAGGGGCAGGACATCAAGGTCCAACTTGCCGATCCTGAATCCACGGTGACAAATGTTGAATTTTTCATGAATCTTAAGTTTGAGAAAGAAGGGGTTTATTGGGTTGAAATCCTGATTGATGGCGATCTCAAGTTGAGACATCCGCTACGAGTCAACCGTGTGGTCCCGCCTGTGATGCAGGGGCCCCTGCAGGCCTGATTATGAGTTCAAATGTGACTAAACGCCGGAATGCTTGGGTCGAACTGGACCTGGAGCTTCTCTGCCAGAACCTCCGGGCCATGCAATCGGCTTTGCCTGTGGCGACGGAATTGATTTTGGTGGTGAAGGCCAATGCCTATGGGCATGGGATTACCGCAGTGTCCAGGAAGGCCTTTGAATGTGGTGTGCGCGGGTTTTTTGTGGCCACGCTGGATGAGGCGATTAGCGTTCGGGCTGTTTTGCCTGATGCCATGATCCTGTTGTTGGGCGCGGTATGGTCTGCTGACCTTCCTGAAGTTGTCCGGCATCGGATTCTCCCGGTTCTTGTGAGTGCGGAACAGGCGCGGGAACTGGCGGAGACCGCCAGGCAGGCCGGACTGGTGCTGCCTTGTCATGTAAAGGTCGATACCGGGATGGGGCGACTCGGGTGGCCTTGGGAACATGCCGCGGAACAGATGGCGGAAATCATTCATCTCGGTGGCTTGGACGTCCGGGGTATTTGCATGCATTTTGCATCGGCCGGTCGGCCATCCGATGTGTTTGTGAAGATGCAAACGGAGCGTTTTCAGACGGTTCTGTCAGGTTGTACTGCGCGTGGCTTGCCCCGGCTTTTTGCGCATTCAGCCAATAGTGCGGCATTTTCATCCCATCCTGAGTTGGATATGGATGGCGTCCGACTGGGCATTCTTGCGTATGGGTATGGGGGGCGAAACGGTGCGACGCGGGTCCGGACCCGTCCGTTGCTACAGTGGAAAACTCGCGTCATTCAAGTCAAACAGGTCTCTGCGGGTTTTCCTGTCGGCTATCTCAGTACCCATGTCACCCCGGATTCGACCTGTCTTGCCACCATTGATGTCGGCTATGCCGACGGGCTCTCACGGCTTATGAGCAATAAGGGCTATGTACTGGTTGGGGGGCGGCGTGCCAAGGTGGTGGGGCGCGTAACGATGAATTTTACTATTGTGGATGTAGGGAGCGGAAGCAGGGTCAAGCCCGGGGATGAAGTGGTGTTGATCGGGGAACAAGGAACAGAATCCCTATGGGCCGATGAAGTGGCCCGTTGGTGCGCGACGATCCCCTATGAAATTTTAACAAATATCCGAAGTGAGACCCGATGAATACAGGGAATCCACCTCCGTTGAAACCGGTTCAGCCGGCGAAAGCCCTGTTGTCCCCGATGGTGTTGTCAGCCTTGGTGTATCCCGGGGCCGGGCAGTTGATGCAGCGACGGTGGTGGGTTGGCGCTTTTTTCGTGATGGGTTCTACTCTTGCGGTGGGATGGTTGGCGACGGCCGTTTTTGTTGTTTTAAAGGCATATTATGGTATGGCCTTTGATTCCGCCCCTGTGGAGACGCCCCGGTTGGCCTCGCTGCTTATTCCTTTTTTTATCTGGTTGGGAATATATATCGCCGGAATTGTGGATACCGCCATCGCAAGTTATCGGTTACAGGTGACGAGGCAGCCTTGACACCTTACGGTTTCTTCATGGTCTCTGTCGTGGCGATCCAGTGTGAAATGTTAACGTAGACTTCATTCCAGAATGTCCCTGCGGCGAGAGCGAAATCCCAACCGAATACAATGAGCAAAGCTCCGACCAATCCCCGCAACAATATCTGGTCAGCCTGCGTGAAAAGGTAATAGATTGAAAAGCCCGGAATGATAAAGCAGAGGATGCCGCTAAAGGCATCCTCGCCAAAGGCCAGACAAATTACAGAGACATGCAGCAAGCAAATCGCCCACACCCCGCCTTGAATAAACATCTGCTGAATGTCCGGTGCCAGCACGCCAGGGATATAGCGCAACCAGCCGAAAACAAGCAGGAGTACAAAAAAAAGGAGCCAGGGCAATACTTTGACTTCAAAGGTGCTTATTTTCCGGGCGCGAACCCGGCGTTTCCCCCCCTGCGGCAAATACTGCTGAACATTGTTTCTCGGGATCCTTTTGTCTTTTTTAACGGCCTTTGTGACCGGTGGGGGCGGAGCAATGATTGGCTCCGGAGGTTTGGGCATGGCGAGCTTTAATTTTGATCCTGCCGACGAAAGATCGGGCGAACGGACGGGAACAGGAACTTGGCTTTTGCATTTCATGCAGGTGATCATCTCGGCTGTGACAAACTCGGAGATCGTTATCGCGTTGCCACATTCCAGACATGTAACAGTGATGTCAGCCATGTCGCGATCGTATCATGCAGGGCTTTTACGATCAAAGGAAACTAATGCCCCGCGGCGTGGGGGGGATTATGAAATAAGAAGCCAGGGTCTGGGCAATGTCAAAGAATCCAGCACGTATCCCCAATGATTTATTCGTTTGGCCGGGGCCAAAGGTGAGCAGTGGGACGAACTCCCGGGTGTGATCGGACCCCCTGAATGTGGGGTCATTCCCATGGTCGGCAGTAATAAGCAATAAATCCGTAGGCGATAATTTTGGTAGCAAGGCCCCGATAAAGCGATCTGCCTGCTGCAATGCCATCGCATAACCGGTCGCATCGCGCCGATGCCCATACAGCATGTCGAAATCGATCAGATTGGCGAAACAGAAAAATGAACCGGCTTGGTCGGCCAACTTTAAAATCGCGATTTCCGCATCAGGATTGTTTTCCACATGGAACGATTGAGAAATTCCGCTGCCACTGAAAATATCATCCAGTTTCCCTACTGTAATGACTTTGATCCCCTGCTCTGACAAGCGATTCAGCAGGGTGGGCTCTGGGAGCGGATAGGAGAAATCGCGGCGGTTTTCGGTTCGTTTAAACGAGCCGGGTTGGCCGATATAGGGACGTGCGATCACCCGTCCGGCAACATAGGGATCGCATAATTCACGGGCGATCCGGCACCCCTCATAAAGTTCAGCGAGGGGAATGATCTCCTCATGTGCGGCAATCTGGAAAACCGAATCCCCGCTTGTGTAGACAATCCAAGCCCCCTCTTTCATCTGCCGGGCGCCGAGTTCATTGATGATGGCGATTCCGTTGGCGGCCTTGTTGCCCATGGTTTTACGGCCTGTCCGCCGTTCAAATTCCTGAATCAGGGATGCAGGAAAAGCGGGGGCTGAAGAGGGGAAAAGGTGAAATCCTTTTTTCATCACGAGCCCGGTCATTTCCCAATGCCCAGTGGTCGTGTCTTTGCCTTGGGAGAGCTCCTGCATGGCCCCGTATCCGCCGATAGCCGTTGCAATGGGGGATACGCCGGGTATGGCGATCCCCCCCGGCAGAAGCGGGGGAATGTTCCCAAGACCAAGGCTTTGAAGGGTAGGCAGGTTAAGTCCGCCAACGGCTTGTCCAATATGAGCCAGTGTATTGGATCCCGCATCACCATAGGCTTCGGCATCAGGGGCGGCGCCGATGCCCACGGAATCCAGTACGATAAGAAAGGCTTTCATAGGCTGGAGACAATGGCGATCCCGGCACTGGTCCCGATACGGGTGGCACCGGCGGCGATCATGGCTTCCGCATCGGCCCGGGAACGGATGCCGCCGCTGGCTTTGACCCCGGCGCGGTTCCCCACAGTGGCGCGCATCAGCGCCACATCATGAGCGGTCGCCCCGCCGATATTCAAGCCAGTCGATGTTTTGACGAAATGGGCGCCAGCATCCAGTGCCAACTTGCAGGCGGTGATCTTCTCCTCATCAGTGAGAAGACAGGTCTCCAGGATGACTTTGACGAAGCAGGTCGGTCCGGCGGCCTTCACAACGGCGCGGATATCCGCACAAGCCCGTGTGTAATCTTTTTGTTTGATCGCTCCTACCGCGAGAACCATATCCACCTCGCGGGCGCCGATCGCCGCCGCTTCGCCGGCTTCGAAGGCTTTGCTGGCGGTTGTAGTGGCGCCCAAGGGGAAGCCGACGACGGTGCAGGGGATGACGGTGGTGCCTGTGAGGACACGAACAGCCGTAGGCAGCAACGAGGGATTAATACAGACGGCGACAAATCCATAGGCTTGGGCTTCCGCACAAAGACGTTCGACGTCACGTTCGGTAGCCTCCGGCTTGAGGATTGTGTGATCGATCATCGCCGCGAGGCGTCGCATGGATTCCGGAAGATTACGGGCTCCTTCAGCGTGCTGAATCCTGACTTCTGAATTCATCCTGAATTTACTGCTTTTCCTGATCAGATTCGGGTATGTCTTCCGGTTTGTATTTATCCTGCATCCGATTTCCGGAAACGAGCGACTTTTCCCAGTCATTGAAGACAATACGGGCGCGGCGGCGTGTCACATTCATCAATACCTGGTTTTGAATAGAGGCGAGCTCGGCCTGGCCTGCGGGGCGGCGATCGACAACATAGGCGATCATCAGTCCGCTGGTTCCAGGTAGTACTTCGCTCAATTCCCCGGGATTATGGAGGGTGATTTCACCGAGAATTTCGGAGGAGCTCAAGACATCGGGTGCGGCGGAGGCGGCGAAATATTCCGTGGTCGAGACATTCATGGATTTTTCCTTGGCCAGCGAAGCGAACGACCTTTTGTTGTTCAAGCCGGTTTGCAAAAATTGATGAATATCGGTCGCGCGTTTTTCCATGGCCGCCTGGATGGCGTGGGTTAGCGCCAGCGGCTTGACTTGTGCCTTCACTTCGTCAAAAGCCGGGATGTAGGCATCCGTATTGGTGCTAAGCGCCATGAGGTAAACGTGATGCTTGCCGGGAATGGCCGTGCTGAAATACTCATCTGCGGTCGATCGTAATCGGAACGCCGCTTCGTTGAAGGTGAGGCCGGCGTCGATTCCCGGGACCGGGGTATTGGCGTCAAACAGGCCGGATTCCAGAATAGTGAGTTTTGCGCGTTGGGCAACGGCGTCAAATGTGGAGGCCTTTCCCTCGCGATTAGGGACCATGGCATCACTGAGTTCATTGAGGGTGTCCGCCGCCATTTGAGTCGCCGCTTCATGGACCAGTTTGTTGGAAATTTCCAATGAAACCGTTTCCAGGGGCATCGCCACCTTCACCCCATTGGTGCCCGTGTTGCTGTATTCATCTGTGTGGGCGAGGTAATAGTCTTCAATGGCGTTCGTATCCACCTTGTCCGTTACTTTTGAGAGATAGTTGGAGATCGGCAATTGGAGATAGTGAACGCCTGCTTTGGCGGGAACCAGAAACTCGTTGGTATGGGCTGCATAATAGGCGGTCAGGTCCTCATCGGTCAGTTTGATGTCCTTTGCGGAGACCAGATTGGTGCCGATGTTGATGTACTCAAGCTTGAACGAGTCCGCGTAGCGGGAAGCCATGCGCTTGAGTTCACCGGGAGCCAGCCATGTGGCGGCAGCAGTAATATTATGCAGTTTCTGGAGTATGATGTTTTCGGCGAGTTGCTGTTCGAATTGCGGGGCGCTGGCATTCAGCCGACTCAAGGACTCGCGGCAAAATATCTGATAGCGCTGCGGGTTGAATCGACCTTCATCCTGAAACTGCGGGTCGGTGGTGATGGCAGCCAAAACTTCTTCCGGCGAAGAGGTCAGGTTCAATTCCCGTGCGGTGCGCAGAGCGGCAATTCGCCTCCAGGCCATGGAACGGAGCTCCCGATCCATCATCGGGGTAATGGTCGGAATTCGCCCCATCATCAGGCAGACATTGAGATAAGTGTTGAAACGCGCATGCCGCAACTCGGCATCGGTCACGGGTTTACCGTCAAGACTGCCAATCGAATTGGTCGGTTTGGCCGAATCGCACCCGCCCCGCGGACTGAACCAGCCTACAAAGGTAATAATGACAATACCGCCAATAATCCACCACACCACTTTGTTGCGGATCATCTTGTTGAACTTCATGATCATCATGATAGGTAGCCTTTCCCCAAAATTATCGTATATCGCCCGTCCTTATTGGCCGGGAAGACGTTATGGATACTGGGTTCGGGAGGGGGTGTCAAGAAGAGAGAATATGGATGAAACCAGTGTGTCAGTAGGCTTCCTCATCTTCTAACACGGATTTATTCGTTATTGGGGCTCTGAAGATACGGTAGGCCCATATTTTATAGGCGATGACCATGGGAAGAAAGATAAACGCCACAACGGTCATAATTTTGAGGGTATAGGGGCTTGAAGAAGAATTATAGAGGGTTAAACTGTACTGAGCGTCCAGTGTGGAGGGAATCAGATTCGGAAAAAGGCCGACCAACCCCGTGGCGACGACTGATAAAACCAGCAGGGAAGAAGCCGTAAAAGCCTTCAGTAGTTGATCCTTTGCCAGAAAGACCCTGATGGCAATGAGCAGGGTGACCGCAATGGCCGGTACGAAAAACAGGGTAGGAGTATTAAGATAGTTGTCAAAAAGATGCGTAGCCGGATAGGTGGCCGCCAGGAACAGGACCGCTATGATTAAAAGGGGAATCCAGAGCCTTTTCGCGGCTTCTGTTGCCCGTTTCTGAAGCTGTCCGGTTGTTTTTACCGATTGGTAGAGTGCCCCGTGAGACAGAAACAAGACAACAAATAAAAGTCCAGTCAACAGCCCGTAGGGATTAAGCAGGGAAAGGAAGCTCCCATGATAACCGTTCGCATCCATGGGAAGTCCCTTGAATATGTTGCCAAAGGCGACGCCGAACAGGAGGGCAGGCAGGAAACTGCATATTAGAATCGCCTTATCCCAGATTGCTTTCCACAGGGCATTGTCCAATTTCCCGCGGAACTCAAATGAGACTCCACGTACAATTAAAGAAAAAAGCAAGAGTAAGAGTGCAGTGTAGAGGTAGCTGAACATGAGCGCATACGTGGAGGGAAAAGCGGCAAAAGTCGCCCCCCCTGCCGTGAGCAACCAGACCTCATTGCCGTCCCAGACCGGGCCGACTGTATTAATGATTACCCGGCGCTCGGTATCATTTTTAGCCAAAAAATTCTGGAGCATTCCGCTGCCGAGGACAAATCCGTCCAGCATGAAATAAACCGCCCAGAGAACACCCCACAGTACGAACCAGATGATTTGCAGTGCCATGTTACGCTCCCCGTCCAGAAGGTTTGATCATTCCCGTCAGATCACTCTCCGGTCCCTTGCGGGCGAATTTGGCCAGCAAGAAAATGTCTACGAAGCCAAGCAGACTGTAAAGACCAACAAAACCGATCAACGAGAAGACCACTTGAGAGACAGAAAGAGATTTGGAGACCGCATCGGAGGTTTTTAAGACACCATAGACGATCCAGGGCTGCCGTCCGACTTCGGCTACGATCCAGCCTAATTGATTGGCGAGGTAGGGCAGGGGGATGAGCCACACCAGAATCTTGAGAAAAAAAGGATACTGCTCCAGTTTGTTGCTTATGGAAAGCAGTGCGGCCACTAGGGATACCAGAAGAAATAGCGCCCCGAGCGCCACCATCAACCTAAAACTGATATATACCGGCAGAACGGGGGGGCGTTCATCTTTTGGGATATCCTTCATCCCTTTAACTTCTCCGGCGGGGTTGTGGGTAGCCATAAGGCTAAGTAATTTAGGTATTGAAAAACCCTCGATGGAATTACGTTCGTTCTGTGCGTCAGGATAAAGGAGCAAATGCATGTCGGCGCCCTGTTTGGTTTCCCAAACACACTCCATGGCCGCGAATTTGGCCGGTTGGGATTTAGCGACATCGACCCCGTGCATATCGCCCAGCAAGGCCACCAGGAGGCATGAGCTCACCCCGAAAAGGGCTGCCATTTTGAAGGAGCTCTTGAAAAATTCCGATTCATTTTTTCGCAGTAGGTGCCAGGCGGATATGCCCATGACAAAGAAGGCGGCAACCGTGTAACCGGAAAAGATCTGATGGCCGAATTTCAAGAGCCCATTCGGATTTGTAACCAGCGCCAGAAAGTCGACCATTTCGGCGCGGCCATTGCGTAACACATAGCCGACGGGATGCTGCATCCAGCCATTGGCCAGGAGAATCCACAGACCCGAAAGATTAGTGGCAATGGCGACCAGCCAGATGGCGATGGCATGGGTTGTTTTTGAAACTTTATTCCATCCGAAAATCCAGATCCCGATGAAGACGGACTCCAGGAAGAAAGCGACAGACGCTTCGATGGCAAGGGGGGCTCCGAAGATGTCTCCGACATAGCGGGAATACTCGGCCCAGTTCATGCCAAACTGAAATTCCAAGGTGATGCCGGTGACGACCCCCAGCGCGAAGTTGATCAGGAACAGTTTTCCCCAAAACTTTGTCATGCGCAAATAGCGGACGTCACCGGTCCGCACATACCGTGTTTCCATGGCCGCGACCAGCATGGATAGCCCCAGCGTCAGTGGCACAAACAGAAAGTGGAACATGCTCGTTAAGGCAAATTGAAGGCGGCTCAGAATGACAATATCCATGTTTATACTCCCGATTAGTCAATTTACATACAATACAGGAGTTTATTTGTCCAGTATTGAATTGCATCAATATAAGCGTTTTACAAGGCCTTGGAATAGATGACCCGGGCATCGCTCTGATCGTAAAAATCGGGGATGCGGGCGGCCTCGGTGTAACCCGTTTTTAAATAAAAGCCGCGGGTTGCCTCATAGAGTGGGCGACCGGACGTTTCAATGATGATGACGCGCCCTTTGATCTTCCTGATAAATTTTTCCACATGTTCCAAGAGAACCCGGCCGAAGCCCCGGCCCTGACATTTCGGGCTGACGCCAATCCAGTAGATGTCAAAGGTCCCTTTTGTACAAGGGGTGTGTCCGCAACAAATCCAACCGACGGGTTGTCCGCCATCAAGAAGCGTGAAAGATTGATAGTGGCCTTCAGGCCCCTTGGCGATGGCCTCCTCCAGCACTTCGCGGGCGACTTCAATCTCCCCCTCATGAAAGAAACCGGTTTCTTTCATAAATGCGAGAATGCCATCGACATCAGACGCCTCGCTGTAGCGGATGAGGGGTTTGAGGGTGGCGGGGGATAGTTTATTAGACTTTTTATGAACGGTTTTTATTTTGCGTTGTTGTGGAACGTTCGTTCTCAGCATCAGGCGTGAACCGGCATTTGCGCAGACCTTGCTGATGAATGTGTGATAGGGGATGCGGGAGGCCTGGAGGGCGGCGGCAAAACCGCTGTCGGGTGAAATATCGGGATTGGGATTGATTTCGAGAATGACGAAATTCCCCGCCTCATCCAAACGGAAATCAACGCGGGCGTAATCCTGACATCCCATGGTATGCCAGGCACCCAGTGAGGCTTCGTGCAGGCGGTGGGCAAGGGTTTTGTCCAGCGCAGCCGGAATCACTCTTACGGTGTTCTGGTATTCGAATGAATCGGTATGCCACTTGGCGGCATAATCCACAATACGGGGGCGATCTTTGCCGAAATCCCGGAATTCGATTTCTGCTACAGGAAGCGCCTTGATGGATTTGCCATCTTGAAACACGGAAATATTAATTTCCCGGGTTCCAAAATATTGTTCGACCAAGGCGGGGTGCTTGAAGTCGCGATGCACCCGGGCGACGGCTTTCAACAAATTGGCGATGCCACTGGAAATGACCGAACTGGCATGAATCCCTTCGCTTGCATCGGCAAAGAGGGGCTTAACGATCCAAGGGGTCGGAGGAAGGGCCGCGTACATTGCAGATCCGTGGCCGGGAGGGATGATGATGCCCGCAGGGACAGGAAGGCCGGCGGCTTTCAATATGGCTTTGGTCCGCCACTTGTCCAGTGCCAGCACCTGGCACGTACTGTCATTGCCGCTGCATTCTTTGCCGAACGCTTCGCAGAGAATGGGTACCTGCATGGCATCGACGGGGCGGCCCGGAAAGTTCTCAATTAAATTGAAAATCAGCCGCTCCGGGGCGCCTTGCAAAAAGGCAGGGAGCGCGGCGAGGGATTTCACGGCAAGGATTCTGAACGGAATAGAAAGGGTTTTCAGGGCAGCGGCTACGGCTTGAACTTCCTCCATCACGCCGGCGTCACTCTCGACGCTCTGGCAACTGCCGGGCGGGGGAAGGGCGTGGTGTAGAATCAGAATCGGTTCGCGAGGGGATTTCATGCGGGTGGGGCCATTCGGGACCGGGCACTAGCGATGATGGCTCCGATAATGTCTTTATAGCTCATCCCGATGAGTTTCCCGATGATGGGCAGATCGGAGTGGAGGGGATTAAGACCGGGGAGAGGGTTGACCTCCATAAACGAAGGTCTATCGTTCCGATCCAACCGGATATCCACCCGTCCGGCGTCACGGAGTTCCAGAGCCCGATAAGAGTCCAGTGCCAGCGTTTCGACGGCCTCGGTTTCAGGGGTTCGGGGCGGGCAATGGTAATCCACATAATGGGTATAGTTTTCTTTGACTTCATAGGTGTAGATCGTAGGGGTCGAGTTGTCCCGGAAGCAGACCTCCATGGTGCCCATCACACGTGCTTTTGACCCGGTGCCCAGAATTGCCACGGTATATTCGCGTCCAGGCAGAAACTCCTCGATCAGGACCGGTTGATTGAATTTTGACAGCAGGGTTTGGCTGACGGTCTGCAATTCAGCGGAGTTGGTGATGCGCGAGGCGCGGTCAATACCCTTGCCTGTTCCCTCGGCAATGGGTTTTGCGAAAAGCGGGAAAGGCAGATTGACCTTGGCAATATCCAGTTCACTGTGAACCACATGGAAACCCGCAGTGTTGAGCCCTTCCGCCTTGAGAATCCGCTTGGCCACGGCCTTATCCAGGGTCACCGCACAAACCAGTGGATCCGACATGGTATAGGGAATATCAAACGCCTCCAGCAGGCAGGGGATTTGCGCCTCCCTGCTTCTTCCGGCGACGCCTTCCGCAATGTTGAAGACGAGATCCCAGCGGGCGCCCGTGGCCAGTTTGGCGCAAAGCGCACGAACATGGCCAATTCGCTCGGGTTTGAACCCGAGTTCGGCGATGGTGCTTTCAATGGTGTCGATAGTGATATCGGCATCAAATTCAGCGACCTCCTCCTCTTTGTAGCCGAGGGCGAGGTAGTCACGCTTCAGGTCGTAGGTCAAGCCAATGGTAAAGCTCACAAGGGCTCAACCTCCGCCTTCCGCCATAAGGGATTCCAGCAGGATGCGGAATTCAGGATGTTCTTGTCCCGCGTCCGCTTTCTGATACTTGCGGGCGGCCCTGCGTTTGTTCCTGTTGGACCCGGAAGGGGTGATAACGGAGGAATGCCCCGCCGCCACTTCCCAGACGCCATGGCTGGCACTGCGTGCTCCTGTCGAAGGGAGGGTACGTGGCATGGGGTCCATAGGTTCAGGATAGTTAACGATCATGCCCTCGAAATTCCTCAACACGGTATGACTCGGGCTTGACGAGATGATGTAATTGGGCAATACGGGAATTTTCCCGCCGCCGTGGGGGGCGTCGACCACAAACGTGGGAATGGCCAACCCGCTAAGACGGCCCCGGAGATATTCCATAATTTCGATACCGCGGCTGATGGGTGTGCGAAAATGCTCCACACCCCGCACCAGATCGCACTGGAACATATAGTAGGGGCGGACGCGGATCTTGACGAGTCCCCGGAGCAACTCTTCCATCACCAGTGGTGAATCATTAATTCCTCGCAGGAGCACTGATTGGTTGCCGAGTGGAATTCCGGCGTTGACCAGTTTGGCGCAGGCGGCAGTGGATTCGGGGGTGATCTCATTGGGATGGTTGAAATGCGTATTAATCCACACGGGGTGGTATTTCGACAGCATCTGGGTCAGTTCGGCATTAATCCGCTGGGGTAGCACCACCGGAACGCGGGTTCCGATCCGAATGATATCGACGCTGGGCACTGATCGTACCGCCGCCAGAATACGTTCCAACAGTGAGGTGGCCATTGTCAGGGGATCCCCGCCTGAGATCACCACATCCTTGATTTCGGGATGGGCACGGAGGTAACCGGTGATAGTGTTGAGTTGGGCCACATCAATGCAGGATTCCTGATAGCCGGCCACACGTTTCCGCGTGCAGTGGCGGCAATACATGGAGCACATGGTGGTCGCCATCAGCAGGGCGCGGTCGCGGTACCGGTGGATGAGGCCCGGTACCGGCATATCCTCTTCCTCCTCCAACGGGTCGGCATGCAGAAAATCGGGAGCAAAGAGTTCCTGCCCCTGGGGCACACTCATTTGAAAGACCGGATCCGAAAGGTCGGTCGATTTGATCAGCGAGGCATAGTAGGGGGTGATGGCCATTGGGTATTTCTCACATACCCGGGCGATGCCTTTATTGTTCTTTAGCGAAGGAAAAAACTCGGTTAACTCATTGAATGTCCGGATACGGTTCCGAACCTGCCAGCGCCAGTCATTCCATTTGGGATTTTGTTGAGGATTGAGCGTGGAGGCGATCAGGGGCGCGGCAGCGCTTGTACTTGCAGGCTCATCGCTACTACTAAGCGGAGGCTCTTCTTTAACCGATACGGATTCGTTTGTCATATTATTGTTGTTCATCTTGAAAAACTCCTTGTTTCAAAAATTTATTAACACCACAAAACCATGTTTACATCCTGAAATCCCGAACAAACCACACCTGAAAGGTCGGTCTACACGGTGCACCTCAATCGTTGGGACGTGCCGACCAGCAACGACTGTCGTGCCAGTTCGAGGTTGTTGATCACGTCATGTTTACTGCTTAAAATGGATAGCCCGACCGTGACATTACCGCAAATCACGGAACCCAGGGTAACGGCGAGTGATCGCACCTCGGCGGCCTTGGAAGGGCCGGAGAGCACAGGGATCAACCGCCGTTCCAATTCGGTAATGTATCTGGCGAAGGGGGGTTGCAGGCCAGGAATGGCGGAAGCCCTCGTTGCCACCATGGTTTGACCTTGTAAGAAAACGAGGAAAAGATCCGACCGTTCGGACAAGAACATGATATGTGCGTTAAAGAGTTGCGTGATTCGATCTTCGAATGAAATCGCAGGCACCTGCACAGGGGGCATCCGGAGAACGAGATCGTCGGTGGCCAGATCGAGAAGGGTTCGGAGGATATCCAGCTTATCCATGAAATGCCGGTAGAATGTTCCCTTGCCGACATCCGCGCTTTCAGTGATATCCTCAATGGCACACCCTTCAATGCCTTTGGTATTGAAAATATAGAGGGCAGCGTCAAGCAAACGCTGTCGGGTTTTCGAAGCCCTTCGCGATGCTCTGCCCTCAGTTCTAGGGTCTGGTTCGTCGTCCATTTTGCGTTGCCAGTTAGTCAATTCTGACTATCCAGTCTTGATATTTTCCTGCTTGTGATCCAATATTCTCGTTCGTCTAAAAACCACAATATCTTGTGGTCGCCTCGATTCCTTTTGTTGAGAGGGAAATTAGTCGCTACTGACTATGTCGTCAACAAACTTTAATGTTTTTTGTTCTTTTCTCGCTTTATTGAGGATTTGGTTGACCAGTGGGGTTTTTGCTCGTGTATAGGCGTCACGATTTTTTTTGTATTTTTTGGCAAGCGAGCTTTTTAGTTTGGAATAGTTATGGGCATCGGCGGGATGGGTTCGCAGATAGTTTCTGAAAAGGATCCAGCGATCCCAGTGTTCGCTCCCTTTCGCCACGAGATGAAGGTGGTGCGTGACGGGATTTCCGCGACTGAAGAAGTGGCGCCCGGGTAATCCGTATTCTCCTTTATAGATATATCCAGCGGTTTCCAGTTTTTTAATCCAGAATGGGAGACGATCCAGACTGGGGATCATGAGGGCCATATCGATGATGGGTTTTGCATCTAGACCGGGAATTGCCGTGCTCCCGATATGTTCAAGCACATAGCAGGAGCGCAGGGTATATTTTTTAAGGCGGCGTTTTTCGGCCGTATAACGGTTGCGCCAGACGGTGGAGTAATGACTCAGTTTTACGGTGCCGGGGGTGAGGCCAATCATGGGCGATTCAACAATTCCCTGAAGTAGGCAATAGTTTTGGTAAGCCCTTCATCAAGCGCAATGGTCGGCAGCCAGTTGAGAAGTTTTTTAGCGAGCGTAATATCGGGCTGCCGTTGCTTGGGATCATCAGAGGGAAGGGGCATAAAATTCAATTGGGATTTTGATCCTGAGAGGGTAATGACTTTCTCTGCCAATTCCAGCATGGTGAATTCGCCCGGGTTGCCAAGGTTAACCGGTCCGGTCACCTCATCGGGTGAATTCATGAGGCGAATCAGTCCGCTGACCAGATCATTGACATAACAGAAAGATCGGGTTTGCCGTCCGTCCCCGTAAATGGTGATGGGTTCATTGCGGAGGGCTTGCACGATAAAATTGGATACGACACGCCCGTCATTGGGATGCATTCTCGGCCCATAGGTATTGAAAATCCGCGCCACTTTGATTCGGACATTGTTTTGGCGATGATAATCAAAGAACAGGGTTTCCGCACAGCGTTTGCCTTCATCATAACAGGAACGAATACCGATGGGATTGACATGTCCCCAATAATCTTCACGTTGCGGATGAACATGGGGATCACCATAAACCTCGCTGGTGGAGGCTTGGAGAATTTTGGCGCGTACGCGTTTGGCGAGTCCCAACATATTGATGGCACCATGAACGCTGGTTTTGGTGGTTTGGACGGGGTCGTATTGATAGTGAACGGGCGAGGCGGGGCAGGCCATGTTATAAATTTCATCCACCTCGACATAAAGGGGAAACGTGACATCATGCCGCATGAGCTCGAAAAAAGGATTGCTCAGGAGATGTGCAATATTGGCCTTGGTACCGGTAAAATAATTATCCGCGCAAATAACTTCATGGCCTTGCGCTAACAGCGTTTCGCAGAGATGGGAACCCACGAAGCCGGCTCCGCCGGTAATCAAAATGCGTTTGGATGACAATGTCTTCATAATCAGGCTTTGAGGGAGAGGATACGTTGAACTTCCAGTTCCAGCAGACGGGGATCCGTGTTCATGCGGCCCTTTATACTTTTGGGCAGGGTGGGAATCAGGTTGTGTAATTCCTCAAGCAGGGTTCCGGGTTTATAGGGGCGCGAGATGGTTCCTAGAATGGGGTGCTGAACCGGGAAAGGGATCGGGGCCGCCGGATTTTCAGTTGATAAGATGATTTTAGTGTTTTTAAGCCACTCCATGTGTCCAATTTGAGTGATGAACTCAGCGGTGCTGATATGGGGCATGAGGGCATCCAGGATCAAGTATTCAGGATGGGCGTTTTTGAGACGTTGGAGTGCATCGGCTGCACCTTTTGCCAACAGAACCTGACAGGTCCCCAGTTGATGCAGGGTAGTTCCTGCCAGCAATAATTGAGGAAGTTCGTGATCGGCGACCATGATGGTGATACCGGGACTCGAGTGTTGATGACTGGTGTGGTTGATCACCCGCCTGATTTGACTCAAGAAAGCCGGCATGGTGGGGGGTTTGAGGAAATAATCGTTGGCACCCAGCTTGATGATGCGTTCAATACTTGCTTCTTTACTGATCATCATCATGGTGCCAATGGTATTTGTATTGGCTTGCTCATTCATTTGCTGCAAAAGGTGGAAGCCGCCTTCATGGGGAAGTTCGTCATCGAGGATGAGCAGGCTGAAGGGGTGTTGCGTAATTCGGGCAAATACACTTTCAGTGTCTGGAAAGATTTCGACACGAAACGTCTCCCGCTCCAGAATTTGTTTGATTATCTTGGCCATGCCCGTATTTGTCATACAGAGGGCCACCGGCTCTTCCTGGTGAATGATGGGAATGGCGTCCGATACAATTCGTTTCCCTCCGTCGGGAGAATCAACGTCGCTGAAGGCCATGTAGAGGTGGCTTTCCGCCCTGAGGGTCGCATCTTCAATGGAGGTCTGAGCGTTATTGATCGTAATCCCTGCACAGGTGGTGACAGAGATGTTTTCGTCTTCTGGTGTTTTGATGGTCAAGTCCACAAGATTCATCAGCGCTTTTTCAACGGCCTTGGTGGCTCCAAAATGATCTTCGCCGGTAAGCAAAACGGCAAACTCAGATTCATTCCACCGTGCGACAACATCCGTGGCCCGGAGAGAGGAAGAGAGGGTGGCTCCAATTCTCCGAGTGAGTTCATCACAGGCCAGCGGGGTGCAGCGATTAGCAATGGCGGCAAAATGGTTGATGCCAATCAGGATAAAAGCCATGGCATCATTCTTTTGAATCGACCGTTGAAGATGCCTGAATATTTCATGGCAGGCCGCTCGGTTTGGCAGGCCGGTTACGGGATCGCGGCGTGCTTGCAGCCCCCTGATGTGGCTTCGTTTGAGCCGAATGGTCAGGTAGTTGGCGATGTCCTCAAGGGCGGAATTTTTGAAGAATATCACGTCTGCCCCGGAGACAGGCAATGGCGGTTTGAAGTTTGTCTCAGACGGACTTGGAGTGATAGCGACGACAGGCAGGGCGGCGGTTTCGGTCCGGTTCCGCAGGGTGTTGATAAACGCCCTGCCGTCCAGATCCGCCAGCACCAAGTCTACGATACAAAAAGCCACAGTGGAGTCGGCGATGAACGAATTTGCCTTTTGCGGGGAGTTGGCGATAAGGGTTTCATGCTGCAACTCGTTCAGACATTCCGAAAGACGCGTAGCGTAGAGGCTGTCGGATGAGACAATCAGGACTATGCCTGTATTGTGAGGGGATTGTTCAAGAGCCTGCTTGATTTCATAAATTAAATCCCTGAGTTTGTCGGGAAAGGTGGCCGAGGGAGCTTGCTCGGCGAGCCGGGCTGAATTCAATAAATCATCCATACCCCGGAATTCACTGGAGGCACGCAACAGGGAAACCAATCGGCGTGCTTCATTCTCGGTTCCGGCTTGGGGTTGAGTTTCCAAGTGTTCCAGCGATCGGGTAAGACTATTGAGCCGATAGGTTAAGTTTACTGGCGACTGATTGTCTTTGCTCATATCTGTGTAAATTATCCCGATTCAGTGCGTTACGTCAAGGAGGCTTCGCGGGCGAAATTTCAAATGCTATCATGCTGACTAAACTGTGATCAAAAGTAACTATTGTACATGTTTCTCTGGCCTTCTTGCTGGAGATTGAGCAATCCTTGAATCAGGCTGTGAGAGGTCAGGATCTTGCCCCAGGACGGCTGCTGGTTACGCTGGTAGCCGTAATACCGGTAACTATGGGAACCCTGATTCCCGGACTTGTCCTTTTCATGCCGGTCGCGAGCTGCCTTGAGGATAAACAATTCCGCAGGCGCCTTCAAATCGGGACGGTGGTTTGTCTCAAGCACCTCCCAGAGTCCTTTGAAATCCAAAATCTTATTGAGAGAGCTACTGTAAGAGTGGCGCTGCAAGGGATCAAGTCGGAGCATGTGCAGGGTAATCCGGTCGCGCTCCACAGACGGTATAAAGAGCGAGTCTGTCAGCTCGGCCAGATGTTTCCATCCATCCAGGTAACTGGGGTCGAGTTCCACTGAACGCTGGTAATAGTGATAGGCCTCGGTATAACGCTCCTCAGCCTCGCGTAGTTGACCAAGTAGAAAATAAACTTGCGGCCGAGTCGATCCGGACTTCTCCATCCGGGTAAGAATCCTGTCCGCGGCACCACGGCTGGACGTGCTTTGAAAAACGCCCTCACAACCGAAACACAAGTTGGCCACCTGCCCGAACTGTTCCGGCATCCGCGAGAAGGCCAGTTCGTAATGTTTCTCAGCTTCTTCCGTTCGACCCAATGCATTCAGACGTTCACCCAACCGCCATTGCACACAATACGCATCGACAAACAAGCCTGCCGCTTCTTCATAACAGGACAGGCTACGCTTGATTAGCTTGGCATTTGTCAGGGCATCGCCTTGTTCGGCCACACGGACTGATTTGACCACCTTGGCAAAGAATTCAGACTCCTTCGCGTTCCCCTTGGCCTTGAGAATGTCGGAAAGGACCCCGTATCCGCGGACCCGGTCTCCGGCAGGTTCTTCGCCGTCGGTGGGGTCAACCCGGAGTGCTTCCCTTGCCGTTATTTCTGCTTCGTCTAGTTTTCCAGTCTTGAGCAACAGGGCCGCTTTCCAAATCAAAGGTCGCTCCTCGAGACGATCCGCATGGTAAAGGCTATCCAGCCAAGGAAGGAGCTCTGAAGATGAAATGCCGATCAGCGGTTCATAGGCTTTGTCGTTGGCGGGATTTTGCTCGACCGTATACTTGAGAATCCGACTTGCTTCATCCCTGCGACCTGCAGCGATCAAGGCTTCTGCGACCATCACGGAAAGCGGCTTCCCTTCACACCAGTTTTCGTTGAGGGCCTTTAAGTCGTTTGCCGACCACCAGGGACATTTCTCCATCAGATACAGGACATCCGCGTGGTGTCCCATACGATTATACACACTGACGAGCATCATCAGATCCATGGAAAGGAGTTCATCATAATTCTGATACTGGCGGGTCATCGAATTTTGCGCCTTTGTTTTTTGCACTTTCGTTTCGATGGACTGGAGTATGGCTGCCTCGGCGTCAGCATAATGCCCCAGGGAGATAAGCTGGTTGATAAGTGTGCTATGGAAATAATTGTCCGCGCTTTCGCTTTGTTCGTTCGCCTTGTTAATCAGTTTCATTGTGAGGGCGATCCCTTGGTCAACCCATTCTTTGCGTTCGAGTAGTTTCCCGAGTTGGGCGATTTCATTTGCCGCCGTGATCATTTCGGACCGGAGTTGGATCTGATCCCTGGCCGACTCACCCTCTATTTTCAGCTCCGGTATCTGGCTCAGATAGGCGAAGCCGGCTTCTATTTGATCGGCGGCAAAATAGGTGTTGGCCAGTTGAGTCATCAATCTGATTTGTTTGGGCAGAGGAAGTTTTTTCGTCGCGAGTTGAGCTTTGAGATCATTGGCCACCTCTTCTGATTTTCCTTCAAGAAGGGCAAGCCGGCCGTATTCATCCCAGAAGGGGAGATCCGGTTTTTTTTGGAGCGCCTGTTTGAGGAAATCATAGAGCGCGTTGCGGGAAATCAGGGATTCGACACTGGCCCATTTGAAACCGTACCAGTTGTACATCGATTCATTGGCGGGAACGAAGTTGGCGTTCACGACGTTGACGGCTTCTTCGCTGCGTTTTTGAAGGAGTAGTCCCAGCAGATAGTAAATGGTTGCTTTTTGGCGATACCGGTTTTGTTCGGAATCCTGCCGTGAATAGGATGGGTAGTTGACTCCGGCGACAAAGGGCGACGAAATGTTCGATGGTTCAGCGTTGTTCTTTTGAGGAAATTTCTTTGCCATGGCCTCATACAACTCGGTTTGATCAACCGATGAAATCAGTTCCCATTGGGGTTCTTTCAAGTCGGCCATATGTTGCAGTGCCAGGCGTTGGGCCAGTTTCTTGGTTTCACCGCCTTCAGAGATGATCAAGTGGATGTGAGGCATGGCAAAAGTTTCGAGGAGTAGTTTCTCGGCTTCCGTGGCGCCACCCAATGTGACGAGATCAGGGGCTTTGACCACCGTCATCTCTTCGCGGTTGATCTTTTTGAGATCGACGAGGAGTTGCCTGAATTCATCAACCAAGTTTGTGCCATTACTGGTTGCGTGCAGTAGCTGCTGTTTAAGAACCTGCCATTGCGGGTCGTTGGCAGAATGGCCGTTTCCCGTCTGGGCCTTGCTGGCAACATCAAAGGCCATTATGTCTTTCTGGAGGTTGGTCGAATTTCCGCTGATGAGAGAGAATAGAATTTGCAAGGTTCCGTTTCGAATGGCCTTGATTCCGGTTTCAGTTGGGCGCTGGTCCAGCAGCCGCGACAGGGCGGGCCAGGATGCGGGGCCGGGCATTGCATCCAGAACAGTTGGTAGTGTGGGCGTATTGAGTTGGGGCTCAGAGCTTTCGTCGCCATATTCGTTGTTCATGGATGGTGGCAGGGCAAGAAAGCGTTCATAAAGGGCCAGCCAATCTGCGGCCGCGGCATCCGGGGTTAATGATGCTTGTTTGGCCTGATAGGCGGCCAAATCTCTTCCGAATAGGTAAAGAGGCGTTGCCTGCGTGGGTTTGGAGGCATCGTCTGGCGAAGTCGCGGCTTCAACTCTTTGAAGAAACTGGGTGGCGCCAAGCAGGGACTGCTCAGTTGCCATAGTCAATAAGGGGGATGAAATCAACAATGATGCAATCAACAGAATCGGCTTATTCATGGCGGGTCCTTTCAATGGGTTGCCAGCAACTTAAACGGGTCTTGCATTGACCGCAAACGAAATGTTTTAAATTTCAATGTTTTCGCGACCTTGACAGGGTCTGTGAGGCGAGTATCATCACGGACTATTGGGGTGCCCCTTTAAGGGCTGAGATTATACCCGTTGAACCTGTCTGGGTCATTCCAGCGTAGGGACTTGAAATGGGAGGCGCCTCATTAAAGAGGCGCTTTTTTTTTATGAAAATTTTAGTTAATGGAATTCAACATGAGCATAAGGGGCGGGGGACCCTGGATATGCTTCTCAATGAGTTGGGTGCCCAGCCTGATGCCGTTGCCATCATGGTGAACGATCAGGTGATCCCCAGGACGGATCGTACCGCCATCACCCTGAAAGAGGGGGACCGGGTTGAAGTGTTGTCATTTATGGGTGGGGGGTGATCTGCTGATGAATATTGAAAACAGCTTAATCTTAGGCGGCCAGAAGTTTGAATCCCGCTTATTGGTAGGTACCGGCAAGTTTTCGTCTGTCGATGTCATGCTGGCGGCCATCACGGCGTCGGGCGCGCAACTGGTCACGGTGGCGTTGCGTCGTTTTAACCGGGAACGGCCGTCGGACGATTTGTTGAGCCCTTTGATCAAGCTGGGAATCACACTGATGCCCAATACCTCAGGCGCCCGTAATGCGGCAGAGGCGGTGCGGGCGGCCATGCTGGGGCGTGAACTCTCGGGAAGCCGGTTTGTGAAAGTTGAAATTCATCCCAATCCGCATCACTTGATGCCCGATCCGCTTGAGACCTATGACGCTTGTAAGCAATTAGCCAAGGAAGGGTTTATTGTTTTGCCCTATATGCCGGCTGATCCCGTTCTGGCCAAGCGGCTGGAGGATGTCGGTTGTGCCGCCGTTATGCCTCTGGGGTCGGCCATCGGTTCCGGGCATGGCTTATCCACGGCCGAGATGGTCAAGCTGATTATTGCCGACAGTGGGATTCCCGTCATTGTGGACGCCGGCATTCGAGCCCCCTCTGAAGCTGCGGCGGCCATGGAGATGGGCTGCGGTGCCGTCCTGGTCAACAGCGCCATTGCTGCCGCGGGGGACCCTGCGGCCATGGCTTCTGCATTTGCGATGGCCGTCAAGGCCGGGTCTGCGGCCTGGCAGGCCGGCCTTATGGCACAAAGCGGGCATGCCGTGGCCACAAGTCCGTTGACTTCATTTCTGGCAGGGGATCAGGCGTGATTACAGAACTCCCGCCGGAACTGGATCCTTCATCCTGGCTTTCCCTCGCGCATTTGGCGTCCGAATCGGATGTGCGCCGGGCTTTGTCGGCTTCCGTGCCCACAGAGGCCGATTTTGCCGCCTTGGTCTCACCGGCGGCGGAAGGGCTTTTGGAAGAAATGGCTCAACGCGCGAAACGCCTGACGGAAACCCATTTCGGGCGGACCATCTCCCTCTATGCGCCGCTTTACCTTTCCGATTTTTGTCCCGGCGGCTGTGCGTATTGCGGGTTTGCCGCTGACCGGAATCAGCCCCGGCGATGCTTGAACAGGGATGAGATGCTGTGTGAGTTTGCGGCGCTCAAGGCAATGGGTTTCGAGGAAGTGTTGTTGCTTACCGGCGAGCGGTCGCCTCAGGCAGACTTTCCTTATCTTCGGGATTCCGTTGCAGCGGCCGCCTCCCATTTCGCGGCGGTAACTGTCGAGGCTTTTCCCATGACCCTGGTGGAATATCGAGAACTTGCTGCGGCCGGCTGTGTAGGCGTGACCCTTTATCAGGAGACCTACGATCCGGTACAATATGATGTCCTTCATCGGTGGGGACCCAAACGTGATTTTGCCAACCGGCTGGAGGCGCCTTCCCGGGTTCTGGAGGCGGGAATCCGCACGGTGGGGCTGGGCGCCCTCCTGGGAATCAGCGATCCGATGCTGGATACCCTGGCTCTCTATCGCCATGCCCGGGCCCTGCGCCGCAAATACTGGCAATCGGGCATTACGATTTCCTTCCCGAGGGTCTGTCCCCAGGAGGGCGGCTATCAGCCCCCGTTTCCAGTGGATGAGCGATTTCTGGCCCGGATCATCTTTGCTTTCAGGATCTGTATGCCGGATGTTCCGTTGAACATGTCCACCCGCGAAAATGCCGGATTCCGCGATGGTATTGCCGGAGTGGGGATTTCAAAGATGAGTATCGCCAGCCGGACTACCGTCGGTGGATATGGCGAGCCGACGACGTCGCCCGATGGTCAATTCCAGATCAATGATGACCGGGATATCGAGACATTCTTCGCGGCATTACGATCCAAAGGTTTGGAACCGGTCTTCAAGAATTGGGATCGGGTGTATAATTTGGATCAATAAAGAACATGCACAAATTACATACAGAGCGCATGCAACGGTTTCAGGCGGCGGGGCTTTATCTGGTTACGTCGCAGTCGCTCTCGGCTGGCCGCAGCACGATCGAAATAGTCCGGGCGGCACTGGCGGGCGGCGTAAAATTGATTCAACTGCGGGAAAAAGAGATGTCGTTGCGCGAATATGTCGGGTTGGCGGAACGGGTCCGGGCGATGACGTTGAAGGCCGGGTGTCTTTTGATTGTCAATGACCGCGTGGACGTCGCCCTGGCTGTCGGGGCAGACGGCGTGCATCTGGGCCAGGATGATTTCCCCCTGCCGGAAGCCCGGAAATTAGCGCCTGATATGATTATCGGCTCATCAACCCATAATGTGGATGAGGCCTTGCGTGCCCAACACGAAGGGGCTTCCTATATCAATATCGGGCCGCTATATCCAACCGGTACCAAAGTGTGGGCCGGGGCGTATCTCGGGCTTGATGGATTGCGAACCATTGCCGCTGTGACTCGGATTCCATTTACCGTAATGGGTGGCATTAAACAGGCCCACATCCCCGGCCTGATGGAGGCCGGCGCACGCATTATCGCGCTTGTTACTGCGGTAACCGCTGCTCCAGATCCGGAAATCGCAACGCGGGACTTAATGGAGCAGATGCAAGACCCTGCAATCAGGGCAAGGAATTCCCTGGGTCGCCTATCATCATCGTAAGTTGAAAGCCGGAGGGGGAGGAATGAACTGTGAGATTCGCCTGCCCCAATTCCCTGAGTATGGCCGCCACCGTTCCTGCCCGGTCCATTTTCTCCCGCATGGCTTGTGAGCCATTGGAGGAGTCCAGCAGCGTGGCCAATTTGGCCAACCCGGCGGCATTTTTCAGGGTCTGGCCAATACCGTTCAAATTGGCCCAGGCACTTGCGGTTGACTGTGATGCCGGATCCAGTACCCAGCCATTCTTGCCGTCAGAGTCCTGTTGGCTAAGGAGTTTCTTGAGGATCGCCCCGTTACTGGCAATGATCAGCCAATTTCCGCGCACCGCATAGGCAACCCGCTCTTCCGGTTCAAAAGATCCATAGAAGCTTTTGCGGGCATCCTGGATCAACGACATTCTCAAACCGCTCTCAGGTTCAAACGGGGCCGCCTGCAACTCCATTCCGTATAGGCTATTCAGCTTATCCAGTGCCTGGCTAATCCGCTTATCGGCTTCCGCATCATTTTGCACTTCCATACCCAGAAGCAGAGTAGGGGCCTTGACTCCCTTGATCAGGCCTCTCAGATTCTTATTGATAGGCCCACGAACCCGTCCATTGTGTTCCTGATCCAGTAGAGCGATAAAGGCAAGGGCATTTGTCGGCACGCCATTATCATCAGCCAATTCCCTTACTGTTTTGAGCAGCATGGACGCAGGATTTGGAGCGATAAAACCCGATACCCACTTTAATGGCAGAAGGGCCGCAAAATCGGAGTTTGAACGGAAATAACTCATGGCCTTTACAGTCCCCTCCGCTTCTTTAAGACTGACAGCGGCAGGGAGCTTTTCGAGTCCAAACATTTTGAAATTCAAAGTTTGAGGGTTCAAGTCCAGTTGAAAGGCAATGGGTTTATGATTGGCCTCAAACCAGCCCCAATGACGCGGAGACCCCTCCACCAAACTTTTGGCTAGGGTCGATTGCCCTGACTCAGATACGGATTGCCGATAGGGATAATTTTCAGCTGTTTCAAGCAATACACGTACCCCGATGGGGTCTTCCGAAATACAAGCCAGGACAAGTCCTTCGGATAATGCCAGGGAAAGCCGCATGTTTGTTTTGCCGAATTTCTCACGGCTCAGCCAGACCGTTAGATTGCCGTGATCCAGATAAACAGGGGTGAGATCCCGTGTTTTTATCCAGGCCATTTGCCAGCGTAGAAGGCGGCTTTGATTCCCAATCCAGGAGGCCGCAATCAAAGCCGGTTTCTGGTCGGGACCCATGGCGGGAACATAGGCCAGCACGGTCTGGTCAGCCGCTAGTTTTTCAGCCCATTTCCTTGCCACCGCGTTGGTTCTTAGTCCTTCAATTTCTCCCTCTTGAACCTCCGCAGCCTTTAATGCACGCAGCAATAACGGGTTTGTGAACACTTCATCCCATTTACCCGCCAATTTTTGATTTACGCTGACGACAGCCGCATTGGAGGGGATGGCCTCGAAAACACGCTCCGGCCGATAGGGCACATAAAAGATCCACCAAATGCTGACCACTAAACTCGCAATGAGAATCAGCCAAAAGGCTGGTTGACGGAGATTTTTCATAATTTGATGCTACGGACAAGATCCTGGATTTTTTCCATTTTGTGCCGGGTAAGATAGGCCGAGAGCCCGTCCACCACCTGCAAGGCCGTAAGGGGTTCTGTGAAGTTAGCGGTACCTACGGCCACAGCGGAAGCGCCGGCAATGATGAATTCAATCGCCTCCCTGGCAGAGGTAATGCCGCCGATGGCAATTAACGGAATTTTCACGGCCTTGGCAGCCTCATAGACCAGTTTGACCGCAATGGGATGTATGGCGGGACCACTCAGGCCTCCTGAGACATTCGCCAATATAGGCTTCCGCGTTTCGATATCAATGGCCATGGCGGGGAAGGAGTTGATCAGGGATATGGCGTCTGCACCATTGTCCTCGCACACCTTCGCGAATGCCCCGATGTCGGAAACATTGGGAGCCAGCTTCGGGATGATGGGTAATTTGGTTTTAGCACGTACTGCGGATACAACCCTTGCGGTGGAATCAAGATGGACGCCAAAGGAACTGCCGCCTGCCTTGACGTTGGGACAGGAAATGTTGATCTCTAAAGCGTGTACGCCTTCGACTTTATCGAACCACTCCGCCACGGCGGCGTATTCTTCCAGCGTCTTGCCCCATATATTAACAATTACCGCCACATCATACTTTCGGAGAAAGGGCATATATTTCTCGGTGAATCCCTTGGTGCCCGGGTTTTGAAGGCCAATGGCGTTGATCAGACCGCCGGAGACTTCAACCATCCGCGGCGTTTTGTTGCCACCCCATGGCTCCATGCTGATTCCCTTGACCACGATGGCACCCAGTTGATTCAGGTCAACCAGGTCGGCATATTCAGGACCATAGCCAAAAGTACCGGAGGCCACCATCACCGGGTTCTTCATCCGGATCCCTGCCAGATTGATATTCAGTGTCGGTTTCATGTTAGTTTTCCCAAATCACTTCCCGCGCTTCAAATATGGGCCCATCCTTGCAAACCCGTGCCAGGGTTTCCTGTCCGCTCAATCGCACTTTTTGCACGCAGGCAAGACAGGCGCCAACGCCACAGCCCATGTGGCGATCAAGCGAAAGCCAAGCCTTCCAATTCCCGTTGATGGCACGGTCGCCAACCGCCTTCAGCATACCATTCGGGCCGCAGGCATAAAACTCGGGATTCAACTTTCCATTGCCAGCCTTGATCCAGGCATCCAGTGGCACCGTTACCAGTCCTTTTATTCCGACGGAACCATCATCCGTGGCAATACGGACATCCCAGCCAATGGCCCGGAAGTCGTCTGCCAGAAGAATGTCCACGGCCTTGGATCCCCCGACAAATAGAACGCCGCGCTGGGTCATCCGTCGTGCCAGAAAATACAGCGGGGCCACACCATAGCCACCACCGATCAAAACCGGCGTCACGCCGGAGTCCTCGGTCAGCGGGAATCCATTGCCGAGAGGTCCGACAATACTGACCGAATCGCCGGCTTTCAGGGCTTGCATGGTCACGGTCCCACGCCCAACGGCTTTATAGAGGAGCGAAAGTTGCTGCCCATCAACCTTGTAAATACTGAAGGGACGCCGAAGCACGGCGTCATGCAGTTTCGCAATGCGGACATGCACAAACTGCCCGGGGACCGCCGTGCGGGTTACTTCGGGCAGATTTAATGTGAGCACCCGGTAATAGGGCCCCATGGGTTCGTGGCTGACAACAGTTCCATTTTCAATTCGCATAAATCACTCCAAACAATGGGATCGGAAAAGCGGCTTTACCTTATCGACTGCCTCCGACTTTCACAATCAAATCCGCGAGAGATTCGTCAGCACCGGCGGCAGACCGTGCTCGGGCTTTGGCGCTCATTCCCGTCAATTCTTGAGGGCGGGCGATGACCGTCCGGAGCGATTCTGCCAGCAGATCTGGAGTGAGCGCACCCTGTTCCAGCATGGTTGCCGCGCCGGCGGCCATCATGGCTTTCGCGTTCGCCTTCTGGTGATCACGGGCGGAGGAGGGGAGGGGGATGAGAATGGCCGGGATTCCAAACAGGGCAAGTTCGAGGCAGGAGTTAGCCCCGGATCGCGAGATGGCCAGACTGGTTTGGCGGTATGCGGAGACCATATCGGAGCAAAAACCATACACGGTTGCCGGAACGCCTGCTTGACGATAGGCCTCCTCAACATAGGGCTTGGCGCTTTCTCCAGCAAGATGAATGGCCGCAACAACAATTCCCTCTTTGCGGAGTTGTCCCAACGCAAGGGGCACCATCTCATTCAGTCGCTGGGCTCCTTGACTGCCCCCCATGGTCAGCACTGTAAATATGGCGGGAGGCTCCGTTTGAACGAGGGCGGCTTTTTCCATTTCCTTCCTGAGTGGAAGACCGGTCACATGGATGTTTGGATGTTTCAAGTAGTGACGTGTTTCAGGAAAGGTGATGGCAACAGCCGAGGCAAAACGGGAGAGAACCGAGACTGCTTTTCCGGGAATGACGTTGGCTTCATGAAGGATGACGGGGATGTTCAGTCGTCTTGCGGCGAGCACAGGGCCAAGCGAGGAGTAACTTCCCATAGCCAGCAGGGCCGCGGGCTTTTGTGCCCTGAGCGCCTTGATGCTGGCGCGGTAAGCTCGGATCACCGTGATCACCGTCGTCGGCAATCGGAGCGGATGAAATGAGATTTTAGTGGACTCAATATCAATCACCTGACCCGACCAGGCCTGACGGGTGGCCGATTCGATGGCTTTGCCCGAAAGCCAGAGGGCCACGTCGTGTCCCCGTTTCTGAAGGGCCAGGCCGGTTGCCATGCCCGGAAATACATGCCCCCCGGTTCCTCCGCATGAAATGCTGTATTTTGCCATATTAAATGAACCTTGCAGCAATCCAGACTCCTGCGGCCAGGGCCACCAAAGCCAGTGGAATCGGATGAATATGTTGAGTAATGAGAAGTTGCGTTACGGTGGGGATGACGAGGAGCGCCATCAAAACATCCAGTGGCTCAAGATGGAGAGCGAAACACGCCGCAGGATAAAGCAGTAGGCCCAGAAGGCCTGCCATCAGTCCCTTTACGGCAAGACTTCTGCCCGGTAGCCACGGGAGCAGGATGGGGCCCAGCAGGGAGCCGGTCAGCCAGGCAATTAGCAGGGTGTTGGCTATGGGTGGGCCGCCTGCCTGCAGGTGTTCCAGGGAATAGGTGGCAGAACGGAAGCCGGATAGCAGAATCATAACCAACAGGACGGGAATAAAAATTTTCCCGCTGGTCGCTAAGTTCTGCATCACAAGAAGCCCGGCCGGTTTCTGTTCAAAATCCATGCCCGAGATGGTGCAGATTGAAGCGAATGAAGTCAAGAGTGGCAGTTTAACATTGAATTCCATTTCCTATTCCTGCATTTTCAGCCCCAATTATGGATCCACGTCTCAAGTCAGAAGCAGTCGCTTTCCGTTATCGAATCACGGTGGCCTACGATGGGAGCGCCTATGCGGGCTGGCAGGTTCAACCAAACCATGTAACCGTGCAGCAACGCATTGAAGAAGTGCTCCACAGCCTCTCTGGCGAAATCGTCAAGGTCCACGGAAGCGGGCGAACCGATCAAGGGGTTCACGCTGAAGGTCAGGTGGCCCATTTTGATTTATCGAAAAAATGGGTCTGCGGGAATCTCCTGAATGGAATGAATGCCAAGCTCCCCCAGGATATCCGCGTATTGAAAGTATCGCGGGCCAAACCCGATTTCCACGCCCGGCGCAGTGCCATCAAAAAGGAATACCGATATTTCATCTGGAACGCCAAGGTGATGAATCCTACCCGCCGCCACTATGCGACGCATGTCCGGAAACCGCTTGATGTAAAGGCCATGCAGGCGGCGGCTAACCTTTTGATTGGCAAACACGATTTTGCGGCCTTCACCGCCAACCCCAACCGCGTGGTGGAAAGCACCGTGCGCGAAGTCTACTCCCTGTCCGTCAAGCGGACCGGCTCACAGATCGTCATTCGTGCGTCAAGCGAAGGATTTCTCTATAAAATGGTGCGTAGCCTTACAGGCCTTCTGCTAAGGGTAGGGGAAGGCGCTGTTGCACTGGATGAAGTCAAGGAGATCCTGGCGTCAAAAATCCGCACCGCCCGCGTTCCTACCGCCCCGCCCGAGGGGCTATTCCTGTGGCGGGTGTGGTATTGACTTGAGCGGACTTAACATGGATGCACAGGATAGACAGGATAATTCGACGCAGAAAACCCTGCATTTTTATCCTGCCGCCATCTGCTTCCTCTCCCCTTGAGGGGGAGGATTGAGGTGAGGGGTTTCTGGCGCCCGGTTCGTCCCTCTCAAGCGTTTCCATCACCGCCACCGAGGCTGGTTCAGGCATACCATCGGCGTTACGGATGTCACTGCCCACTGCCAACAGCCTATTGATACATGCCAACTGCCCACTGAACCTCCCGGCGTCTGAAGTCACTTGTCTTTAATATTGATCAATGATAAGTGTGTTTAGCATGAGTCAGATGATTTCGATGCGGGATGTTGCGAAGGCAGCAGGAGTTAGTAAGGCGACCGTTTCCATGGTGCTTTCCGGTAAGGCATCCACGCATCGAATCAGTCCCACCACGCAAAGCCATGTTCGTTCAGTTGCCAACCAGTTGGGATATGTACCAGGTCCGATGATTCGGTATCGGCCAGTTGAAATAGACGACGGACCACAGACGTCAGACGGCAGACCTAAGGATCAAAACCTGAAGCCGACGCCCATACCGCCACCGCCGACCATCGAACCGGAGCCCCAGGTGCCGCCGCCTTCCATGCCGGAGCCCACACCGGCACCACCACCGTCGGTACCGATACCGGTGGAAGCCGAAGCACCGGCCCAGAATCCGGAGCCGGTATCGCCAGTCATCGAGCCCGTCAACATGACACCGCCGCCCGCTGAGCCACCGCCGCCGGCCATCGAACCAGAGCCCCAGATGCCGCCGCCTTCCATACCGGAGCCCACACCGACACCGCCACCGTCGGTACCGACACCGGTGGAAGCCGATCCCCCGGCTCAAAACCCGGAACCGGTCTTGCCGGTTGTTGCCCCCGTTGTCACAACACCGACACCCAGTGAGCCACCTCCACCGGTCATCGAACCGGAACCCCAGGTACCGCCGCCTTCCATACCGGAGCCCACACCGACACCGTCACCATCGGTACTGACACCGGCGGAAGCCGATCCCCTGGCTCAAAACCCGGAACCAGTCTTGCCGGTTGTTGACCCTGTTGTCATAACACCGACACCCAGTGAACCACTTCTGCCGGTCGTCGAACCAGAACCCCAGATACCGCCGCCTTCAATGCCAGATTCACCGCCCACGCCGCCGACGGACGCCGATTCCTCAGTACCATCTTTTTCAGACCAATAACGATTAACCACGCCGCAGGCGCCAATTAGCTGCATAGATCAATAAACTGCGTGTTTAGCAATTTTTTCATCCGGCGAGGATGAGGATAGATTGTATGTCCCTTGGCATTTCCATGGGAGGTAAATCAGCGGTGAGGAATTTTTGAACCCACTGCACATAGAACGGAATGTGGTGTTCAGTGGCCAGATTGCGTTGTTTGATATATTGCACAAACGATTCCAGATCAAATGTTTGCATAAACTCTCCTTGACGTATAATCCCTTTTTCGGACGTTATACGTCGCGACGTATAATGCCTGTATTACCTAGTATAACGTCACAACTAGCCTGTTTATTGCAATTAAAGTTCCGGATTTTGGATCCCGCGCGCCAGCGGCTAATGCAACACCCGTGATATGAAAAGGTCACGCGGTAAGGTACGTTCTTCATGTGCGCCAACACAAGGAGAACAGAATGGCTTACAAACGCGTGACCGAGGCAGAACGTACGCTCATCTACGAGTGGAAGCAAGATGGGTTTGGGATTCAGGAGACAGCACGACGGCTGAAACGGGATGGGAGCACGATTTCTCGGGAGATCAGGCGCAACACGGGTTTTGCCGGCTACCGGCCAAAGCAAGCGCAGGCTGCGGCGACGGCCCGCGCGTTGCGACCTGGGCCGCGACGATTCACGGAGGAAGTGCGCCTTGATGCCGAAGCCCGGATTGAGAAGGGCTGGACGCCGGATATGATTAGCCACCGAGCTCGACTGGATGGGCGCAAGTGGGTGTCGAAGGAAACGATTTACACACATGTCTACGCCAACGCCCAAAAGGGCGGCTCGTTGTGGAAGCATCTTCCCCGAGCCAAGCGCAAGCGGCACCGCCGGTGCCCCCGCAATGACGGGCGAGGACGAGGCCAGATTCCGAACCAACGATCGATCGACACTCGTCCTGCCGAAGTGGCGACCCGAAAAGACATTGGTCATTGGGAAGGCGATCTGATCAATGGGGCAAGCCAAACAGGCAACCTGGTCACGCTGGTTGAGCGTTCCACGCGCTTCACCTTGATCGGGCGCACGGACAGCAAGGAAGCCCGGGAAGTCCTGAATGAAATCTACCGGTTGTTCGGAACCCTGCCCCCCAAGGTTCGCCAGACGACAACGTTCGACAATGGCAAAGAATTCGCTCTTCACGAAGAGATGGAGAAGACCCTCTCCATGACCGTGTACTTTGCCCACCCCTACCACTCGTGGGAGCGGGGGACGAATGAAAATACGAATGGCCTGATCCGACGACTCCATCCGAAAAAGAGTTCGTTCGCCGGGATCGGCCAGGAGGAACTGCACTGCATCGATATGTTTGTGAATGATCGCCCCCGCAAATGCTTGGGCTGGATGACACCCAGAGAGAAGATGACGCTCTTCATGGAATCGGCCTCGTAAGCGGGGCGGCACAAACTCTCCCTGCTTGGGGCGCCGACTTGGCCTTGCCCCTCCGGGGCACCCCTTCGGGGACGGCCAAGCCGACGCCCCAAGCAGCCCCATGCCAAAATGCGCCCATTTACCTTGTTTTTCGGCTCTCAACATGACAATCTTGCGCTCTTAACAGATGCACTTGAAGACGGAACTCCGCTTTAGATGATACTGTTGCAATGACTACTGGCTAACGGTAATCGAAATTTCTTTAAAAATTTAAAGTCTTCTGAACAGGTTACTTTGCCTTGATGAGAGAATCGGACAAAGGGGCAGGGGTTGTATATGGACAATAGACAAATCCCGGAAACTACTGGCCGTTTACTGACGCCGCATTGACCGCTACGCCTCCGACAGAGATGATCGGGGTCAGCCCTTATCGCGCCGTGAAAAGTCCGTTGTTGAGGGAGGTGTCGAAAGACATTGAAATTGATTTGATGAACCCTGTCACCCTCGGCCAAGGCTAGCCACCAGCCGGAAGCGAGTGTTGCGTAGTCAATGGCGACGTTGGCACGAAGCGTACACAGCGAGAATGGAGGCCATGCGATTGAATCCCGAAATGACCGCATAGCGGAAGCCCGCTTTATTAAGATATGAGCGGGCAACACTGAAACGCCGGAAAGGCTTGGCGTGGAGGTTCCGCCGGGGTCTTAGAACATGGCAGACAGGCAAAGGGTTCAACGGGAACACGGGAGATCCCGTGCGAGGCCGCTGAATATGAAACCGGATGGGTGAACCGGGTGAACAACATCCAGGCGCAACTCCGGGACGGCAGGAGGGGCGAGCGAAAAGGTCGTCTAAGGCGGGAAGCGCCGGTCGAGACAAGCGAGGCCGGTGTTGTGACGTGCGGGAAGTCTTAGCGGTTTCATAGTACCGTGGAAAACTGGGGAACCCTGACTCGGGGAACCCAGTGAGTATCATGGGTTGCCAATCGTTTTCGAAATTGGGATAGCGTTGATGCGTTAATCTTTATTTCATCATCCGATATGCCTAACGCATGGCGCCACCTCAAATCGTAACGGCACAAATTGACGGCTTCACGGTCGGCCTCCTTTTCCATCATTTGCAACAAGGTAATACCCGCCATCAGCACGGGCGATAACTCGGGACGCCCAAAGACAGGTGCGTACATCTCCTCCAACTCTGATGAACGCTCTTCCAGAACCGGACGAACATGTTGGGCATACAGAACAAACCGAGAGCAGGCCGGATCTTCAACATCAAAACTCGCAATCGAAATAACCTCGAATTTCA